>Ga0075114_10002011_pt1 | contig 10651 bp, 10 predicted proteins | sample AntAceMetag02UKM_FD_69784 | JGI IMG/M metagenome (GOLD analysis project Ga0075114, IMG submission 69784) | Saline lake microbial communities from Ace Lake, Antarctica - Antarctic Ace Lake Metagenome 02UKM | ecosystem: Environmental > Aquatic > Non-marine Saline and Alkaline > Saline | place...
CTGAGAATGCGCTGCAGGAGAGCCAGGAGGCGTTGCGGGAACCTGACACCTTACGATTGAACTCAATAACCAACAATCTTGAATTACACCCTCCAAGAACCCATTATTCCACTATTCCATTGTTCCATCATTCCAATTGTGAGTGAAGCGAACTAACTTAACCATCACAGATCACAATACTAAAAAGGACTTGCCGTGAGTAAAAATGTCGATGATGCAGATAAAGTGATCCGCTTTCAATACAGGTTTATATTCAGCAAAGGTTCAGAACGAAATATTGATGTTAAGCTGGATGATAAAACCCTTAATTTGATACAAACAAGAAAGGCATCCTATCCCAAATGGACAGAATTAAAATTCCATCAATGCCCAAATTGTTCTTTGCATGAGGGCCATCATCTATTTTGCCCAATAGCAATAAATTTTGTTGACCTGGTGGATTTTTTTGAAACGGCGATATCTTGGGATAAAGTTGATTTAATAATTCAGACCGGGGAAAGAAAATATATGAAGAATACCACATTACAACAAGGAATAAGTTCTTTATTGGGTATATATATGGTTACAAGTGAATGCCCCATTATGGCGAAATTAAAACCAATGGTTCGGTATCACTTACCGTTCCCCACAATGGAAGAAACGCAGTATCGAGTGATGTCCATGTATTTATTGGCACAATATTTTTTATACCGGCAAGGCAAGACACCTGACTGGGAATTGAAAAACCTTGTTAAAATTTATGATGATATTCAAATCGTCAATAAAAGTCTTTCCAAAAGACTATCGAACATTAAAATGAAAGACGCAATCCCTAATGCGCTGATCAAGCTCGATATATTTGCCAAGCATATCTCCATGTTAATAAATATAAACGCCTTAGATGAAATGGAATGCTTATTCGATGCATATTATGATTAAATACCGGGTATAAATCAAGACCGTCCTTTGATAAGATTGCCATGGCTATTTGGTTTCAGGTGTCAGGAATCGCCAGACCTGAAACTTGAAATTTGAAATTTGAAATTTGAAACTTGAAATTTGAAACTCGAAACTTGAAACTTGAAATTTGAAACTCGAAACTTGAAATTTGAAATTTGGCGATTGAAAATTGAAACTTGAAATTTGAAATTTGGCGATTGAAAATTGAAACTTGAAATTTGAAATTTGGCGATTGAAAATTGGTTGTTAGATGCCGGTTGCGCGTTGCGCTTTCACTACGTTCCGGCTTTTCATCTTTAACTCGTAACTCGTAACTGTTTGTCCTGCTTTCTGTACTCTGACTTCTGACTTCTGTACTCTGACTTCTGACTTCTGACTTCTGTACTCTGACTTCTGACTTCTGACTTCTGACCTCTGACCTCTGACTTCTGTCCTATGTTTTTTTCATTCATCATTCGATGTTCGATGTTCGATGTTCGATGTTCATCCTTTTGGATTGTTGATTGTTGATTGTTGATTGATGATTGACGATTAAACTAGACCTCTGACCTCTGACTTCTGTCCTATGTTTTTTTTCATTCATCATTCGATGTTCGATGTTCGATGTTCGATGTTCATCCTTTTGGATTGATGATTGATGATTGATGATTGACGATTAAACTAGACCTCTGACCTCTGTCCTATGTTTTTTTCATTCATCATTCGATGTTCGATGTTCATCTTTTTCTTTGTTTTCTGACCTCTGACTTCTGACTTCTGACTTCTGTACTCTGCTTTCTGACCTCTGCTTTCTGACTTCTGTCATCTGTCCTCTGTAACCTGACACCTGACACCTGAAACCTGAAACCGTACGATAAAAAATGCTTTTTTCAGGTGTGTTTAAAAGATTGACTTAATATCTATAAAGTTTTAATTATAATTAAAACTTTATAGGGGGGAAGGCGATCTATAATGAAGAAATATATCACCAGGCAACATTATCTTGACAGGATAAAGCCTTACATCGGCAAGGACATCATTAAAGTCATAACAGGCCAGAGGAGAGTCGGTAAGAGTTATCTCCTTTTTCAGATTATGGACCTCATCACCGTCTCCGACCCCAAAGGGCAGATTGTTTATATAAACAAAGAACTATACGAGTTTGATTTTATAGATAATTACAGGGTGTTGCTGGAATATATCAACGATAAGGCCAAGGGTAAAAAGAATTGTTATGTCTTTATCGATGAAATTCAGGATATCGACCAGTTTGAAAAGGCCCTGCGAAGCCTCTCTGCCGAAGGCGGGTATGACATTTACTGCACAGGCAGCAATGCCGGGTTACTTTCCGGGGATTTGGCTACATACCTAAGCGGTCGTTATGTTGAGATAAAAGTATTCTGTCTGTCCTATTTGGAATTTATGGATTTTCATAAGTTTCAGAACACTACTGATACCTTCCTGAAATATATTAAATATGGAGGTCTTCCCTACCTGATCAATCTAAAACTCGACGATGAAATCGTCTATGACTATCTGAGAAATATCTACAACACGATCCTTTTCAAGGATGTTGTTAAGAGGTACGGGATCAGAAATATTGCCTTTCTAGAGAGGTTGACCCTATATCTGGCTGAAAATACAGGGAACCTGGTATCAGCAAAAAAAATCAGTGATTTTCTTAAGTCACAAAAAACAAATATTTCGCCCAATGTTGTTCTTAATTATCTTTCACATCTTGAATCGGCTTTTTTTATTCTAAAGGTGCGCCGCTCTGAAATCGTTGGTAAAAAGGTATTTGAGATCGGTGAGAAATATTATTTTGAAGACTTGGGGTTGAGGCACTCGATGATTGGCTACCGGCATGCTGATATTGGAAAAATACTGGAAAACCTCGTCTTCCTTCATCTTAAGAGATCGGGGTATGAAATTACCGTTGGCAGGATCGGAGATAAAGAGATCGATTTCTCATGTGAAAAAAGGGGAGAAAAACTCTACGTGCAAGCAGCTTATATGATTACGGATCAGAGAGTTCATGACCGTGAGTTTGGTAACCTTTTGAAAATCAGAGACAATTTTACCAAAATCGTTGTTTCCATGGACGAGGTAACCGGCGGCAACTTCAAAGGAATACAGCATGTAAATATAAAGGATTTCCTGGTTTCTGATCATTAAAGAGGAAATCACATTTTAGTAATTGATGAACGCATAAGGGAGCATTATCGATTTGTTAAAATGGTTCTCACGCATTAACTTCAGACCTCGTCATTCAGCTTGGAAAAATAATCGTGACTCCTTAATTTTCGGGGGATTGCATGAAAATTGGACACTGGCCCTCAGGTTTCAGGTGTCAGAAGTAAGCAACGAATTAGCTGATGCCGGGTGTTAAAAGGCTTCATCAGGAATCAGATAACTCCGGCAAAGCGCCGTATATCTATGGCCATCATCACGGCGTGATAGGAATTTTAGCCGGATGGGCAAAAAAAATCGGCCTTCACCCGTTTCCATGCACGTTGCATGTTCTCTCTGGACAGTATCCGTTCCAGCAGGTGACCATCCGGGTCGGGCGATTCAATAACGCGCCGCATATTCACTCCTTCGTTCGAATTCTCTGTATTTTTAGAAAGTTTGCTAATTCGTTAAGCCTGATGGTTAAAGCCTGGATGGAACGTGCCGAGAAATCGGCCAACTCACAGTATGCAAGAAACTGGCTGCAATACCGATGGAGCATAATGCCACCTCCTTGTCGCGCCATAGCTTTTCAGCGAAGGCGGACCGTTAATCATGCTCCATCATTAAACACCCATTAATAAAAGGCAAATTGAGCTAACTGCGGGGTTTGTTGGTTATGCCTCATACTATGATGTGTATCGAATTTACGTATGGATAAGAGAATTATGAAGAAGGTTTGGTGGGGCTAAAAAAGCACCCCCTATCACTCACTTCACTTATCACTTTTTGAGATTCATGACGGACAAAGAAGTTCCCTTTAGGTTGTGTTGATCAATAATAAAAGAGAGAAATCGGTTTATGAAATTTTCTGGAATACCCAAAAGTTTTTGTTTGATTTTTTTGAATGTTTTACTGATTTTATTTTTGTCCGGATGTGGGGGGGATTCTTCCAATGCAAATGATCCACTGAGCGCTGACGACATTAACTTGATCTTCGTGGTAAGCTCGGATTTGGATTACAACGCTCCCGGTGATATTAGTCCAGAAACTGCAAACCTTACCAATCAAGGGTTACAGCGCGCGCTCAGCATGGCCACGTACCTGAAAGATAACGTGCTGGGAGAAGAAAACGTAACCAGCATTTATGCGCTCACGCCGATGACCCATTTGCAAACCGAAGAGAAATACCCAGACATGAACGCCATAGGGTCAATACAGCAGTTTGCCCTTCTTAACCAGCATACTTTACCCATTTGGAATGCTTCTTACTCTTCCTATACTGCTTACAGCTACCCCATCAAAGCGTCATACGCAGAAGGTTCTGTGCCTGATGGCGTTGCGACTCCGAATCCGTACTACTCCGATTGTGCTGGGCTGGATTTCAACGACACGATAGATAACAACCGTGATATAGCAACAGGTATTATCGATGAAAACAATCCGGGATTTTATGTTTTTTCTGCGCCATGGGAGACTTCCAGTGTTTTGATGGATAAGATCAATTCGTATTATGGATATGCTCTGGATATACCGACGAATTACAGTGGGCCAAACATTGTTTATGCGATCACCCTATCGCCTGATGGAAATGCGCGTCTGATTACCTACGATAGTAATCTGAATCCGCCTTCCACATATCCTGAGCTTCCCTCGCCGGTTGTAGAAGCTGAATGTCTTAACTCGCAGCAGCCCTATTCCAAAATTTCGCTGGAAAACGGGGTTGATGGTATTGTCGTTCCTGCGAATATCAATAAAAACGAGACGGTTTACATTGTCCGGCATGCAGAAGCGCATCCAGATCCGAAGCCTGGTTTTGAAAACGGCAACTTTGTGGGGGCAGGGCAATGGCGTGCGTTGGATCTTCCCAATGCTCTCTCCGACAAAATAAGTCTTCCCGATGTGGTTTACTCCTGCGACCCCGCACAGTCGTTTTCAACAGGGGTCGCAGGTTCACCAGATCCTATCAACATATCGTACGTCAGACCATCATTAACGGTATGGCCTTATGTTGTAGCCAATAATTTGCCTTATCGCTTGGTTTCTAGCTTCTTACTTCTGGTTTCGAAGGAGGTGCAGGGGCAATTGGCCAGTGACTTTTTCTTTACTGACGATACGTTCTCCAATCAGACTATATTGCTCGCGTGGGAATCAGGAAGGATTAAGCCGATAATCAATGCGCTTCTTGAAAGCTATGGCCTAAGTGACGACAAGCTTCTCGATGAGGACTGGCCAGTCACCGATTACGAGACCATCTGGACTGTGACGATTGATGAGAGCGGCAATCTTACGGTGGAAAACGACCTGTGTGAAGGTATTGATACTGATGAGCTGCCGGAACAGGCTCCTCTATTTTAAAAAAGAAGGGACAGAGAATAATTCCGGGGACACAATGCTAAATAAATAACCAGAGGGCGGGAACGGTTGGAATAGAAGTATCTCGCTTCTTTTTAGGTAGTATGATCGTGTTCATCAGAATGAAAGAGGTAGAAAATTGGTTCATACACAACTTGCCGCTTCTCCATTTGGAAATATTATGATCTATGGAAATACAAGAAACCAGAGAGCGGCAGAAATTGGTCTTGTGTCCCCGGAATTATGCTGCTTTTAAAGAAGTATGGACAGAAATTAAAGAAATAGCCCCCAATACTTTTACTGGATTGGAAGCTCTTGAAATAAAAGAGTTTATGATAGATCCGATTAAATTTAAAAGTGCTTAACAATTGTATGCAGGGGATTGCTTCCGCTGCGCTCCAGCAACCCCTGATGCACACGTTCTCTTCCTATGATATAACGTTTGACATTTAACGTAAGCCGTCATATTTTTAACTATGATAAAAAATTTTAAATGCAAGCACACACAAGCCCTTTACGAAGGTAAAAGCCCAAAGCAATTCAGACCTTTTCAGGCGCAAGCAGAACGTAAGCTCCAAATGCTTGACAGTGTAACCGAGCTACTTGATTTACGATCTCCACCCGGTAATAGATTTGAAAAATTAGGGGGAGACAGGCAAGGGCAGTACAGCATAAGAATCAATAAACAATGGCGTGTATGCTTTGCATGGTCTGATGAGCCCTACGATGTAGAGATAACAGACTACCATTAAAAGGAACAGATTATGAATAATATGAGACCAATCCATCCTGGAGAAATAATCAAAGAAGAGTATTTAGAACCCTTAAATATGAGTGCTAATGCGCTGGCTGTTGCCTTGCGCGTACCAGCACCTAGAATCAATGATGTGATAAGACAAAAGAGAGGGGTTAGCATTGATACTGCTCTCAGGTTAGCCAGATACTTCAACACCACCCCACAATTTTGGATGAACTTGCAAATTAGTTATGACCTTAAAATGGCCAAACAAAATATGACAAAAATTGAGAATGAAATTATCCCTCTACAATCTATTACCGCTTGAAAGCGGCGGGGTGACCATCCAAAATATAAAGAGAACAAAACGCTGCAGCCGACCCGGGGGGGGATAGCGGCTTTTCGAAAGTGCTTGGTTTTCGAAAAAAACTTAGTTTTTACAACCTGCTCGGCTATATGCCCCGGTCGGCTGAGCTCCCCGTTATGCGAAAGAAGAATAGAGGAGCATATGTCTAAACTTAATGTCGATCAGAAAACCATATTTGAATTGTTGTCAGATAAAAAGGCAGATTTTCTCATTCCAGACTATCAGCGCCCATATGCTTGGGATGAAGAGCAATGTCAGACTCTTTGGGATGATCTTTTTACATTTTCTTTCCCCAACAATGATTACGAAGCCTTTGATAAAAACGACGAGTATTTTCTCGGCTCCATTGTTACATTCAAAAATGATAATGCACAATCGGAAGTTATAGACGGGCAGCAACGCCTTACTACAATAATGCTTATCTTACGTGCATTTTATGATAAGTTTGCTCATATGCAGGATACCAATTCAAAGCAAACACGTGATCGTATTGAGAAATGCATATGGAAAACTGACGAATTTGGTAGTGCCGATAAAACAATAGCTTATGTATCCAGTCTTCGCGATCGCGAGATCGTGGTCGCGGTTCTGGGCGCGGTGCCGGCGGTATTGACCCGGATTCCGGTGACAGGCCAGCCGAATAAGATGACACTGAACGCAGCCCAGTCACTCTTGTATGTTGTAGAAGACCAGTCGGATACGGTAGACGTCATCGACACCACGACAAACAAAATCGTCGAGACCATCCCGGTGCTCCCTATGGATTCTGTACTGCCCGCCTCACTGGAGAAGTACAAGGGTGCTAACCCTAACAGCGTGACACTCTCACCGGATGAGACGCAACTCTACATAACGAACGGCAATCTGAATTGCGTCGCTGTGGTGGCTCTGGACGAAACGTATAACGACAGCCGGGTCGTGGGTCTCATCCCCACCGGTTGGTATCCGAGCTCCGTTAGCTTCAGCCCTGACGGAACCTGGGTGTACGTGGTCAATGCGAAGTCACCGACGGGCCCGAATCCCAATTTCTACTACAGCTACGGCCCTCAGGATCACGAAAATGGCTATGCCTCGACAATATAATCCCCAGTTGATCAAAGCCGGACTCCAGAGCTTCCCGACGCCAGACATCGACACGCACCTCTTGGAGCTGACGGCGCAAGTAGCCACGAATAATCGATTCTCTCACACCATGAGCGCCAACGACGCCGAGATCATGGAGGCTGTGCGTCAGGGAACTCAGCACGTTATTTTCATTATCAAGGAAAACCGGACGTATGACCAGATTCTGGGTGACCTGGAAATCGGCAATGGTGATCCTGATCTGGCCGAGTTTGGAGAGATATATACGCCGAATCAGCATAACCTGGCGCGAACCTTTATCACACTCGACAACTTCTATGCCACTGCAGAAGTCAGCTATGACGGCTGGGCATGGTCCACTGCGGCTCAAGCTCAAGACGTGATAGAAAAACAATTCCCGGTGACCTATGCGGGACGCGGCCTCAGTCTGGAACAAGGTGGTTTGAATCGCAGTGTGAACGTTGCACTTCCCAGCGTCGCCGAGCGTCAGGCCGCCAATCCCCTGACACCGGATGATCCGGATGTGTTGCCGGGCCAGACCGACGTGGCAGCGCCGGATGGACCGGATAATGAAATAAATACCGGTTCTATATGGGACGCCGCGCTGCGGGCCAATCTCACGGTTCGCAACTATGGTTTCAACATTGACGGGACCCGCTATACATTTTCCCAGGACTCCCTCTACAGCCTCTCTCTCACGCACATGCCGGCATTAACCAATCCGCCGACGCAAGTGGCTTTTGCATCGAGTGTTTCCCTCATCCCTTGTACCGATCCGTACTTTCGCGGTTTCGATCCCGCATTTCCGGATTATTGGCGTTTCAAGGAGTGGGAGCGGGAGTTTGATACCAAGTACGTTGATGGCGGTGAGGATCTTCCTGCATTGAGCCTCGTTCGCCTCATGAACGATCATACCGGAAAATTCGATACTGCAATTGACGGTGTGAATACCCCGGAACTTCAGCAGGCCAAAAACGGGGGCTTTACGAGACTAAAAACAGCCTTTTAAGAAAAATGTTGGCGCGCAGGATAATTATGCCACGGGGAAATCGATATTACATACCGGGTTTGATATGGCACATTACCCATCGGTGCCACAAAAAGGAATTTTTGCTTAAATTCGCCCGGGATCGCAAATGCTGGCTGCGTTGGCTGTATGAGGCGAAAAAGCGGTATGCGCTGACGATACTCAATTTTACCGTTACATCGAATCATATTCATCTTCTTGTCCAGGATACGGGGCATCGCCATTCTTTGTCCAAGGCCATACAACTGGTCGCCGGTCGCACAGCCCAGGCGTACAATATACGGAAAAATCGAAAAGGCGCATTCTGGGAAAATCGTTACCACGCAACCGCTGTTCAGGATGACGCCCATCTGGTCCGCTGCATGCTGTATGTTGACCTGAATATGGTCAGAGTCGGTGCTGTCAGCCATCCATCGGAATGGCCTTTTTATCGAAAACATAAAGGAAGACGAAAATGGGTACTGGTGTAAATGACCAAAATTTTAATAAAAATGAAGCATTCCAAAATTATTATCCTGATGATTATTCTCATTGCTACGGATGTGGCAGGTTAAATGAACAGGGTCTTCAAATAAAGAGCTATTGGGATGGCGATGAAAGTGTTTGCCGTTTTTTACCCCCAAAACATTATACCGGTGGTAAAAAAGATATTCTTTACGGAGGTTTAATAGCCTCCCTGATAGATTGCCATGGTGCAGGAACAGCGGCGGCTGCAAAAGTGAAGGAGCAGGGACTAGAAATCAAAAAGGGAGAAATGCCAAGATTCGTGACAGCTTCCTTGAAGGTGGATTATCTGGCCCCCACTCCTGTTGATACTGAACTTGAACTCAGGGGAAAGGTTAAGGAAATATCAGGACGAAAAGTAATTGTTGAAGTCAATCTTTTGGTGGAGCAAGAGGTCTGTGCAAAAGGGGAATTGCTGTTTATTCAATTGAGGGAATAAACAAATTTAGATACCGGGCTTGATATGGCACGCCCCGGTTGAATAGTCGTAAGATTCAACTGGGTAAATAACCCATCGGTGCCAAAAACAGGAATTTCTACTCAAATTCAGACCTCGTCATTCAGCTTGGAAAAATAATCGTGACTCCTTAATTTTCGGGGGATTGCATGAAAATTGGACACTGGCCATCAGGTTTCAGGTGTCAGGTGTCTGGTGTCAGGAATCGCCAGACCTGAAATTTGAAACTCGAAATTTGAAACTTGAAACTCGAAATTTGAAACTCGAAATTTGAAACTCGAAACTTGAAACTTGAAACTTGAAACTTGAAACTTGGCGATTGAAGATTGGTTGTTAGATGCCGGTTGCCGGTTGCGGGTTTCGCGTTCAGTACGTTCCGGCTTTTAATCTTTTCCTTGCCCTTGTTTTTGTCTTTCATTCATCATTCGATATTCGTCATTCGATATTCGATATTCATCCTTTTGGATTGTTGATTTTTGATTGACGCCCCGGTTAAATCCCCAAAGGGGTTCCGCAACAGCGGAAATTGAACTGGGTAAAATTGGCGATTGAAGATTGGTTGTTAGATGCCGGTTGCTGGTTGTTTTGTCTGCTTTCTGTCCTCTGACTTCTGTCTTCTGTCTTCTGTCTTCTGTCCTCTGACTTCTGACTTCTGTCCCCTGAAACCTGAAACCTGACACCTGATTGCAAGGTTTTCGCTCAAAAGTAAATATAGCAAGGGATAAATCTTATGAGTTATAACTTTTCTAATCTAATCGACATTGAGAAACAACAAAGACTTCTCGATAGTTTCTGTGATGCGGTGGGAATAACAGCGGCAATTATCGACCTCAAGGGTGAAGTCCTTGTGAGCTCGGGGTGGCAAAGAATCTGTAGAGATTTTCATCGTGTGAATAAACAGACATGCAAAAAATGCATCGAAAGTGATACGCAACTTGCCAATGAACTACAACAGGGAAAACAGTTCTCCATTTACCAGTGTGGAAATGGCCTGACTGATGCTGCATCGCCAATCATAATAGAAGATAAGCATGT
>Ga0075114_10002012_pt1 | contig 10648 bp, 10 predicted proteins | sample AntAceMetag02UKM_FD_69784 | JGI IMG/M metagenome (GOLD analysis project Ga0075114, IMG submission 69784) | Saline lake microbial communities from Ace Lake, Antarctica - Antarctic Ace Lake Metagenome 02UKM | ecosystem: Environmental > Aquatic > Non-marine Saline and Alkaline > Saline | place...
GCTGATGAATCTAATAAATTAACACTTTATAGCAAAGCTGCCAGGCAGAATATTGCTACGCTTAATGGACATGAAGGCATCGTGACCAAAGTATTATTTGATGGGAAAGAAGTTATCACTTCCGGAGAAGATGGGAAAGTTTGTTGGTGGGATCTTGGTACTTACGCTAATTAGCGTCCGTCATAAAGTCAGTACTTTTCAATAGCCCCGGGTTTTAACCCGGGGAAAAATGAGTTTAAAATTACCTCCCCCGCCTTTTCGCTGTTACTGCCGCAGGCAGTAACAGCGAAAAGGCGGGGTTCTTCATCCCTTCAATCCTGTCCCAGACTTGAAAGTCTGGGCTACGGATATTGCAGGGAAATTACTTAATAGACGAGCACTAATTAGTCAAGAGTACTTACTCTAAAGAAAAAAAAGAATTATGAATATTTCGAGTATTGTGGTTTTTACCACCAAGGATAAGCTTGATCGAGTAATCCAACTTTTAAAAGAAGCGGATTTTTGCCAGTACCATCTACATTCCGACGAGGGTAAAATTATCGTCACCGTCGAAGGTGAATCTGTTTCAGATGAAATATCAGCCTTAAAAAAGATACAGCAAATTCCGGGAGTTTTATCTGCCGAAATGGTTTATTCCTATGCTGAAGATGAATTAGATAAAGAGCGCGACAAGCTCAAATCTGACGGAACCATTCCAGATTGGCTCAATAACAACGAAGCTGATATTCGGGAAATTAAATATGGTGGGGATTTAAAGGGGAAGTCGTTTTAATATTTTTATTTACGAGTAAATATATGGACATAAATTCAAATTGTTTACTTACGAGTAAAATAAATGAATAAATACAAAATAAATTACTTGTAAGTAAAATAAAACTATATTGTGTATGTTTTATGTAGTATGAGTAAGATAATTGAACGACCGGATTACATTAAAAGGATTCTACCATTTGTCGATAAATCCCTGATAAAGGTTATTGTGGGCCAGCGAAGGGTAGGGAAGAGTTATATTTTAAAACAACTTTCGCGTATAATCATTAAAAGTAATCCTGCTGCAAACATCATTTTTATTGACAAGGAGAGGTCTGAATTTGATTTTATCACTGACCATCGTATTTTAAGCCAGTTCGTTAAAGAGAAGTGTCTTGATGCTAAAGCCAATTACTTGTTTGTTGATGAGATACAGGAAATTGAGCGCTTTGAGAAGTCATTGAGAAGCTTATTGAATGAAGGTGGTGTTGACATTTATTGCACGGGCAGCAACGCTGATTTATTGTCAGGCGAACTCGCTACCTTGTTGAGTGGCCGCCATATCGAATTTAGGGTTAGTCCCCTGTCGTATATTGAATTTTTAAATTTTCATCAAATTGAGGACAGTAATTCCACGTTAATGTCTTATCTCAAGTTTGGTGGCTTACCATTCCTTATTCATCTCGAAATGGATGAAGTGCTGATTTACGATTACCTAAAAAATATTTATTCTACAATTCTTTTTAAGGATGTAGTAAAGAGGTTTAAAATCAGAAATATTTCATTTCTGGAGACTTTAGTTAATTTTCTTGCCAGCAATATCGGTAGTTTAGTTTCAGCCAAAAAGATTAGCGATTTTTTAAAGTCCCAAAATATTCAAATATCTACCAGGGTTGTGCTGGATTATCTAAATTATTTAAACAGTGCTTTTTTAATAAATATGGTAGAGCGTTTCGATATCCGAGGGAAAAAAGTCTTTGAAAATGGGGGCAAACGTTTTTTTGAGGATATTGGGATTCGGAACGCTTTAGTTGGGTACAGGCAAACTGACATTGGAAAAGTTATGGAGAATGTTGTTTATAATCATTTGATTCAATGCGGATATCAGGTAAGAGTTGGCCAGTTTAATTCCCTTGAAATTGATTTTGTGGCTCAAAAGCGAAACGAAACAGTGTATGTGCAAGTGGCTTACCTTGTATCTGATGAAAATACGATTTTAAGGGAGTATGGAAACCTTATGAAAATTAAAGACAACTACCCAAAGTATGTGGTTTCAATGGATGAAATTCACGGAAATACCCATGAAGGTATCAGGCATTTGCATTTGAGGGAATTTTTAAAAAAGGACCATTTCGGTTAATCGATAAAAAAACCGGGACAACAACAGTCACCCCGGTAAACTCATAATTATCTTTTTCAGAAATAGCTTAACTCACCTTATCCCCAATTCTTTTAATTTTGAAAACCAATAAGGCCACATAGCCAATAGTTCCCCAAACGGCCAATGCACCACCGATAAAACTAAAGAGCAACCATATTGGAACATAGTCATTGTCTTTCCAAAGTGCCCTGCGTTCTGTCCAATAGTCATTCGGATTATCCAGGCCCCAGCTAATTTCAGCGCTTGCTTCCACAGGGTTGTATTCCATATCTTCGAGGGCAGCAATCACAACCAGTTCGCCGGTTTCGTTGCCAATAATATCATCAGGGAAGGAAACAGAGACTTCACCGGCAGCATCAGTAAAGGTTGATGTTGATGAAATCGGCAATACACCAAAATAACGCTTCACACCAAAATTTACTTTGACGTTTGAAACAGGTGCTTTTGTTCCGTCTTCTGTAAATTCTTCAACCTTCGCTGTTACTTCTTTCTTCTCGCTATCCTCATCAAATATTATCGAAATAATCGCATTCTTCATCACCATATCTTCAGGGTTCATCGATAACAACCTGATGTAATTTATTACATTCCAAAGCTGTTCTTCAGGTTGTGCGGCAAAAGGTGGCATTTGTCCACGACCGGTAACCAGTTTCCAATAGATGGCTCCATCAGTTTGTGCTGTAAATATTTCTGATACCAGGCTGGCAGATTTAATAAGTCCGTCACCTTTACCTGTTTCACCATGGCAGGCTTTACATTGCGTGTTGAACAATGCCTTACCGGCAGCCACAGATTCTTTAGTGGCTTCCACCGGATTTTCAACTGCAGCTTCATTGTTGGGCACAGGCCATTCAGGAAAATCCTGAGGCAATGCAGCGATGGTAGTGAACACTAAAATAATTGTGAGAATCCCTGTTTTATAGTTTGCTTTCATCATTTTCAGTTTTAAATTCAATATCCAATTATTTTTCTGCTTTAAAAATCTTATGGTAGCCTTTTTCATGGGCAACCTCCCAAATCGGTATAACTGGGAATATCCTCACAAGTAAAGTAATAATCAGCAGCGCCCCGGCAACGGTCCCCAGGGTGATCAATATCTCAGTCCATGTTGGGATGTAATGCAGGAAACTCTCTGGTACATTTTGAATTGGAAATTGTGGATGGAACTGTGTTGGGATTACAATTAAAACCCTTTTTACCCATGCACCAAGCAGCACAAAACATGCAATAACCAAGCTTGGCAATGGCTTACGCATTCCTTTAAACATCAGTAGGAATATCGGTAGGATGAGGCCAAGGATTTGGGTTGTCCAGAATAATGGAGCCTCGTGGCCAAGGAACAGTTCATGGATATGTGCACCATCCAATCTTCCCCAACGGTAACCGGGAACCAGGTATTCGTTGATATTGAAATACAGGTAAATCAGCATCGTCAGCACCATTAGCTTACCCATCATATCGAACTGCTTATCGGTAATATAATCCTGCAATTTGTGTCTCTTACGAAAAACATACATGGCAATAACAACTGCTGCTGCTCCTGCAACAAATGCACCTGATACGAAGTAAGGTCCAAAAATAGTACTGTGCCAACCTGTTCGGCTGTTGGTAGCAAATAACCATGAAGTTACTGTGTGGATTGAAAAAGCCACCGGAAGGATGAGGATTATCATGATCCAAATTGCCCGCTTCAGCAATTTCCATTGCTCCTGTGTTCCTTGCCAGCCAAGTGCCAGCATCTCATATGTTTTTTTTTGCCACTTTGGGATGCCGGTCATTTTGTCGCGCATAATGGCGATGTCCGGGATAAGGGGCAAATAAAGTAAAATGGCACTGATGACCAAGTAAGTATTAACCACTAAAAAGTCCCAGACGATGGGTGATTGAATCCTGCCATGAAGCGCAATGTTCAAAACCCTGTCGGGACGACCCATGTCGATAACGATACTGGCTGCCGCCATGGCAATCGCACCAAGTGCAATTAGTTCCGAAATCCTCGATAAAGGTGTTGACCAGTTTTGGCTCAGCAGTTTCAAAATAGCTGAGATTAGTGAACCAATCAAACTAACCGCCACCCAAAACACGAAGCTGGCAATATAAATCCCCCAGGATGAATAATCGCGCATGGCGGTCAGGCCAAGGCCATCAAGGAGTTGATGCCCGTACGCAATCACACCTACAATGACAAAGAAAATCAGTACACGGATGTACACCTGATTCCCAAATGTGTTGTGATATAACGGCCTGATCAGGTCTTCGCTGATCTTCTCAAATCCACCGGACTGAGCTGTCTTTTTCTTTTCCGTAGAACCCGACATTGTATTTTATCTTTTAATGTTTAGCATTGGTATGACTTGACTCTTCTCCTGCATGGTCGTCCTTCATGATTTTATCAACAGGCTCGTATTCAAAGGTCCTGTTCTTGGGAGGTAGATAATAGACTTGTGGTTTGGTGCCCAGGTCTTCGAAATAGGTGTAGCCGGCATTTTCTTTGATCAGATCACTGAATTTACGGGTTTCCTTTGAGGTGCCATTGGTCACTGAATCTTCCATTTTATCGCCAAACCAGTAAACACCATTCGGGCATGCAGAAACGCAATAAGGCAATTGTCCTTTTCTCAACCTGTCAGCACTAAAGAGACATTTGGTGATAGTGCCCTTCTTTTGCGGAACATTCAGTTCAACATCATACAGACGGTTTTTTTCTTCTTCGGTGTATTCGGGCTCAAACCACTGGAACATCCTTGCAGAATATGGGCAGGCAGCAACGCAAAAGCGACAACCAATGCATCTTTCATTGTCTATCAACACAATGCCATCTTTACGTTTAAAGGTTGCGTTTACAGGGCAAACTTTTGTACATGGAGGATTGTCGCAATGGAAGCAGGGCTTGGGCATATAATAAGGTGCTGTGCTTTTTGAATCCTGCATTTGCAAAACGTTGATATGGTGCTGATATGGCAGTAAATCATGGGCACCCTGGCAGGCAGTCATACATTTACGGGCATTCTTACATTTCGAAAGGTCGATCACCATGGTCCAGTGATGGCCTACCAGCCCTTCGCGGCCTCTCTCGCTGAGCTCGCTCATTTTTTCTTTTCTTACCTTTTTTATCTGGGATGGATCAACTTCCACCAATTCCCCACTTGCAGTAAGTAGTTTTACCTTTTCGCCTCCGGGTTCAGCATCAGTTGAACATGAGGACAAAACCGCGCTTCCTGCAATTGCCCCGGCACCCAATAGTGCAGAGCTTTTAAGAAAACTTCGTCTGGTTTCGCTCTTGTTCTCTTTGTTTTTCTTCATAGAGCAGAAATATGTTTAATCGTTAGTTACAGATGAGTTGCAATGAATAACTCTGAAACAGTTACTTAGCTTAACTTGTCCAGTGATATTTGAAGGTAAAATTAGGATAAATATATTTATTAGAGTATGGAAATGCCTGAATTGTTAAGATTTAAAAGCAATCTAAATTATGGGAAGGGCAAATGTTTGGTATTGAAATAATTGTTGAGACCCTGCAAAGAAGAAATAGCACAACTCTTACGGAGTTGTTTGTCGCCTTCTGTTGTATTATGTTTCTACAATACATCAACTCTTACAGAGTTGTTTTAAATACCCGGTACTGGTTTCGGTATTGTAGCAATGTGATGCATAAATGCGTTTAAAAACCCGGTACGGGTTTCGCTATTGTAGCCAGGGCAGATCGGATGTAAAACCGGCAACCCTGTAAGGGTTGTGCAATGCAAACGGGAAAATCCTCTGCATTTGAAATAATGATGTAAGTATAATTTTGGTAGTATTTTTTCTATATCAAACTATCCACCGAAAATAGGATAAGGACAAGCATGAGGAAGATGTTGATTTGCATAAAAGCCTGGCGAAGATTGAAAACTTTTCTTCTCATTAAAAGATAAAAGGTAACAACCAGCCAAATGGAGGAGATGAGTAAAGCGAGGGTAATTATTTGTGAACTGATAACCCCGGCAACAGGTATGATCATTACCGCAAAGGCGGTAGCAAGTATCCAGACAAAGATTAGTTTTTTTAATTGATCTTCTGAAAAGTGGGAGGTCAATGAGGAAAAACCTGCCACTTCATATTCTTTACCAAACTTTAGCAGGAGCAATATAAAATGGGGTACTTGCCAGATAAACAATAATGATGCAATCAATAATATTTCGGTAGCAAATACATAACCCCCGGCGGCTGTCCAGCCAATCATCGGCGGAAAAGCGCCAACAAAAGCACCTGCCAAAACAGCAAATGCAGTCTTACGTTTCATGGGCGTGTAAATGCCATTGTACCAAAGCAGGGTGAGCAAACCTAGAATGCAAGCTGTCAGGCTTGAACCAAATAGCAAAATGGCTGATCCAAGGGCAGAAACTAAAATTGAAAAGATAAGCGTCCCACGTACCGAAAATCGCCCGCTGGGAATAGGCCTCTGTTTGGTGCGGTGCATCAAGCCATCATAACGGTACTCCTGGTATTGATTCAAAGCAGCAGAACCACTGGCAAGCAGAAAGACCCCAAGTGTTGAAACAAGGGCCCCAACATCAAAAGTTCCACTGAACACCAAGTAGCCTGTTAGCGAACTAATGGAAACAGCGAAAGGGATTTTAATTTTGCTTAGTTCGAAAAATAATTTAACGCTATTGTTTATTTTATTGTGCATCATCGCCCAGCGACTTGATGTATTCTATAATTTGTGTCAGCTCTTCGTCGGAGATCATTCCCTCATAAGAGGGCATCAAACCCTGGGGGAATCCTTCGACCACTTCAGCATTGGGTTCGTAAAGGGATTTACGGATATAGTCGGCACCAACGATGGCTTCCTTAGTTTCGCCATCAACAATCACGTTCCTTCTTTCGGCCCAGATACCCTTAAAACTGTTACCAACCAATTTGGTTCCATCAGTAGAGTGACATGCCACGCAGCCATTCATCTTAATCACATTAAAACCGGCTGCCACTTTATCCAGTTCGCTATCGCCTTCAGGTGTTTTCATCCATTCGACCCACTCTTCGTCTTTTACAACTTCAACAGTAGTGAGCATATAGGCGTGGCGCAGACCGCAATATTCGGCGCAGAAAAGATCGTAGGAACCATATTCCAGCGCAGTAAACCATAAAAAATTATTCCTGCCAGGAACCACATCTTCCTTTACACGGAAGGCAGGTACATAAAAGCTATGCACCACATCCACCGAAACCAGGTCAATTTTTACAGGCTTATCTTTTGGCACGATGAGTTTATCACTTTTCTTACCGTTTTCGTATTCAAAAGTCCAACTCCACATTCGGGCAATGGCTTTTACAGGAATGGCATCGTCGGGCACATCGCGCATGGGAGTAAATCCGGCCCAGCCAAAATAAAACATTACCAACACCAGGATAGTAGGGATGATAGTCCAGACCAACTCAAGCTTAACACTTCCCTCGATGGAGGTATCGGCCTTGGGATGACGATTTTTATTGTACCGTATCACAAAGTAAATCATCACGGCAGTGATCGCTACCATAAAGAAAATTGAGATACCAAATATCACATAAAAAGAAAGGTCAACGGCTTCTACAAAATTTGACGCTCCGCTCATGGTATTCCTCCAGTTTATTAGTATAAATAATCAGAAAATAGTAAAATCAGCACCGCGATAAACAATAAAAACACACCTACTACAACGGATTGAAGAAAACGGTTTTCGAATTTCAGGTGCATAAAATAAGCCCCCACCAGCAAAGTTTTAATGGTAGCTACAATCAGTGCAATAACAACAGTGAGTGCCTGAAAGTCGAATTGTGCTATTTCGATGGTGATAAAGGTGAAGATCAATAAATCGATCCAAACCAAAATATTAAATTTATAACTTACGATATGTTCGCTATGTTCTTCCGACATTTTCTTAAGGTTTTATATGATTAAATAGAATAAAGGGAACAGGTAAATCCAGATAACATCCACCAGGTGCCAATACAATCCGCCATTTTCAAGGTAGATATACCGCTTCTGGTTGACCGTACCTTTTTTGATTCCCCATGCAACAACCAACAGAAGGATGGCCCCAATAATGACGTGCAAGGCATGAAGCCCCGTCATCATAAAGTACAAGTTGAAAAACTGTTTTTCGCCAACAGGTAATTCGTTAAAATGCTCCATTCCCGGGAACAGGCCATGCTCAAATTTCATAGTCCACTCATAATACTTGTTGAACATAAAAGCGAAGGCAAACAAGATGGTAATCATAATCAGGTTAATCGCCAATTTGGAATTCCCTTTTTGCAAAGCAGTAATTGAAAGTGCTACTGTTAAACTACTAGTAAGCAGAAAAACGGTATTGATGGCACCAACAGTCAGGTCTAGTTCTGCGGAACCAAGATGAAAGCCCTCAGGGTTCATGGATCTATAAACTGCATAAACGACAAACAGGCCTCCAAATAGCAGAAACTCCGTAAACAGAAACAACCACATACCCAATTTCTTGCCGTAGGGATCGAAATGGATCATCTGATCGTGTAAATCATTATCAGAACTCATACTATTTAATTTTTATGGTTTTCCTTAATATAATCCTCATAATCCCTGTAATCGTAAGGCCCACGCGTTACGGTAGGTATTTCCTTAAAGTTGTAAAGAGAAGGTGGAGATTCAGTATGTGTCCAATCTAAAGTTACCGAACCCCATGGATTTGATGATGCCTTTGGTCCTTTACGTCCGGCAATCAGGTTGACAATAACAATGAATAATCCTATGGCCATAATCCATGAGCCGACGGTTGATACTTGGTTGGCAAGGGTAAACTCAGGCAGGTAGTCGTAATATCTCCTTGGCATACCCATCATACCGAGAACCAGCATAGGGAAATAAACCAGGTTAAACCCGACAAATAAGATAGAAAACCCGATGTTCGCCCATTTGAGGTTGTAGTTTCTTCCCCATATTTTGGAATACCAAAAATGAATGGCCCCAAGGAAGGCAAAACCAGTCCCACCAAACATTACATAATGGAAGTGCCCTACAACGAAATAGGTGTCGTGCACGTGGATATCAGCAGCCAAAGCACCTACTACCAAACCCGTCAGTCCACCGATGGTAAACTGAAAGATAAAAGCCAGCGCATACAAAAATGGTGGTTTCACATCAATCGATCCTTTGTACAGGGTCGATACCCAGTTGAACACCTTGATGGCACTGGGGATTGAAACAAGGAAGGTTAATATCGAGAAGATGATCCTTGCCTCGCCACTCATTCCTGAGGTGAACATATGATGCCCCCAAACGAAATAACCAATAAAAGCAATGGCTAAACTGGAATAGACAATGACTTTATAACCGAAAATTGATTTTTTCACAAAAACAGGGATCACTTCCGAAACCCAACCCATGGCCGGTAATACCATGATATATACAGCAGGGTGGGAATAAATCCAGAACAGGTGCTGGTACAATACAGGATCGCCACCCAGCGCGGGGTCAAACAAGCCAATGCCCAAAGTACGTTCGGCTATGATCATCATCAATGTAATGCCAATTATAGGTGTAGCGAGTACTTGTATCCAGGAGGTTGCATACAAGGCCCATGGAAAAAGGGGCATTTTAAACCAGGTCATTCCCGGTGCCCGCATGCGGTGCATGGTTACCAAAAAGTTGAGACCTGTAAGAATGGAAGAGAATCCAAGAACGAAGGCAGCCAAAACTGCAATGCTGACATTGGTCCCCGTTTTCACGCTGTAGGGTGCATAAAATGTCCAACCGGTATCGGCAGGCCCATCGCCAAACAACAATGTTGAAAGCGCAAGAAGACCTCCTATTACGTAAAGATACCAGGATACCAGGTTAAGTTTCGGGAAGGCCACATCCGGGGCGCCAATGAGTAGAGGAAGCGAGAAGTTTCCAAATACTGCCGGAAAACCGGGAATAATAAACAGGAAGATCATGATGACCCCGTGCAAGGTAAAGACCTGGTTGTAAATCTGTGGATCCAGTAATTGTCGGCCAGGTGCAATGAGTTCTAACCTCATCAGCAAGCCAAGGCAGAATGCGACAATGAAAAATCCCGATATGGCATAGAAGTACATCAGGGCAATCCGCTTGTGGTCTTCGGTAACAAGCCACGACATCAAGCCCCTCTTCTCCTGATAAAAATTGACATACCCGCGAGGTTGAGAAATAGCAGTCATATCCTATTCTTTTAGTTTATACAATCTTATGATGAATTTTCTTTCGTTTACTAAAAATAAGGTAGAGCAGCAAACCTAAAGCAAGGGTAATAATAATTGTGGCTGATACCTTGGTAATATTGAAAACGTATTTTTTTCCTTCGGGATCGTAGCTGAAACAATAGTTCAGGACTTTGTTAATGGTAGGGCCGGATTTTCCCTGGGCGGCCTCGGCAACAGCCATCTTCACATCGAAGGGCAGGAAATAAGTACCATAAAGATAACGCGTGATTTTAGCCTCGGGACTTAATATCATGATAGTTGCTGCATGGATAAAATCGTCACCTTCACGCTTAAACTTAA
>Ga0075114_10002015_pt1 | contig 10640 bp, 7 predicted proteins | sample AntAceMetag02UKM_FD_69784 | JGI IMG/M metagenome (GOLD analysis project Ga0075114, IMG submission 69784) | Saline lake microbial communities from Ace Lake, Antarctica - Antarctic Ace Lake Metagenome 02UKM | ecosystem: Environmental > Aquatic > Non-marine Saline and Alkaline > Saline | place...
AGAACTAATCCGTCGTTATGGGCATGAGGGCTTCCCCGTCGTGGAAGACGGGAAGCTCATGGGCGTCCTGACGCGACGAGAGGTTGACCGGGCAATCCACCACGAACTGGGACATGTCCCCGTCCAGGTCTATATGCACAAGGGGACTGCCAGCGTCTCTCCCACAGATTCGGTATCCGATGTACAGCGGGTCATGATCGAACACGGATTGGGTCAAGTGCCAGTAGTGGAGGACGGCAGATTCACTGGTATTGTGACCCGGACTGATCTCATCAAAGCGTGGGCGAAACCCCCTGTGATGTCACAAGCTTTGGACGTGCGCCAGCGCATGGCAAACGCCTTCCCCGCTCCGCTGCGTTCTCTACTCTTCAAAGCGAGCGATGTGGCTACTGAATTGGGATTCTCGCTCTATCTGGTGGGTGGATTCGTCCGTGATCTGCTCCTTGACACTCCCACGCTTGATCTGGACCTGGTCATCGAGGGAGACGCAATCAGATTTGCCAGGCATCTCTCCAAAGTCATCGGTGGCCGCGTGCACAGCCACACGCGTTTTGGCACCGCGAAGATCATCCTGGGTGGAACCGCAGGGACCACTCTGCCGGCGTCCCTGGACTTCGTGACAGCACGCACCGAATTCTACGAGCATCCCACAGCACTTCCCGAGATCGAACGCAGTTCGATCAAGCAGGACCTATATCGACGAGACTTCACCATTAACACTATGGCTATCTGTCTAAATCGCGATCGCTATGGAGAGTTGCTAGACTTCTACGGAGGACAGAAAGACCTACAAAAGAAGCTCATCCGAGGACTACACAACCTGAGTTTCGTCGAAGATCCCACACGCATGCTGCGTGCGGCTCGCCTTGAGCAAAGGCTAGGATTCCGTATCGAGGAACGGACCGCTGAGCTCATTGATGATGCCCGGGAACTTCTGGCCCATATCACCGGGGAACGCCTGCGCCACGAGCTATACCTGATACTTCAGGAAGATGCCCCTGAGCTTGTCCTGAGACGCATGGCAGAGTTGGATATTCTAAGGACCATCCATCCAGCACTCAGCTACGACGAATGGCTTCACGAGAGCTTCATACAACTGCGGTTAGCCGAAGAGCTCAGCCGCACGGTGGAACGGACCGCGCATTTTTCTGCCGCCGAACTGCTACCTCCAGGGACAGACGCTGAACTGGGACGTCGGAATGGGCGACCCACTCCCGCCCAGTATCTGGCATTGGTGTGCTTTCGGCTGCCAGAAGAGGAGATGGCCTCTTTCGTGCAACGTCTTAAGCTCCGGGGAAGCGAAGCCCGAACGATACGCCAGACCAACGAATTGCGTGCGCGTTTGCCAGAATTGAGCAATCCTAAGCTGTCCCCTAGCAGTATCTACCGCGTGCTTCATCCGTCCGCTGGCGCGGTCCTGGCCGCCTTGAGAGTTGCAACAGGCTCACAGGTAGCCCGGCGGAACATTGACCTCTATGCTCGCAAGCTGCGCCACATCAAGCCCATCATAGATGGACACTACCTGCAGAGAATGGGCATTCCAACCGGACCATTCTACAGGAAGATACTCCAACAACTACGTGATGCACGCATGGATGGTAGAATCGTCACAATAGCAGAAGAGGAAACTCTGATTCAGGAGCTACTCGCGCAAAGGAATATCGCCATCCATGGAAGCGATAGAGACGGGGAATAGCAGTCTCCACATCACTCAGGATGATCAACACCAACTCGGTTTCCACCGCCAGTCTTGGCCTCATAGAGAGCCCTGTCCGCACGCCCCACCAGTCCCTCCACGGTTGTTCTCTGGCCGGGCACAAAAGAGGTTACCCCCACGCTGATAGTGCACTCAATCCTCTCGTCGCCGCACATGAACTCATGCTCTTCGACGAGCCAGCATAGCCGTTGGGCCAATGCTTCGGCCCGATCAATTTGAGACTCCGGAAGGATCACCGTGAACTCATCCCCGCCGTAGCGGGCCACCATATCGCTTTCGCGGGTCTCTTGAAGCAAGAGATCTGCCAGTTCTCTCAGTACTTGATCGCCTGCAATATGACCATACGTATCGTTCGCATTCTTGAGACTGTCGGCGTCAATCATAAGAAGGGAGAACTGACGAGAGTACCGCTCGGAACGTTCGAGCTCCACCTGCAATAACTCGTAGAAGTGGCGATGATTGAACAAGCCCGTCAGACCATCAATTATGGCCAGGTTGGCCATGCGGCGGAACAGGGCTTCATTCTCCAGAGCAACAACAGCCTGCCCGGCAAAAATTCTGAGAAGCCGCTCGCTCTGCCCCGAGAAAGCACCGTCACTTCTACTGGCGATAGCCACCAACCCCTGCAGTTGGTCGCGTGATATCATTGGCACAACGATGCTCGAACGCAGAGGACCAGTTAGGATGACGGTCTCTGGATCACACTGATCAACTAGCACCCTCGTCACTATTTCATCATCCAAGGAGTCTGCAAACCCCATTTGGCACAACTTCTCTTCCATAATGCCTTTCAACTCAAGAGGAATGGTGTCATCGAAGAGCCTGTCGGTGTGAATCAGCCATTCCTTTTCATCGAAGGAGGACCCGGTTAGCCAGAAACCCACTACCTCCGCGCCCGTTCGCGCCGAGAGAGCGCTGTGCAATGCCCGAACGATTTCATCGCGCTGCAGAGAACTCGCCAGTGCCGCGCCGATCTCCTGAATATGCTGCAATTCCTGAACGCGTTGCTCTTCAATGTGCTTGTAAGCGGCCTGCAGATCCTCAACAAGCCTTCGCCTCTCAACCGTCAGGTGTTGCTTATCCAGCGCACGCCGTACGGCCATCAAGAACATATCCGCGTCCTCGATCGGCTTCTCAAAATAATCGTACGCCCCCCCCCGTAGAGCCTGAACAACGCTCTGCATGTCACCGTATCCCGTGAGAATAATCACCTCGCTATCGGGGCTGGCTTCGTTCACCCGCTGAAGAAGTTGGATCCCTTTCATACCAGGCATGAGCAAATCTATGATGAAGAGATGGTAGAAATTGCGTTCCATGAGAGCTAACGCCGCATCACCACTCTCCACACAGTCCACATCTACATCCAGGCGACGAATGAAGCGCTCCACGAGATCCAGGATCTCGCGCTCATCGTCCACCAGTAGCACCCGCACTCTCTCTGTAGAACTCATGCTCTAGCCTACTTGGAAGGTTCTCTTTCGAGTGTACGCAGACTATCCACGGACACGACCACAACGAGATCGGCCAGTCCCAAGAAAAGACCGTTCTCCATCACCCCAGGGATGTTATTGACTTCCCGTTCCAGCATCGCAGGGTCATCCATGCACCCAAAACGGCAATCTAGGATGTAATTGCCCTCATCCGTTACGAAACGTACGCCATCCGTCACTCGCAGGCAAGGTTCACAGCCCAAGCTAACCAAGCTCTCAGCACAGCGCTTCCATCCAAAAGGCACAACCTCTACCGGCAACGGAACCCTGCTTCCCAGGCATGGCACCAGCTTCGAGTCATCCACCACTATCAATTCGCAGCGACTGGAACGTGCCACAACTTTCTCACGTAGCAGAGCACCCCCCAATCCCTTGATAAGATTCAACTGTGGGTCAACTTCATCCGCTCCATCAATGGTTATGTCTATGCGAGCCACATCCTCCAGGCTGACCAGCGGGATGCCCACATCTCGTGCAAGTTCCGCCGTGGACTCTGAGGTTGGAACCCCTGTGACGCCCCGCAACTGGCCTGCTCTGAGAAGCTCTCCAATGCTCAAGATGGCATAGCGAGCAGTGGAGCCACTTCCCAGGCCCACCACATTGCCGCTCTGCACGTAATTCACCGCAGCTTCGGCTGCCTCCCGTTTCAAGCCATCCTTCGCTGCCATAGCACCGCTCTCCGCTTCCCTCTGATCAAGCACATCTAGCCCAGGCCCAGTATCTCGCCTCTAATTTCGCCATCCTCCAGGGTCACTATTCCCGCCGTGGCGGTCTGGTAACTGCGAGGCATTCCACCCAGGCCAGGGTTGAAATGCAACACCCCATCTCGTTTGACACACTCCGCCCGATGCGTATGCCCAAAGATAAGCACATCTATTGGCTCGTCAGAGTCAGTCGCCCGACGACGAGTGATCTCTCTCAGCCCATCCGATACTCTGTGAACCAGCAGGACGTTCCGCTCTTGTAGGCGCAGCACTCGCATGGAGGGATACTTCTCCCACAGCAAATCACGATCCATGTTCCCATGCACCGCTGTGACTGGGGCAATACGCTCTAGCTCCTGAATCACACGCAATGAGCCGATATCGCCAGCATGCAAGATCATCTCCACGTCTGAGAACAAGTCCCGCAGCCTGGGCCTGAAATGGCTATGCGTATCCGAAACGACGCCTATTCTCACTTTCGTTGTCCTCTGACCCTGAAACTCGAACGCACGCCGAGCGTGTCCATCACAATCCTTCGAGTCACGCCCCGTATTTGCCCAGCCGCATGGCATTGGCCAAAGCGATGGGCATTATGTCTATAGCTGGGAACCGACCCAATGCTCCCGAAGCACACGCGCGATCCGAGAAGACAGTAACGTTGTCCAGGCCGCTGCGCGGCGAACGAATCAGTACGGGCACCGGGTGCCAACTATGCGCCTTCAGTAGAGACGGTGTGGAATGATCCCCTGTCACGATTACCACGTCTGGCTCCAGGGCCATGAGTCTTGGGATTTGAGCGTCGGTTTCTTCAATCAGCGACACCTTGCGATCGAAATCACCATCTTCCCCAGCGCTGTCGGTCTTCTTCACATGCAAGTAGAAGAAATCGTACTCCTCGAAATGCTGTTCCAGCGCATCGAACTCATTGGAGATGCTCGGCCCGGTTTTCAACGGCTCCATGCCAACCAGTCGCGCCACCCCTCGATACATGGGATAGACAGCAATCGAAGCAGGGTTCAAGCCAAAGACCTCCTGCATGGAAGGAATATCGGGCCATTTGGAGAAACCTCGAAGCAACACCATGTTTGCGGGGTGCTGATCGTGTAAGAGCATCCGCGCTTGCCCAATGAAATCATTGACCAGATCCGCCGTTCGCTCCGCCTCCGGCGACATTGCATTCACTGGTAGAGGAGGCACCCCCAGACGCTGCGGATCGGTCTCGGTCAAGTCGCCAGACAGACCTTCTCCCCTCAATACTAGAATGAAACGGTGCTCTTTCACTGTCTCCACAAATGTCTCTACGCCTGGCAGATCAACAGAGCGCAAGAGCTCACACAGTTCGCGATTCAACTCCGTCGCTATGCGACCTGCGCGCCGGTCTGTTACCCGGCCCTGTTCATCCAGGCTGCAGAAGTTGCCCCTTGCAGCGACGTCCTGCCTCTCCAAAGGGAAATCGATGCCCACCGATTCCAGCACACCTCTCCCAATACTGTATATACGCGGATCATAGCCAAATACCGCCAGGTGCGAAGGGCCGCTGCCGGGTGTAATGCCTGGGGCAATGGGAATATGAAGTCCACAGATTCCCTCCGCCGCCAGGGCGTCCAGGTTGGGTGTGCGCGCCGCTTCCAGCTCGGTCGCCCCCCCTTTATGCATAGGCAATCCACCCAACCCATCCAGTAGCACTAGCACAATCCTGCCACCGCCAGCAATCTTCAATTCCTTCAGTAGTTCGAAGTTTCCCATGAGTCCCTCCATGGCACAGCAGAAAACTAACAAACGGCCTCAGCGTCCTATCAACTACTCTAGCTCCCACCCCAAACAAGTGCCCGTCTCTACTTCGCAAGGACCGCGGCCAGTTCGCAAATGGCCGGATCGAGCTTCTTCCCTCGTGTTGTTACTTCCTCAAGAGAGGTAGCTTTGACGACGTTCCCCACCAGTCCCATCATGACACCACTCTTGCCCTGGCGCAGAGCTTCTACCGCCGCAGCTCCAAGCCTCGTCGCCAACAGCCGATCGAAGGCCGTCGGAGACCCGCCGCGTTGTATGTGTCCCAGAATCGTCACTCGTACGCTGAAACCGGTCTCCTCCTTGCTCTCACTCAAGTAGGTCGCGATGGCGTTAGCATTGTAGCGCGCCCCCTCCGCAACGCTTATAATGCAATGCGTCTTACCTCGCACATACGCGTCCTGTACCTCCCGCGCCACATCCTCCAGCTCGAATTCAACCTCGGGGATGCAAGCCATTTCCGCCCCACCGGCAATCCCAGCCATAAGAGCCAGGTAGCCCGAGTTGCGTCCCATCATTTCCACGAGGAAAGCCCGCTGATGAGAAGAAGCCGTGTCTTTGATCTTGTCGATAGCCTGCAGTGCCGTGTTAAGGGCCGTATCCACGCCGATCGCCATGTCAGTGCCATATAGATCATTATCTATCGTGCCCGGAAGTCCAATAACGGGAAAACCGCTTTCCTCCAACGCCATCGCACCTCTCAGAGAACCATCACCTCCGATAACTACCAGGGCATCCACTTCCGCCTCGTTGAGGTTCCGCAGGGCCTCCATCTGTCCTTTCTTGGTCATGAATTCCGCAGAGCGCGCGGTACCCAGGAACGTACCTCCCCGGCTGATAATTCCACCCACCGAACGTCTGTTCAAAGGGATCATCTCCCCGTTGATCAAGCCTACGTACCCCCACTTGATCCCTAGCACTTCCCAGTCGTAGTGGATCGCAATCCTGACAACCGCCCGGATGCAAGGATTGAATCCCGGACCGTCTCCCCCGCTGGTCATGACCGCGATCTTGCGTATCCTGCAACTCATGATTACCTCCAGATTACCAGTCGACTGACACCCGTGCTCCTGCAACGCACGGACTCAGACGTTGTCCAATGCAGCTAGCCCTGGCAACACCGCACCTTCCAGGAATTTCAAGGATGCACCCCCACCAGTAGAAATATGGGTCATGCGATCGGCTAGCCCGGCCTGCTCTATCGCCGCCACAGAATCTCCACCTCCAATGATAGTCACGGCATCAAGGCCTGCTAACATCTCCGCTACGGCCATCGTTCCTTTGCCAAAAGGAGTGAGCTCGAAAACCCCCATGGGGCCATTCCAGACCACCATCTTGGCTCCTGCCAGAACTTCTCGAAAGCGCTCTATGGTCGCTGGCCCGATATCCAGAATGAGATCCCCCTCTTCCACTTCATCAGCGGCAACGACCTTGTGGTTGGCGTCCGCAGAGAAGGCATCTGCCACCGTCACGTCTACCGGTAGGATCAATTTCCCGCCCGACCGTTCCATCAGGCCCTTGGCCGTTGCCAGACTGTCATCCTCAACCAGTGAGTTCCCGATCTCGTACCCTTGTGCTTTGAAGAATGTATTTGCCATGCCGCCGCCAATGAGCAGCGCATCCACTTTACCTAAAAGGCTCTCGATCACCAGAATCTTTCCGGATATCTTGGCTCCTCCGAGAACAGCCACAAAAGGATGGGGCGGAGACTCCAGGGCCTTGCCCAGGAACTCGATCTCTTTCTCCATCAAGAGTCCGGCCACGGAGGGCAGATACTCGGTGACACCGACTGTGGAAGCGTGAGCCCGATGCGCGGTTCCAAAAGCATCGTTCACGTACAGGTCCGCCAGACTCGCCAGTTCCTTGGAGAAGCCAGGATCATTGGCTTTTTCCTCCGGGTGAAAGCGCAGGTTCTCCAGCAGTACTACGTCTCCGGGTTGCATGTCTCTCACCGCCACCTGGACTCCAGAGCCGACGCAATCATCCAGCTTGCGAACCGGCTTCTGCAAGAGCTCACTCAATCTTGCCGCAACAGGATCGAGCCGCAGATCTTCTCTCACCTCTCCTTTAGGACGCCCGAGATGCGAGCATAGTATCACGCGTGCGCCTCGATCAAGCAGATAGCGAACAGTCGGCAAAGCAGCCGCGATGCGCGTATCATCCGTCACTCTTCTATGCTCATCCAGAGGCACGTTCAGGTCGGCCCGCACCAAGACTCGCTTCCCTTGCACATCAGTATCTCGCAGAATCATCTTCTCCATGCACTTCCCCTTTCCATCTCATGATCAGCAGTGCCCCTCTCGCTTTTCTGACAGCACACCGTTATGACAACATCATGCCCGCACGTTTCCCTGATAGACAACTCCCCGAACAGGATCCAGAGTGATCATCTCGCCGTCCCTAAAGGCGGAGAGCGCGTCTTCCACGCCAATGATGGCTGGAATCCCCAGCTCCACAGCCAAGATGGCTGTGGTACATGCAACACCTTTTTCCACGGCAATGACCCCCGCCGCGCGTTGCATCAATGATGCTATCGCTTTGGTAGTGTTCTGGATCACGATGATTTCATCGGATTCCACATCGGTCCCTCGAGAAGGATCTCCCTTTATGGTTCTTGCCCGTCCCACCACACCGAGTTCACCAATCCCCACTCCGCGCGCGAGGATACGTTCGGCAACCTGGACCTTCATCAAGTTCGTAGTACCCGGTGGCCCCCCCGGAGTACCGCCGGTGATAACAATAACGTCGCCAGAATGAACCAGTTCCTTCTGCACCGCGGCTCTCACAGCAGAAGCAATCATTTCGTCTGTAGTTTCCGCTCGAGCGCTCAGAACTGGATGTACTCCCCAATACAGAGTCAACTGCCGCTGCACTCGCGGACTTGGAGTAACCGCAACAATCGGCACCGAGGGCCGATACTTCGCTACCATGCGAGCAGTGTGTCCCGATACGGTGGGAGTCATGATGGCCACGGCTCCCAACTCACGAGCTGTGGCACACGTAGCATGGCTCACAGCCTCTGCAATCTTCATCGCTCCTATCGAGCGAGGACGTTTCTCCAACTGGCCCAGATCCATCCGCTCCTCTGTATGCCTAGCTATCCTCACCATGGTGCGAACCGTTTCTACAGGATACTTCCCTATGGCTGTTTCGCCTGAGAGCATCACAGCATCTGTGCCATCCAGAATCGCATTTGCTACGTCACTGGCCTCGGCCCTCGTTGGACGAGGGTTTCGAATCATGGAATCCAGCATCTGTGTAGCCGTAATCACTGGTTTGCCAGCCTCATTGCACTTCCGAATGATCATCTTCTGCGTCATGGGAACGGCCTCAGGACAAGTCTCAACACCCAGGTCACCTCTGGCCACCATGATCCCATCTGAGACAGTGATGATCGCATCAATAGCATCCACCGCCTCGGGCTTCTCGATCTTGGCGATCACTGGCGTCGGTAGGCCCAAAATGCTATGTTTCTCAATCAGTTCCTTGAGCCTCAAAACCTCCTGGGCACTCCGTACAAAACTGAGAGCGATCCAGTCTACCTGCTGTTCCAGCATTACTCTCACGTCTTCTTCGTCCTTCTCTGATATCGTAGGGATGGACAAGGAAGCTTGCGGTAGGTTCATGCCTTTGTTCGACTTCAGTACCCCCCCGGAAAGCACTTCACATGTGATATCATCGTCGGAAGTCGCCAGCACTCTCAGTTCTAGCAAGCCGTCATCGAGCAAGATCCGCTCGCCGGGTGTCACGAAGCGGGGCAATTCATCATACTGAAGAGGGACACAACCCTCGTTGCAGGGAGCCTTTCTTGTGGTAAGAACTACCGTCTCTCCCCTCCGCAGAAGTATCCCGTCCTCGCCTACTTTCCCAATCCTAAGCTTGGGCCCCTGAAGATCCACCATGATGGCAACAGGTTTTGCCAACGAGGCTGACGCTTCTCGGATTCGCAGGACATTCTCGGAGTGCTCGTCCCTGTCAGCATGAGAGAGATTCAGACGTGCCACGTTCATGCCTGCAATCATCAACTCACGCAGCGTTTTCGCCGACCGCGTAGCCGGACCAATCGTACAGACTATCTTGGTGCGAAGCATGTTAGCTCCTTCACAAACCTAGATGCAAACACTCTACACCGACAGCAGTCAGATGCAGGACTCACTCAAAAACAAAAACAAATGTCAGATCATTGACATTCGTATTGGTCGGCCCGGTGATGAGCAAGTCACCCAACGATTCAAAGAAGTGATAGGCATCATTGTTCCTGAGGAAGCGAGCAGGCGAAAGCCCCTTCGCATTGGCCCGGGCCAATGTCGTCCCATCAACCACGGCTCCAGACGCATCCGTAGGACCATCGCTCCCATCGGTTGCCAGCGCTACCACGAGGACGTTCTCCAGGCCCTCAATACCCAGAGCTACGGACAAGGCAAGCTCCTGATTGCGTCCCCCTAGGCCATCGCCTCGAACCGTCACCGTCGTCTCCCCCCCAGCTACAATACATGCGGGAGGTGCTATCGGGCACGCTGAGACAGCGATCTCCCTGCCAATGGCGGCGAAGACACGGCCTACCTCCCGCGCTTCCCCTTCTATGTACGTCGAGAGGAGCATCGCATGATATCCCAACTCCCTGGCCTTGCGGACAGCCGCCGAAGCAGCGATCTCGTTGCTAGCAACCACGAGATTGTTGACACGGTCAAAGACCGGATCTCCTTGCTTGAGCGTCTCCGGCAACTCGCCCTCAGCGCCTCGTCGTAAATACCCCAGGATAGAGTGGGGAAGCTGACCCATCAAACCGTATTTCTCAATGACTTCAAGGGCGTCAGCAAAGGTGCCGTTGTCCGGCACGGTAGGGCCTGAAGCGATAACATCCAGGGGATTGCCTACCACATCAGAGAGGATGAGCGAAACAACTTCGGCTGGATACGCCCATCTGGCCAGGTTTCCGCC
>Ga0075114_10002019_pt1 | contig 10631 bp, 7 predicted proteins | sample AntAceMetag02UKM_FD_69784 | JGI IMG/M metagenome (GOLD analysis project Ga0075114, IMG submission 69784) | Saline lake microbial communities from Ace Lake, Antarctica - Antarctic Ace Lake Metagenome 02UKM | ecosystem: Environmental > Aquatic > Non-marine Saline and Alkaline > Saline | place...
CGCCAATTCGTCCCCTTCCCCGCTCACCAATGCGTCCTCTTCCCCTCCCGCCAATTCGTCCCCTTCCCCTCCCACCGATTCGTCCTCTTCCCCTCCCACCAATTCGTCCTCTTCATGCGCAGATTCTATCACCCGGCGCAAGCTCAGGCCGATCCGTCGTCGCTCTCTGTCCACGCGGATCACCTGAAGGGTGTGGGTTTCCCCCTCCGCCACAATCTCTCTGGGATGGGCAATGTGCTGATCCGATAGCTCTGAGATATGGATGAGCCCTTCGATGTTATTCTCCAGCCTGGCGAAAGCTCCGAAGTCTGCCAGCCTGGTGATGGTGCCCTGTACGATCTGTCCGACGTGGTAGTCTTCATCGATCCGGCTCCAGGGCTCTTGCTCCAGACGTTTGAGGCTGAGAGCAATGCGCCGTCGTTCTCGATCAATGCTCAGTACAAACACATCGATTTCCTTGCCCACGCTTAGCAGATCGCTCGGATGGGAGACCCGGCCCCAGGAGAGCTCAGAAATGTGTATCAGGCCATCAGCCCCGCCTAGATCGACGAAAGCGCCGAAGCCGCACAGATTGCTAACGACCCCTTGGCGGGTTTCTCCCTCCTTCAGTTCCTCCAGGAGTTGCTCTTTCCTGCTTCGGCGCAACTCGCGTGTTGCTGCTCGCTCCGACAGGATGAGACGGTTTCGCTTGCGGTCTAGCTCAATGATCTTGAAGCGCGATTCGCGTCCCACGAAGCAAGCAAGGGGGCTTTCCTCTTCAGATCCCTCTGCAGTGGGTCTGTACTTCGGTGCCTTGGCTAACAGGGACATCGGCACGAAACCGCGTACCTGACCTATGTGAACAAGAAGACCGCCTTTGTTGAATCCGGTTATTTTGGCATCGAAAGGCTCCCCTGCTTTGTAGATCTTCTCAGCGGCTCGCCAGTCTTTCTCGATCTCGGCTCGTTTCAAAGACAGGACGAGAGCCTTGTCCTGATCCCCTGGGCGTAAAACGAAAGCCAGGACAGAATCACCCTCATGCAGACTCTCAAGCGTATCCGGATCCATCTGCTCCATATCCCGATTGGAAACAACCCCTTCTGTCTTGGCTCCCACATCAATGAGAATCTCGGAAGGAGAGATGCTAACGATAACTCCCTCGCGGATTTCTCCCCTTCTCGGGGGGCGGTAGCTGCTAGTGTCCTGACTGAGGAAGTCCTCCATCGGGTTCTTCGTTTCCTTTTCTCCGATTCCCTCTTCCCCAGCATTGAGCCAGCGATCGTTATGCTCTTCCATACATTTCCCCTCGTTCGCAGTGATTTTGTGACCAGTTTCATTGTAATTGAATTATCATCGGTTGACAAACGAAGCTAATAGGCAGGTTACTAGTTGCCCGGTCTCGTTATGCAAGGCATCCTGTGCAAGTCTGATCGGGGCTTTCGGATTGCGATTGCCTCGATTTCCACCGATGCGCCCAGCGGTAGTGCGGCTACTTGCACAGCGGAACGAGCCGGTGGACTCTCGGTGAAGAACTCCCCATAGACCGCGTTGACCTCCGGGTACGTTTGAATGTCTACCAGGAACACGGTCGTTTTCACTACCTGGGATGTGGAGCTACCCGCGGCCTTCAACACCGCTGCCAGGTTCTGCAGCACCTGGCGAGTCTGTGTCTTGACATCGCCGGCTACAAGTTCCCCTGTGTCAGGATCGATAGCGATCTGTCCCGCAGTGAAAACGAAGTCCTGGACTCGAATGGCCTGGGAGTAAGGCCCAATGGCAGCAGGGGCATCTTTGGTTGTAATGACTTCTTTGCTAGGCATGGCTCTTCGGTTCTCCTTAGATGATAGGGGCTATGGCGTTCCTAGGGAGCAATAATGACCGTAGCGATACCACCAACGCGCAGGCCCTTGTCGTCGTACTGGACAACGCGGACGTTCAGTTTCAGGTAGACCCCATCGCGGAGTTTCCCGTTCCATATGATGGAGTCCCCACTCTTGCGGTACGGATAGCCCTCAATTCCACTGAGTTCGGCGCCTTCTTCAGTAGTGCCGACATAGCTGTAAAGTGTGCCTGGGATTAGGGCGCCGGGAGCCATGCCGTATGCTACGGGGGCGTAGTAGGTCATGAGGGCCGAAGCTGGCACGGTGACGGGTTCTACTGTGGGATTGTCGATCTCAATCCGGGAGGTACCGATAACGTGCATTGCCTGGCTGTCATACCAGGCAATTCTGAGATTCAGGTCAACCTTCGCTCCCTTCACTGGCGTTCCTTGCCAATCGAGGGAGTCCCCTTTCTGCTTGAATGCCTGTTGCCCCCCGATTAGCAATTCCGCCGCGTCGTTCTCTCCCATTCCGATGTAGGTTATGTCGGTCCCAGGGATGTCTTCCTGGGGCTTGACAGTCAGTTTGACTGGAGCCTCATAGGTTAGCTCCGTGAGTTCCTTGTCGGGAGAACGCAGGCACCCTGTCATGGTGAGGATAATGATGCTCGCCAGCAGCAGCCACACCAGTCTCTTAGGATATAGCTTTGTACGCATTGATCACCTCCGCTTCCAGATTATGCGAGGTTTCATCTTCCAACACAATTGTATAGCCATAGGGTTCCATTTGTCAAATCGGAATAGGGACTGTACCTAGCGACACGAGGGGCACATCGTATGAGTATCCGATGCGCCCCAGTTCGGTAGCATAGAGTATCTTTGCAGTTGATGTCACCGTATGGGATTAGGTTCCGCTTGCCCGGGAGCCATTCCTGTACGGCCAGTCCCAGGTCTGATTGGGATCATCTGGGCAGGAGAGAGCCGAAATCTGCTCCCACAACCCTATCGAACCACGACGTTCACCAGCCTGCCCGGGATGTATATGACCTTGAGGATATCCTTTCCCTCGGTATGGCGACTGGCTCCATCGCTCGCCAATGCCATTTCGATGGCTTGCTGCTTCTCAATGTCCACCGGGACTTCCATCCTGTCACGGACTTTGCCGTTGATCTGCACCACAAGAGTGAAAGTCTCGTCTGCCGCCAAGTCTGGATTCCACTCCGGCCAGGATTGCTGATGAATGCTGTAAGGACGGCCGGTTCGGGCCCACAACTCCTCCGCGACGTGGGGGCACGGGGGAGCAAGCAGCAGCAGCAAAGTCTCCACCGCCTCCTCCCAGGCTTTCGTGCCATGCAAGGAAGTCTCTTTGGCCTTGAGCATGGCGTTGTTCAGCTCCATCATGTTAGCAATGTAGGTATTGAAGCTAAAGGACTCCATGTCCTTGGTTGCCTTGCGGATCGATTGGTGGACCTTGCGTCGCAAAGAGGAGATATCCTCCTGAGACGGCTTGTCCTTTGCGCCGTTCGTCGGCTCCGCCAAAACGCAATTCCATACGCGGTCCAGGAAGCGCGTCATTCCTTCGATGCTGTGACTATCCCACGGTCCACCCAGGTACCAGCGCCAGCCAAACATGAGGTAGCCTCGCACGGTGTCTGCCCCGTAGCGTTGGACCAGGCTATCTGGGGCGATCACGTTGCCGCGCGACTTGGACATCTTCTCGTTGTCCTCGCCCAGGATCATGCCTTGGTTGCGGAGCATCAGCATGGGCTCATCGAGATCAATCAACCCAATGTCCCGCATCACTTTGGTGTAGAAGCGAGCATAGAGCAAATGCATCGTGGCGTGCTCTATGCCCCCCGTGTAGACATCTACCGGCAGCCAGTAGTCGGCTTCTTCGGGATCGAAAGGCTGGTCGCCTTCATAGTATGGACTTAGGTAGGCATACCAGTACCATGACGAGCAGATGAACGTATCCATGGTGTCCATCTCTCGCTCGGCTGGCCCACCGCACTTGGGGCAGGTGGTGTATCGGAAGCCCTCGTGGTACTTGAGCGGAGATTCCCCCGTGGGCATGAATTTGGCGTCCTCCGGTAGCAGCACCGGCAGGTCTTCGTATGGAATGGGCACAGTGCCGCACTTGGGACAGTAGACGATGGGAATGGGCGTGCCCCAGTATCTCTGGCGGCTGATAAGCCAGTCGCGGAGCCTGTAGTTTATGGCGGACTTGCCGGTCCCCTTTTCTTCCAGCCATGCTATTGTCCGCTGAACGGCGTCATCGCCCGGAGTGTCACTCAGTTCGCCGGAGTTGATCATGGCTCCGTAGTCAGCGTGGAACAGCATGCCGGTGTAGAATGGCTCTTGCGATAACATTTCCATAACCGTTCGACACTCCGTCACGCCTGGCTCTAGTCCCTTGCAGCGAGACAGAATCTCATGATCAGCTTGCACGGAGTTGAATTCCGCCACGCCGTCTTCGAACACGAAGAACCATCCTGTTCCCACGATTTCATTCCAGCAGCCTGGCTGGAGGTACTTCCTGGCGATTTCGATGTAGCGATCTATCTGGGAGCGGTCCAATGTAACGTAGAACGCTCCGTTTTTCTTAGTGAAAGTGAAGCCTTCCGAGGCCAGCGTCTCGGCTATGCCTTCTCGCATGGTGCCTTTTGGAGCGAGGCTTTTCCCCACCTGATCCTGGCGCTCGATGACGGGTATGATGGGGAGGCCGTATTTCAGCGCGAACGCGAAGTCTCGCTCGTCATGAGCGGGAACGGCCATGATAGCGCCTGTCCCATAGGTCATCATGACGTAGTCTGAGATGTAGATGGGAATACGTTTGCTGTTGACAGGATTGATGGCGTAGGCCCCGACAAAAACGCCGGTCTTGTCCTTCTCGATCGTCAAGCGTTCGATCTCGCTCCGTCGTGCTGTCTGGCGTTGGTATTCCTCCACCCCCTCGCGATACGCCGGCGCGGTCAGAGAATCCACCAGGGGATGCTCGGGAGCCAAGACCATGAAAGTGGCTCCCCATAGAGTGTCCGGCCGAGTAGTGAAGACGATGATGTCGTCGTCCTGTTCCGATTTGAAGGTGACCTGGGCGCCAGTGCTCTTGCCGATCCAGTTCTTCTGCATGGTGATGACGCGTTCTGGCCAGTCAATCTTGGAATAGTCCAGCAGCTCCTCGGCGTAGTTTGTGATACGGTAGAACCACTGGTTCAGCTCTTTCTTGATGACCGGCGTCTCACATCTCTCGCAGTGCCGGTCTTCTCCCCACACCTGTTCTCGGGCCAGGGTAGTGTTACAATTGGGGCAGAAATCCACCGGCGCGAACGCCCTGTAGGCCAGGTCCATTTCGTAGGCTTTCAAGAAGAACCACTGGCTCCACTTGTAGTACCCAGGCAGGCAAGAGATGGCTTCTCTTTCCCAGTCGAACATGCCGCCCATGGAGCGGAGTTGCTTTCTCATGTTCCCGATGTTGGCCATGGTCCACTTATAGGGATGAATCCCTTGCTTGATGGCCGCGTTCTCGGCCGGAAGGCCGAAGGCATCGAACCCCATGGGGAACATGACATTGTAGCCCTTCATACGCATGAACCTGGCGTGCGCATCCGATGGGGCCATGGCGTACCAGTGGCCGATGTGGAGATCACCGCTTGGATAGGGGAGCATAGTGAGAGCGTAGTGCTTGGGTCTCGTCGTGTCAATGACGGCACGGTAGATCTGATCATCTTCCCATCGCTTCTGCCACTTGGCCTCGATTGTCTGAGGTGTGTATCGGTCTATCGTCGTCTTGGCCATCTGATCCCTCCAAAACACAGAACCCTTGTTGGGCGATGGTCTCCCGACCGAGCCCTCTCCGGGGCAGCGGTCAGGAGACCTTGCCCATCTGATAGAAAACACAAGACCCTTCGTCTCAGGGACGAAGGGTCGCTCCGTGGTACCACCCTGCTTGATAGACCACAGAGGCATTACCTCCGCGGGCAGTGAAGAGTGGAGCTGAGGGGATTCGAACCCCTGACCTCCTGAATGCCATTCAGGCGCTCTCCCAGCTGAGCTACAGCCCCATGAATCAACGTGTGATCTATCCGCTCTACGGCAAGTTAACGATTGCCAGGCGATGGCAGCTATCCATGTTTCACTACCATGGCTCCCAGGCGAGTTCAGCCTCCTCAGCGCTCCCCAGTGGCGCTTTGCCCGGCTCACACCTGGCATGATGCCCGGCTCTCTGTGGGGATGGCCTACTACTCCTGCTCATAGCCTCTCTTCATATCGAGTGGAGCTGAGGGGATTCGAACCCCTGGCCTTATCAGTGCGATTGATACGCTCTCCCAGCTGAGCTACAGCCCCACATTGTTGTCACCAGTATAATGCATGCCTAGCAGCTTGTCAAATCCGTACGCTTTGTGCGCATGGTAGTTGCTTCTTGATCGGGGCATCACGGATGTGGTGTTAGTCGAGACAGAAAGGACATCCGAGGCACTCGTGGGTGTGCCAGGCTCTCGTTCCCAGATGCGACTGGTCTTCAGCTCAAGAGCGACAATTCTGAATCTACCCTGTTACGTATCGTGTCCAATCAAATGATAATCTAACCGACGTATTTGCCATGAGATACCAATGATGGTATAATGAGGACTTGCTGGTGTTGGCAGGTTAGTCGCCGGCTACTGGCAACCGAGTAGCGCTGGGAGCCAGACTGGGAGATATCCGGTGCCTTTTCGCTCTGAGTAATCGATCCTCGGGCCTGGGGATCGGGATGACTCAGCGCAATCCCAAGGAAAGGAGGTAGGCCAATGCGTGACTACGAGCTAATCTTCATTGTCCAGCCCGACGTAGACGACGAAGGCTTCCATGTTGTGGTGGAGCGAGTAGAGACTATCATCACAAACCACGGCGGAGAAGTCTCGAAAACTGATCTATGGGGTAAACGGCGGCTGGCATATCCCATCCGCAAATTTCGAGAAGGCTATTACGCTCGCATGGAAACGAAATTGCAGCCCGATAGCATTCGCGAAATCGAACGCGGCTTCCGATTGACAGAGCCCCTCATGCGCCATTTGATCGTCCGCATGGATGAGGTGTAGCAGGGAGCTTTTTTGGTAAGTGCATGATAGAGATCGTGGTTTATCCACGTTGAGAACTGTGGAGGTTCCTTTGGTAGAGAATGATAATCAAGCAGTAGAAACCCAACCCGCTGCGACAGGGGGAGAAACAAGGCGGTCCGAGAGGTCTTCTCGCTCTTATCAGGGTCGCTCCGGCGGCCGTGGTGGCCGGTCGGAAGGCCGTGGACGTGTCTCGCAAGACAGGCGTCGCCGACGACCAACCCGAGGCCGTCGTGGCAAGGTCTGCACCTTCTGCGCTGATAAGATCCGCGTTATTGACTACAAGGACGTGAGTCTGTTGCGGAATTTTGTTTCCGAGCATGGCAAGATCAAGGCCCGCCGTAGGACGGGAACTTGTGCCAAGCACCAGCGTCGACTAGCTCTGGCGATCAAACGCGCCAGGCACCTGGCCTTCTTGCCCTATTCTGCGGAGCATGCGCGGGGCAGGTGATCTATCCCCGTCATAGATTATAGTGATGAGGGCATAGGATGATGCACGTCTCCTATGCCCTATGTGCGTATAACGTTCGAGCTTCAGTGGGTCCCATCTTCCTCGGAGACGATAAATGAAGAAGAAACATAGTTCCCAGCGTATGACCAAGAGGCAGCTTTCTCGAAAGGAAAGAGAGTCCCGAGTGCGATTCTGGTTGTTGCTGGGTAGCAGCATAGTATTTCTGTCAGTGGTTGGGGTACTGGCCTTTGGAGCATATCAGGAGTATGTGGTCAAGCCTGCATCTCCGGTGGCGACCGTCAACGACGTCGTCGTCCGTGTCGACGATTACCAGCGGCGAGTCCTCTACCGGCGGTTTGATGTCAGGGCCCTTATGGCAAACCTGGATGCCCAGATGCGTCAGTTTGACCCCGCGGATGAGTCCCAGCAATGGTTGTACGACTATCTCCAACAGCAACGAGAGCAGGCGGAAGCCCGTCTGATGAGCATTTCAACCCTTACGTTGGATGAAATGATCGGAGAGGAGTCGGTACGCCAGGAAGCTATCCGCCGTGGCCTGACGGTCACTGATGAGGAGGTTCAACTGGAGATCGAGAGACAGTTCGGCTACGATCGCGATCCTCCCATTCCTACTCCCACACCGATTACGGTGACTGTCCCGGTAACGGTGACTCCGGCCCCGACTGTTGCCCTCATGACCGAAGCAGAGTTTCAGGAGAGTTACGCCAATTACGTTGGTAATGTGGAGGAGCAGACCACCTTCGGGGAAGAGGATTTCCGCGAACTGATGCGTTCCGGTCTTCTGCGTCAGAAGCTGAGTGATGCACTGGGTCAGGAAGTGGAGACATCAGGGGAACAGATACAAGCTCGTCATATCCTCCTGGGGGCGGACGACAAGGCTTTGGCGGAGGAGATACTGGAACGATTGCGAGCGGGGGAGGATTTCGCTGAACTGGCCAGTGAATACAGCACTGACGAGAGCAACAAGGACGAGGGGGGCGACCTGGGATGGTTCTCTCGTGGTAGCATGGTGGCGCCTTTTGAAGACGCCGCCTTCGCTTTGCAGCCCGGGGAGATCAGTGATCTGGTCGAGACCTCCTACGGGTATCACATCATCATGCTTATCGATAGAGATGATGATCGCCCCTTCGACGAAGGCGTCGTGGACCAGAAACGAGCCAGCGCATTGCAGATTTGGCTAAACGAGCAGATGAACTCTCCAGCGGTCGAGCGTTACTGGTCCTCGGACCTCGTGCCTGAAGACAAGTCTCCGTAGCCTTTGCCGTTGTTTGCCGCAATGATTTCTTACCAGGCTCTTCCTCAGCGGGGAGCCTGGTTTCTCTTTGGGTGCTGTTTCAGAGTCTTCTGCTGCATCATTTCTTGGCCATTTCTCCGTTCCTCCCAGAAGGTGTTGAAAGAGGTCGCCCACCAGACTTCGGAAGTTCTCAGAGGGTGTGGTCCATAATATGCTATAAAATCACATAGAAGCCAGCGCATTTTCCGCACGAGGTAGACTTCCGAACTCTTTTTCCACACCCTCCCTTCCATGCCTTTGACAAGAGGGAACACGTGGAGTAGTATCTTGAGACATCAGATTGCTGTTGAGAGGAAATACGGGGATGAGACACCGCAAACTGCGTTTGATACCGATCACTGTTCTACTGCTAGCACTTGCGCTCACCATGGCCGCCTTGGCCCAAGGCCCGGACACCACTACATACCTGATCCAGGTAGTTCCTGTGTCTGTGACTCAATGGTTCCAGATAGCTTCTCTGAGGCTCGATGTTCTCCTTGAGAGTGAAGGGGTTGTTACGGCCATTGCCACAGGGGAACAATTGGATCACCTGCGAGTTCTCGGCATGGATCCAAGGGTATTGGACTACGGGAATCTGCAGGGATGCTATTATCTTCTGCCTGCCGACGACTCTGGAGCAGAGGTGGCACGTGAGTGCGCCCTGGCTATCTATCCTCAGGATACAGGGCATCTACTGGCTAGGGTTGGTCCGCAGGGTGAGGAACTTCTGTGGCAGCAGGCGACCTCCCTCAAGCGTCTCTTCGGAGCTTTGCCTTTACTGTCTGAGATAGACTCTGCACCCGGCAGTGTCTGCGTCAGTCAAGAAGTGGTCCAAGAGATGGTGAACAAGGTGTCTGAGTCCGATCTGTCCGAACATGTGCGCAACCTGCAGGATGATGACAGCGAACCTGGATGGGACGCCCTGCGTTCTCGCTTTTCCTTCTCATCCGAATTGGACATAGAAAGGCAGTACATTTACCAGCACTTCAGCGACTTGGGCTTGCAGGTTGAGTATGACCCGTTTACTCTGTACGGCTACGGCGGAAGTGTGGAGATATTCAACGTCGTGGCGACGCTTCCGGGCACAGATGCGGCGAGTGATCAGGTGTATGTTATCTGTGCCCACTATGATTCCATAGCCACCCGCACCCCGGGTTGGGACTGGGAAACGGATCCGGCCCCCGGAGCGGATGATAACGCCACCGGAACGGCTGCGGTCATGGAGGCTGCCCGTGTGCTTTCTCAGTATGAGTTTGCACATACCATTCGCTTCACTACGTTCGCGGGGGAAGAACAAGGACTATGGGGAAGCCAGCACTATGCCGAAGCTGTGTGGCAAGCGGGCGATGATATCGCTGGGGTTATCAATCTTGATATGGTGGGTTACAACACCGTCTGCGATAAGGTTGACTTCCTGGGCAATCCTGCCTCGGAATGGTTCGTGGACGCCCTCCGCGAGAATGTGGACCAGTATGGCATAGAGGTCATCACTGAGAAGATAATCAGTGCCAGTTTCACTTACAGCGATCATTCGTCCTTCTGGGACTATGGCTACCCGGCGATTCTGGGCATTGAAGATTACCAGCCCTGGTTCAACAGCTACTGCTACAACGCGAACCATAACTATCACACCGTGACCGATACTTACAGCACTCTGAACATGGACTTGCTGGAGAAAACAGCACAATTGACGGTGGCCACCATCGCTGAATTGGCTCAGCCTGTAACTATGGATGTGACCAATACCTTGTTCCTGCCTCTCATATACCCCCTTGCTGAATCTTTGGGTTAAGACCTGATACCGTGGCTGTGTGACTGGACTCGTCACCTGGGACAACAGACAAGATCCTCGGCGGTGCTATCCTGACACACGGGGAGGAATCTCCTGAGTCCGGCGGGAAATCTCGCATATTCGATTCTCTGGCAACCAAATCGCCGGCGGCAACCAAATCGCCGCCGGCAGCCAGATCGCCGCCTGTTCTGCTATGCTGC
>Ga0075114_10002021_pt1 | contig 10620 bp, 3 predicted proteins | sample AntAceMetag02UKM_FD_69784 | JGI IMG/M metagenome (GOLD analysis project Ga0075114, IMG submission 69784) | Saline lake microbial communities from Ace Lake, Antarctica - Antarctic Ace Lake Metagenome 02UKM | ecosystem: Environmental > Aquatic > Non-marine Saline and Alkaline > Saline | place...
ATTGATGATTCTCTCTGCGGCCTGGCCTCGTTGGAGGGGGCCGAAGTCTACGTGAGTGGTTTCCAGCTTGAGGGATGGCTGCACACGCCAGACACGCACTTCGATGCGCTCTTGCCCGACATCGCTGTCCAAGAGCAAGGCCCTGGGCTCGACCAATTTGCCTTTGGGCAATTTTCCAGTCAGCAGCGCAAGACTGAGCTGCAATGCTCGATGAGGCTGACAACGGAATGTCTCCTTCGATACTCTGAGCCAGGAGACGCGGCTACGCAGAATTCCTTTCAACAGACTATCGCCGTCGTTGAATATGGTAACCTGGCGAAGGAGTTCTCCGTCTCCCTGGACACGACCGAAGTCCAACACCTTCTCTTTCACCCTCAGAGTGGGGCCTTGCGCTACCGCCGCGCGGGCACCTATCCATTGCCGCAGGCCGGCGCTGGTCTCCACGGAAAGGGCCTGAGGCTCATTCGTCGTCTCAGGGGGAAGGCCCTCCGCCCGGACAGTAACCACGAGTTTCAAAGCCTGTTTAGGCTTACATTGGAAGGTGCTTCTGGGAACCGTAATCCAAGGCACGTGGCTCATAAGGCGTCCCACTAGCTGGCTTTTGCCCGTGTTACGTATTGTTATTACTACCTTTCGAAGTTCATGCGGGGACATTTCGCCCAGGTCAATGTAACGCGGACTGACTCGCAACTGAGGTCTTGCGGCGGGGCGTGAAACGACCCGGATAGGAGCGTCTTTTTTAGGCAGGCGGCTGCGTGGTTTTGCTACACGCTGCAATTTCTGGACTGGGACTTTCTCCATGGGTTTGGCGAAGGACAGCGTTTTCCTCTTGATCCAATCACCTATGGGCTGTGCTGGTTTGTCCTCGCCGCCACAGAGAGCTTGGCGGAACTCACGCACTGACTGGAAACGTGCTGCTGGGTCTCTCCGGGTTGCACGTGTCACGATTGCCCGAAGCTGGCGCGAGTAGCCTTTGGAAGATCGAGGTTGTCGGAACGCGCCTGAGGAGCCTGGTTGCTTATCAGGAAGACGGTGAGTAACCAGAGAATCCAGTACACGTCCCAGAGCATATACATCAGATGCGAGGCCTGGTGCTGTCACGTGGCGGTCACGCGGTGCATCAGACCATGGTGCGAATAATCGAGTCAGGCCGAAATCCACGAGAGTTAGGAGGCCCTGTCTGGTGATCATGACGTGGCCTGGCTTCAAACCCGAGAAGAAGATGGGAGGATCCTGGCGGTGGAGATAGCCTAACACGTCGCACAACTGCGCGCCCCAGTTACGGATGACCTCCTCATCGAGGGATAGAGACGGCTCTTGGATGATATGAGCCAGACTCCATCCGTGAACCAAGCTCATGACAACGTAGTACTTGCCCTTAGTGGAGAAAAAATCAATGATCCGCGGGAGGTTGGGGTGTTCGAGCCGAGCCCACTTCTCGACCTGTCTGGTGAAGGCTCTCCCGGCCTCATGACGTTCTTCTGCTGTGATCAGAGCCGTATCCGAGATTTCCTTGAGCGCGTACGAGATACCATCCGCCGATTGAGTGTCAAGCACGCGATACACGGCACTAATTCTGCTCCTCGCTATGATGCCCTTAACGCTGTAGCGCCGTCTCAGCTTCTGGTACGGAGTGGTCTGAAAGAGTTGAGTGAAGAGCTGGCTGTCAGCCTCTCCGGCCATTTGGGGGTTGCACCGTGGACAGCGCTCAATGCTCCACGATCTCGAAGTGCCACACCTTGGACAGACTTGTCTCATAAGGAAACCGCAAGTCTGACATCGTTGCAGATTGCCTGGGTTCGTGTAGCCACACTTCGGGCATAGTCTCGTCATGTTGCTCCACTGAGTCTATTTCAGAGTAGGCGTAGGCTTATATCTCCGGCCATTATACTCCACAAAGATGTCCTTGCCCAATATTCACTACTAAGTGACGCGCACGAGCCATGGGCGATACGGCTTTAGCGTTCGATAGACACGCTACTGGACATAACGACTAGAGCTGCCAGAGGGATGTGCCCTGGTTGTCCCTAGTCCCTTTTTGTCGCTTGCGAGGCAGCTTCGCTGGGTGTGTGCCCATATGTGGCGATCATATCTCCCAGGCGTTCCTCGTCGGTCTCCCAGGCATAGACGATACGTGTTGTGTCAGGGCGCTCATGGCCAAGCAGCGCCGCAACCCACTCCAGTGGCATTCCCTCGTCCAATAAGTCCTGAGCGCGACGATGCCTGAGTGAGTGGGGGGACGTGTTCTGATAGAGCCCCTCGGCCTTGGTTGCTTCCTTGACGATGTTCCAGGCGTGAGCTGGAGTCAGAGCCGATCCCCGATTGCGGCCGTGCGAAACAAACAGAGGAGCAAACACATCGTCAGTGCGTTCGCTGACATATTCTTGGATGATGCGTCGGGTCTCGTTGGATATGAAAACCGTGCGGGGTCTCCCGTTCTTTGTGATGGTAAGGCGCACCTTGTATGCACGTCCGTCCAGCACGTCCTCGCGTCTCAGTGCCAAGGCCTCACTGACTCTGGTTGCGGTATCGTAGAGAAAAGCCATGAGCGCCCTGTTACGCAGAATGATTAGACGTCTCTGAAGGGGTTTCTCAGACAGTTCCTGGCGCTGATAGTACGTAAGAACCCGGATGACATCCGGATCCACCGGCCTTCTCACGTATGCCTGCCGTCTTTTCCCTCTGGTGCTAGTAATGAGGCGCACCATCCGTTCGTAACTCACATCTTCAGGCAGAAGATCATGCAAGTCGAGCCAGTTCATCAGATGGCGGGCAGCGACAAGGTATACGGTCTGAGTTCGTGACTTGGTCTCCCCCAAAGACTGGTCATGCGCAATCCTTCTGGTGGCCTCGCGCTTCGACTGATAGGTTCGGCGCAGCCACCGATTGAACTCCGAAAGCGTGTCCTCCGACAGAAGGGAAATGGGGTAGGGGGCTGGCGCATCCTGAGAGAACCCGTTATGCTTCTCGTCCTTCAGGAAACGCAGGAACGCTTGAAGGCCGCAGCGATATGTACGCTTACTCAGCGGGCTCAGCTCAAGATCCGCTAGTGTTAGCTCGATAACCTCGTCCACGCTGGTAGGGATATGGGAAGGGAAGGTATCCTCGTTCATGGCACCTCCGTGTGAGTTGTGTATAGTATTTTATTTAATGCTTCATAAATATAATACCCTTGTTTCCTCCATTCTAGCACACATGCCCCTCCTTGTCAATTCTGGTTTCGTACTGCACACGTGCTCCAAGGAACGACGATAGCTGAGCCTTCTCCAAGCTCTCCTTACCATTACGGCGTCACTCCCACGTCTTGATTGGATTCCCCAGCTCTATGATTGTTCCACTTTGGCTAACGACTTCTGGCCGTTGGTTACCAGGATGGAAACCTCTTTGCATCTCGCGACGAGCTTACCGAATGCCACCTGAGTCGTTCGGTGTTGAAAGGCGCCCGCCTGCGCTCCTACGCCCACCATGTGAGTGATAGGTCACCAATGGACTTCAATGTGATCGAGACCTCCAGGCGCTCGTCCATTGTGCCACCAACGGCAGCAGATGATTACTGCAGAACGCCAGGCCTCAGGTGAGCGCACTTGTACCAACATTATGTATAGGGCGTCAATGATCGGACAGAACTTATGTCTGGTGCTTTCTTGTCTGGAGAGCGTTATGTAAAGTCTACAGCCATTTACGCTCCCCTGCCCCCTTCTTCAATTGGCTGCTTTGAAAGAATCTTAGGGTCGCTTAGTTGTCCCGTTAACAACTGAGGTTGACTTTCCCGCAGAACGTCCATAGAATTGTGGTACACGGGTATAGTCTTTGGCCACATCTTTCTGAACGAGTGGATTGCGCAACAGTAGGGCAACACCAGCCCGACCGGGATCTCGGGGGAAGCTCCCCGGCTGATTGTAGATGATGAATCCTGCCTATTGAATGTTACATTCTTGTTACACCTGGTCAGTGTCCTGGCAACAGTTCCCTGCTATTATGGTACAAGGGCACTACAATGTCATCGTTGATCCAATCTCTATGCCAACGAGTGTTTTTGCATCGGTGAGGAGAAGAACAATGAATCGTGGTATCGCTCGTGTGATGGGCCTTATTCTGATACTGTCTGTCTTTGCCATCTCGTCGGTTTGCACGAGCGCACAAGGGCCGAGACTGAACAGTTGTGTTTCTGGGCTGCATGCCATCGACATCAGACTCCCGTCTTTGAGCACGGGGAGTCCCACAGGAACCTTGGCTGTGCGCATTCACGCTCCGGCTCACGGCAAAGCGCGGTATCCCGAGGGCGCTCCGGTGCTCATCTGGGGCCCGGGCGGCTACGAAGTGAAGGGCATCAATCATGATCTACCCGCCAACGTGGATGACATCATCATAATCACCTACATCTTTCCTGGCGGCGAAGACATCTGGTCGGGACTGCAATCCGACGGAGTCTACGATCAGCGGGGAATGAACTGTATTCAAGCCCTACGGGATGTTATCCTCTATGCTGCCGGAGAGCTGACTGACGATCAGGGACGTACTATTGATGACATTGTGCCGGTAACAGTGCTCCACGACAACATCGGCCTGGAGGGTATCTCCAATGGCGGAAACATCATCGTTGCTGTTGCTGCTCTGTATGGGGAGGATCTGATAGGACACCTTCGCTATATCGTCCAGTGGGAGACGCCCGTGTCGAGTCAGGTCGCCACGCGTGACCTTGGCAGGGTATGGTTAGAGCCACCATACCCCACCCAGGGAGACTTCTTCAACCTCCGGTATCTCGGCTATGGCAAAATGACCTTGGATGTCAACTACAGTGATCTATCGTACGACCAAACGGGACAATTACGCAGAGTTTTCCATGATGGAAATGGTGACGGTATATACACTACCATTGAGGATCCAATCACTCATCTCCAAACTCCAGACCTGAATCTCAATGCTATCTTGGAACTGGGTGAGGATTTTCCCCTGGATACGTACCCGCATCCGAACGGAGCGAAGGAGGTATACTCGCGGGCAGTAACACGTGCCCTTGCCGAGAATAGCATTGTCACCGGCACATGGCCACCAGACATCGCCACGCTCGCAGAGGCCAATGCCTTTTGGGATATACGGGAGGCCGTGCACCTCTACTCCCATGCCACGACCAAGATCCCCGACCTGGAAGCCATGGTCCTCGCCGGCGTGCAGGACCACGTCCAATCGGCGCCCACCAAACCGCACATTCGCCAGGCATTTGAAGGCTGGCTGGACAACGGCGCGTGGGTACAGATCAACCCCAGTCCAGGATACTTGATCGAGGCTTGCCCCGCTCTGGCGGGTCGTACTGACCTACCCAACAGAGTCGCCAACATGCCCCCTGCTGACTGGCGCAACACGGAAGCCTACTGCATTCCTGAAAACATACACAAAACGTCCTACCAGCTTGCGGCGGTCTGGCAGATGGCGGACAGGGCGCAAGGCGTCCTATCGCCCACGCCAACCGGTGGAGAGCTAATCACTTATGTGGATTCCGAGGGCGAGCGCATCGCCGTCAGAGTTGAGGTACCTCTGAAACCTCGCTACGCGGAAGGTGCGCCGGTCGTAGTTGAGGTCTCAACATGGTTCGTTCCTCCATTCATCGAGTTCCACAGGGTGAATGAGACCACTCAGATCGGCGCAATCTGTGTCTCGTATCTTTGGCCCGGAGGCAGGGACATCGAATCAGGGGCTCGCAGCGAGGGTGTTTACGACTTCGGCGGGCCTGATTCCCTGGCCGCTCTTCGCGATGTTATCAAGTTCGCATCCGGTTTGATACCAGACATCGATGGATATTTCATAGATGAGCTGGTCGAGGTCACAGCTCTAACCGACAACGTAGGACTGTGGGCCTCATCCCACGCCGGGGTCATGGGCACAAATGTCCTGGTCCATCATGGTGCAGAATTGCCTCGCGTCAAGTATTTGATCGGACGAGAGAACCCCACCCGTGATGAGATGTATCCCTTGGAGTTGGGGTATTTCGACGATCAGCGTAACCCCATCTACAATCCGTTCTACTCTCCCGAAGTCTACAGCCCAACAACCGTGACCATCGATTATTCCACTGTAGGCTGGTACCAGCAAGATCAATTCCCTCGGCCATACCATGCGGCGGGCAACGGCAATCCAGAGCACACCCTTCATGAGACGATATCTCCAAAGTTATGGGGCAACAAACGATACTACTCCCGCGCTATGACGCATGCTCTGCTAGACAATGGCGCGCTGACCCTAGGCAATTGGCCTGGTGATCTGGCAACGCCCGCGGAAACGGATGCAGCCTGGGGGGAATCGGATGCGACTGGGCACTTTCGTATCACCGTGCCCAACTATCCGAACTTCATCACACAGGCACCGGACCTGAAGGTCATGCTCGTTTTCGCCGAGGAGGATCACGTGCAAGCAGCCTTGAGCAAGCCCCACATCCACCAGGCGTACGATGGCTTCCACCAAGCGGCTGGTCTGTGGGTACGGATGAACCCAGATCGCGCCTACGTCGAGCAGGTAAAGAACACCGCGCCGTTCGGCGTATATCCCGACAATGACGCCAACACAGAGCCCTCAGACTGGTTTGATGTAGCCCTTTGGGGATTCCCCAACGATCATTGGTCCCGGCAGATAGTCTGGTTAGCGGCAGTGGCCGAAATGGCGGACCGTGTGCAGGCAAACAACTGGGCTGCGAACCTAAGCCAAGCCCTGTTCGAGTACTCCCCGGAAGAACCGCCCACTCCGCTGGTTGTGTTGCGTCTTCCCCATGACGTGGACCGACTGTCGAGTGGCAATACCCTGATCACCGATGGCGGGAGGTTGGCGATCGGATCGCTTGAACCAGGGATCTCTGCGTTCGAAACCAGCCAACAGGTTATCGAAGTAGACGGATCGGGCGACCTCGTCTGGCGATACGCACGTGGTCTGGAATTCGCACACAATGCCGACCGGCTTGGCGGCGATCGGACTCTCACCTCAGATACTGGTCATGATCGGGTTATTGAGATTGATGCATCAGGCACCGTAATCTGGACGACAGAGACGGTCCTGCTCAGCGATGGTTCGGTTCTCAGTTACCCCAACGATGCTAACTGGCTGATTGGAGATCATGTGCTAATCACTGACAGGGACAATCACCGCGTGATAGAGATCGACCGTGCCGGTACGATTGTGTGGCAGTTCGGAGAAACAGGCCTCCCTGGCAGCGACGGAACGCATCTGAACGGACCCCACAACGCCGACCGGCTTGCGAATGGAAACACAATCATCGCTGACTCGAACAACAGACGCATTATCGAAGTGATGCCAAATGGTTCCATTGCCTGGGAGTACAAACCACTCGGAGCTGATGCCCTGAATTGGCCACGCGATGCCGACCGTCTGGTCAATGGTAACACTCTAATAATCGACTCACGAAATGGTCGGATCATCGAAGTCACGATGGCGAAGCAGATCATCTGGTGGTATGGTGGCATGGACCTGCCCTATGACGCGGATCGTCTGGTCAACGGCAACACTCTTATCTCCGACAGCAGGAACAGCCGGGTCATCGAAGTGGACAGTGCAGGGCTCATTGTCTGGGAGTATCCACCCTCCCAGGCTGCCCCTAGCCGTAAGTTCCTTCCAATCATCACCAAGTAGGGAGAAGAAGGTAGTAGTATAGCTTATGTCAACTTCTGTTCAGAGAAAAAGAGGCGACTCCGCTGCAGAGAATAGGCAGCGGGGTCAAGGTTCATTGTTGCGAGCTATTTACAGTGCTCGCATGGCAATGATCAGCCTATTCTATTCACTTGTGGTAGCCACCATAAACGTGGCTCAACCTCCCCCTCCGGAGTTCTACTCTCGGATCAAGAGAATCGATCTTGGTTCATAGTCCTTACCTATTGGTGCGGCACCGTCCATACGCAATCGCTGTTGACCTCCACCCAATAGCCTAGTTCCGTATGCATGAGAGTCAGATCGCTGACGCGCTTCCAGGCGTCAGGGAGATAGAGTTTCCACTGATCCTGTACGTCGCTGGCGTCGTACGCCCAAACACACGTTACGTGCGCCGAAATGCCAGCAAAAGCCTCAGAGGGAGTACGTGGGATCGTATCGGGATACCCAACCAGATTCCAGCCCTCGTGTAGGATGATCTCGGTCTCCCAATGTGCCTCCCCAACAATGGGCAGATCATCAGGAGCCGTCATGTGTATCCAGAAGCCCATAGTCTCATCCAGCTCGGTCAACTCGTTGGCGTAGGCCGGTGCATCAGGCGCGTAACTTTTCCACGGGCTTTCGGGACCGGTAGGGTCGTAGGTGAAAACCAGATCGTAGCTTCCACTGATCTCTGCCAGTACGCTCTCGATGGCTGGGTCGAACGCCGTCCTGGGCAGAGACACAAGGTTCCAGCCCTCTGCCAACTCCAGCCCGGAGTCGTACTCGTAGGCACCAATGTCCACACCGCCATCCAGGGGTCGTGGATTCCCATCCAAGTCTTCGACAGGTGCGATATCTGCTGAAGCTGCGCCAATCGCAGGGCTTCCCTGCCGCAGATGCAGGTCCACCTCGGGCCATCCAGACGCCAAGAGAGGATCAGATGTAACATTTCCTTGCCCCTGGCCAGTGTAAGTCGTCCACGTCCCGTTGGCAATCTCGCCACGAGCAAACCACGTATCGTGCCCCGTGACGAACTCTGCCTGAATCTCGCCATCCTCTCGACTCCAGTATAGGTTGTGATGTTCAGTCAGTGCTACGTTCTCTCCCAAATAGAGGCCCGTAGGCCCGCCCACCGAGGGGCCGGTGTTGAAGGCGAAGATGTTGTTGGCTAAGGTGAGAGTCACTGGGGCCGAGATACCGGTCTCCTCGTTGGGGTAACCTACGAGGAAGGCATAGTTCCTCGTGCTAAAGGTAGGGTCAGACATGTTGTAGGCTATCGTGTTGTTCACTACCTCGTATGTGGAAGGGAAAGCTCCCAGCATTGCCGGAAGGAGTCCTTGTCCCATTATAAGATTGTTCTCTATCCTTCCGCCAGCCCAGAGTTTGATCCCGGTGAGGTGGTTTCGCACGACCCGGTTTCGGCGCACAGTAATGCCTGGAACGTTGCCATCCCAGTTACGAGAGTTAAGGTCGATCGCATCCCCTCCATTGTCGTGGATGTAGCAGTCCTCCACCAGGATGTCTTGGCCGCGTTCCACCGCCAGCCCATCGCCACCGAACCCTGCCTCCAGGCCGGAGCCATAGATCTCCACGTGTCTGAAGGTCATTCGATCACAGGGCCCTGGGGTGCAGTCAATGGCTGAATACTCACAGTCGAATACAGTGCAGTTCTCCACAGTTGTGTCACTGACAGGGCCATACCAAGGATCATCACCGGAGTAGCCCACCGTGAAGTGGATGCCAGCGTCGCCTCCTGCTATGTCCAGCCGTGAGAGGAGCACATGATGATTGTCTCCGTGGAGTGATAGGCCCCAAACATTGAAGTTGCGCAGGTTGAAACCATCCAGGTGAACATAGGAGGTCCCTTGAGCTAGGATCATGTCTCCTTGAACGATGACTTCCTCGCCTGGAGCAGCACAGAAGGCAATGGGGCTGCTATCCGTGCCGGAGTAGAAGAATGTGATTCCCTCGACATAGGTGCCCGCCCGAACGAACACTGTGTCGCCCGATTGAACCATGTCCGCAGCATGCTGGATAGTACGCCAGGGTAATGCTAGCGTACCGAGATTGCCATCATCACCTGAGAGCGACACATAGTAGATCTGTGGTAGAAGGGATCCCACGGCCTCGAACCAGTTTTCAGCCATCACCAGGTATCCTTCCACATTGGGGTGGATGGGGTCACTCATCAAAGCTGCCTTGGCCTGATCAGTAGAGTGATCGTAGAAATCGTCCCAGTTGTCTGTAGTCCACAAGTCCACGCCAGAAAGATCGGACTCCAGACTGGCGTTGTAGAGCGCTATCGTGGCTGATCCCCAGAAGCCAAGGACGAGGTTGGGAATGAACGCCGAAACGATGATCTGAGGGCGAGTTCCATCATGGTTAGTGTGAGCAATGACGAGGTCAACGATCTGTTGCACTTCCGCCACGGTTTCCGCTATCACCTGGCTCAGATTGAAAGCGTTGGCTTCCTGAGCGATGTCGTTCCCCCCGACCATCAACAGGACAATGTCAGGATCCTCATCCAACCAGTCGAATTCCTGCATGTCGGCGAGTACCTGATCAGCTCGATAGCCGCTAACCCCGTGGTTGACAACCGAGAAGGTGCCGGTGCCGTAGGTCAGGTCGAGCATGTTCTCCAGTCGAGCTGGATAAGTATGTTCCGTCCCACCATATGGGAAGCCTCGAGTGACGCTGTCTCCCAAACACGACAAAGTCCAGGATGGTGATTCCGCCAGACAAGGGCCGCCCGCCAATGCGCAGAGCAGTAGCAGAGTGGCACTCACGATCAACATTCTGCGCGCCATTCCGTCGCCTCCTTGGGGCATTGTGATAGCCTGTCTCCCATATTCTATTCTATCACAGTGAGAGTAGCTCCAACGTAAAGGGCATGTAAATCTTGGGAGAGTGCGCAATATAGGGCCAGTCAAATCGAGGTGACGTCCGATGTGAGCCAAGATCACTCTGCGGGACTACTTCTCCCAGGCG
>Ga0075114_10002024_pt1 | contig 10616 bp, 7 predicted proteins | sample AntAceMetag02UKM_FD_69784 | JGI IMG/M metagenome (GOLD analysis project Ga0075114, IMG submission 69784) | Saline lake microbial communities from Ace Lake, Antarctica - Antarctic Ace Lake Metagenome 02UKM | ecosystem: Environmental > Aquatic > Non-marine Saline and Alkaline > Saline | place...
GGGCAATCAGTGATTGCTATTGGCAACCCCCAGGGATTAGATGGGACGATGACCCAGGGGATAATTTCCGCACTAGGTAGAACGTTGGATTCAATGCATTTTGCTCCAGGGGGCGGCGCGTTTGCCACTGGAAATATCATCCAGACCGATGCAGCAATTAATCCCGGTAATTCTGGCGGACCATTGATCAATCTTAACGGTGAAGTTGTTGGTATCAATTCAGCTATCAGTACAACCAGCATTGATATGACCGGACAACCGGTTAATTCCGGGTTGGGTTTTGCGATATCTATCGATACAGCAAAGAACGTCATCCCAAACTTAATTGAATTTGGAACACACGATACTCCATTTGTTGGCATTCAGGTCCTGAGTGAAGTTAGCTTATTTGTCCAGGAAGAACTGGAGCTTCCGCAATCTACAGGAGTATACATCCTGGAAGTGACCCCGGGAAGTCCTGCAGACCGAGCAGGACTGAGAGGTACAGATGTAGAAGGTGATATTCCTTTGGGTGGGGATTTGATCATCGCGATTGATGATCTGGAAGTTCAGAATTTCGAGGATTTTATGGGTTATCTGCTTACATACAAAAACCCCGGCGACGATGTTGTTATCAGCGCCATCCGGGATGGTAAAGTCTTGGAATTTGAGGTTAGGCTTGCCAAACGACCCTGAGGTAGGATCATAACCATTAACACAAAGTGGAATCGATCACTGCGTTCGGGAGTAGATCCTGCGATAAATGGCAAATATCTCTGAAATACTCTTGATATAGGTTTGTGTTTCAGAAAACCTAATGATTTCCACAAATAGATCTGGATCTCCTCCGGCTTCATCTAACCAGATGTCAGTATTTCCCCCTCTAGCGTTGTACGCGGCTAGGGTTGTGTACATGTCTCCATCGAAATATGATCTTAAGAAACCCAAATAGGCAGTACCCAGTTTAACACTGACAAACGGACGATAAAGGTCCTCATCGCTGTAATCTGGCGGCCAACCATCTTCGTTAGCTTGCTCCGCGCCAGTGCTGGGTATGATCTGCATCAATCCCCTTGCGCCAGCAGTGGACCTGACAAAACCTTCAAAGAGGGATTCCTGCCAGATGACACTGAAAAGCAGCAAAGGATGGAATCCGTATTCCTGCCCGGCTGGAATTACTAAATCACTGAAATATGTTCCGAATCGGATATGGTTAAAATAGACCGGAGCATTCATGGTCTGTGCGTTATCCATACCGGCTGCAGTGAGCACCTGGCGAGAGGCAAAGATGGCAGGCCTGTACAATCCCAGGTCCAGATAATAGTTAGCCAGCCGGTAACTGCTGATGGGGTCAAAACTGACTTCATTCCGGAGAGATTCAAATTCTGCCCTGGCATCACTATACAGATCCAGTTCCCAGAATTCTGTTCCACGGATGATACGTGGGTCTTCAGCCAGTAATCCGAGACTGTCCAGGTTTGTCTCCGGTGGGATAGAAAAAGTCGCCTTGATCCAGGCCTGGGCTTCTTCTTTTTCAACTTGAACACCGATCCCGATATCATAGTCTTGAGGTGGAGTGAATGGCTCCCGACCCTGGAGCAGATCCCGGGCCCGTTCGCTGTAATAACCTGTTGGATCCGCGTTGGCTCCTTCCCGCCAGGCGGCTTCAGCTGCAGCAGGATTTCCCTGGAGTTGATACACTTTTCCGATCCAGAATAAAGCCTGGGAAAGCTCTTCAAAGTCCTGAGAAGCGTCCCTGTAGGTAGAGAATCTTGATAGGGCCGTGTTATAGGCTGATAATCTGATCTGACAGATAGCGCTCTTGAAAAGACTCAAATTCCCGTATGCTGAAGTTGGATATTCATCAAAGACTCGTTTCCAGAGTTCGGAAGCGGTTTCCAGATCTCCTGTCATCTCTTCAACTCTACCAGCGTCATACAGGAACTCTGCCGCCCGGGGTTGATATGGATTGCTCTGGACAAAATTCTGCAGTACCCGGCTGGCTTCACCATATCGGTCTAAATAAAACCATAGCGAATAGGCCTTGAATTCCCAGGCCTGGACCCAGTAGGCATGATCAGGATACTTATCGATTAATTCATTCCAGGCGATCAGGGCCTCTTCATGCCTGCCCATGCCCCGGAGCGAAAAACCCTTAAAATAAAGCGCTGTCCCGCGATCCGCAGCTTCGGGATTTGCCAGGTAGCGATCAAATGCTTCCACCGCATAACTGTATTGACCGGCGTAATAATCCACCAGACCACGGTCCAGGTCATTGATCGCAAAATCATTATTAACGATTTCGATCAGACCCAGGTATGAATCGTAACTGAGTGGATACTGGATAACTGCGTCTCTGAAAGCTGCTTCTGCTAGATCATTTTGTCCCAGTTCCAGGTAAACAAGTCCGAGTAAATAATCTGCCCGGGCCTTGGCGTAGTCATTACCTGTTTGAGTATAGACGTCATTGTAGATGACAATGGCCGTGTTGTAATCTTTCAACTCAGTGTATTCCTGGCCTATTTTTAACTGCAATGTATACAGATCTTCTCCACTGCCGGCAGCAATGGCAGCCTGGTAGGCCCCAATCGCTTTGAGGGATTCTCCAGCAGCTGAAAGGGCATTACCTCTTTTATTCTGCATGTAGGCATCTAGAATACCGGGCCGTCGATTCAGATAGAGTGTGTAGGCATCAGCGGCTTCCAGATGCCGATCCAATGCAGTATATGTTTCTGCTAGGGCGAAATAAGCTTTGTGGACGATATCCGATTCTGGATAACTGGCAACCAGCAGACGCAGATAATCCAACGCCTTCTGGTAATTACCTTTTTGGAAAAAAACTTTTCCGAGACCCAATAACGCCGCGCTGCCTTCCTCAGGTGTTTGAGCTTGGGCCAGAGTATCTTCATAACTCGTTATTGCTGATTCCCAGTCCCCGTAAAAATAGTGGATATCACCGTATATAGAACTTTCCAGTGGAGGCAGGAAAGGAGTGGAGGTTGGGACAGGTGTAAATACTGTCAGATCCTGTACTTCTGCTAGCTCAGTTTCGGCAGGATCTTCAGATGGGGCAGGTTCAGATCGCCGGGTGGTTAGGATATACCACCCAGTAATGGAGATTGTGCCGATCAATATGATCAGTGTTGATACTTGATAGAATCGTCTTCTCATATTTTTAGGTAAGAATCGAAATTATATGGTCCATTCCCCGTGGATGATGGCGGTCAGATACCATTGATCATTTTCTGGTACGAATACCAGCCGCAGACTCCGCCAATCCATTCCTCCATAGCGGGGATCGATACCGGGGAAATAATATTCAATCATAATACCATCCGGGAAGATTTCCTGGATATTGTTGAGCGAGTTCCCAGAGCTCACTTCAACATTAAAACCTACGATACTGGGCTTTTGATAATCCTGGTCATAAACAAATTGCTGATGGTATTCTATGAATGTCAGATCGATCGGCTTTCCGGTTCCGTCATAATGTCCCCAGGCAAAAGGCTCTGTAGAGCTGGTGTAGCTATCAAATTCTGAAGGACAAATTATCCGGTTATCATTATTGAGATACTGATAGGGTGAGAAACGCAGACATAATTCCGGGTGAATAATTGGGATCAATTGACCGTACTGGTCGTTTTTTAACGACTCAAGAACTTGCTGTCCTAGTATGATCAGATCCTCCGGCAGAGCACTATGTTGTTCGGCTAAAAATCCCAGGTCTACCCAACCTACAGTATCCTGGTGACCGATAAACACCCAGATAGTATTTCCCTTCTGGTAGATATCCCCGGTCGGCAGGATGTCAGTTCCATAGGAAGGGATCTGGCCCAGGATAAGGGAGTCAGTGGAAGGTTTTTCATGAACGCTCAAAAATGAATCCCGAGCAATTCCAACCACAGTGTACCTTTCGAAAAGCTCTTCAATCTCTAACGAAATTACCTCTGTTGGTAGGATCCCAGTAGGCGTGATTGTGGGATCAAGTTTCGCTACTTCCGAACAGCCAGACAGGACTGCACCCGGCAATAAAAAAAGTCCGATTATTATAAATATTACTTTAGAGAGATTCTTATTGATTGAGGTTGGCATAATACACACAAATTTGGGCTAAAGGGCATTCCTGACAAAGCGGTTGGCGGGCCTTGCAGATTTCGCGACCCAGTCGGATGATGTTTAGGTGAACAGGATAGTAAGTTTCCGGTTCAAATTGCTCAGCCAGATATGTATGAGCTTTGGCAGCATTCATATTCTCAGGACGTATGCCCAGTCTCCCGGTAATTCGGTAGACGTGGGTATCTACTGGAAAGGCCGGCATGTCAAGAGAGAAAAGCAATACGATTGCTGCGGTTTTTGGGCCAACGCCTTTTAGCTTGATCAGCCATTCGGAAGCTTCATAGCTGGGCATTTCTTTCAGAAAATCCAGTTCTATCCGTCCCCTTTCTTCCGTAATCACTTTTAAGGCATTTTGAATAGCTGGACCTTTCTGGTTAGCCAAACCTGCGGTTTTGATCAAGGGTAAGATTTGTTTTTCTTCAGCATCCCTGATTTCTTCCCAGGTAGGGAATCTTTCCAGGAGAGTATCATAAGCAATATCCCGGTTAACGTCATTTGTATTTTGAGAGAGGATCGTAGATACTAGTTCCCCTACGGGAGATAGGTGAGGACGCCAGGTTGGTGGGCCATATTTATCCACCAGTAGCTGGTGGATCTCAGCCGCAAACTGTTTTTTGTTCATAGATTAGCTGTATTGTAATTGAAAACAGGGCTTTCCTACACCAATCGGGATCTGGCATTGATTGCGATAATTAAATGTAGGCCCCAGATCGTTTAATTCTGGTAATTGCTCTGGTGAGAGGAATTTTAATTGTCGGAGGATCTCAATCATCACCGCTTCAAGAGCTCGTTTCCCAAGGTCTCCACTGGCAATCTTCAGAGTAATGCCTAATGCCGGGGATCCCGGAGCAATCGCATTCTCAAATAAACCAGCAGCCTGGTATGCCTCCGCTCCAGCTTTGGAGATGATCTTCCCTTTTTTGAGTTCCATCAACCTGGTATCCAGCCTGCCGGGACCGGCCACAAAAAACGGATGATTCCCCATAGCTGATGTAATCTTGCGACAGGCCTGGGAACGTCTCTCTGGGAATTTATCCGGTTTTACAAGACGGGCCCAGCCCAGGGCTGCGTTGTAAAGAGGAACAGCGAAAGTTGGCACCGAGCAGCCATCCCTGCCGATTTGAACTAGGTTTGGGTCGAGCCCGCAGAAATCACTGAAAGTATCCAGGATCCGTTTCTGGATTGGATGATCTACCTCGGTATATCTCTCTTTTGGAACACCCATCAGTGCGGCCTGTCCTAACATACCGGTGTGTTTTCCCGAACAATTGTGATGATTCTGCGTTGGCGATTTTCCCTGGTCCTTGAGTTTCGCCCGACTGGCTTTGTCAAATGGTTGGTGAGTGCAGCATAATAGATCTTTCTCTGTGATATCTATTTTGCTCTGCAGCCCGTATATTGTTTTTAAATGAGTGTCTGTGCTGGAATGTGAAGCGCAGGTAATTGCTAACTCTTCACCTGTCATCTCATATTTTTCCAATCCGCCCATCTCTACCAGTGGAACAGTCTGGAAAGGTTTTGCTGATGAGCGCATGAAAGTCACACAGTTTGGGTCCCCTGCGAAGGCAAATAGGTCACCATCAGCTGTTACAACCGCAACGGCTCCATAATAGATGGATTCAACAACATCTCCGCGGAGTATCTGAAAGAGGGGAATATACCCCGGATTGTTTTGGTCAGGGTCTCTCATGATTAAAATTCTGGATAGGATTATCCAGTTGGCGAAATGCTAGGGGATCTTCTTTCCATTCTCATCCATTCGGGGAAAGTAATTCCTTAAGTAGTATTGGGATAAACCGTGTTGAAGCCGCTGAAGGAAGAATTCGCGATCTCGTTTCAGGAATTTAAAATCATCCAGGAATTTCTCTGCCTGTTTTTTTATATCCTCGGCTGATGCCTTCCGGTTGGCAAGTTTATCTATCCGCTTGTAGATCTTACGGAATGTTTTTTTCAGTTCCCGGATATGGTCCTGGGTGATAGGACCCCCACGTCCGCTGATCATCTCATAGTCCCGAAAACGGGCTCTTAGCAGAACGTCCAGGGTGTCTATCCAGGTTGGTAGATGGGCTTTGCTCATGAAAGGAGGGCCTTTGTCCACAACGGCGTCTCCGATAAACATCACTTTTTGAGATGGAATGATCACCCAACTGGAGCCAGGCCTTGGTCCGGGATGATGTTCTACCAGAACTTCTTCATCAGACCAATGGAATTGGATTTTTTCAGTGAACGTTATATCAGGGACCAACCACTGCATGCCTGATGTCTCGGGGTATTTATCCCATTGGGAACCGCTTTCTGTAAACTGTGGACGGTAAATTGTGTTTGGTTCTTGCAGTCCGGTGGCGGCATCTTTATGGGTCAGGATCGGGCAATCCAGGCTCTTGGCGCCAATAGTCCGATCGGGATGGTCATCCAGGCAAACAGCCAGCTTATGGATCGTACCCTGGCTGCGATTCAATAATGTGGTCTTCCAGCGATGTCCATCTTCAGGTCGAAGTGGCGCATCAATGAATATCATTCCCCGGGGCAGCAGGATTGCACCAATGGTTGGTCCTGGGTAACTATCTTCATAATAAATCCCGGGTTTAATTTCGTGCATTTATTCTCCTTCTGAGGTTATCGATGATGGAAGATCCAGTCTTATAGAGATGGGATAGTAAAAGTGAATTTTGCTCCACCTTCCGGTAGGTTTTCTACCCAGATCCGTCCTTTGTGGCCTTCAACAGCGAGTCTGCAAAAAGCCAATCCCAAACCCAACCCCTTTATTCTCTCATCAGGGTTAATGCGAGTGTATTTATCGAAGATACGGTCAATATACTCTGGATCTACTCCGGGTCCTGAATCCTGGACCCAAAATCGGATGGTATTCCCGTCGGCCTCGACTCCAAAATCAATATGTCCTTTGGAGGGTGTGAATTTGATGGCATTCTGAAATAAATTGATCAAAACCCGCTCAAGCATATCACGATCAGCATGAATTAGTGGAAGATCAGCAGGGATGGTCAGGGATACGGTTTGTTTTTTCGCATCAGACTGGGTGATCAAGGCTTGTTTGGCATAATGGATCAGCTCATCTGGTTTTACTTCTTCCAAATTTGTAATAGCCCGTCCGCTTTCCAACTTGTTGATATCCAGAAGTGACTTTGTCAGTCTTTGGATTCTGACGGTGGATCGATTGGCGATGTCAAACAGGTCCTGAATATCTTGATCTCTTGCGCCGGGCAAGGATGCCTGGATCACATCCAGGCTTGAGATCACATTTGATAATGGAGAGCGTAGATCGTGGAAGATCATGGAAGTCAGATCTTCCCGGAGTTGGTCCAGTTTTTTCCTTTCAGAGATATCGCGTAATATCCACTGTAACCTGCATTCATTGGCGATCTGGATCTGATGGACATTGACATGGATAGGAATATTTTCAGAGTTCTTGGTTTTCAGATTGGATTCATATGAATAAGATGCCACATCCGGCAGCTTTGAGAAATCCTGACCAACACCTTCCCAGTCAATTTCATGAATTTCACTGATGGATAGTTCTTTAAGTTCTTTTTCAGAGTATTGACTTGTTTCCAGGGTGCGATTATTGGTTTCAATTACATTTCCCTGCAAATCAGTAATGATAATGGGGTCAATACTGTTTTCAAATAAGTCATGGTAGCGGCTATGTGTGATCTTTAAATCTTCATATAGCTGGGCGTTTCGGATGGACGAACCTGCCAAGCTTCCAATGCCAGATAATACTTGTAGAGCATCAGCTTGAAAATGTCCAGCAAGTGGATTCATAGCTTCCAGCACACCGAGGATTTTTCCCGGGATGAAGATCGGTGCTGCAACGATTGCATATGGTGATATTTCAGGGAAGAGTTGATTGGTTTGCGAAAACCGAGGGTCGTCTTTTGTATCCGGGATTATCTCCCCTTCGCCACATTCAGCAACCCAACCGGCAAAACCCTGGCCGATCTTGATTTTTCTCCCAACCAATGAAGAGCGGAGGTCGATAGTATCGTGGATGGCGGCCTTATAAACCAGATTGACTGCTTCGCTATCAATTAACGATAAGGTGACAGCCTCTACCTGGAGAGCTGTCTGGATTTCCTTGAGAATATTGTCCAGAACCGTTTCTAGTCTTAAGGTTGATGACATTGCTGTGGCACTGTTTGCCAGGGCAGTCATAACTCTCGCCCGCCGTTCACTTTCGCCAAATAACTGGGCATTGAGGATCGCGATACCGGCTTGATCAGCGATGGCATGAACCAGCGCCAGGTGGTACTTCTGAAGGTAGTGGGGTTTAGGATGGACTAATGTGATCACACCCATCAAGTCATTCCGGGCCATGATCGGCACAGCGACCACTGATTTCGCGCCGGTTACTTCATCATCTGGTCGTCGAAGCCAACGTTCATCCTGGCTGGTATCTGGAATGTTCACCGCGTCTCGGTTTTTAACTACCCAGCCCGCGAGTCCCTCTTCCAGGGTTGCCTTTAGCTGTTCGTTAGTATGGGAAAGAAGCTGGTCATTAACGATCATGGCAGACTCGAGGGGATGGCCATTTCCGTCAAGAACGATAATACTGCCACTGATGGCCCCAATGGTTTTTAAAGACAGAGACAAAACCCGCTCGAGTACAGTGGAAAGATCCAGGGTGGTTGCAATTTCGCGACTGATGCGATAAAGCAGCTCCAGGGATGCTTTTTGAGTTCCTTTTTGTTGATCGATACCGTTTTTATTTGTTGTCATACCAGGAATCCTGCTAGCATTATTCTAACTCAAATCCTGGAAAAGGTTTTGAGAATTGATCAAAATACCCGTCAAAATCCTCAAAAGCCCCAAAAAAGGCTTTTGAAGATCAAAAAATGTTCACGCCTTTATTAAAATAGATTATTTCACTATCCGGGAACGAATATACTCTCAGTTTTGTATGTCAAAAACTTATAACATTACACCTAGAGGGAGCAAAACCAATACTCAGGTCGTATTAGAGGTGGATTTGAATAGGATTGAACACCTAATGAGGAAGAGTTGGGAGCTGAATTAGCAGATCTTCAACAGTAAGTTTGAGGTTAGCATTTTTCTGCAACAAACTGTGTGCTCGCTGAAATAAATTAACAGCCGATTTTGCTTCCTGCAGATTTACAGAGTTGATTATAGCCTTGATCTCCCCTTCGCGATCGATGTTGCGGATGGGAGTGTCTGATTTACCTACTTGGAGAAGAATATCATGCCAAATTGAACTCCAAATGTTAAGCATTTCCTGGACCATTGCTGGATCCTTAACCAGTTGATTTGCATAGGTGAATCTGGCAACGGAGTCACCCTTTAGGATTTCAAAGTGCTGGTCTAGGAGAGTGTTTCTCCTCTCGAGGATTTCAGGATTCTGAAAATATGCCAGGGCAAGTTCCGGTTTTCCAGCAGATATGTGAGCCAGGAAATCAGCATGATCTTTAGGGATCTGATACAAATCCTCCAATCCCTGCCTGGTTGTTTGAATAGGTACTGGATTGAGTTTGATCTCCTCGCAGCGGGAAGCGACAGTTTCAAAAAGGGAGTTTGTGGAAATCGCTGTAAGGATCAGGATCACAGACCCGGGTGGTTCTTCTAAAGTTTTTAAGATTGAATTCTGAGAATTTCTGTTCGCTAATTCAAAATCGATCAATAACCCGAACCGTCTGGAGGCTTCATAGGGGGAGAGGGACAAACTCCGGACCATCTCCCTGACCTGGTCGATCTTGATCTGTTTGCTGCCTTCCTCAACAATGATTGGAAAGAGATCCGGATGTTCCAATCTCTGGAGCCTGGTGCAGGTAGGGCATTTCAAGCAGGGGATTCCGGGACTCTTGGCATTTGGGCAGCAGATAGCCTGAATAAAACGGATCGCCAGATTCTTCTTTCCGATATCGCTTGGTCCCGTGATTAAATATGCGTGGCGCAGCGTATTATTTTCTATGTGTCCCTGTAGTAATTGGACCGCCCATTCGTGTCCGATCATATCCCAAGTCATGGATGCATTCTACATCGGGGTAGATATTTACGCAATGTTGTTGACATGAATCTGGCAACCCATTAGAATGAGCCCAGTATGGATATCCTGAATTCTCTCAACGAGCAACAAATCAAAGCTGTAACCTCTCCCCCCGGACCTATTCTGATCTTGGCCGGGCCAGGTTCTGGAAAAACACGAGTATTGACGCAACGTGCAGCTTATCTGATTGGTGAGTTAGGGATCCAGCCAGCTCATATGATGGCTGTGACTTTTACGAATAAAGCTGCCAAGGAAATGGGCAATCGCATTGCGAGCCTTCTTGGCCAGCATACCCACGGTATGACTCTGGGTACATTCCACGCTACTTGCGCCCGTACCCTGCGGATCGAAGCGGAACATTTGCCGGTGGATAAAAATTATGTGATCTTCGATGCAGATGACCAGACCAAGATCGTCCGCCAGGTTATCAAGGAACAGAACCTGGATGAGAAGCGATACCGGCCGCAAAGTGTGCACGCTTCTATTTCTGCTGCCAAGAACG
>Ga0075114_10002027_pt1 | contig 10609 bp, 7 predicted proteins | sample AntAceMetag02UKM_FD_69784 | JGI IMG/M metagenome (GOLD analysis project Ga0075114, IMG submission 69784) | Saline lake microbial communities from Ace Lake, Antarctica - Antarctic Ace Lake Metagenome 02UKM | ecosystem: Environmental > Aquatic > Non-marine Saline and Alkaline > Saline | place...
AAGGCGGGATACATTTCGACAGCCAACCTTACAGAGAAGATATCCGACATTTTTGGATCCGAGGGGATAAAAGGAATAATTCCTGATGCAAGACCTCCGGATGTTGTAGGGGCAGAGGTTTACGACCTGTCAGTGTATGAACAGAACAAAGAAGCATACGCGGAAGCGCTGGCCCGAACGGAAGAAGATTGGTTTCCTAGAACTGCCGTAGTGATACCGAAGGGGCTGGAAGGGGGTGAGTTCCCCAATGCCCCCGTGCCTATTTATGATGCTTATCCCGGACAGGAAACGACAACAGAGGAAGGCGAGACATACGAGATCACCAGGACTTGGATCGGCGATATTGCAGTTGGGACAGAGGTTATCCTTGAAGGCCTTGTAGGGCAGGGGGAATGGTGTTTTGTTACCGGGGAAACGATTGGGGGTTGGAGCTCGTCAGGATGGATCTGGTGTTACAGGTTGTTTGTTTCTGAGTGAAAAGTGGCACCAGTTTATGATAATACAGAACAGCCATCCCAAGAACCTCAATTTCGTATAGGCAATAGGGAATTTATACATAACCCAGTTTGATTTTTCGCGCTCCCTCCGCAGCCTGATCTTCTATTTTCTGCCTTAAAAATCAAACTGGGTCATACTGGGTCAAAATGGAGGAGGGGAGTGTGATGGATTTAAAAAAGATTGTGGATATTTATATTAGAAGAATTAGACCGTTTGCTCAAGAGGAATTGGATTATTTTCGAAATCAATCATCTCTTTATGAGTAATTCATAATGCTTCCCTGGCGATAAATAGAAAAGGTAAGAGGTATTCCCATCAGAGAAGATTATCGAAAAAAGTTCTTACAAAAGCGGATTCTATCTTGGGTGCAAACTCATCGGCGATCAACGAGGTTAACTCATTTGAAGAGCTACATGCGTTACTCGAAGAATTAGTCAGAAATACATCCGGAATTGGACCCCTTTATATCTATGATACTAGTTTGAGAATTGGGGCGTTCCTTGGTATTTCTCCACAACAGGTTTTTCTCCATGCGGGTACTACGGAAGGAGCAAAAGCCTTGGGCTTAGAGACCAATTTTGGTTATCTGGAGGTAGAAGAGCTGCCTTCGTCCTTGGAACAGTTGGAACCCCATGAAATAGAGGATATCCTTTGTATCTTTAAAGATGATATTAAGGGGATAAATAAAGGAGTTGTTGAAGACAAGATAATTCAGCGCAGTAGACATTGCTAATTGAAGGAAATCTATTTATATGCTTAATATCCCATATCAGCACATTGAGCAATCTTAGGATTTTCTAATAACCTATAATACTATTGGGTATTTGATACATATCCAGCAAGATGATTATCTCAATTGAAGGATAGGCTTTATGCCAGTAAAAAAATCAGAACTTTATAGTTCCCTATGGGCCAGCTGCGACGAACTCCGCGGAGGGATGGATGCCTCCCAGTACAAGGACTACGTGCTAGTACTACTGTTCGTTAAATATGTGTCCGATAAATATGCTGGACAGCCCTACGCTCCCATCGTGGTCCCGGAAGGGGGCGGATTTGCGGATATGGTTGCCCTTAAGGGTGACAAGGATATCGGGGATAAGGTCAATAAAATCATCGGCGCTCTAGCAGAAGCCAATGAGCTCAAAGGTGTGATTGATGTGGCGGATTTCAACGACCCTGACAAGTTAGGCCAGGGCAAGGACATGGTGGATAAGCTTTCCAACTTGGTGGCGATCTTTGAGGAACCAGGACTGGATTTCAGCAATAACCGAGTGGAAGGCGACGATATCATGGGGGACGCCTATGAATACTTGATGCGCAACTTTGCCACTCAATCGGGTAAAAGTAAGGGACAGTTCTACACGCCGGCAGAGGTTTCCCGGGTGATGGCCAAGGTGATCGGTATCAGTGAAGCTCAAAGCCAGAGCCAGACCATCTATGATCCCACTTGTGGATCCGGTTCCCTGCTTCTCAAGGCGGCTGATGAATCTTCAACAGGCGTTACTATCTACGGTCAAGAGCTTGATAATGCCACTGCTGCCCTGGCACGGATGAATATGATCCTGCACGAAAACCCCACTGCGGAGATCTGGCAGGATAACTCCTTGGCTCGACCTCATTGGGTGGATGTATACAGGGTTACGACCTTTGATTTTGTGGTGGCCAATCCTCCCTTTTCTTATAAAGCCTGGCGCAACGGGTTTGATCCCGAAAATGATGTCTATCATCGGTTTGAATACGGCATCCCACCCACACGCAATGGAGATTATGCTTTCCTGCTACATATTATCGCTTCCTTGAAGAGCACCGGGCGGGGGGCGGTGATCTTGCCCCATGGTGTGTTATTCCGGGGAAATGTTGAGGGAAATATACGCCGGGAGCTGGTGCAGCGAGGATTCATTGAAGGCATCATCGGGCTACCGCCTAACCTGTTCTATGGAACCGGCATCCCAGCCTGCATTATCATTCTGGATAAAAAAGGAGCCGTTTCCCGAGAAGGTATCTTCATGATTGACGCCAGTGCCGGCTTCATAAAGGACGGAAATAAAAACCGTTTGCGGCACCAGGACATCCGCAAGATTGTCGATGTCTATACAGGGATATTGGAACTGGACCGCTACTCAAGGTTGGTTTCTACGAGCGAGATCGAGGACAATGAATACAATCTAAACCTGCCCCGCTATATAGATACCACCGAGCCGGAGGACCTGCAGGATATTGAGGCCCACCTCAAGGGAGGCATTCCCAATCGGGATATTGATGATCTGGAACGCTACTGGAAAAACTTTCCTTCTTTGAAGGAAGATCTTTTTAAAAAAGATATTCGGCCCAGGTACAGCGAGCTGCGGATAGAGGCCAGCGAGATTAAATCATTTATTTTGGGGCATACAGAGTATTCAGAATATTCCAGGCTTGTTTTTGATCTGTTTGATGGCTGGAATGAGAGACACCGTCCCCAGTTGGTGGAGTTGAAGGATAGGGTATCTCCTAAAACTCTGATCGCTGAGCTGGGGGAGGATTATTTGGAGACCTTCGCCCCCCTGGACCTGATTGATAAATATAATCTTTTCCAGCATTTGTTAATCTACTGGACAGAGACCATGCAGGATGACATCTATTTGATCATCCAGGAGGGCTGGGAAGGAGCTAACAAGCTGCGGTTGTTGAAAGGAAAAACCAAGGAAAGCACCGATTTGAAAATTGGTAAGCTCAAGTATAAGGCGGATCTAATCCCCCCGGATTTGATCATAAATTCCTACTATTCAGCGGAGAAACAGGCGATTGAAGAACTTGAAGCTCAGCTGAGCGAGATCGAACGACAGCTGGAGGAGCTGGAAAAGGAGCACGGAGGTGATGAGGGCTTGCTGGAGGAAGCCAAGAGCGACGCGGGCAATGTCACCAGGGGGGCTACCAAAGCCCGCTTGAAAGAAATAAAAGAGGATCCGGATTTTGCTGATGAGATTGAGGTGATCCAGTCCTATCTGGACCTCTCTAATCAGGAGGCAAAGAAAAAAGATCAGATCAGCGAAGCTCAAAAGAACTTGGACGAACTGATCCTGCATAAATATCAAGATCTGTCAGAAGAAGAAATCATTGAACTGGTTGTAGATCAGAAATGGCTTAAATTTCTTGGAGATAGTGTAGAAAGAGAGTTGGAAGCTGTAACTAGATTATTGACAAATCGAATCAATGGGCTATCAGGACGATACGATAACCCACTTCCAGAAGTATTTAAACAAGTAGAAGAACTCAGCGCCAGAGTTGAATCCCACTTAAAGAGAATGAATTTCTCATGGTAATTAATCAAACTAAACTAAAAGTTAGGAATATTCCTAAAAGCTGGACAACAAAACCCTTCAAAGAAATATCATCTATGCATGGAAGGATTGGTTGGCAAGGATTGAAACAAACGGAATTTACATCGAATGATGATGATCCATTTCTAATAACTGGGATGAATTTTAAGGAAGGAAAAATCAGATGGGATGAGGTCTACCACATTTCGTATAAACGATATGAAATGGCAAAAGAAATCCAGCTAAAAAAGAATGATGTGTTAATGACCAAAGATGGAACAATTGGAAAGTTATTATATGTTGATAATATTCCTTATCCTGGTTTAGCTTCATTGAATAGTCATCTACTCGTATTTCGTCCAATTCTGAACAGTTATGTGCCTAAGTTTTTATACTACCAACTATCATCTCAGAATTTTACAAAACATATCGAGGAAAATAAATCAGGATCAACATTTTATGGGATTTCACAAGAAGCTGTTGGAAAATATGACGTAATATTACCTCCTATTATTGAGCAAAGATCAATTGCTAAAGTTCTTTCTGATGTTGATGATTTTATCTTTGACTTGGACCAGCTGATCGCCAAAAAGCGCGCCATTAAACAGGGCGCAATGCAGCAGCTGCTGACAGGTAATGCAAAGTTACTGGGGTTTAAGCAAGACTGGGAGAAAGTTGAACTTGGAGAAATAGCGAAATTTCAAAAGGGAAGGAGATTGTCAAAAGATGACATAGATCAGGATGGCTCTGATCCTTGTATTCATTATGGTGAGCTATTTACTAAATATCCAGAAGAGATAGTAAATATTATAAGTAGAACTAATGTATGTAATGACATGGTTCGGTCTCAAGTAAATGATGTGTTAATGCCGACATCTGATGTGACGCCGAACGGATTGGCTGTTGCGAGTTGTATAAAAAGAGCAGATGTGATATTAGGTGGAGATATATTAATAATTCGAGCACCGGAAGATGAAATTATTGGTACTTTCCTTAGTTATGTAATTAGAATGTCAAAAGTTCAAGTCATGCAATTAGTGACAGGAACGACGGTTTTCCATATATATAAATCTGATATGAAAAATTTTAGATTTACTATGCCAGGTATAGACGAGCAGAATGCGATAATAAGCATTCTTAGAGATATCGATAAGGAGATTATAGAATTAGTAATTAGAAAGGATAAGATACGATCAATAAAAAAAGGCTTGATGCAAGAACTTCTGACAGGAAAAACGAGGCTCATATGAGCGATATCGGCCAGTTGGAGCGCCTTACGCAAGATAGAGTTATTCAGCTATTCCAACAAGATCTAGGATATGACTACCTGGGCAACTGGGAAACTCGAATAGGCAACAGCAATATCGAGGCAGAAATACTGACCGCCTATCTGAGGGATCAAGGTTATGGCAAGGAAATTATCAGACGGGCCCTGCACAAGCTCAACCAGGCTGCCGGGGATCAATCCCAAAGCCTTTATGATGTCAATAATAAGGTCTACAGCCTGCTGCGCTACGGGGTCAAGGTCAGCCCTGGCCCAGGGGAAAACACTGAAACTGTTTTGATGATTGATTGGGAGCATCCCGAGAACAACCATTTTGCGGTCGCGGAAGAGGTCACGGTGTCCGGCCAGCATACCAAGCGCCCGGACGTGGTGCTGTATGTCAATGGGATCGCCCTGGGTGTTCTGGAATTGAAGCGCTCGACGGTCTCTATCAGCGAGGGTATCCGCCAGAATCTGGATAACCAGCAGAAGATATTCATCCAGTCCTTCTTTGCCACCGTACAGCTGGTGATGGCTGGCAATGACACCGAGGGGCTGCGCTACGGTGTCATTGAAACCCCCGAGAAATACTACCTGGACTGGAAAGAGGAAGGGGAGGAAGCAGATCCTAATCTCAATCCTCTAGATCGGCAGCTGCTCCAGCTCTGCAGCAAAGAACGCCTCCTGGAGATTATCCACGATTTCCTGGTCTTTGACGCTGGAACCAAGAAGATCTGCCGCCACAGCCAGTACTTTGGAGTCAAGGCCTCCCAGAAGCGTGTCTACCAGCACGAGGATGGCATTATCTGGCACGCCCAGGGCAGCGGTAAAAGCCTTGTGATGGTTTGGTTGACCAAGTGGATCCGGGAGCACATCACGGACGGCCGGGTATTGATTATCACCGATCGCTCTGAGCTGGACGAGCAAATTGAGAAAGTGTTTAAAGGCGTCAGTGAGGACATCTACCGCACCCATAGCGGGCAAGATCTGGTCACCAAGCTCAATGCTCCCGCCCCCTGGCTGATTTGCTCTTTGGTGCACAAGTTCGGCGCCCAGGCCGGGTCAGATAGCGATATTGATGATTTTGTCAGAGAGGTCAAGGCCAGCCTACCCCCTGATTTCAAAGCCAAAGGTGAGATCTACGTTTATGTGGATGAATGCCACCGCACTCAATCAGGCAAACTCCACGCAGCCATGAAAGAGATCCTGCCAGAAGCCATGTTTATTGGCTTTACCGGTACCCCGCTGCTCAAGCAGGATAAACAAACCAGCCTGGAGGTCTTTGGACCCTACATCCACACCTACAAATTTAATCAGGCCGTGGAAGACGGCGTCATCCTGGATTTGCGCTATGAAGCCCGGGATGTGGATCAGGATATCACCTCCCAGGAGAAAATTGACCAGTGGTTTGAATCGAAAACTAAAGGGCTGACGGATTATGCTCTAGCCCAGCTCAAGCAGCGCTGGGGAACCATGCAGCGGGTGCTGAGTTCCAAATCCCGCCTGGAAAAGATTGTGGCTGATATCCTGCTGGATATGGAGACCAAGGACCGCCTGCAGAGCGGACACGGCAACGCCCTGCTGGTAGCAGGAAGTATTTACCAGGCCTGCCGCTTTTATGAGCTCTTTGTGGCCAGCGGATTGAAGAAGTGCGCCATCATAACTTCCTATCAGCCCTCTGTTTATCATATAAAAGGCGAAGAATCTGGCGAAGGAGAAACCGATCGGCTCACGGAGTACAAGGTTTATCGGAAAATGCTGTCCGAGTATTTCAACCAGCCAGAGGAAGAAGCGGTCAACCGGATCGATGATTTTGAAAAAGGGGTCAAGAAGAAATTTGTCAATGAGCCGGGTCAGATGAAACTGCTGATCGTGGTCGATAAACTCCTGACAGGTTTTGATGCCCCTCCGGCGACCTATCTTTATATTGATAAACCCATGCAGGACCACGGCCTGTTCCAGGCAATCTGTAGGGTCAATCGCCTGGATTCTCCTGATAAAGAATACGGTTTCATAGTTGATTATCGGGACCTGTTCAAGAGTCTGGAAAACGCCATCCACGACTACACCTCGGAAGCCTTTGAGGGCTATGATAAAGAGGATGTGGAGGGGCTGCTCAAGGACCGATTAGAGAATGGTAAGGAACGGTTGGAAGCTGCCCGGGAAGCCGTTAAAGCCCTCTGCGAACCGGTACATCCACCTAAGGACAGCCTGGCTTACATGCACTATTTCTGCGCGGAGGATACGTCTGATAAAGATGCCCTGAAGGAAAATGAACCAAAACGCATCGCCCTTTACAAGCAGACAGCATCGTTGATCCGGGCCTACGCCAACCTGGCCAATGAGATGGCGGAGGCTGGCTATACTCCGGAAGAGATCGTTGATATCAAGCAGGAAGTTGCCTATTATGAGAAGGTCCGCAAGGAAATCAAACTTAGTAGTGGCGATTACATAGATCTCAAGATGTATGAACCTGCCATGCGGCATTTGATTGACGCCTACATCCAGGCGGAAGAGAGTGAAAAAGTCACTAATTTTGACGATATCAGCCTGATTGACCTGGTGGTTTCCAAAGGGGAAGTCGCTGTTGATGATCTGCCGGTTGGGATCCGCAAGAACAAGGAAGCAGTGGCGGTAACGATTGAAAACAACGTCCGTAAAGTGATCATTGACGAACATCCCATCAATCCTAAGTATTATGATCGGATGTCAGAGCTTCTTAATGCGCTGATTCACCAGCGCAAACAAGAAGCTATGGAATATAAAAAGTACCTGGCTGAGATCATCGCTTTGACCAAATTGGTTAGGGACCCGACTGGAAGTACATCCTATCCCCCAAAGTTAGATACTCCGGCAAAACGGGCTTTATATGACAATCTACATGGTGATGAGGATTTAGCTTTGGCTTTGGATTATGACATCAGGAAAATAAAAAAAGACAGCTGGAGGGGGAATATCATAAAAGAGAGGGAGATTAGGCGTGTACTCTTTAAACATCTCCAAGACGAAGAGGAAGTAGAAATAGTATTTGAGCTAGTTAAGAATCAGAAAGAATATTAGGATGCATAAAATCAAAGTCAACAACCAAGAAGTTGAGGTTGTCAGAAAGGATATCAAAAATCTGCATCTGGCTGTCCACCCACCCGATGGCCGGGTTCGTGTGTCTTCCCCGCTGCTCCTGGATGATGAAGCCATCCGCCTGGCGGTGATCTTAAAATTACACTGGGTTCGGCGGCAGCAGACTAAATTCAAGGGACAAGACAGGCAGTCCATCCGCGAATACCTCACCGGGGAAAGCCACTATTTGTGGGGAGAGCGCTATTTATTGAATGTGATCTACCACCAGGCTCCTCCAAAAGTAGAGATTCAAAATAAATCAAAAATCGATCTCTACGTGAGAGAGGGTAGTGAACGAGACAAGAGAGAAGAAGTACTTCAGGAGTGGTATCGGGAACAGCTCAAAGCAGGGATTCCTGACTTGATCTCCAAGTGGGAAGAGATCATTGGCGTGGAGGTCAATGACTGGGGGGTGAAGCGCATGAAAACTAAATGGGGGACCTGCACAATTGAAGCCAAAAGAATCTGGCTCAATCTAGAATTAGCAAAAAAGCCGCCTTTGTGTTTGGAATATATTGTCGTCCATGAAATGGTGCATTTGCTGGAGCGCCATCATAATGAACGATTTGTTGCTCTCTTAGGTCAATTCATCCCCAAATGGCGCTTGCATCGGGATGAGCTAAACGAGGCACCCTTGGCGCATGAGGAGTGGGAGTATTAGTAAGTCACTTAACTTGTCAAGAACAGAATTTAATTGAGGAATTATGGATAAAGACATTGGAAAACTAAGCCGTATCCCTTTACGTGAAGTATGGCCGCATGAAGCTTTGGATTTCACGTTCTGGCTTCAAAATAACATTGAAATAGTCAACGAATCAATTGGTGTTAATTTGTCCAGTATAGAACGAGAACAGGCAGCAGGAGATTTCAAAGTTGATATTCTCGCTGAGGATGAAAATGGAGATCCGGTCATCGTTGAAAATCAACTTGAAAAAAGTGATCATGATCATCTGGGTAAATTAATCACTTACCTGACGGCATTTGAAGCTAAGGTAGCTATCTGGATAGTATCGGAGCCAAGACCTGAACACATTAATGCAATCACCTGGTTAAATGAAACCACTCCAGCAGCATTTTATTTAGTCCAGGTTGAGGCAGTTCAGATTGACGATTCACCTCCGGCGCCATTATTAACTCTAATTGTGGGTCCCAGCGAGGAAGGCCGACAAATCGGACAAAAGAAAAAAGAGTGGGCAGAACGGGAAAAGCTACGCTATAGTTTTTGGGAATCATTATTGGAGAGGGCAAATAAGAAGACTAATCTTCACAATCGTATATCACCCAGTCACGATAGCTGGATTAATACCGGGGCTGGGGTATCTGGATTGGCATATAACTATGTGATCCGAAAGGATGATTGTCAGGTGGAATTATATATAGATCGCGGCAAGGGGAATAATGAGGAGAACCAGCGAATCTACGATTACTTTATTTCACGTCGAGATCCTGTTGAAAAGGAATTCGGCGAGCCGATGGATTGGCAACGCCTTGAGGGAAGGCGTGCCTGCAGAATTGCCAAGTATATGGAAATAGGGGGTTATAGAAATCCAGAGGATGATTGGGTAGAGATCCAAGACAAGATGATTGATGCGATGATACGGTTAGAAAAGGTCCTTGATCCTTATATTAAACAACTGAATATATAACATATAAGACTCATACTGAAAGACCACCTCTCTCCCTATCAAATAATTGGAATTGAGGACCTAGATCTAAATTAGGCATTTGGTTTATTGTAAAGCACTTCAATTTGTTCAGGGAGGACAATGAAAAGAATAGTTGACCTTACTAAAGAAAATGCAAAAAAATTCTTCTTGAAAGGCACAAGCTATTTCAACGGTGATTTACCTCCTTATCTTAGCTTCGAACCTATTTTAACTGATGTTGAGAAGATATTAAACGGAAGTAACTACCGTGAACATAAATCCTTAGAACCGGAAGATATTCCAGGTGTAAATTACAATTTTGTGGCAAACAAAGATGGTAGACTCGCATGGAGACCCCTTGAGCTTATTCATCCGGTTATTTACGTATCCTTAGTAAATGAGATCTGCGAAAAAGAGAATTGGAAATTTATAACTGACCGCTATTCACAATTTGAAGGCGGCTCGGTTGATTGTTGCAGTGCTCCCGTTATGTCACTTGACCAAGATAAAGATTTGGCAAAGCAAATTCAAAGTTGGTGGCGAAATGTAGAACAAAAATCATTGATCTACTCTCTAGAATTCAGCCACGTACTTCATACCGATATTATTGATTGTTATGGATCACTATACACTCATAGCATTTCTTGGGCGCTCCATGGAAAAGAATACTCAAAAGTACTGCGCCCCTTTTTTTGGACACGAAATAACCATTTCTTAGTGAACAACAGTAACCTCGTCATGAATCTCAAACCATTCTGCTTCAAATTCTGCGGGCGTAAGATACCCTA
>Ga0075114_10002031_pt1 | contig 10601 bp, 9 predicted proteins | sample AntAceMetag02UKM_FD_69784 | JGI IMG/M metagenome (GOLD analysis project Ga0075114, IMG submission 69784) | Saline lake microbial communities from Ace Lake, Antarctica - Antarctic Ace Lake Metagenome 02UKM | ecosystem: Environmental > Aquatic > Non-marine Saline and Alkaline > Saline | place...
GAACGCCACGAGGTTTGTCCAAAATGGAACTACACCATTCAGCCACGTTCGGATGTCACCCCTGACATCGGAGCGGAACCACCAAATCGGTAAGTTGTTTTTTTACGGACCCTAAGGGGGAGCCATGAGCCAAGAGAGCGAGGCTGTGTGAACCTACAGAATCCCGACTGAGGGATTGAAACTCTGCCCGTGGTGCTGCTGCTGACCGAGAGTCCCTAGTGTGAACCTACAGAATCCCGACTGAGGGATTGAAACCGACGCGAGGAATTGCAGGCGCTCATCCCCGACGCTGTGTGAACCTACAGAATCCCGACTGAGGGATTGAAACTTGCGCTGCGTGCCGCCGTAAGCGCTGCGCCACTCCGTGTGAACCTACAGAATCCCGACTGAGGGATTGAAACTGAAATGTACTCAACGTAGACATCACACAGCCGCCCGTGTGAACCTACAGAATCCCGACTGAGGGATTGAAACTATAAGACACAAACACCGCCGGGCTTGCAACACCACGTGTGAACCTACAGAATCCCGACTGAGGGATTGAAACCAGTATGTTCCATCCGGTGGTAAGGACGGATATTAGTGTGAACCTACAGAATCCCGACTGAGGGATTGAAACCTGGGCGCGTGTTCCTGCCCCTCCCCTGCCGCTCTTGTGTGAACCTACAGAATCCCGACTGAGGGATTGAAACTGGTGGTTTGGCCGCGTTTCGCTTGCGTCCTGGCCGGTGTGAACCTACAGAATCCCGACTGAGGGATTGAAACCTCCGCTTCCCTCGCCGCGTCGCTTGCCCGGCGTGGTGTGAACCTACAGAATCCCGACTGAGGGATTGAAACTGTTTGGTGCCGAGCCAGGAGCGACGTGTTAGGGTGGTGTGAACCTACAGAATCCCGACTGAGGGATTGAAACGCCGCCTGCGGCTTCTCCTCGTTCGCCGGCGCCTGGTGTGAACCTACAGAATCCCGACTGAGGGATTGAAACGCCGGGGGTCCAGATGCCGAAGCCCTGCGTGGGGAGTGTGAACCTACAGAATCCCGACTGAGGGATTGAAACTGTTGGTGCACATGCTGCGTTCTCTGCGCCCAGGGAGTGTGAACCGACAGAATCCCGACTGAGGGATTGAAACAATTGCTGGCCTGCAAAGCGGGCCCTAACGGTGGCTGTGTGAACCTACAGAATCCCGACTGAGGGATTGAAACCGTCCGATTCGGCAATCCTCAAGATGCTCCTTACATGTGTGAACCTACAGAATCCCGACTGAGGGATTGAAACGGCGCTGAGGCCGATGTTGGCGGCGGGCTTCCCGGGTGTGAACCTACAGAATCCCGACTGAGGGATTGAAACATCATTGGCACGCACATAGACCCGTCAATCCGCATAGTGTGAACCTACAGAATCCCGACTGAGGGATTGAAACTGGGCGGTGTGCGTCGGCGCTGCGACGATCACTGGGGTGTGAACCTACAGAATCCCGACTGAGGGATTGAAACTTGGTGCCGAAGGCTGGCTCCATTGCGCTGCGGATGGTGTGAACCTACAGAATCCCGACTGAGGGATTGAAACCGCGCTCTGGGCGGCGGGGTGCTCGGTCGCTGTTCGGTGTGAACCTACAGAATCCCGACTGAGGGATTGAAACCATTTCAATCTCCTATCTTAGGGTGCTGTGCCCTGGTGTGAACCTACAGAATCCCGACTGAGGGATTGAAACCGTTTCGCGGTCGTGCCTGCCGCGTGCCCCTGCCGGTGTGAACCTACAGAATCCCGACTGAGGGATTGAAACCGCGCCGGTCGTGGGCGTGGTTGCTCTCCTCGCTCCGTGTGAACCTACAGAATCCCGACTGAGGGATTGAAACTCCTGATCCTGGCGGTACTCGGTACGATCCTCAGTGGTGTGAACCTACAGAATCCCGACTGAGGGATTGAAACTCGCTCTAGCCAGCACAGACGACTGGCCGGATGCGAGTGTGAACCTACAGAATCCCGACTGAGGGATTGAAACTTGTTTTCGGCCTTGGAGTGGGAACGTGGGCGGCACGTGTGAACCTACAGAATCCCGACTGAGGGATTGAAACTACCTGACCAAGCTGCAGGTCCGCGGCAAGCCGCTGGTGTGAACCTACAGAATCCCGACTGAGGGATTGAAACAAGCGAAGTAGAATCGAACCACCAGGCTGTTTCAAGTGTGAACCTACAGAATCCCGACTGAGGGATTGAAACTTGTCTCTGAACGGCAGAGCCGAGATCGTGCCATTCTGGTGTGAACCTACAGAATCCCGACTGAGGGATTGAAACTACAACTACTATACGCCTGGCCAAGCAGTAGAACTGGTGTGAACCTACAGAATCCCGACTGAGGGATTGAAACTATTGAGTACATGGGACATGCACAGTAGGAGTGCTGGTGTGAACCTACAGAATCCCGACTGAGGGATTGAAACACGGGTCACTGCCTCGCTTGGTTGTATGCTACTGCGTGTGAACCTACAGAATCCCGACTGAGGGATTGAAACTCCAATTACCTGCAACATGATGGACTTCGAGGGAGGTGTGAACCTACAGAATCCCGACTGAGGGATTGAAACCGGTGATCGTGACACATGACTGACAAAGAGTTCTGGGTGTGAACCTACAGAATCCCGACTGAGGGATTGAAACATCCTCCTTGTTTCTGTTCCTGGGCCAGTGCACAAGTGTGAACCTACAGAATCCCGACTGAGGGATTGAAACTCCGTCTCGCCGCATTATCCACTCGCCGTCGCCCATGTGTGAACCTACAGAATCCCGACTGAGGGATTGAAACCGTAACGTCACGAATCCCCCCGAAGTTTGTGGCCCAGTGTGAACCTACAGAATCGCGACTGAGGGATTGAAACGTGCGGCGGCTGCTGCTTCCCTGCCCCTGCCCTCCTCGTGTATTTCGTACTACGCAAATTTGCGAAAAGAGAATTATCGTAGTACAATTTACACATCTCGCACAGGAGGCAAAGGATGGATAAGAGCGGATACGCACAATCGCAGGGCATGACGCTGCTCAACCGCGTGGTCGAACAAGTCGGCCCGCTGTTCACCACCGAAGAAGCACGGGCCACGGCCGCCGCGCTGGAGTTGACGCCGCAGCGGGTGCGCGCCCTGCTGAGTCAATTGGCGCAGGCCGGCTGGATCGAGCGACTCAAGCGCGGTACCTACGCCGTCTCGACGCCGATCTTCCAGACCACGATCCATCCCTACGCGGTGGCGGCCGCTCTCGTCTCTCCCCTGGCCATCAGCCATTGGTCGGCGCTGGCCCACCACGGCTTTACCACCCAGATCCCGCCGATGGTCCAGGCCTCGACGACGGCGACCGTGGTCACCCCCGAGATGCGCCAGGGGGCGGCCTATCGCCCTCGTGGACGAGCCGCCTGGCGCGTATTGGGATTAGAGTTCGAGTTCATCCAGGTGCAAGAAAAGCGTTTTTTTGGTTTTCAAGAAGAGTGGGTCAGCCGCTGGCATCGCGTCGCTATCACCGACCCGGAGCGCACGTTGGTCGATCTGTTTGCCGCCCCCCAGGTCTTTGGCTCGCTGCAAACAGGGCTAGAGACCCTGGAAGCTCAACTGCACGGCCTGGACGTGGGCAAGCTGGCGGGGTACGCGCTGCGCTACGAGGTCGGCGCCGTTATCAAGCGATTGGGCTGGGCCTTGGAAACCCTGGGCGCACCGGAAAGCGCCATCACGCCCCTGGAAGCCTATCCCCTGCACGCCTATTCGCAACTCGACCCGACCGGCCCACCCGGAGGCGCGCCCATCACGCGCTGGCAATTGCGCAACAATCTCCGACCAGAGGCGCACCATGCCCACCGTTGATCAACACCTGCGCACAATGGCGCGGTCACAACCGGACACGCCGTTCTGGCTATTGGAAAAAGATTATGCCCTGGGCTATCTATTGGCAGGTATGGCCCGGGTGCCAGCGCTGCACGATGGACTGGTCTTGAAGGGCGGCACGGCGCTGCGCAAGTTTTACTTTGCCAACTATCGCTTTTCCGAGGATTTGGACTTTTCAGCCGTGGCGCGACCGGCTGATGTGGATACCGTCATGCAAGAGGCTGTCGCGGCTGCCGAGACACAACTACAAGAGCGTGGGCCGTTCGCAGTCACGCTGGAGCGGTTGGTGCTGCGCGATCCGCATCCCGGCGGGCAAGACGCTTTCACCGTGCGGGTGCGTTTCCCCACGCATCGCCAACCCCTCTGTCGCCTCAAGATCGAGATCACCCACGATGAAGACGTACTGCTGCCGCCGCTCACACGCACCCTGTTGCATCACTACCCCGATCCGCCGCAGGCCACGTGGCGCTGCTACCCATTGGAAGAAATCGTCGCCGAGAAACTGCGCGCCTTGCTGCAAAGCCACGCCCGGCTTCGAGAGCGGGGCTGGGGGGCTAGCCGCGCCTGTCGCGACTACTATGATTTGTGGTACCTGCTTAGCCATAGCACGTTGGACGCGGCCCTGTTGCCTGACCTATTGGCCCGCAAGTGCGCGCTGCGCCAGGTGACCTTTGCCTCCACAGCCGATTTCCTGGCCTTGGAACTGCAAACCGTGGCGCGGGCTGAATGGGAGCGTCAACTATTGCCTTTCGTGCCGGATGCACCATCTGCCGACCAAGTCCTGGACGAACTGGATGGCCTGCTGGAGGCTTTGTCCTTGGATGCGGGAGAAACTGAGGAAAGAATCTATGCCGACGACTGACACCAGCGAAAAAGGACTGGAAAGCCTCATCGTCTCCGCCCTCACGGGCAAACCCATCTCCGATACGGTGACAGCCACACGTGACGAGCGCGCCCCCTCCGTGCACTCTGTGCCTCTGTGGCCTATGCCCTGTCTGAACCTACACAATCACGCCTGAGGTATTGAAACCCGCTGACCATCCGCTCCATCGGCTTCATCGGCTGACCGTTCGGCAATCCAGGATGAAAGACAGATCAGGCCCGTATCCCGTCTGTACTCTCAACGAAGCTTCCTCATGTAGAACTTCCGTCCCTCGTACTCCATCTCAATGAGCTGCTCCTGAGCAATTAGCCCGTGAATCACAGACCAGTCGGCCGCGGCCCGCGCCAGGAACTGACTCACCGCATCCTCCCGCATAGGATGTACCGACGTGATGCTCAGCAGGTCTTCCTCGACGTTGCCCGTAAAAGCGAAGGCATTGCCTTCGTACCCGATCAGGTACTCCACGCGCTCCACTTTCTCGCCAAAGATCTGATAGGCCCGATTGATGACCTCCTCACCGGGGGGGTGTACCCACTCCTCCGCCGGCGGCCGTATGGGGATCGCCAGATAGGCCACAGCAGGCTTCAGACGGAGCAAGAAATCCGCTACCTCCCCGATCTGATCGTCGCCATCGTTGACGCCCGCCACCAGCATCGTCTCCGTCACCAATTCGCCCCCGAAAGCCTGCGCAAACGCGAGTGCTCCGTCGAGAATCGAGGTCAGCCGCAAAGCGCCGTGAGGCCGGTCAATCTTGCGCCAGACTTCCTCTTGCGTGGAATCTACCTTCAGAGAGACCCAATCGGCTTTCAGCAGGGCCTCTCGCACATCCTCGCTCTCAATCAGAGAACTGTTGCTGATCACGGCGATCCTGATCCCTAGCGGCCTCAGCAACTCGATCTCACGGCCGAGGTTGAGGTCCAGCGTGGGCTCTCCATCGGGCACAAAGGTGAGGTAGTCAATGGCTTCTCCAGCTCTCAGCGTCTTCTCGACCTTATCTCCAACGGCCCGCGCGATTTCCTCCGGCTCGTAGAACGCTTGGCGCTCGACGCTCATCTTGATCGTGCGTCCCAACTGGCAGTACAGGCAAGAATAGGTACATACCTTGGGCGGGATGTTGTTGATTCCCAGGCTCCGCCCTAAGCGCCTGGATGGAACGGGTCCGAAAGCGATCATACTATTGACTCCCCTGAAAGAAGGTCATTCAGCCACAGAGTACACAGAGGAAAAACCAAGGTGGAACTCAAGATTGTTCAGCAGCAAACGCAAGAAGCATATCTGTGTACATCCGTTGAATCCGTGTTGATCCGTGTCCTATTCTTGCCTGGCTGAGCAGTTACAGATTCTCAAGATAGGTTTCGCGGATCTTCACGTATCCGGCTATGAAGGCATCATTTTCTTCGCCAGTGCCTATGGACACCCGCACAAACCCTGATGGCAGTTGATTTGATAGGTCCTGGACCAAAACGCCAATGTCGCTAAGCCTTTCTGCTATTTCAGGAATCTCCGTCTTCACCAGTAAGAAGTTGGTGGAACTTTGCCATACGCGGGCTGCTAATTCATTCAGTGTTCTCCATACCCTCTCTCTTTCCTCAACGACTCGCTGAACGTTTGTCCTCACATAGTGGGGATGGTTCAATGCTTCTATGGCCGCATACAGACTGGGTTGGGGTAGAAACGCATAGAACGAGGAGAATGCATCCCCAAAAGCCTCTCCAGCGATGATGTAGCCGATTCGAGCGCCTGCCAGGCTGAAGGCCTTGTCCATCGTCCTCGTAACTGCAAGATTAGGATGATCGTGCACCATGTCGGCGAAAGTTACGCCGGAAAACTCGTAGTAGGCTTCATCTACGACAAGGAGCACGCCCGTATTCTCGATCATAGCCTCAACTGCCTGCCGCTCCAGGAGGATCTTACCTGTCGGGTTGTTGGGGTTATCTACGATCACCAGACAGGGCTCCTTCAACTGATCCATCAGCAAGTTGATGTCCAAATCGAATTGCGGGGGGCTGAGCCGGATGCTGACCAACTTCGTGGCGAACTGCTTGGCGGCTTGAACGGTCGGAAAGAAGGATGGGCTCACTACAATGATCTTTCTGCCTTGGGAGAAGGCGTGGACCACCTCCCTGAGCAGAATGTCTGATCCGGGACCCAGAACGACGTGCTCTTCCAGGACTCCTGAGTAGCCAGCCAAGAGCGCACGTAGCCGCCCCAGGTCTTCAGGGTCGGCGTAGCGATTTAGCTTCGCTAGACTCCTCCGAGCGGCCTCGATGACCTCCTGTGGAGGGAGGTAAGGCACCTCGTTCATGTTCAGTCTGATGCTCTTCCTCAGCATCTGACCTCCACCATCATTCCTTCCTTGTTGCCCACCGTGACCTCTATGTATCCACAGAGCAGTTCATCCAGTTCAAAATCACCCGTATCTACTCTCAGACAGTCCAGCTTGCTTAGCTTGTCCCTGGTTCCCACCACCACGATGTTCTCCCTGCCGACTCGCTCTATCACTTCCGGGGTGAACTGCTTGCTCCCTCTGCCAAAGATGAACCCGTTGCCACCAATGGGGGTCACAATGATGTTTCTCTTCCTATATCTTTCGAGCAGGCCCAGGATGCCCTTCTCGTTCAAGTCCCTTCCCACCAACTCCCCACCGCAAACCGCATCTATGCCCAAGAGCGTCTTGGGGACCTCCATCGCACCGGCGATGGCCTTCAGCGTCGTCCCGGGGCCGAGCAGGTACAAGGTCTCCTGGTCCATCTCCTCGACGATGTACGCAGCGATCTCCTTCTTGCTCTCTACAGAGGACACGTTGACGTTCGAAGCCGCTTTGCCCGGCTGCAAGAAGCTCCGCACGTTGGGGACGAGGAGGTAGCCGTATAGCCTGGAGGCCAATCTGTCTTCTCTGAAGGCCTCTTCGTCTATATCCAACACTTCCTCTTCCGTGACGTCGGTGCCTTCCACAAAGGCATCCACCATCTTGGCCGCTGCTCTGGCGCTGAGCGCAAACACCGAACTGAAGACCTTGACTCCAGAAGGTACCGCGACGACCGGTATCCTGAGCCCGATTGCGTCGTAGATATCCCTGGCGGTGCCGTCACCACCGACGAAGATCAGTAGTTCAATGCCGCGATCCACCATCTCGGCGGCGATTCTCTTCGTGTCCCTCGCCCTGGTCTCCTCGCCCACCTCCCCGATGACCGTGAACGGCATGTCGAACGCTTTGACGTGCTCCTCTCCCATCTTGCCAGGCGCGACGAATAGGGTGATGTCGCCTTTGCTCTCAATGCGGGACAGGCACTCCTTCGTCCTCCTGGGAGTGACCGGCCTGGCGCCCAGTTCCAATGCCTTCTTGTATATCTCTCCATCAGTCCCCTTGAGGCCGACGCTACCGCCCATCCCGGCCACGGGATTCACGATCAGGCCGACTGTGTTCTTCATGACCTTGCTTTCCTTTCCAGGTCGCTACTGCCGGTCAGCACAGCGACCACACAGGCGATCCAGACCCCCACTGGGGCCAATACAGTTCAGTTAGGAGGGAGTTGAACTCCCGACCTCGGCAGTGCAACTGCCTCAGAACGGCTTATCTGAACCGTATTGCCACTAGGGCCGTGCCGCGGGAGCAGGATACGCACCTCCTCGTCCCTGATGCAGGCCGCAGCAGCGGGAGCCAGCAATGGGTCGTGTCCCACGCATTCCCGCAGGCGGGCCAGGTGGCCGGTCGCTCCCATCTCAAACTCTCCTCGCCGCCAGATACCCCTCCTCGATGGCGTTGATGATCTTACGTGGTTGGGCAGCGTCGCCAACGACGATTGGGCCAAGGTCCCGAAGCACGTGCGCCAGTTCATTCGATGGTGTTGCCGCTCGGGCCAGCACCACCTGGTCGGCGGGGACGATACGCTCCTCTCCGGCCTTATCCAGCACCAACACACCGTCCGCCTGAATCGCCTCCACCTCGACGCGGGTCATAATCTCCACACCATGCTTCTTTAGCTCTCGCAAGAGGTAATCGCGGTAGAGCGGCTCAATGCTGCGCCCTATCGTCTCGTACCGCTTGAGCACGGTCACCCCGTTCCCCTGTACAGCCAGGTATTCCGCCGCCTCCAGCCCCAGCATTCCCCCACCGACGATGGCAAAGCGCTGCCCTGTGAAACGCATCTGGCGGGCCAGGAGTTCCTGAGCCACGAGCACATTCGGCCCGTCCACACCGGCGATAGGCGGGATGGCAGGCCGGGACCCCGTGGCGACGATCACTACGTCGGGTTTCAAGCCCCTCACCTTTTCTGCATCCAGCGGTCTTCCCAGGTGGACCTCTACCCCCAGGCGGGCCAACTCGTGGGCGAAGTACTCGGTGATCCAGTTGAGCTTGTCTTTCCCCGGTGGGACCGCCGCGACGTTGAGCATACCGCCCAGACGGGGTTCCTGTTCGTAGAGTGTCACCCGGTGCCCGCGCAGCGCTGCCACCCGCGCGGCCTCCATCCCCGCCGGACCGCCGCCAACCACCAACACCCGCTTGGGGACCGGCGCCGGTTCGAGTCGGCACTCTTCAGGCGACCTGCCGACGGTGGCGTTGACCGAGCAGCGCAAGGGGGCGTCGGCTACGTGGCGGGCGATCACGCACTCGTTGCAGCCGATACACCGCCGGATGGAGGCGACCTCCCCGGCCTGGGCCTTGTTGGGCCACTGGGGATCGGCGTTGAGCGCCCGCCCCAGGGCGACGAAATCCGCTTTCCCCGCCTCCAGGATCTCCTCGGCTACCCCTGGCTCGCGGATGACACCTACGGCAATCACGGGGATGGAAACCGCTGCCTTGATCCTCTCGGCCAGGTAGACCCGCCACGCCTGGGGATAGGGCATCGGTTCCAACCGTTTCTCCTTACCCCCCAGGCCGAAATCGGGGTGGAGTGCATCCGCGCCTGCCTCCTCCAGGCGACGAGCGAACCAGCACCCCTCCTCCGACGTCACCCCTCCCTCTATCATATCCTCGGCGACCAGGCGCACCATGACGGGGAAATCAACGCCCACGCGACGCTTGATTCTCTGTACGATCTCTACCAGAAAGCGTATCCTGTTCTCACGATCTCCGCCGTACTCGTCCTGTCGCTTGTTGGTCAGCGGAGAAAGGAACTGGTTGATGAGCAAGCCGTGGCAGGCCTGCAGTTCCACGGCATCGAATCCCGCCTGTTTTGCCCGCCGCGCCGCCCCTACGTACTCCTCGACCACCTCCACCACTTCTTCACGGGAGAGCGCCCTGGGAACGAGGCCATCTTTGGATCGGGGCACAGTCGAAGGGGCAATTGGGGTCTCCCCTTCGATATAACGCAGGCCGGCGTTCATCCCCGGATGGGTGAGTTCCACGGCGGCCTTGGCGCCACCCAGGTGGATGGCGTCCGTCAGACGGCGCAGGCCGGGGATGAACACATCCTCGTCGAAGCGTGGCTGAGCCGCGCCGTGGCGGGCCAGCGGGTAAGCGATGCACACGTTCTCCACTGTGACTAACCCCACTCCGCCCCCGGCCCGCTCCGCGTAGTAGAGAAGCAGTTCCTCGCTGACCGTTCCGTCCTCCCCCGCCAGGTTGGTGGAGATGGGCGGCATGATGAGCCGATTCTTCAGTGCCATCGTCCCGATCGAACCGGGCGCAAACAAGGCTGGGAACATTGTTCACCTCCCCCAACTCATCTGCCGGTGCCTGAATGTACCAGGTGGCAGTAAGCTCAAACACTACCCCAATCGGGCTAACCTTGCGGGCCTCAGCGCCCACGACTCCTACCTGGGAAGCGGGACAGTCGAGCGAACCATCAATTGACGTACTTGAGCAATTCTCCTTCCAACGCATGTCTGGGCAACGCGCCCACCTTGGTGCCT
>Ga0075114_10002035_pt1 | contig 10579 bp, 11 predicted proteins | sample AntAceMetag02UKM_FD_69784 | JGI IMG/M metagenome (GOLD analysis project Ga0075114, IMG submission 69784) | Saline lake microbial communities from Ace Lake, Antarctica - Antarctic Ace Lake Metagenome 02UKM | ecosystem: Environmental > Aquatic > Non-marine Saline and Alkaline > Saline | place...
GATTATGTAGCCGGTCCAAGTCATATCTTGCCTACCATGGGGACTGCTAAATTTTTCTCAGGGCTTACGCTGGATGATTTTATGAAATCAACGCATGTGATTTCTTATTCAAAAAAGGCTTTGGATAAATGTAGAAAACCTTTAGAGACCATTGCCAGCCTGGAAGGCCTGGTAAAGCATTTAGAATCCGTAAGGGTGAGGTTTTAAAAAAAGAGGAAGACAATGAAAGCAAAAAATTCAAAAAAAAGAACAGCAATCTGTAGTAGAAAAACGAAAGAAACCGATATAAAGGTGTTTTTAAATATCGATGGTCATGGTAAGGCCAATATTAATACAGGAATTGGTTTACTTGATCATATGTTAGAACTTTTTGCTTTTTGGGGATTTTTTGATTTAAATATAAAAGCAAAAGGCGACTCTAAGAAAATCGATATACATCATACTAATGAGGATATTGGTATAGTTTTAGGCGAGGCGTTTAAAAAGGCTTTAGGCAAGATGTCTGGATTAAAGAGATCTGCTTACTCGATAGTACCGATGGAAGATATTGTAGCAACTGTAGTGGTGGATATTAGCGGCAGGAGTCATTTTAAAGCAATCGAGTTTGCAAATTCAAAGTTTCACGTAAAAGATATCCGCGGGTATTCTCTGGAATATGCGAATCATTTTTTTGAAGGGTTTACAAAAAAACTGGGAATAAACTTGGCCATAAAAATAACTGGTAAAAACGAAGATCTGCATACTGTGCTTGAGCCTATTTTTAAGTCTTTAGGTAAAGCCATGGATGAGGCAAGTCAGGTAGATAAAAGAAGAAAGGGAGTTCCTTCAACAAAGGGACTGATTGATTAATGATAGTGGTAGTTGATTATGCAAGCGGCAATCTCAATAGCGTAAGCAAGGCTTTAAAGAAGTTTGGCAATAAGGTTAAGATAAGTTCAAAGCCAGCTGATATCATGCGTTCAGAAAAATTAGTTTTGCCCGGAGTAGGTGCATTTGGAGATGCGGCGGTTAAACTTAAGAAATTGAAATTGATTACTCCTTTAAAAGAGTTTATTTTATCTGGCAGACCTTTTTTAGGGATTTGTCTGGGTATGCAGCTATTGTTTGAAAGAAGTGAAGAATCAATGAGTATAAAAGGTTTGGGTGTTTTTAAAGGTAGTGTCAGACGTTTTAAGGCAAACAAAAATATAAAAGTTCCCCATATCGGATGGAATGAAGTATCACTTAACAAGGATAACAAGAGCGCAAAAAAACTTTTTAAGGATATAAAAAATAAGGAGTTTGTTTATTTTTGTCACTCTTATTATGTGGATGGGGTGAAGCCGGCTTATGTTGCAGGAAACACTTCTTACAGCAGAAAATTCGTAAGTGCAGTTTCAAAGGATAATGTTTTCGCAGTACAGTTTCATCCAGAAAAAAGCCAGCAGGTAGGTTTGAAGATTTTAAAAAACTTTATTGCATTATGATAGTTATACCAGCGATTGATTTAAAAAACGGTAAAGTAGTTCGTCTTACACAAGGTAGGTTTGATGAAACTATTTATTCATCAGAGCCATTAAAAATTGCCCAGATTTGGAAAAGTGAAGGAGCACAACTTTTACATATCGTTGATCTTGACGGGGCAATGAGCGGAGTTCCTCAAAATCTGGATTTTGTTAGAAATATCTGTTTGAATATTGATATTCCGGTTCAATTCGGCGGAGGTGTTAGGGATAGGGCTACGATTATCAACATACTTTCAAGCGGGGTATCAAAGGTTATAATCGGTACAAAGGCCTTGGATTTTGAGTTTTTAAAATCAGTGGTAATGGAATTTAAAGATAAGATTCTTGTGAGCGTGGATACAATTAGAGATAAGGTATTTACAGAAGGATGGGTAAAATCTAGCGTTTCTTCTGGGTTAGAGAGAATAATTCAGCTGAAGAATTTTGGTTTAAAGTCTGTTATTTTTACCGATATTAGCCGGGACGGAACTATGCAGGGGCCTAATTTTGAGATGGCTACTGCGATTTTAGAGCAGGGGAATATTTCGCTGATTGTTGCAGGCGGTATCGGTTCGCTTGAAGATATTAAAAAGCTTAATAATTTAAATCCTCAGTCGCCTTATGGGGTAATTGTCGGAAAAGCACTTTATGAAGGAAAGTTTAAATTATATGAGGCAATAAACATAACGAAAAATGTTAACGAAAAGAATAATCCCTTGTCTTGATGTAAAAAACGGACGCGTAGTCAAGGGAGTTAAATTTATTAATTTAAAAGATGCAGGAGATCCGGTTGAAAATGCATCTTTTTATGATCGTCAAGGTGCGGATGAACTGGTTTTTTTAGATATTACTGCCAGTTTTGAAAAAAGAAATACAATTCTTAACGTGGTAAAGCGAATTGCATCGCAGATTTTTATGCCGCTTACTGTTGGCGGAGGGGTACGCAATGTAAATGATGTCAGGAATCTTTTAAACGCCGGCGCAGATAAAGTTTCCATCAATACCGCTGCGGTTAAAAATCCTAGTTTGGTAAAAGAGGCTGCGAAGCGTTTTGGCAGTCAATGTATTGTTGTAGCAATAGATGCAAAAAGAATCAGTACCAAGATTAAAAAGTGGCAAGTTTTTATTAAAGGCGGCAGAGAAAATACATTTATTGATGTCATTAAATGGGTAAAAAAAGTCGAGAGTTTAGGTGCCGGGGAGATTCTTTTAACGAGCATGGATAAAGACGGCACCAAAGATGGATTTGATATCGAGCTCACAAAAGAAGTATCAAAGGCAGTAAAGATTCCTGTTATCGCTTCAGGTGGCGCAGGCAGTTTGGATGATTTTTATGATGTATTTAAAAAAACTGCTGCTTCTGCAGGCCTGGCAGCAAGTCTGTTTCACTATAGGCAGTTGAGCGTTAACAGGATAAAGCAATATTTAAAAAAGAAAAAAATAAAAGTAAGAATTTGAAGGAGAGCTTAATGGAGAAATTACCAAAGTTTAAATTTGACGATAAAGGATTGATTCCAACTATCGTTCAGGATTATAAAACGAATGAAGTACTTATGCTTGCCTATATGAACAAAGCCTCAATTAATAAAACCTTAAAACTTAAGAAAACATGTTTTTGGTCTCGTTCAAGAAAAGAATACTGGGTAAAGGGGATGACCTCCGGAAATTTTCAGCATATAAAAAAGATTAGTTATGATTGTGATGCCGATACGCTGTTGATAAAAGTAAGACAGATCGGTGGGGCATGTCATACCGGAAAAAAGAGCTGTTTTTTCAGACAGATTAGCTTAAGAAAGAAACCCAAAAGAAAATAAATGATTTATCCAAGCGAAAAGGAATTTTTAAGGTATTCTAAAAAAGGCAATCTTATTCCTGTTTATGAGGAAATCATAGCAGATATGGAGACACCCGTGTCTTCCTATATAAAGATTAGTAATTGTAAGTATTCTTATCTTTTAGAGTCTGTTGAGGGCAAGGAAAAAATCGCCCGTTTCTCATTTTTAGGAGCTAATCCTTCTGTGGTTATTTCATCTAAAGGTAAAGTGATTAGTTTTATTGAATATGGCAAGAGAAGAAAGATTATAACCAAAACAAACCCTATTGATGAAATAAAACGGTTTATCGAAAAGTTTAAATTTGTGCATATAAAGGGCCTGCCGAGGTTTTGCGGAGGTCTGGTCGGTTTCATGTCATACGATATGGTAAGATTCATTGAGGATATACCTGATAAAAACATCGATGATCTTAATATCCCTGATTCTGTTTTTATGTTTACGGATACAATCCTTTTGTTTGATCATACCAGGCATAAGATAAAGATTGTTTCCAATGTCCATTTAAAAAACAGCAGGCTGACTGTTGCGGCGAAGAAAAGATTATACAAACAGGCTTTAAAAAAGATTCAACAGATAAAACAAAGTTTGGATAAATCTGTTAAAATTAACAGAGACCATGTGAAAAATCGTCTACCGAGGGTCACTTCAAATCTAAGCCGGCAGAAGTTTATTCAAATGGTTAAGAAAGCCAAAACATATATACAAATGGGGGATATTATTCAGGTTGTTTTATCGCAGCGTTTTAAGACAAAAATCAAACGCCCTGTTTTTGATATCTATAGACGTCTTCGTTCTATTAACCCATCGCCGTATATGTTCTTTTTAAAATTAGACAAGATTGATCTTATAGGTTCATCTCCAGAGTTGTTAGTTAGGTGTGAAGATTCAGTAGTTCAGACTCGTCCGATTGCTGGTACTAGACCTAGAGGGATAAACGAAAATGAAGATAAAAATCTAGAGAAATCACTTCTGGAAGACGAAAAAGAAAGGGCCGAACATGTTATGCTTGTTGATTTAGGGCGTAATGATTTGGGTAGGGTATGTAAAAAAGGCTCGGTAAAACTAAAAGAATTTATGGCAATAGAACGATATTCCCATGTAATGCATATCGTAAGCGATGTGACAGGTATTTTGCATAAAAAAAAGTCTGTTTTTGATTGTCTTACTAGTTGTTTTCCTGCAGGTACTGTAACCGGCGCCCCTAAGGTCAGGGCGATGGAAATTATTGATGAGTTAGAAACTGTAAAAAGATCAATTTACGCTGGCTGTGTGGGTTATTTTAGTTTTTCAGGTAATCTTGACACCTGCATTACCATACGTTCGATTTTAATCAAAGACGGGTTTGCCTATATCCAGGCAGGCGCAGGTATAGTTGCTGATTCAGTTGCGGAAAAAGAATTTAATGAGACATTAAACAAGGCTAAGGCGCAATTAAGCGCTTTATAAAAAAACAAAATAAGGAGGATGTAGATGGCAACAGCAATAAGGTTACGCAGACCAGGAAAAAGCTCTAAGAAAAGACATAAATATAGAGTGGTTGTCTGTAATGATTCAGTTGACAGTAGAGGCAAATTTATCGAGGAGCTAGGGTATTATAACCCAACTGGGAAAGAAATAGTTTTTAAAATCGATAAGGCTAAATACGACAGCTGGCTTAAAAAAGGCGCTAAGCCTTCAGACACAGTTAAATCACTTGTAAAAAAGACCAAATCTTAAGTTAAGAAAGGAGTTTTTTATGCCTCAACAAGCAGCGGTAAATCCATTGGTGCAGTTATTTCCTATTGTCATTATTTTTGTAATATTCTATTTTCTGCTTATTAGACCGCAGAAACAACAGGAAAAGAAACATAAGGCAATGATTGTATCTCTAAAGAAGAATTCAGAAGTTGTAACGCTTTGCGGTATCCATGGTACAATCGTTAATGTAAAGGACACTACCTTTTCTTTAAGGGTCGATGATAATACAAAAATAGAAATTGATAAGACTGCCGTAGCCAGAGTAATAAAAGCAGCAAGTTAATAAGGGGTGTTTATGCGAAAAAAACTTTTAATTAGAGCAGGATTTTTATTATTAATAATTGGTTTTTTTGCCTGGTTTGCTTTTCCGTTTGAGAAAAGGGTTAATCTAGGCCTTGATTTAAAAGGTGGGATGCATCTTGTTTTAAAGGTTGACTCCAGTAAGCTCGATGCTGATGCAAAACAGGGCGCTTTAGAAAGGGCGCTTGAGGTTATCAGAAACAGAATTGACGAGTTTGGGGTAAGGGAGACAGTTATTCAAATTCAAGGTGACAGCCAGATAGTGTTGCAGCTTCCCGGTTTTACTGATAGAGAAAGAGCAATCGATTTGATCAAAAAAACCGGTTTTTTGGAGTTTAAGCTGGTTGAAGACGATGTAAATAAATTGAAGAATGCTCTTAGTGGGGAAATCAATGAAGAATATGAGTTAAAGTATCTGGATGAAAAACCGATTGTATTAAATAAACAATCAGCCCTTTCTGGTGAAATGATAAAAGATGCCAGGGTTGATTTTTCGCATGAGCAGTTCGGTATGCCTTATGTAAGCCTTAATTTTACTTCAGAAGGTGCAAAGGAATTTGCCCGGCTTACAAGGGAGAACATCGGCAGGCGCCTGGCAATTGTTTTAGACGGTAATATAAAATCTGCTCCTGTAATTCAGGAAGAAATTCCTTCTGGCAATGCCCAGATTTCAGGAAGGTTTAATGTTCAGGAGGCAAATGATCTATCGGTTATATTAAGGGTTGGTTCTTTGCCTGCGCCGATATATATTGAAGAAGAACGTACTATTGGTCCTTTATTGGGGCAAGATTCAATTAAAGCAGGAATAACTGCTTGCATTGTTGGTTTTATCTTGGTTTTTGTTTTTATGTCCTTTTATTATCTTTTGCCTGGTATAATTGCAAATATCGCATTATTATTAAATATTCTGATTATATTCGGAACATTGGGTTTTTTGCATGTGGTTGTTCCTGAGTTTGCCGCAACACTTACCCTTCCAGGTATTGCTGGTATTGTTTTGACTATCGGTATGGCAGTTGATGCTAATGTTTTGATCAATGAAAGAATTAGAGAAGAACTGTCTTTGGGCAGAAGTCTTCGGGCTGCAGTCAGTAACGGCTACGATAAGGCTTTCAGTGCTATATTCGATTCAAATCTGACTACTTTGATTGCTGCTGGTTTACTTTTTAGTTTTGGCACAGGTCCGATAAAAGGTTTTGCTGTAACGCTAAGCATTGGTCTTGCCGCCAGCATGTTTACGGCAATAATCGTTACCAGGACAATATTTGATTTAATACTTTTAAATTCAAAATTTACTAAATTGGCAATGGTAAACTTCTTCAAAAAGACGAATATTGATTTTTTCAAAAGAAGAAAAATTTTTTATTGCATTTCGTTATTATTGATAGGGATAGGTGTATTTTCTTATGTCAAAAAAGGCAACAGTATTTATGGAGTTGATTTTGCCGGAGGACAGCTGCAGGAATACGCATTTGAAAAAGATATATCTTTATCGGATTTACGTTCATCCTTGGATGAGATTGAATTAGGGGATACTTCTATTCAGCAGATAAAAGACAATCCTAGACACATACTAATGCGTACTGCAGATGATACATCCTCAATTATTCAGGCTAAATTCAAAAAGGATTTTAGCGATAACAGACTGGATATTTTAAGGATTGAAAAAGTCGGGCCGGTTGTAGGAGGCCAGTTGAAGAAAAAGGCGATATCAGCGTTACTGTTTGCTTTAATCGGTATTCTTTTATATGTAGGAATTAGATTTAAGCATTTTGCTTTTGGCCTTGCTGGAATCATTGCGCTATTGCATGATTGTTTGATTTCCTTGGGGATTTTGGTAATGTTTAATAGGCAAGTTGATCTTTTGATTGTTACTGCGCTTTTAACGATAGCGGGTTATTCTATTAATGATACGATTGTAATCTATGATCGGGTCAGGGAAGTTGCTAAGGCTAATCCTAAAGCTAGCGTTCGGGATATAGTAAATAGAGCTGTTAACCAGACTTTAAGCAGAACTATAATCACTACAATTTTGACACTTTTGGTTGTAGTAAGTTTGTTATATTTAGGGGGACAGATTTTAAATGGTTTTGCTTTTTGTTTGTTGATCGGTTTTATTTCGGGAACTTACTCTACGATTTATATCGTTTCGCCTTTGGTTATCTCTTGGCAGAAGCGTTTTTAGAATGTTTAAAACTTTAAAGATTTATAGCGGGCAAAAACTATCTATTAAAGAACTGTTAAAAACTCTGGTGGATTTTGCTTACAATAGGCAAAATGTAGTTTTAGAGGAAGGGGATTTTGCTTTAAGGGGTCAGACGTTGGATGTATTTCCTTCTAATTTTGAATTTCCCTTAAGGATTGTTTTTGAGTATGACAAAATAGAGAAAATGACTAGCTACAATTTAAATAGTGGAAAAGCTCTTTGGGCACACGATATGGCGATTATTCTGCCAAGGACAATCAGGTCTGTTCGTAATTTCGCCTTTAAAGAGGATATGCCTTTTGCTAGCTATCTGGATCTTGAGATTGATGATTGTGTGGTGCATATTCATCATGGTATCGGTCGTTATAAAGGGATGAAAAAAATTAAAGCCTTAAAAAGCGAAGAGCCTTGTTTGATTATCCAGTATTTGAATAATGAAAAGGTATATGTACCTATGGATAAGATTTATCTTGTTCAAAAGTATGTTAGTTTTGAGCATAGAAGGCCAAAATTAAACCGACTTGGTTCGAAGCAATGGTTGCGCACAAAAGAAAATGCAAAAAATAAAATAAGAACTTTTGCTCTTTCAATTCTTGAGTTGCAGGCCAAAAGACAGTATGTCAAAGGTATTAAGTTTTCTAAAGATAGCGATTGGCAGTATAAGTTTGAAGGAGGTTTTCCTTTTAAGGAAACTGTTGACCAGGAAAATGCTGCTTGCGAGGTTAAACAGGATATGGAATCAACCAAGCCAATGGATCGGCTTTTGTGCGGCGATGTCGGATATGGCAAAACTGAAGTTGCTATGCGCGCAGCTTTTAAGGCAATGATGGATAATAAACAGGTTGCTATACTTGTCCCCACGACTATACTTGCAGAGCAGCATTTCCATAATTTTAAATCAAGGATTAATGATTTTCCGGTTAATATAGAGATGCTTAGTCGTTTTAAATCCAAGGCAGAACAAAAGCATATCATTCAGGGTTTAAAAGAAGGTAAGATTGATTTGGTTATCGGTACGCACCGGCTTTTAACCGACGATATTAAGTTTAAGGATTTAGGTCTTTTGATCATCGACGAAGAACAACGTTTTGGCGTTGCGGCAAAAGACAAACTTAAGAATATAAGATTAAATGTGGATGTTCTTACTCTTACGGCTACGCCTATCCCTAGGACATTTTATATGTCTCTTGTGGGGTTAAAGGATATATCTTTAATAGAAACGCCCCCTAAAAAAAGATTGTCTGTTAAAACATATGTAAATGAATTTGATGAGGACTTAATTAAACATGCTTTAAATAGAGAAATAAAGCGTGGCGGACAGGTTTATTTTGTTCATAATCAAATTTATGATATAGATAAAATCAAGAATAGGATTAGCGAATTTGTCGGTAAAAATATAAAAGTGGAGATAGCCCACGGGCAGATGCCCGCAAAGGTTTTAGAGCGCATAATTATTGATTTTTTGGATAACAAAATAAAGGTATTGGTTTGTTCTAATATAATCGAGTCGGGTATGGATGTTCCTAATGCTAATACCTTGGTTGTTAATAACGCCGATCGTTTTGGTTTATCTGATTTACATCAGCTAAGAGGAAGAGTGGGCAGGTTCGAATCTCAGGCCTACGCTTATTTTTTAATCAAGAAAAACATGAGTATAACTGCAGATGCCAATAAACGGCTTTCTGCTTTGGTTCAGTATTCAAAATTGGGTTCTGGGTTTAAAATTGCCATGCAGGATTTGGAAATCAGAGGCGCAGGCAATATCCTAGGAAAAGAACAACACGGTTTTATAAGCACAGTGGGATTTGATTTATATTGCCGTTTACTAAGAGAAACAGTCAGCCTATTATCAAAAAATGGAAAAAATTAAAATTATCACTATTTTTATACTATTTTTATTTATTACAACTACTGCTTGGGCAAGTAAGATTGTTGCATTTATCAATAATGAAGTAGTTACCGAATACGATCTTACGGCATATGTATCTATGACCAGGCTTCAGCTTGAAGAGATGTATTCTGGTAAAGAACTTGAAAAAAATATACAAAATCTAAAATCCGAAGCCTTGAATAGTTTAATTGAGGATAAATTGATAATTTCTCTTGCACGACAGCGTGGTTTAATGATTAGACCTGAGTTTATTCAGCAGAGAATCGATGGAATCAGGAATCGTTTTCCAAACGAAGCGGAATTCAAAAAACATTTAATCAAAAGCGGGTTCAGCCAGGATGATCTTTACAAGCGTATCGAGGAGCAGCTGATTACTATGGAATTGATAAATCAGGAAGTGCGTTCAAGAATATATATAAGCCCAAGGGCAATAACAGAATATTATACGAAACATTCACATGAGTTTAAAAAACCGCAACTACGCGAGGTTTTAGCGATTCGCTTAGAATCTAAACAGCAGGCCAGCAGGGCAATGTCTTTATTGAATACAAAAATAAGTTTTTCCAAGGTGCAAAAAGAGTTTAATAGTGAAATAAATCTTGGCTTGATGGATATGAAAATGATAAAAAAAGATTTAGCCGAAGTAATTTTTTCTTTAAAAGAAAACGAGTTCTCTAAACCAATAAAACAGGATGATGGTTTTTATATTTTTTATATCCAACGGATTGAGCCAGAAAGAAATTTTATCCTTAAGGAAGCACAGGCTCAAATACGTGATATCCTATGGAATGAGGAAATGGAAATTAAGCTTACTGAGTGGCTGGATAAATTAAAAGCAAAGTCAAAAATTATCATTAATGAGTAAAACCCTTCTTAAGCCTCGCGTAGTTATCACTGGCGGCGATCCATGTGGAATCGGCTTAGAGATTATAGAAAAGGCTTTGTCTGATAAAAAAATCTTTTCGCTTGCTTCGTATGTTTTAATTGCCGATAAACAGTGCATAAAAAGAAAATCTTTAATCAAAAAGGTTGAATTCATCGATGTTTCAATTTTAAAAAGACCTCCTTTTCTAGGTAGGTATGAAAAATCAGCAGCAAAGGTTTCGTTTGTTTGTATAGAGAAGGC
>Ga0075114_10002038_pt1 | contig 10577 bp, 8 predicted proteins | sample AntAceMetag02UKM_FD_69784 | JGI IMG/M metagenome (GOLD analysis project Ga0075114, IMG submission 69784) | Saline lake microbial communities from Ace Lake, Antarctica - Antarctic Ace Lake Metagenome 02UKM | ecosystem: Environmental > Aquatic > Non-marine Saline and Alkaline > Saline | place...
AATGGTCTTTCAAATGTAATAGGAAAAAATATCGTGTCAGAATCTCCCGTTTCTATAAAGTGGCTTGCATGAGGTATTTTTTGAATTCCAGTCGGTAATAATTCTCTAAATTTCTTTAAAGCTACCAACTCATAATCTTCGTCAGGTTCAAGATCTTTTTCATAATCTCCGATAGTTAGATATATTAAACAATAACAAAAAATTCCATACGCTGCATAAGAGCCAACACGAGGAAAGCTTTTATCCCTCGCTGATGAACCATCTTCAGGTAAAGCCCCTAGCTTTTCTCTTAATTCGTTTTTCAATTGTGGCAATTCATTGTCTTGGATTGAATAAAGCCACTCGTCGAAATGTATGGTGTGCAAATTTAAGCCCATTAAACTCGCCCTGTAATAATTCTGTCACTCAATATTAAAACATGAAAAGAATTTACCATTTTTTGCAATGCAGTTTCATTGACTATCGACCCATTTTCATCACGTAGTGCTTCTTTTAAAAAATCAGTTTTATTGTTCATAAATTTTCGCCATTTATCTGGAGGTATATTCGAAATAAAAACAAACTCGGCATTTTTTTGCTGGTCAGGATTATTACAACCTATTACTGCTGTATAAACCGATTTGATAAATTTTTGAAATTCAGCATTTATGTTCCCGCTATTTTCATTTCTGTATTTGCATTCAAAATAAGCAATTTTCTTGGTTGACTTTCCTTCCAATAATTTGAATGACAAATCGAATTGTTGACCTCCAATCTCTGTAGCAACAGAGGATAAATCATACGCCTCCCCGAAAGGCTCAACAGCATAACCAAGCAAGGGCCTTTTTAAAAGCCATGCTTTTACGCTATTGAGATAATCTTTCCCCTTTTGCTGTGATCTCTCTCTCATATTTTCAATTTGTCATTTTGAGGCTAACGCCAAAGCTCATAGGGCGCTAACCCTATGATGCCGTGTTTTTAGGTTGATTAAACACCGAAAGACATTTGATAATAAAAGCCGCACAGGGTTAGCGCTCCCTTGCAGCGCTTTGTTCTGCATTAATGGTGCTTTCTGTAACATTTTAATTATTTAGGGAGAATTTTCCAATTATCTTCGAATTCACCCAAATCCTTAACATTCAATATAGCTTGAGGAGATGCCCCTCCGCCTGGTCGCCTATAATTGTGTTTCTCCATAAATAGCCTAAACCGTTTTGCAATTTTATTTTGGATCTGAGATTCCGTACAAATAAAATAGTGAGCTGAGCTAAGCTCATTGTTTTTTATCTGAACCATTATCCAAATTTTATTTGGATTAGGCAATTTTAAAAATTCTCCTAAATTTTGATAATTCTCTTCATCAACACGATGCTCAACCCATTTATTGATGACGGATTGGACAAGTGCTCCACCATTGCTTGTTTTGACTTGAATTGGAAAGGATTGAAGGGTCTCGGAATTAACGGCAGTAATATCAAATCCTGGCACATTCCCAGAGTAAGGTGAAGCATAGTATCCCATAGTTCCAAGCATGGCAGAAACTAGATGTTCACCAATTTGCCCGGTAAGTTTATTTCGCATGCCTGTAGCCATGTTTGGATTCCTTTTTAATTTTTTCTTCTGGGGGCTATGGAATTAATGCAGAACGGCGCAGGTCAGGCGCGCTGTAAAGTGTCGCTTGCACCTGCTGGTTCGGCACTCCTACGTCGGGTTCTCCTTGTCCGCCCACTTCTCCAATTCCCTGAATCCGAGGTACTCGCTAACGGTCTCGCCGATGTCGTGGGGTGTCACGCCGGGCAGTTCAGGGAAGGAAATCGGCATCTCCCCTTCGCGCATGAAATACTCTATGGGTGCTTCCTTTGGATCGTAGTCCTTCACAATCGGGAGCGACGCCCTGAGTCGGAAATCAATCGCGCCCTTCTTCACAATGTCAGACGACTTCCTGTCCAATCCGTTGGCAATCGTCTTTGTCCCGCAGAAGGGCTCCCTGCTTCGCGAGACAACATAGTCGCAACGGACTACGAGGTCGTGTCCGTCGAAATGCTCTTGTGAAGGTGCGAAGATATCCGCAAACAATCGAAAAGCCTTTGATGATGGCATCGGCTGGGCCAAGAGTGACACGATCCCATGGCGATCAAGGAGACGTTTCGCTACGTCTTTGATCTTCGGAAACGGATGCGCAATGTCAAAGTGGACAGCGGGGTCGATGATCGGGTCCGCAATACCGCGCTCGACAAGCGCTGTCTTCTGTGCTTCGTCGAGTGTTGAAATGTACGCCGCGATTCGGAAGTTGATATCCCCTGACTCTGCTCGCCAAGACAGGAACCTCATGATGATGAACTCAAGTATGGTGTACCGGTCGAACTCCTCCAGTTCGGTGTCTGTGATTCTCCAAAGGGGGAGGTCTGCCATACTGCATAGCCTGTTCTTGCGAACATCGCGGAATGCCTGAGCGTCATCCAGCTGATGGAAGGGACCGTCGAATTCTACCGCAAACTCGGCAATGGAATCGAAGTTGGCCACCACGAAGTCGAGTTCCGAGGACTTAAGGAATTCCCGATCCCGTTTCGCCAACGTCTCTCCCGTTTCCCGTTGAAATACCTTCGCAATGGGCAGACGAGCAAAGACCCGATATCCCGTCCCGTCGAGGGCTGCACGAAGTATGTCCTCCGAGCGAGTCTCGCTTGCATTAAGAATCCGTTGCTTCTTCATTGCTCCCTGCAGAACCATTGATTAACATGCCAATTTGCCCTGATAAATTGATAATTTCCCTTAAAACGAATTACTTTTACCTGATAATAATGATCTGGTAAAATTTCCTTGATATTTAATACCTTTTATTACATAAACGAACCCATACTATTAAAATCACTAATTAAAATAACGAATAAATTTATTTATACATAGAAGCAAATAACATGTCAAAACAAAACCTTAAATGGATGTGGTGTCAAGTCTCCTTTTAGCTCTTGTTGGTAGAGCATGGCCAGTCATGCTTTGTCAGTCCTGCCTGTGGACAAATCACCTTGCTGCAAAGTGAAGTGCGTTTTGTTCTCGAAAATAAAATCATTCCATTTATTTTATGTCAATGCGGGAATTCCGGGGAAACAATACTAAATTATTGACAATTTGTGTCGATCATCACATTAGTTGCTTATGGCACGCACAGCACGAATAGTAGTTCCCGGATATCCGCATCATATAACGCAACGCGGGAATCGCAGAGAGGAAGCATTTTTTTGTGATGATGACTACAGACTTTACATCAACTTGATGTCAGAATGGTGCACTCGTTGTGGCGTTGATATCCGGGCATATTGTTTGATGCCCAATCACGCATCTCATAGCAGTCCCACGAACAGAGGAAGGTATGCGCAAAGCCATTGGTGAAGCGCATCGCCGATATGCCTGGATGATTAATTTTCGTGAGGGGAAAGAGAGGGTATCTGTGGCAGGGACGGTTTCACTCATTCGTGATGGATGAAAGCTATTTGCCGGCAGCGGGTCAGATACATAGAGTTAAATCCAGTAAGGGCACGATTAGTTAAGGTCCATGGAAAAACAGGAAGCCATAGATAATTTAGTATTGTGTCCGCGGAATTCCCCGGGGATTAATTTTAGAAGGGAGTCCATCATACAGTGAAAAAATCCCTATCCCTTGCAAAGCTTTCCCGATCTGCTATTTTTCTATGAGCCACTGATATTTTGGAGTTTAATATATTTCATGATTTTAGCTATTATATTGGTTAATGATTTGCGTTTCAAACATGGCATAAACGGGTAATAGGAGAATTTACTTAATTCAGTTAGATATAAACAAATGGTTGAAAAACTTTTGAGATTGAAAACTATAGAAAGCATTGGGAAGTTTTCGAAAAACGATCTGGTTTACCATCCATAGTATTAGATGAAGCTTCCGGTCGGTTTTACTAATCGACTATCTCATTTATGATTTCTCTCACCGATGGAATATTAGAAATCAGGCTGGCAACCTGCCCGGCAGGTAATATACCGGCTTCCAAGTCTCCTTTGATCCATGCGTTTTCCATGTCCTGCCAAGTAAAACCAGGCATGGAGCATAGAGGACTCCTCACCTTTGAGCAGTCTCTCAACCAAGGGAGTTCGCAAGGCCCTGATCTGGAATCGGCGCATATTTACAAGTCCTGTGCCGGTATCAATGGCATCCACAATAGTGTCTTTGTAGACGGCATGTGTGACACAATCCCTTGTGGCAATGGGCAATGGGGTCACTTTGACTTGTTTGGAATCGATGTAATAGTTTTAACCAGAGCTTTAGAAGCTAAGAAACAGGTGGTGGAGCAAAGGGGGCGAGGATTGTCCCCCTTCGAAAATTGGCTATCGGCGTTACTCAACCCTTCTACCGCTTCCATTTTTCGGTGACTCCCCATAGGCTCTTGCCGTTTTTATAACCGTCACACGAATTGTAATGCTCGGTTGCAAGTGCCGAGATCCGGTGGCAATTTAGAACTGATGATGCCAGGATTAAGCTATCACGTCTCTATCCGTCAATTGAGATTTGACATGACAGTAGGTGTTTGAGGGATAAAGATCCCCGTATTCGTGCTCTGGCTTTAAGGGAATTAAGTGAGGCCAACAGAGAGGATCTCCTTGGATTTAAAGAAGAGATTGAATATATGCTGTCCGAGCCTGGCATGAAGGTCAAGCAGACTGTGATAAATATTTTGAAACGATTATAAATAGAGAGAGTCAGAGGTCAACTTAGACCTGCTGCGGAGATGATATCCGGTACCAGTTCTTCCCTGCCTATGGCCATTATGTGTACACCATTACACATCTTCTCTTTCTTTATTCTCTTTATCATTCGGCCAGCGATCTCAATGCCCTTATCCAGTGCCCTGCCTTTTGGTGCAGAGGCCATTTCATCGATCAGGTCCTGGGGAACGTTGACACCTGCCACATTCTTATTCATAAACCTGGCCATTGGGGCTGAGGTGAGCAGAATAACACCGGCCAATATTTTCACAGGAAACTGTTTTGCATAATCCATAAATTTTTTTAAGTTCTCTAGATCGTAGACCGCCTGGGTCTGGATAAATTCAGCACCTGCCTCAATCTTTTTCTCAAATTTGATGAGCTGGGGTTCGATGGGATTGGCTTCGGGTGTAACAATGGCTCCTGCACAAAAAGATACACTTCCATCCAAGTCATTTCCCCCCAGGTCTTTTCCTTTTTCCAGCCGTCTTATTGCAGCGAGCAGTTGACTGGAATCCAGGTCAAAAACCCCTTTGGCCTCCTTGTGATCACCCAAAATTACAGAATCACCTGTAAGACAAAGTACGTTGTTAATCCCTCTACTTGCAGCAAATAGAAGATCTGCCTGGAGCGCTAACCGATTTCGATCTCTACAGGTCATTTGTAAGATGGGTTCGCCGCCCATCTCTTTTACCAAGAGGGCTCCTCCCAGAGAAGGGAATCTCATAACAGAGCTTTGGTGATCGGTTACATTCATGGCATCCACCTTATCCTTTAAGAGCTCAATATGGTGGGGCATCTTTTCCAGATTAGTCCCTTTGGGTGGTGCAACCTCAGAGGTCACTAAAAATTTACCTGATTTCAGGGCCTTTTTGAATGATGAATTCATATTCAACCTCTTAGTATTGATATAATATGTCTTTTAGTAGCAATTTATTTATGGAGGCTATTTACGTTATTCGCTATTCGAATAACTAATTACGAATAACAGTTATCCCATCATTCCAATACTCCATCACTCCCTGGCCCAGAACTAACTTATAATGATCTAATTGTATATACTCAACTCATGAGATATTACAGCGTTAATATCGTATCACATACAAGTCGCGCCAGGGCGGGCCATTATTCCAATTAGGGCTAAGCCCCGAGGTTTAGCTTCCCCGGTGAGGGCTCTCCCTGATGATTTCTCGGTTTCTGTAATGTTCGCATTAAATCAAGACGGCCCAAATCTTTCAACCGATTGTAAATCAGGGTCCAGGCACAATCCTTTTCCGAATCAATCTCGCATTTGCCATTGTTTGTGCCCCCGCAAGGACCATTGACCAGCCCTTTATGGCATGAGGTGACCGGGCAGATCCCTCCTGTCTCTCCCAAGATACAGGTACCGCACTGTGTGCATATCTCATCAAATTGGCCAATGCCGTTCTCTTTTCCGATAAATAGGGTATCCAGGGCAGGGATAACCATTTTTTGTAACTGCCTGGCGATGGTCTGCACCCCAAAGGCGCATGTCATAATCAACAGGACATCGGCCTGGTCGATCTGCTGGCCATATTCGTTGAGGGCCTCTCCTGTCAAATTGTCGCATGCCACTGGTAATATCATTGTTCCGCTAACCAGCTTTCCTTGACCGGATAATCTTTCTTTCATGACTCTCACCTCAGGTTCCCCTCCTGTCCGAGTCAGGGTGGTGCATGTACCGCATCCGATGATGAAAATCCTTCCCAGTCCATTGAGAAGACGGTCAATCTCTTCCGCTGGTTTTTGCTTGGTGATAGATCTAATCATTGCTTTGCTCCTATTTTTCCTCTAAGTCACACCTGAGGCATCTCATGGCTTCCCGGTGGGCCTCCTCCTTGGAGAATCCTTTCTCCACCTCTCTGAAGTCCCTTATTCTCTCTTCCGGTTTCTCAAGCTGGATTTTAATCCTTGGCCTTTCCTCTTCTATTTCCTCATCCAGGGCCAGACCAATATCCTCCTTCATCGCAGTCTTTTCATCCACTATCTCTACCCTTCCTTTTTCCCCTTTAAGGTATTTGTCTATGGCCAGGGCCGCCCGCCTTCCAGAGGCTATGGCTCGGATCACATAGGTTGGCCCAGTAGTAAAATCGCCCCCTGCAAAAACACCAGGGATATTGGTAGCGAGACTATTTTCATCTACCACAAGACTGCCCCATAGGGCCCTCTCAAGCTGGCTGTCCTTGGATAAAAAGGAGATGTCAGGTGCCTGACCTATAGAAACAATTACCACCTCGGCTTCCACAATCTGTGTTTTGTCCTCGTCTAAGGTTGGATTGAAACGGCCCTCCTCATCGAAAACGCTCACACAACGGGAGAACTCAATGCCTATGATCCTGCCACTCTGATGCATGATCTGTTTGGGTCCCCAGGAAGGGTTAATCACAATGCCCTCATCAATAGCCTCACCAGTCTCTTTTTCCCATGCCGGCATTTGGTCTCTCGCCTCCAGACAAAATAACTGGATATCCCTGGAACCAATCCTGGCAGCGGTTCTTGCCACGTCAATGGCCACATTGCCTCCCCCCACGACCACCACTCTCCCCTTCAACCTGATTTCCTTACCCGTTTTTAAATCCCTCAAAAAATTGAGACCGTAGTAAAGTCCCTCAAGCTCCTCTTCTTCCCCAGGGACGCCAATCCTCTTGCTGGCTTGGGCACCTGCTGCAATAAAAACCGCACTATATCCTTCCTTCATGAGGTCATTGACAGTATGTCTTGCATCAATGGGAGAGTTATATCGGATCTTTACACCGCAACTTTCGATATATTCGACCTCCTTCTGAATCACCTTCCTGGGAAGCCGAAATTCCGGCACCGTGATTCCCAGCATTCCGCCTGCCACCGTTTGGGTCTCAAACACAGTCACCCCATATCCCATTTCAGCCAAAAAGTATGCACAGGTCAATCCTGCCGGACCTGCACCCACCAATGCTATCCTCTGATTCTCGGTGACTGGAAACGGCTCTTTTGGATTACCTATATGATCAAAATACCAGTCTGAGGCAAATCGCTTGAGAGAGCGGATCGCAACCGGTTCATCCAATTCACCTCGTCGACATTTTAATTCACAGGGATGGATACAGATCCGACCACATACAGCAGGAAAGGGATTTCTCTCCCTGATAATTTCTACTGCTTTTTCATACTTATCAGCTGCAATAGCAGCCACATAATTAGGAACATCAATACCTGCCGGACATGCATGTTGGCAGGCGGAGATGACCATTGCATCACATGTGGCCCCGGCACATCGATGCTCCAATATATGGTCCTCATATTCCTTTATGAAATATTTGAGGGTGGATAGAGCAGGCTTGGGAGCAGTCTGTCCGAGACCGCAGAGGGATGAGGCTATTATGGTTTCCCCTAAATCTCTAATAGCTTGAATATCCTCTATCCTGCCTCTTCCCTGTGTAATCCGTGTTAAAATTTCCAGCAGCTGGGTGGTCCCCAGCCGACAGGGAGCGCATTTCCCACAGGATTCCGACTGGGTAAAGCTCAAGAAAAAGCGAGCAATTTCCACCATGCAGTTATTTTCATCCATCACAACCATACCACCTGAACCCATGATGGCTCCGATACGCTGAAGGGTGTCATAATCAATGGGTAGATTCAGATACTGAGTAGGTACACAGCCGCCCGATGGTCCTCCCATCTGGACCGCTTTGAATTGCCTTCCCTTTGGGATGCCGCCGCCAATGTCAAAAACCACCTCCCTGATGGCCGCACCTATTGGAACCTCTACCAGGCCGGTGTTGTTTACCTTGCCAGCCAAGGAAAAGATTTTTGTCCCTTTACTCTTTTCTGTGCCCACCTGAGTATACCATTCAACGCCGTTTTTTATGATCAATGGAATATTTGCCCAGGTTTCTACATTATTGATATTGGTTGGTTTGTCATCCAGTCCCGCTTGGGCCGGGAAAGGTGGCCGGGCACTGGGCATTCCCCGCCCCCCCTCAATGGAGGCCATGAGGGCTGTTTCTTCACCACAGACAAAGGCCCCTGCACCCATCTTTAGATAAATATCAAAATTAAAACCGCATCCAAGGATGTTTTCCCCTAAAAGACCCAGCTCCTTCATCTGTTCTAATGCAAGTTTCAGGTGTTCAACAGCAATGGGGTATTCCTCTCGTACATAAATGTAGCCGTATTCTGCTCCAATAGCATAGGCACCAATGAGCATCCCTTCGATTACTGCGTGGGGGTCACCTTCCAGAACTGCACGGTCCATAAAGGCACCTGGATCACCCTCGTCCGCATTGCATATAATATATTTAGGGTGCCCCTCTGCCTCACGGGCAAATCGCCATTTCACTCCTGTAGGAAAACCGGCACCACCCCTGCCTCTTAGTTTGGCCGCAGTGACTTCATCGATTACCTGCGTCGGTGTCATTTTAGTGAGGGCCTTGATAATAGCCTGGTATCCACCATTGGCAATATAATGCTCAATCCTCGTGGGATCGATTCTTCCGCAATTGGCCAGTACCCTTTTCACCTGTTTTGCATAAAAAGGGATCTGATTGCGATAATAAATGGGATTTCCTGTGAGAGCGTCCCTATAGGCAAGGTGATCAATCAACTGGTTTTTCTTTAGTGTGAGGTCAACGATCTCTGCTGCATCTTCAGGATTGACCTCCTGATATTGGACTCCCAACGGATCAACATACATTACCGGCGCTTTCGCACAAATTCCGTGGCATCCGGTGGAACGTATCTCAATCTGACCTGAGAGACCCTGTTTTTTTACCTCCTCTTCAAGGGCAGCTTTAAGTTCAGCAGCACCATACGCACGACAGCCTGTCATACAGACATCTACATGAGTTTTCCCCTCATCCCCCTGGGCACAAATCTTATTGCGATACCACTCAAATTCCCCAATGGATAAAATTCTTTCCATGCTTTTTAGTCTTCCCCCTCCTTTTTCCCGTACTCGGCCAGTATGCTGGTGACTTTTGGTGGAGATAGTTTGCCATAATAGGTTTTGTTCACCATCATGGTAGGAGCAAGAAAACAGGCACCCAGACAAGCTACGGTCTCAAGGGTAAATTGATAATCAGGGCTGGTTTCCCCTTCATCCAGCCCCAGCTCCTTCTTTATAAACCTCAGGATGCTTCGACTCCCTTTGACGTGGCATGCTGTGCCGCGACATGCCCTGATCACATATTTTCCTTTCGGCTTCAGGGATAGCCCGGCATAAAAGGAGATTACCCCTTGTACCTGACTCGCAAAAAGATTAAGGGCCTCTGCAATAGTCTCAATGGATTCCTCCGGTATGTAGCCAAATGTCTCCTGGACATCTTGTAACAAAGGGATCAAGGCCCAAGACTCACCCCTATGTTTATCTATAATGGCCTCAAATTTGCGCCAGTCTATCTCTTTTGGTTTCATTTGTACCGTGCCTTAAGGGTTGCGGGTTGCGAGGTTAAAACTCGGCATCCGTAATATGTTATTCTTATAACTTTTCAATCTTTACCAGGCACTCTTTCCAGCCGGGTGAGTCAGCTTCACCAAGTTGGGTCAGATTTATCAACTGCATGGAATCATTATTATGAAAGCCTATTGGGATAAACACGAGCCCTGGTCTCAACTCCTTTTTTATCGTTACCTCTCTGGATATAGACCCGTAAGGGGAAGATACCCTGACTGTATCTCCCTCTTTCAGATTTATTCCGGCACTATCCTCAGGGGATATTTCCACCTCTCCCTTTACACTAAAATTCTTAACTCTATTTGAATGGCTGGTCCTGGTGCCACTTCCAAGATGGTATCGAAGGGAACCCAAAACAGCTGTCAAGGGATAGTCTTCTTTGAAGCCCTCATCCTCTGTAGAGATTACAGGT
>Ga0075114_10002039_pt1 | contig 10573 bp, 7 predicted proteins | sample AntAceMetag02UKM_FD_69784 | JGI IMG/M metagenome (GOLD analysis project Ga0075114, IMG submission 69784) | Saline lake microbial communities from Ace Lake, Antarctica - Antarctic Ace Lake Metagenome 02UKM | ecosystem: Environmental > Aquatic > Non-marine Saline and Alkaline > Saline | place...
GCGGACGTCGAGTTTGTCGCGGTCGCACATTACCACCATTGTTCTGATGCAGTTCCGCAGTTGGCGAATGTTGCCGGGCCAGTCGTGGTTGGCAAGAACACTTTGGGCAGCTTCGGTGATACCGGTGACGGCCGAACCTGTCTCTGCTGCCGCTTCTTTGAGAAAATACTCGACGAATTCCTGCATATCTTCGGCCCTGTCGCGCAAAGAGGGGAGCGAGACGCTCACGCCCTTTATTCTGAAGTACAGGTCCTGCCGGAATTTCTTCTGCTCGATAAGCTCCGCCATGTCGTGGTTTGTTGCGCTTATGACACGCACATCAACCACAATCGATTTGTTCGAGCCAACCGGCGTCACGATACCGTCCTCGAGCACTCGCAGTAGCTTTGCCTGCATATTGAGCGGCATATCGCCGATTTCATCCAGGAACAGTGTTCCCTTGTCAGCTATCTCGAACAGGCCTTTCCTGTCGGTTGCGGCGCCGGTAAAGGCGCCTTTGGCATGGCCGAACAACTCGCTCTCCAACAGCGTTTCGGTCAGGCCCGCACAATTGATCGGCCTAAACGGTTTGTCCCGCCGTTGCGAGTTGTTGTGAATCGCTCTTGCCAACAACTCCTTGCCGGTTCCGGATCGGCCTTCGATCAAAACCGATATATTGGTCGGCGCGACACGGCTGAGAACTTCGAATATCCCCCCCATCGCCGGGTTCTCGCCTCGAACGCCATCGAACTGGAAACCTTCTTCGCTTCCGGCGCGCCCACGCAGTCCGCGCTGAGCAGCTTTCGAAACGCGCTGCCCGGCCTGAGCAACAAGGGTGCGAAGCTGGTCAATGTCTATCGGCTTGACAAGATAATCATACGCGCCTCGCTTGATAGCTTCTTTGCAGGTGTCAATTGTGGCATAGGCGGTTATCAGGATAACTTCGGTCGGGCCGCTTCGCTTTGCCGCCTCTTCAAGTATGGCCAGCCCGTCAATATCGCCGCCGAGTCTCAAATCAGTGACAACGACATCGACTCTTGTGTCGCGCAGGATTTCCAGCGCGTCTTTGCCGTTATAAACGGCGATTGTTTTGACGCCGGATTTCTCCAGCGCCTCGGCAATTCCGTCGGCGTGGTCACGCTCGTCGTCGACAACTAAAATTATGTTCTGCTGCTTGCCCAAAATTCAACGCCTCATTCCTGCATCAGCGGCAGTATTATCGTAAACGATGTCCCCTTGCCCGGCTCACTGTCGACGGTTATCGAGCCATAGTGGGCCTCGACAATCTTCCTGACTGTCGGCAGGCCCAGCCCGCTGCCGTGCGGCCGGGACGAGTAATACGCATCGAAAATATTGGCCAACTTATCCGGAGCGATACCGCTGCCCGTATCGCTGATCCGGACAATAGCATTGGCACCTTGTCTTTCGGTCCCTATCATCAATTCCCCGCCGTCGATCATCGCCTGCGAAGCATTGATAAACAGGTTCAGTATCGCCTGTTTTAGCATATCGGCATCGGCTTTGCAAACAAGTGGCGTCTCATGCAAGCTCTGCCGGATGGTTATCGAGTTACTATGGGCCTGCGGCGAATAAAAATCCGTCATATCCCCGACCAGCAAGTTTACGTCGACATCGGCCACCTGCAACTCGGCCCTATCCACATAGCGAAGGAAGCCATCGAGAATTTGTCCGAGCCTGTCGGTTTCCTTTTGAACGACGGCTATTTTCCTCAATGCCCTTGTGAATTTTTGTTTACTTTCAGCCTCGCCGCTCTTGCCGAATCGGTCGGCATTCAAATCCTCCAGGTCTTCGCCGATAAGTTTCAAATTGATCTTGACTGTCGAGAGAGGGTTTTTGATTTCATGCGCGAGTCCGCCGGTTAGTTTGCCAAGTTCTTCGAGTTGCCTGTCACGCTGTCCGTTTTCGGCTGCCCGCATTCCCATGAATCTCTCTCTCGCAAAGAACAAGACCGCCGGCACAGCAATCAGTATCGCGATAACAAAACCAGCTATGAACTGCCCCACTTGGTCTCTCCACTATCTCACATTTTGCGAAAATGCGCAAATATCAAGACAACCACCGACCGACTGCTAACATGCGCCGCCCAAAGATTTGGTGTTCTCAACGGCCTAATCAAGTTCCGACTTGTCAATATAAACACGCCGGAACTGATTAAACTATAGTGTCGCAAGACTACTTGCCCGGTTTAAGAACTTTCCTTGTCGCCGTCGCTGTCACCGTCTTTTTTGTCGGTTTTCATCTCAGCTAAAGCTGCTTTGCGAGAGAGCTTCAATCTGCCCTGGTCATCGACGGACAGTAACTTCACCGGGATGAGATCGCCCATCTTGCAAACATCATCGACGTTCTTAACGTAGCCGTCGCTTATTTCGCTGATATGGCAAAGACCTTCGATCCCCGGTATGATTTCGACGAACGCCCCAAAATCTTTAATCGATACTACTTTGGACTCGTTATATATCCGCCCGACTTTCGGCGGCTGAGTCATCGCTTCGATAATAGCTTTGGCTTTTAGATGACCGTCGCCTCCGAGGCAGCTAATGAAAATGGTCCCGTCCTCTTCGATCTCGACGGTAGTTTGCGTCTGCTCCTGTATGCTCTTGACCATCTTTCCGCCCGGGCCGATGATTTTTCCTATGAACTCAGGATCGATCTCGACCGAGATCAGTTTCGGTGCGTACTTGCTCAATTCAGTCCGCGGCTGGCTTATTGTCTTGGCCATGGTCTCGAGAATCTTCAGCCTTGCGGCTTTCGCTCGCTGCAGCGCCTCGACCATGATATTGTGCGCCAGGCCCTCGGCCTTTATGTCAAGCTGTATGGCGGTAATCCCGTCGGCTGTTCCGGCGACCTTGAAATCCATTTCGCCGAAATGATCTTCTTCACCCATGATGTCGGTGAGCAGTTCGTACCGTCCGTCATCTGCGGTGACCAGTCCGACTGAAATACCTGCAACAGGCTTCTTGATAGGAACACCAGCGTCGAGCAGCGCCAGTGTGCCGCCGCAAACCGAAGCCATCGAACTGGAACCGTTCGACTCGGTGATGTCCGAGATGATTCTAATAGTATAGGCGAAATCCTCCACCTCCGGTTTTACCTGCGCCAGCGCCTTCTCGGCGAGAGCACCGTGTCCGATTTCTCTTCGGCCGGGCCCGCGAATCGGACGCACCTCACCGACCGAAAACGGCGGGAAGTTATAATGCAGCGTAAACCTCTGGGTGTATTCGTCAAGCAGCCCGTCTATGATCTGCCCGTCCCTTACCGTGCCGAGAGTCACGCTCATGAGCGACTGAGTTTCACCACGCGTAAACAACGCCGAGCCGTGAGTCCTCGGCAGCAAACCGACTTCGCATTCAATCTGACGAATGTCGTCATAGCCTCTGCCGTCGGCTCTTTTGCCTTCCAGCAGCAGTTTTTTGATTACCTTGCCGTGCATTTTTTCGAGGATTCGCTTGACCAACGGTTTATCATATTTCACCGCCGCATCGGCATCCTCGGGACAGTACTGAGCGTATATCTCATCGAACAACTCGCGGACAGCCGTCTTTCTCTCCTGCTTATCCGGTTTCTGCTTGAGTTCATACAGCTTGCCGGCAAATTCGGCGTTGATCTTTGCGTCCAGATCCTCGTCACTGTCTACAAGCGGTATCTCTTTTTCGACGCCGACTTTGCTGCGAAGCTCTTCGATCATATCGCAGACCTCGCCGACAGCTTTGTGCGCCGTCGCAATCGCATCGGCTACAACATCTTCCGGCAACTCTTTTGCTCCGATCTCAATCATATTGATTGCTTCTTTTCGGCCGCCTAAGAGCAGGCTGATGTCACTGTCTTCGAGCTGTTGGTGAGTCGGGTTGACTACGAATTCGCCGTTGACCCTGCCCAGCCTGCAGGCTCCGATAGGGCCGAGAAATGGAATCTTGCCTATCGTCAGGGCCGCACTGGCGCCTATCATCGCAAGGACATCCGGATCGTTTTCCTGGTCGGCGCTGAGAACATTGGCCATTATCTGTACTTCCTGGAAGTAGCCATCCGGGAAGAGCGGGCGAATGGGTCGGTCGATCGTTCTTGCCGTCAGCGTTTCTTTTGTGCTGGGCCGACCTTCGCGTTTGATAAAACCGCCGGGGAATTTGCCGGCTGCGCTTTGTTTCTCACGGTAGTCGACACTAAGCGGGAAAAAATCGATATCCGCGAATCTCGGCGGCGCTGTTGCCGCGGCTACAAGTACGACGGTATCGCCATATTGAACCACGACGGCACCTTCGGCCTGTCTGCCGATTTTTCCTGTTTCGATTGATAAAGTTCTCTCCCCAATACGTCTCTCGACTTTGCATGCATTAAACATAGACTTTCCTTCACTTCATTGCGGCAAGTCCGTAGTTGGTAACTCATAATTGGCGGATTTACAAACGATGAGTTACGAACTACGAACCGCGTATCACTGTTTACTTTCTTAAGCCAAGCCGCGATATAATCGAGCGATAACGCCTGGCATCCTTTTTGTTTACATACTTGAGCAATGCCGATCGTGTTCCGACCATTTGCAACAGACCGCGTCTGGAAGCATGGTCCTTACGATGGATCTTGAGATGCTCTGTAAGTTCGTTGATCCTTGTTGTCAGAATTGCAATCTGCACTTCCGGTGAGCCCGTATCGCCTTCGTGGGTCTCAAAATCTTTGATAACGCCTGTTTTTGCCTCCTTTGTCAGCATCTTCTATATAAACCCTTTCTTAAATATTTACCGTTAATTTGCCGTTTCTTACCACAATACTCAAGAGCACACAAGCTTTTTTCGCCTGTCGGTCCGCACATTGCCCCACAGCCTTACATTACGGCTGCACCAGCAACATGTGCGTCTAAGGCCGAAAAACAGCCTTTTCAGCCATTAAACCCGCATCTCAACAATCGCTCATTGAGCAACATCAAATAAAATCACAGATTTAACCCAACATTGTAGCCCCCACCCAACAAATTTGCAACCCTTTTCTTTACCAAAGAAACCCCAGCCGGCCACTCGGCGTAAGGTTTTATCCCCCTCCGTCACCCTATCTAAGATTCCACCCGTACGGGCAGTAGTCAAGCCACGCTTCGACAAACACTTTCAAGTCAAGTTCGTCGACAATGTCATACTCGTCCTCATACAAATCCGCCGGCATGCCGCTGCCCGTCTCAAGCCAGTAGTTTGCGAAGCGCGCATAATCATCAAAATCAACAAAACACAATGGCCCCCCCGGCCAAAACCCGCCAAGCATCTCATAGCCGCCCCCCTCGCTCCAGTCCGCATCCGCCTGACCTATAGTGCCCATCAGCACGTACGGCCCGCCGCTGCTTTGCCCGCCACCGCCGTCTATCGTGCTCCACTCCAAAACATAAGGCCCGCCGCTTTGGGCCGGCGCCAAGGATATCATGACCAGCACGCCGAGCAATATAATCCATCGCATGGTTCCAAAACTCATTATACACCCCCTTCCTGCTCACGGGCAAATTTGGCCATCAGACTTTCTAACTTTGAGAGCCGCTCTTTCAACTCCGCAATTTCCACGTCTCTTTCCTGGACGAGTTCGTGGAGGCCCTTGATTGCTGCTATGGCGACTCCTGAAGGGTCGATTGCGGAAATTGTCTTGTCGCTGTCACCGAGGCCGAAAAGGACGTGGAAATCTTCGGCGACCGGCCCGATGTGCTGGATGGAAGCATCTTCAGCTTTATAGTTCCATCGGGTGATGGGCAACTGCAGGAGTTTGGCGAGTGTCTTGCGGCCGTCGACCTGGGAGAAGTTCTCTTTGAGTCGAGCACTTGAAGCATTAGTCCAGACACCGCCGACAGTACAGTGCGCGCCGCTGCCCATCTCCAGAGGATAGGACGGACTCGTCGTTCCGATACCCACATTGCCCGTGTCGAACTCTCCGTAAATGAGCGGAGGGTCATCACTTGAATTGGCGATATAAAGCTTATTCGAGCCGGTTTCATAGTATCCTGCCCTGTAGCCCAAAAATACATTTCCGCTACCATTGATATTGCTACCACCCGCACGATGACCCACTGCTGTGTTGTCATTCGCGTCTGTGTTCTGAAGAGCCGCATAACCCATTGCTGTGTTGCGGGAGCTTGTGGTGTTGCTGAAAAGGGCATCATTACCAGTTGCGGTGTTATAACTGCCTTCAGTGTTATTGTAAAGAGTCTGCTGACCCATTGCTGAGTTCCAACTACCTTTGGTGTTGCAGAAAAGAGCGCTACGACCCATTGCTGAGTTGGAGTGCCCTGTGGTGTTGGAGAAAAGAACGCGACGACCCATTGCTGAGTTCTCGCCACCTTCAGTGTTATTGTAAAGAGCCTCAAAACCCATCGCTGAGTTCGACTGCCCTGTGGTGATGCTTGCTCCTGCACCTTTACCTGCAAAGATATTGTCTGTTCCGGTATTGGAGAGCACCGCGTCTCCATCCAATTTATAGCTTTCACTCGAGTTGACAAAGCCGTCCACATCCAGTTTACTACCGGGACTGCTCGTCCCGATACCCACATTGCCCGTGTCAAACTCGCCGTAAATAAGCGGTGGGTCAGCATCTGAATTGGCGATATAAAGCTTATTCGAGCCGGTTTCATCGTATCCTGCCCAGTAGCCTAAAAACACATTTCCGCTACCGGTGATATTGCTAAAACCGGCACGATAACCCACTGCTGTGTTGTTATTGGCGTCTGTGGTGAAGTAAAGAGCCTGCGCACCCATTGCTGTGTTACGCTCACCTGTGGTGTTGGAGGAAAGAGCTTCCACACCCATTGCTGTGTTACGCTCACCTGTGGTGTTGGAGGAAAGAGCCTTCATACCCATTGCTGAGTTACGCTCACCTGTGTTGTACCGAAGAGCATCAACACCGACTGCTGAGTTGCGGTGGCCTTCTGTGTTGGAGTAAAGAGCCATATTACCCATTGCTGAGTTGTAGTGGCCTGTACTGTTGAGGCGAAGAGCTGAATTGCCCATTGCCGTGTTGAGGATGCCTTCTGTGTTATTCTCAAGAGCCCCTGAACCCACTGCTGAATTGGAGTGGCCGGTCGTGTTGGAGTAAAGAGCCCTATAACCCATTGCTGAATTGCCGGGACTTTCTGTGTTGTGCTCAAGAGCCCCTAAACCTATCGCTGAGTTGTAGTAACCTGTGGTGTTGGAGTGAAGAGCTCCATTACCTATTGCCGTGTTGGAGTGACCGTCTGTGTTGTAGTAAAGAGCTCCATAACCCATTGCTGAGTTGGAGAAGCCTTCTGTGTTGGAGTAAAGAGCCGCAGAACCAATCGCTGAGTTGAAGTTACCTGTGGTGTTGAACTCAAGAGCTTCATGACCTATTGCCGTGTTGGAGTGACCGTCTGTGTTCAAGTAAAGAGCATAATTACCCATTGCTGAGTTGAAGAAGCCTCCGGTGTTATTTGCTCCAGCATGTGCACCAACAAAAATGTTGCCTGTTCCGGTATTGGAGAGGACCGTTTCTCCATCTAATTTATAGCTTTCACTTGAATTGATATGCCCATCTACGTCCAGCTTATCACCGGGACTCGTCCCGATGCCGACATTGCCGGAGGGGATTGAATTCATATCAATCCCGGAGACCATCCAGTCGTTATCGCGGCCTGCCGTATTTGCATAAGACGCGTACGGCGTTGGCGTCAATTCCTGGAGCGGCTCAAGAAAGGTATATTCGTTCGGGTCGTTCATATCCCCCGGCCGAACGCCAATCTCCAAGAACCGCTTAAAACCATTGAAGCCAATAGGATTGTTAAAATCCAACACTACGGTGAAGTAGCTGTCGATTACATCCACATCGGGCATGTTAACATCGTCGCCTATCTGGTGTGGCTCTCCAAAGTAAATCAGGTAGAGCTTGAACTGAAAGTCATACAGGCCGTTTGCGACGTCGTTGTTGTCGTAGAGATGCCCCTGATACGTAAAAGCATCCCCCATCGGCTCTTCTGGCTGAGCCTTGCTCACCTTTGCCGAACACACAATCACGCCCAAAGCCAAAAACAGAATTATCAAAATCTTTCTACTTTCCATTTTCTTCCCCTTTCAAAGCTTGTCCCTGCCCAGGCAGGGAACGGTTAATATTTGTAGCGCACACTGCGCGCACGAACACCGATAGAAACCCCCACAAAGAACTATCCGAAAGGTCTTGCATATCCCGCTCCTCACTATTCGTTCTCACAAGTTGCCCATTCACCGCTGCTATTACTCAAGCCTCGGCTACCATACACACCCTAAGTCAAATAGTCAAGAGAAAAAAGGCAAGAAAATGGGCAATTTCCCTTCTCATCTATAAGAATCCCTGAGGTGCTCTACGGATGACGGACACTCTGACTGCTGTTTATATGGTTTGCGCATAACAGAAACCTACAGCCACGTACTTAGTCTCGTTTTTATTTTCCGCCCATATACTACTGAAACTTGCACTTGCTGTCAAAGAAAAACTTTAATATAATCGTAATTGTGTCGTCCCGATTTATCGCCACTTGCGAGGCACGTGCGAAAATCAATTAACTCAAGAATATTTATAGTATTTGTAATTAAAATCCGCGTCTAAACTCACTTTTCTTTCTTCGCGCCTCTGCGCCTTGGCGGGATAAAAAAGGAAAACCAAACCTGTCCAAAAAATTCCTTCCTCTGCGCTCTCCACGCTCCCCGCTGTACGCTAAACGCTGCCTTACCAAGCTTCGAAAGGCCGAGCCTACAAGACTATGGGGTTAATTATTCGATCCAATACAGATATCCCATCCTTAATTTTCTTCTTGATAAGTTGGCCGGTTATAGGTGTTTTCAGATAGAGAAGTTATTATTCTGTTACCTGTTAGAGCAGCCCTATCATTAAATATAGTTTTCATAATGTTTGCAACTTCCTCATTATTCATCTTCAGCAGGTCTCCATTGATTGGGGATATACCGATTGCTAATCGTTCAGAACTCTTAATTTCCCAGACTGCTTGAGTCTTACTAACTATATTTAGGTCGAATTTCGCATCCAATATTTTGGATATCTCCGGTGCATTTGCTTTCAACTGGGCAGTATCTTCACATGTAAAAATATATGTCATGCCTGATGTCGTTAAAACTCCAGCCAATATCACATGGTTATCCTGTTGCAATCGAACTCTTTCAAGATCGGTTCTATATGACTCGGGTAACATTGACAATACCGCCTTATCACGAAGTTGCCCCAGTGGCACTTGTTCTATTTTAGTTGCCCCAAACTCCAAACTAACAGACTTAACAGTACCCTTCTTCAATTGGGCAGACAAATCACCAGCATCACCGAATACTTTGTCCTCAATTTTTGCGTCTAATGTTATATTAGCATTGACTCTTTTGGTTAGTGTTTTAAACTTTGCAGTACTGGGCCCAAATGTGATTAGCTTTTGAGGTTTAAGCTGAACGATATCTTTCTTGTTGCCTACTATTCTCCAGATTTGCCCAGGCTTAATGTTTGCTTGAGCAGGGTACCATAAAATGAAACCAGCGTCACGTACCTCTTTTTCAACATCTCTCAAAGTCGTAGTACAGCCAGTAATTTGGAATAAAGCTATGCTTAAGCACAATAAAATCACATTTTTCATAACAAGCTTCTCCTTTCATAAGCGGCGTCTAACGACAAGTCAGACAGCCTAACATAGTTTTTTTTCTAATACCAAAACCCGCCAAGAGCACAAATTTCGTCGCTCGTCTCGCGTGTCACAATTCACTATCCGCTACCAGCTGCACGCTCTTTTTCCCTTTCCGCTCGTCGCCAATACAAAGAGCCTGGACCTTCCCTCTATAAATATAGGCGCACTTGCCCCACCGAATGTTGACATGCAATCCAGAAAAAAAACGCGAAACCCCGCGCAATCCGTGTCTAAACTCTACCTCAATAAGAACTTAGCGACTTGGCGCCTTGGCGGGAGAAAAAAAGAAAACCAAACCTGTCCAAAAAATTCCTTCCTCTGCGATCTCCACGCTCCCCGCTTTACGCTAAAGGCTGCCTTTCTCCTTGCTTTTTATCCAAAATTATGCTATAATACCCCCTATGTTTGCTAGCAGGCAAACGACAAACCGCTAACAGGCGGAGACATACAGACAACGTACGTTGCGATCAATCGCACCAATTATAGGAGAGCCAAAACCTAATGACAAACCCGGCCCAATCACCAACAACCACTATTCACGAGATACGCCCCCATGGGCCAAATACGAGATACGAAATACGAAATACGAATTCTTACGTACGAAAAAATAACCTTTTTATGCAAAACAAAGCCAAACCCCGAAAAAGTCAAATGAACGTAACTAAGGCAATAACAAAGGATTATGAAAAAAAGACACTTAGCGAACGTGGGAAAAACAAACCCAAAACAAACCCAAAACAAACCCAAAACAAAGCCAAACAAACCCAAATCAAAGCCAATCAAACCCAAATCAAACCCAAAACAAAGCCAATTCGGCCAGGGAAATGATAGTCCACAGGATAAATTTTGAGTTGTGGTTGAGATTGCCGCGTCGCTTCGCTCGGCCTCATAACGACCCGGCCATTCGGATAGGCTCTAAGAAATGTGGGTTAGTGGGCTATGACC
>Ga0075114_10002047_pt1 | contig 10556 bp, 10 predicted proteins | sample AntAceMetag02UKM_FD_69784 | JGI IMG/M metagenome (GOLD analysis project Ga0075114, IMG submission 69784) | Saline lake microbial communities from Ace Lake, Antarctica - Antarctic Ace Lake Metagenome 02UKM | ecosystem: Environmental > Aquatic > Non-marine Saline and Alkaline > Saline | place...
AGCCGAGAGCTGAAACATCCCACTAAAAGTCTTGGAACGGGAGGCAACCAGGAACGCGTTCCAGTCGCGTGTATAGATGGTTCCAGAATCGACATTGGCTTGAATGAAGCCATGCTCGTCGCTGTCGTCCATTGTTGCTTCAGCGCACCATTCGATCAGCCAGTCGTCTCCAGCATCATCTGGCGTAAATGTGAGCGTAAGTGCATCGGTGAACGTCGTGTCGTCTGTCGACGTATCCTCGGTGTCCTGCCAAGCGGTGTATTCCTCGATGCTGGACCCACCACTCGCGTTGACCGTACAGTCGCCACTGCCGTCATTGACGACCGCGAGGCTGGTGCCGAAGTTGATCGTGTCCATCACGGTACCGACCAAAACCGTGTCGTCTTTGACGATGATGTTGGCGCCCGCGCCGGTTGCCCCAGCAGCCCCAGCCGCACCATCCTCGCCATCTGCGCCAGCCGGCCCTTTCAAGCCAACGATCGTGAGTCTTGAGCCATCAGCCAGCAACCCCATCGCAGCATTGCCCGAGTTGCGCACAACCCACATGCGCAGTTTGTCATCGACGGCCAGATCCATGACGGCGGTGAATGCGCCGGTGGTTCCACCTTCGTTCGTCTCGCGATTGTACATGAGCGAGCGCGTACCCGGCACCTCGGCAAATCCAGATCCAGTGTCCAGCTCCAGCCACATAAGCGACGCAGAGCGGGCGGTACTCGACGCGATCTGAGTATTGGCCTGTCCACTGACATGATAGACACCGGCCGTCGAGATCGTCACCTCGCTGTTCAGAGTGACGAGAGAGTGAGTGAACTCAGCCGACTTCTCTCGCTCTGTGTCAAGCGGAACAACAACACCAGCGGAGATATCTGCGACACCAGTCGTGTCATAAGCGTCAAAGACGGGAGACGCAGCTAGTGGAGCTGCGGCCCACTTCAAGCCGAGCGCTTGCGCAGAGTCAGCAACCAGAACTTGGTCGTTGCTCCCAACTGGAACGCGAGCATCAACGGTACTGAACCCGTGAACGTCTCCCTTAGTGGTCAGGGGGGATGACCCACCGGAAGCAGCGGCCCACTTCACGCCGAGGTCCTGTGCCGAATCGGCGGTCAGGACTTGATCGTTGCTCCCGACAGGGATGCGTGCAGCGGCAGAATCAAAACCGGACAAATCGCCCTTCGTGGTTGCCGGTGACGCACCGCCAGCAACCAACGCCGACAACGTAACCGGCGTGGTGTTGTTCCCATCCTTGAACCGCATGTCGTCGCCGCTGCGATCGACAAGCGTCGTCTCGTCGCGGGCCGCGGCGTCCTGGACGTACAGGCCCGCGGACTCCAGGGCGTCCTCCTGGGGCTCGATGGGCGCGGGGTACGGCGCCTCGTCGCCGGCGGTGCCTCCGAGCGCGGCGGTCTCCAGCTTTAGCACCTGTACGCGATCGGTCGCCATGTTCTGCTCCTACCCATGGGGCAGGGCCCCTAGCGCGATGCCAGAGGCCCTGTGAACCAGCGCAACCCAGCGCTAGACCCTGGGGCCTGTGCTACTACGCAGCCTTCTTGCCGAAGTCCTCGATTTTGACGAAGAGGTCGGTCGCGTTGAGCGCGTACCCGAGCTGGATCACCCGGCTGCCCGCGGCCGGGAGCGCCGTCGCGAGCCCGCCTGCGTCCGCCAGATAGTAGGGCGTGTTGAACGTCGCGCCGACCAGCACGCCGACACACGGCCCGGCCGAGACGACCTCGCACGCGATCGGCGCGGCGCCGGCGCCCACCCGGTTCACGCCGAGCACGCGCGCCTTGGCGTCGTCGTTCGCCAGGGACTTGCCGACGGTGTCGTTGGCGTTGGCGTAGACCGGATCGCCAACGGCGATCACGTCGGTCGCCGTGGTCAGCGGGCCCTCGACCTTCGGCGCCTCCGTGGCAGGCACGCCGGCGTGCGTGTGTAGCGCGGTCGCGCCCGCGCCGGTCAGCTCGTCCAGATTTGCCTTCGTGACGTTCGCCGAAACCGCCGAGCCGTTGATCTCGAAGAGCGAAGGCAGCCCCTTCACGCTCGCACCGCCCGCCGCGAGCGCAAGCGTGGTGCCGCTCAGCTTGATCCCGGTGCCGGCGGCCAGCTTCTCCAACCCGCCGGAGCCGTTGAACTTGATCCCGACCTCGTCGGAAACGATCGCCAGGGAGGGGTTCGCGGCCTCGACATTGACGGCCATCGTGTTGCCCGTCTTGGTCAAGCCGTCGCCGGCCGTGACCAGGCCCAGTCCCGTGAACTGCACGAAAGTCAAATCGTCGGTCCCAACCACGTCGCTGCCGTCGTCGTCGCTGCAGACCCAGCCCGTGTCCGCGTCAGTGCCCTCCTCGACCCAAACGTAGACGCCGCGCGCCTCGGCGGCGGCGGGGAGGTCGACGGCGCGCGTGGCCGGCGTGGCGGCGGCGGTCCAGACGTAGATCCCGTCTTCCGTGGGGGTGGTCTGCACCGCCGCGAGGAAGCGGTCGCCCGCGCCCATCGACACGCCGTCGATCGTGGCGCCGGGGGCGGCGATCGTGATGTCGCCCTGCGCGCGGGCCTTCACGCTCGGCTTCGGCGCGAGGCCGGCGGCCACCGCGTCGACGTACTCCTTCGACGCCGCGCAGGTTGAGCTGGGGGTGGCGGGGAGGCCAGACACCTCGCCGCCGCCGCTCAGCGTGATGTTGCCGGCCGCGCCGATGGTCAGCGCGCCCAGGGTCATCTCGTCGCTGACTGCCATCTCTTCAGCGTAGGGCTCTGTGCCCATGAACAACGGTTTACGTGCGGCCATTTTCTCTACTCCTTGGAGCCCTTTTTGTGCTCCTGAATCACGCCAGTTACGTCGTCAATGCTGCATCTCATCGGATCGAAATCGTACTTTTGACCGAGTTGATCCAACAATATCCGCTGCGCCGCCCCTCGGCGCTTCATCTCCGCCTGCAACTCGACCGTCTGCGCGGCGCGCACGACCTCGAGCTGCGCGCGTTCGAGCAGGTCGAGGTGCCGCTCCTGCTCCAGCATCCGGATCGACTGACCCAGGTTTCGAATTACGGCGTCGGCCTCCAGAAAACGCAACTTCTCGAGCTCGCTCAGCCGCTTCACCGCCTCGATCGGGTTCGCGCTCTCGTGCGCGTGCTTCGCGCAGAGCGCGGCGCCGGCGACGGCCAGTCGGCGGCACTTGCTCGCCGCGCATCGCTTCCGCTTCGGGGAGCCCTTTGCAGTTTGCTTCGCGGACATCATTGCGCTCCTACGCCGGCTGCACACCGATTGGGTTTTGAATGTTCAAGACTAGCTGATCGGGGGTGATTGCCAGCCCGACGTGCTGAATCCAGCGCACGCCCGCCGAGGGGCGGACGAAGGCGGCCGCCGGCGCGCCGGCGGCGCCGATCAACACGGGGCCAAGCGTCATGCCAACGAACACGCCAGCGACAACCCCTCGAGTTTGCACGACACACGCCGTCGTCGTCTCCTTCCGCACGATCACGCCGAACGCGGGCATTTTGGCCGCGTCGTCAACGTCCACCTGGCGAACTTCCCCGATCGGGTCCTGGTAGACGAAGTGGCCCACCAACTCGGCGGCCGTGCAGCCGGCCGCGACGAGATCGAGAGAGGTCCTCCGCCGGCTCGTGGCCATGTCTCACTCCTACCGAACTCCTACCGAACGGAGATCATCATCCCCGGCGCAGGAAAACGACAGCCTCGAAAGCCTCGGCCGCTGCCGATTTCGTGAAAAACGAGCCGATCTCTGCGGGGAGAATCCTCTCGGCGCTCGCCGCTACTTCAATGCCAATCCCCTTGTCGGCATCCTCCTGAGTAAAACTCAGCTTGATCGCGCCCGTTCCGGCGTTGCGAAACCAGATCGAGTTGGCGATCCCCTCTCGCCAGCTCCACTCCTCCACCGCAGACGGATTGGCAGTGGTGGCATTGACGTGGCGCGGTATTCCACCGCGCAGATAGACTGCCGACACGCTGGGCTCCTATTCGTCCACGTTCCCGTGGATCAGGATGTGGGCGACTTCGGCACCGGTGCCGCCGACGATGGAGAAGCCCGCCTTGGTGATCGTGCTCTCGTCGACATAGGCGGCGTCGCCGAGGCCAACGGCCATCTCGCCCTGGAGAAAAACGCGGTAGTCCGCGTCGAGCATGTCGGGCAGATCGTGTTCGGCGAACGTGATGGCCTCGGGGTCCGCCGCCAACGTGTGTTTGAAGCTCAAGAACTTCTCGCCCGCTTGCGCCTCCACGCCGTTGAGCACTTCGCCGGCGCGGGTGGTTTGTCTTCCTTGCTGCATCGGTCAGTCCTTCTTTCGCGCAGCTCGGATGGCTGCGATCAGCTTGTTTTTCGAGCTGCGCCGGTCGACCTTGAGACCTAGAGCGCTGGCAATCTCGACCAGATCACCGAACGATTGGGTCTCGAGCTCTGCCGTCAAAACATCGAAAGAGCCTTCCATCGGCTCGGGCTCGGGCTCGGGCAGCGGCTCGGGCTCCATCTCCGGCAGCGGCTCGGGCTCCGGCGCCGTGGCCACGACTGACCAGTTTTTGCCCTGAACAAGCAGCGCAGCATGCTCCGGAGTCACCTCTACGATCCCTTGATCGTCGAGGTCGTACCTCGAGCTGCACACCGTGATTCCGCCCTCGCGTCTGATTCTGTGTCGTACCCGAGTCATCGTTCCTCCTGGTTGCCCCGGACCGAGTCTATCCCGGCCCGGGGCAGAGAGTCACGCTCGCCTAGTGGGCCAGCGAGTTGAGCTCGGCGTTGTTCAGACCGACCGAACCGGGTGCGCGACCCACGTTCTTGAAGATCACCGCGCGGCCGGGGCTGTAGACCACCGGGGAGCCGTAGAGGAGTTGCATCCAGCGGACGGCCGTCGAAACGGTCGACAACGGGATCTTGAGGAACGGACAGAGCTGCTTGAAGGCGAAGAACTGGAGGTTCTGCTGAAGCAAGGTGGCCTTGCTCGTGCCCGGCAGATCTTGGTTGAGGTCCGTCAGCACCGTGGTGGCGGCGCTGCGGGCTTGGGTCACGGTGTAGCGCTCCGTCCCCGTCGCGACATCCACGGCGGTGCGGTAGAGCTCGAACGCTGTGCCCGCGATCGAGCCATCGGCCACGGTCATCGAGACCTTCTGGCCAGCGGCGACGGTCAGGGCACCGGTCATGGCGACGGCCGCGCTGCGACCGTAGCGGTTGATGGCCGCCACCTTGTAGTAGTAGTCACCGGCGTCGGCCGCCGTGAACAGCGAGGTCTCTCCACCACCAACGGCGCCAGCGCTCGGTGCCGCATTCTCGGTGGGCGTGTCCGGCCGCTTGCCGCTCGGGCCAGCCGCGACGGACGGCGCAGCCGCGCCGAACTGGATGAAGGTGTCGGGGTTGAACTTGATCGGCCCGAACTGGCTGAAAAAGCCCTGGATGTTCATCCCAACCATGCCGTTGTTGAAACCGCTGGTCGGGATGTTGAAGCGCTCGGCCGGGTAGAACTGCTTGGCCAAGTCGCTGAACGCGCCATCGGCGCAGTACAGGTCGGTGGCCTTGCCGTAGTTCGGCTCGGTCTTGACGATCAGAGCGCCGTCGTTGAGGAAGTCCTCGGTCAGCGGCTTGCCGCGGAGATCGAGCACGTTGAGGTTGGGGTTGGGCGCGTTGTCGGTGATCAGCTTGATGATCCCGTCGAACTGGATCGGGATCAGCGAACTATCTCCGAAGAACAGCGCGCGTTCGAGCTGCCGTAGCAACCAGGCCGTCCCGTTGACGGTCTCCTGCGCGATCACATTGCCGTGCGACGGCTTGATCAGGCTCATCACATGGGTGACCGAGCGGGTCGTGCCCATGTACTTGATCACGGTGTAGGCGCGCTCGAAAGTCGAGTCATCGGACTCGGGCAGATCTCCCTCGTCGATGAACGCGGCGACTCCGCTGCCGTACTCTTTCAGACGGTTGAACTCCTCGACGGTGTTGAACGCCGGGAGCTTCGTCAGGGCGGACCACAAGCGGACATCGTCCATCCTGTAGGTGACCGTCTTGAGCGTGTTCTCCAGGCTTTCGGTTCTCAGAGGGAAACCCTCTCCGGCCGAAGCGCCTGGCGAATTGATGTCCTGGCCAGCGGCGAGGGCTTTCCTCAGATCGCTGACTTCCTCGGCGCTGGCATCTCCCTGGCCCAGGCCAGAGTAGTCCCGCCACGAGACGTTTCCTTGCATAGTGTTCTCCTCGCAGAGCCTAGCTCGGCGCTGCAAAATGCCCGTCAGGGCGGGTTCGATCAGAGCTCGAGCTGGACGCCCATCTCGGTCGCCACGTCGCCGAGCATTCGGCGGGTGATCTTGCGACTGCTCTCGTACAAGGCGACTGCGCGGTCGATCGGCTCGCCGCAGGGCGCCAGGAAATTGTTGTCGCGGGACTTGACCATCAACCGTCCGAGGCCGTCGTTGATCTGTTGCTCGGACAGACCACCGGCTGCCGGCTCGCCGCCCGCGAAAGACTTGCGGAGCGGCTGGGCGCTGCTCGTGCGAGCCTTGCGCAAGTTCGGCTTCTTTTCGACGATGCCCAGGCGCTCGGCGAGGGCCGTATTCTGCACGCTGAGCGACTTGATCATGTCGCCCTGCTCGGTGATCACGCCGCCGATGCCGCGGAAGCTCTTGGCCAACGCGCGGTTGAACATTTGCTGGTCGCCCATGCTCTTTGCGAGCGATTCACGCATTGAGTCGAGCGACTCGGCAACGAGCTGCGAATGTCGCTCGATGAACGGGGCAACCTCGTAGTCCTGCGCGAGTTGGTCGTCGGCCAAGAAAACGTTGGTGAAGCTCTTGGCGATCTGGTCGTCGTCGGCCTCCGGCGCTTCGGGCGCGCCCAGCAATTCGAAAAGCTCGGCTCGCTCGCTCTTGCTGATCGTGCCCAAGGCGACCTTCTCGCCCAACTCGGCGCGACGATCTGGCTCACCGCCGATGCCCTCGGACACGGCCTCGAGCGTGTCCATCGCTTTCATGAGATCGTCGCGAGAGAGGTTGAGAGACTTGTCGGTGTCGTCCGTGTCGTCCGTGTCGTCGTCCGTGTCGTCCGTGTCGTCGTCCGTGTCGTCCGTGTCGTCGTCCGTGTCGTCCGTGTCGTCGTCGTCGGACTTGGTCATGGGCTTGCCGGGGGCCTTGGGCGTGAGGCCCCCCTCGGCGCCAATCTGGCTCTCGGGAAGCGCGCCCTTGCCGAACTTCTCTTCGGCCGCTGCGCTGGCGGCTTCGTCCGCACTCAAAGTCTTCATCTCGAACTCCTTGTTCTTTTTGCGAACATCAAGATCGCGTTTGCGGCCCGCTCACTCAGGCCAGGGTGGCGCCTTTGGATCAAGGCCAGACCCTCGGCCTTGGATAGCTTCTTTCGCTTTTTCTTTTTCTTTTTCGCCCGTCCAGCGGTGTCGGTGGGGGAGCGCTCCAGGGACTCGGTTCGCAAGGCAAACCCGTCGCCTGGTGTTGCCACTGCGGGCACCGAGATGGCCGAGCCAGCCTCGAGCGACTTGGCGCTGCTCTCGAGCGCCATCATGGACTTCGCCACGATCTCGAGACCAGTGACGGTGTTTACCGGGCAGTTGGTGATAGCGACGTTCGAGACGTGCGCTGCGGCGATGGTTTTCCCATCGGCGCCGGTGCGCTCTTGGACCTTGCCCTCGATCGAGAAACCGAGGCGCCGGTTGGTCTTCTGGAGCGACTGGGCGAGGCGCCAGATCTCGTCGGACTTGTCGTATCCGGGGATCAGGTAGCCTTCCATGTAGGTCGCGGCCTTGCCGTTGTGGCGCCGATTCTCGACCTTGCTCGGGTAGCCGACTACGCCGGTCGTCTCGCGAGAATGGTTGTCGTTGAGCCAGCCGTTGCGCAGGAAGTCGGAGAAGTCCAGGCCGCGCTGTAGAACTACCTCGCCCTGCTTGTCCTTGTGCTCGGTCGAGATGATCCCGCCGATACGACGCTCTTTGCCAGCCTCGGCGCCAGCCTTCTCCCAAACTTCGATGGGGAAGTCGATCTGGAAGGGGATTTCGCGAAGAGAGGCGGTCGACACGGATTCCTCCGGTGCCCCGCCTCTCTTTTAGGCCACTTGGGGTAGGTGCTGATCTGTCCTGACGTTACGAGCAAGGGACCTTTTGGTCAAGCGCCTTGCGGATCACGAGCCGCGGGGGTTGGTCCTCGAGGGCCTTGAGCAACTTGTCGCCAATCGTGAGATCGAGGGGCACGTCTGCGCCGCAATGGCGGCAGACCACCTCGATTCTGCTCTTGGTGATCGCCAACATTCGCGTGCGGATCTTGAGCTTTCCATCGCCGGCGGCGTAGACGATCAGGGTGTTGCACTTGGGGCAGCGACTCACTCGTCCACCTTTAGCGGTGCTTTCGGCGCTCGGCGCGCTGGTCTTGGAAGTCTGAAATCCAGGCCATGTTTCGCTCGGCATCCCGGTCTTTCCGACCGTGCTGCGTCAGATCGAGGATCGGCCGCGGCGCCCCATGGTACCGCGTATCCGCGTTGCGACCGATGGCATCCTTCTTTTCCTTGTTCTCCTTGTCACGCTTCTTTCGGCCCTTGCGCTTCCGTTTCTTCGCGCTGGCCGGATGGTCGTCTTGGAGCTGCGGCGCGGTCACGTTCTCGCCGGGCGTGCGAGCTGGGCCACCCCAGTTACCCATCGTTCCCACCGGTGGACGGTTGGGCGCGCGTCCGGAGATCGCCAGGCCGTCGATGCCGTACTCGCCAGCGGCCTTGGAGATGATCAGCCTTGGTCCGTAGGGGGATATACGGGCGGCGTATCGTCGAGGATCAGTGGTTGGCTTGTCGGCCGATCCCTCTCGTACTTCCGGCCCGTGGTGGAAGATTCGTGCTCCGGACGGGGCGAGGAATCGGTTGTATTGCTCGAGGTAGGATTCATTCAAGATCTCGATCCAGCGGTCGAAAGAAAACGCTGGCGATGTAGGATCGCCGGGAGTGCCGCCGGCGGCCCTGATTTCGGAGTCGATCGTATCGCAAGCAGCGTAGTGGGCGCGACTCCCGACGTGGTTGAGCGCTCGAGCAACCGTTCGGATGTTTGGGATATCCTCGAACGGCACATCCCATGTGGGTCCGGGGCGCTTGAGTGACCAGTGGCCACCGTTGGGCAACACGGCGCGAATTTCGGCAATGTCGCAGTTGATCGCCAATGCGAGGTCGTCTGGACTGAACGGCGATCCGCTCGGGTGGTTGTGAGTAAAGACCGCCCCGCCGTCCCTCTTGATCTTGCTGGCAAGTTCGGCAGTCACGGGCACCGTGTGCTTTTTCCCCTTCACGCGATGGATCAGCCGTCCAGCCATGAACACCGCAGCGTGCTCGACCTTGAGACCGCGGATCGCATCCTCGGCGGCCTCAAGTGCCATGCCAGGCTTCAACGCAGTGCCGCGGTAGCCGTCGCTGAGCGTCTGCGGCTCCCAGTGGATGGTGTGCTGTGGATCGGCCCATTTTCCGCCCCGCGGGCCAATGAAGGGGCCGCCCCTCGAGACCTTCAGCCTTGGCTGCGGCTTGGCCTTGGCCGGCGCGGAGAAGTCGAATCCGATCTGCTCGGCCTTCTCGATCTTGGCCCCGTCCCGATACTCTCCGGCCTTCACGCGATCGACAAACTCAGCAGAGATGATGGCGGTCATGCCGCCAAACCCCTTCTCGTGGTCGAAGTGGTCGAGGTAGGCTCGCTTGGCTTCGGCCCTCGAGGGGAACCCGAGCATCACCTTGTCTTCGTCGTAGCTCTTGAACTCGGGCGCCGCGAGCTGATGCACGACGTAGACGAACTTGGCCGCGTCGTCGGGGCCGACGTAGCAATCAACGTGCTCGCCGTCTGCGGCCTCCGTTCTCCGGATGTAGCCGTAGGGCCACTTCATCGTAGTGGTTCCCTCGCGCTTGGCCGCCACGTCGTACCAGTGCCGCGTGCTGCCCTTCCGATTCTCGATCGAGAGCTCTAGGCCGTTCCAGTTTCTGCGGCCGTGCAGCTTGCGAGACTTCGCCACGATCTGCTCGGCCTCGGGCTCCTCGAGCTCAACCTGAACGGGCGTTCGCGCAATGGCGTCGTCGGCCTCATCTTCGATCGGAACCAGATCCCAGCCCTCATCGAAGGTCATGCCGGCGGGCACGCGAACCAGTCTACATCGGCACCAAGGATGGACTGCGCCCAATACAGGTCGCCAGTCGGCGCGCTTGAGACCCACGTTTGAAACGCCGTTGCCCTCCCACCATGACGCCGGCATCACGATAGGTAGTCCATCAGGGCCGAGGTAGAGGCGCTTGCAGTCGTCGCACGCGCTTGGCTCGGGGACCTTCGCCATCATGACTTCGCGGCCGTGGCGCTCCATCGTTGCGACGAGTTTCCCGTGTTCGTGCGCGAACTGGCTCTCGGTCGAGGCGATCCGTCCCCAGTCGCGCGCCCAGTCCTCCGACATCTGCCGCAACCGGGTGGTCAGCCGACCGACGCCAGCACGGCTCGCGATGGCGCGGCCGGCCGCGGTCTCGATCCCCTCACGAAACTCCGCGGCCAGCTCGTCGCTGAGCTTGATCACTCGTTCGCCCACCTCGCCGGAGTACCGCGTACCGAGACCGACGCAGA
>Ga0075114_10002051_pt1 | contig 10549 bp, 8 predicted proteins | sample AntAceMetag02UKM_FD_69784 | JGI IMG/M metagenome (GOLD analysis project Ga0075114, IMG submission 69784) | Saline lake microbial communities from Ace Lake, Antarctica - Antarctic Ace Lake Metagenome 02UKM | ecosystem: Environmental > Aquatic > Non-marine Saline and Alkaline > Saline | place...
CCTCGCCCGTGCTGCCTATGCCCACCAGGCCCACATCGCATTGGGCTGCTTTCTGCAAAGTAGTGGCGATCTGGGGATCCCGCAACAGTGCTGTGCGGGCTTCAGCGGTCTCCACCACGACCGGCGTGAACACGTGCTCTGCTTCACCGCCGCAGGACTCCGCTAGCCTCCAACTGACGTTGTAGGTGTCGAAACCCAGGTCGGTTCTGCCAGCGCCGCCGACCATTTCCACGAAGACGCGCTGGCCGTCAGGGTGGGGCTCGACAAAGCGGGGGATCTCCGCCAATGTGCGGCCCATACCCAGGCCCACGACCAGGCCCGGCCGGAAGAAGGACTGCAGATACCTGGCTGCAGCCTCTCCGAGACTGGCCCGCAGATGGGCGTCTTGCAGGGGGGTGGGCACAACGAAGGCATCCTTGAGAGCGAAGTGCTGGCGCAGTTCCCTTTCGAGTTCCAGGTGCGCGGTGGGTTTGGCAATGCGGAACTCGACGATGCCCTCGTCGCGGGCCTTTTTCAGCAGACGAGCCACTTTGACCCGGGGCATGTTGAGCCGGTCGCCGATGTCCTGCTGCGTAAGGTTTTCGATATAGTAGAGCCAGGCCACGCGTGCCAGAAGATCATCACGATCCATTGTCCTCACACTCCTACCCCTTTGGTCCGCAGCAGCACATTCGTGCCTCCGTAAGTCGGACGCTGTCTCAGTCAATCTGAACCCGATTCCAGGCCTCGAAGAGTATCTCTTTGAAAGGATGCGGAGCGAGAATGCGCGTGGGCATGTTGATGCGAGCCCCTTCGCCTTCGTCGGCCAAGATGATACTACCCGTTTCCAGGTCTTGCACCGTTGAGCGCACCCACACAGGGTTGTTCTCAAACATCTCAGGATGCGAGATGTGGACCGCTGGCAGCAAGTCCCACAAATAGAAGCGAGGCAGACCTTTTCCAATGGCGAGTGTCAGCAGCCACTGTCGCAAAACACGGTGCGTCTTGGGACCCCAGTGACGGATGCGCCTCAGGTCCAGCCAGGTGAACGAACCTTGCAGGCAGGTATGCGCGTTCATCAGCGTGACCGGGCAAGGGGCGTTGAGCACCGCATGGGCAGCCTCTGGTTCGCACGCTAGGTTGAGCTCGGCCACGCTGCGCCAGCCGATACGCAGGGGATGCAGGTAGCCGCCCATGATCCGGATGTGCTTAAGGTTACCGAAGAAGTTGTGGTCGAGTTCGGCGGCAGCGCGCAGATTGCCCAACGGACCGGTCGCCAGCAAGGTTATCTCACCGGGATGGGCCGCGGCAGTCTCGGCCAGGAAGCGGGCCGCCTCGGTGGGGGGCTGGCCCCGCTGGCCTTCGCCCTTGAAGAGCGGGATGTCTTCGCGCCTGATGTCGCGCAGCAACTGCTCCGTGAGCGGGTGAACCTGCTCAATGGGGCCGTTGCCAAATGTCGTGGTGATGCCCATCAGTTCGATGTCGGATCGCCCCAGCAGGTAGAGCAACGTCAGGCCGTCATCCACCTCCCGATAGGGCTGCCCCATCGTGTTGTCACAGTCGAAGATGACTCGTTCCGTCATTGAGATCTGCCTTTCTATGGTTTCAACAGTGTTCCTGAGACGTAGCCCATCACTGTGTGCTCATAGCAGCAGGTTCACCTGTGCCGCCACCCTCTGCATCCTTTGCTGCCTTTGCAGGGCGATCTTCGCCAGCCCTAGCGATAGCCCGCGCATGTCGGGTTCAGGATTGGCCGTTTCGACGGTGCTGCGCCAGTGGGAGGGGATTGCATTTGTGCCATGTAGCGCTCCGGCGATGGCTCCGGCCACGGTGGCGTAGCTATCGCAGTCGCGTCCGTAGTTGACACAGCCGATGATGGCCTGCCGCAAGTCGCCATCGGCAGCGACGAGCATGCCCAGGGCTACGGCCAGCGTCTGGGCGGCTTCGGCACCCAGGGGACTGACCTGCAAACAGTCATAGTACTCGGAGCGCAGGCTGAATACGTCGCGGTGACGAGCGGCGGTGTCAACTGCCCTCCTGACGAGTGTCTCGTTCATCTCGAAGACATGGTCGTACCAGCGCCATTGGCGTGTCAGTTCCCCTTCGACGCGGTGCGCCTGGCAGGCTGCCAGTGCCTGGTCGACGATGGAAGCGACCGTCGCATCGGGGTGCATTGCCGTCGAGACGGCTGCAGCCGCTATCGCTGCCGAGTACTTCGCGTAGCCATCGCTGATGAAGTCCACCTCATAGGACAAGGCGAAGGCCCGCTCAGGATCGCAGGGGCAGATGAGGCCCAGCGGCGAGTTGGCCATGATGAAACCGTTGGTCGGCTGCCCTCCCCAGATGAGCTTTGCCTCGCCGTGTATGCCGGCCAAGACATACTCCTCCAAGAAGCCACGTTCCAGGTCAGTCTGAGCGGCATAATAGGCGTCGGTGCAGGCCTTGACGAAGTCACCGCGCCGGGGCAGGCCGCCGCGGGCGATGATGGCCTGGCACAGCAGGTGCTTGAGCCGGGTGTCGTCGGTGATGGTGCCGGGGGCAGTGGCGAAATGGGAGTGGAAATCGGGCGGTTGATCGTACGGCAGCAGGTTGTCAACGACGCAGTACGTTTCGACGATGCGTTCGTAGTGCCAGCCTTCCACAGGGCCGCCCATGGCATCGCCAATGGTACCCGCCAGCATGGAAGCGTAGATCTTGTCGAACAGTATTGTATCTTCGAGAGATTGGGAAACGCTCATTCTACGTGATGGGATGATTGTAGTCGTGCCACCGCGCCACCGAAGACCATGCGGCAGGCCGCCCTTGGCGTTGCCGAGGCCTGAAACGCCAGCAACGTGTCAAACCGAACCTCAGTGACGCAGGTATAAGTGCACACCAACATGGCGGAAAGCCTCTGGCACAACCAGGATCCGAGGATTCTTGCCGACGTAGCGTTCGGCACGTACTACGGCATCCTCGAAGGTCTTGGTTGGGATACACCCCATGCCACGCGCATAGCGCGGTTTGAGCGCACCGGGGATGAGCACTGCACTGGTCCGCTGGTGCGCGATGGCGCCCATGGAGATCATGGAAAGAGGATGCCCCGGATGGTAGGTATAGTTGAACCGGTACCTGTGAATGGCGTCGGGATCGTTAGCCAGTTCATCCTCAAACTGGAAGATGTCGGCGAAGTCAGTCGTCTCCTGGAGTTTCTCGTAGGCGCGCTCGTATGACGGGAACCAAGAACTGTTGAACCAACCATCACACACCGACGGCGCAATGATCACACCGCCTTCGCGAAACACGCCGTAGCATCTCGCCAGTTGCGCGCCGATGGCCTGCAACATGAAGATGGGATTGGTGCCCATGCCCGGCCCGTAGTGGAAGGCCCGAGGGAGCCCGTACACCACTACATCAAATGGCTTGGTCACGTCGAGTTCTACGCTGGTGCGCTGGTCTGCCAGCGGCCAGCTTGCCTTCTGCACCTCGTCCACGGCGCCAGCGTAGACTCCAAGCACCTGGGCGTGAGTCCCCACCACAGCGTCCACGGCGAAAAAGCGCTTCCCTATCCCCCGCTCCATGGCCTTGCCAATGGAGTCAAACTGCCGGCGCATGTGGCTGTGAGTGGATGCTGGGAGGAAGTCGTCACGGTGCATCGTAGATGGGCAGTGATGGCAACGGATGGAGCTCCACGTTGTTAGTCCAGTGACAGCCATCTTGTAGCCGCCGCTGTACCCCCCGTAGGGGTTTCCTTGGACATGGCCAATGATGATAGGCAAGTCAGCCTCCACAACCCGCCGGTTGCAGGTCACAGCATTGCCCATTTCATCGGTGCCCAGGTTCACGATACCGGCCTGGTCTTCTGCATCGTGCATCACCAGGCGATCGGGCCAGAAAGCATCTACGATGTCTTTGCCCAAGTACCAATACAGCTCTTCCAGGGTGTTCTTTCGATGGAGTCCCATAGCGCACAGCAGGCTGATGTCATCCAGTGCCACGCCAGCTTCCCGAAGGGTTTCCACCATCAGAGGGATAGCCACTCGTCGGTGAGCTTGGGGGTGTGCGCCTCCCTTCACCCTGTCGGGAAAAGCGATGACCACCTTGTCACCGGGTTTGGCCAACGCTCGCAACGGTGGCATACCCAGAGGGTTCTCCAACGCCTCGCGTGTTGCCTGCCAAGGGTCCACTTCCGGTGGGTCCACGTATGTCTCACCGTAGCGCACAACCGTGGCGCTGTCCGGTATCTGAACAGGAATCAGTTCATCACCGTAGTCGAGCAAGACTTGCTGCATGATGGTTGCCTCCCCATGTGATGTGGTAGTTCGCGCCTCTCAGCCACGAATGAATTCGTGGCCTGTTACTCAAAACGTGTTGAAACACGTTGCCAGCGCCGCACCTAACCTACTTTGGATGGGCAGGTAGCTTATGTGTGTGGTAGTATGTGGTAGTCAGACGGCGTGAGCTTATCTCACCCCTGAGAATCGTCCCACTCTGTGTCCAACAGGGCCTCGTAGACCTTGACCAGGGCGCTGGTATCCTCGGCGCCCAACCCCCTGGCACTAGCTAGTTCGTTCAGCACCTGCACTGTGTTGGCCAGAACGGGCGGCGCATCACAGGCCTTAGCCATAGCGATAGCCAGCCCGTTGTCCTTACATAGCAGGCTAATTGGGAACGTGGGCGTGAAGTCACGGGCAACGATTTTGGCCCCCACTTCTTTGAAGAGCCCGCTGACAGTGGCTGCCTGACTCTCGGCTATGGTCTCGAAGAGTACTTCAGGGGACAATCCGGCCTTCACGGAGATGGCCATCATCTCGGCGGTGATGGCGTTGATGGCCGAGAACATCAGCGCATTCAACAACTTGAGCGTATGACCGGCGCCCAAGGGTCCGACGTGGATGACCTTGTGGGCTAACTCCTCGAGGATAGGAGAACAGCGAGCGACGACTGCCGCATCGCCTCCTACCGGCAGCACCCAACCGCCCAAAGCGCTCGGTCGTCCCAGGATGGGCGCGTCCAGGTAGTGTACACCCATCTCCTCGGCGCGAGCGCCCATGCGGCGTGTGGTGGCCGGGTCCACAGTGCTCATATCAACGATGACCTGGCCTGGCCGTGCTCCAGCCAGCAGACCATGGTCACCGACCACCACGGCCTCAACCTGGGGCGGCCCAGGCAAGACGAGAAGGACTATCTCTGTCTGCTCGGCCACGTTCTGAGGGTGACTCACCGGGACGGCTCCGAGATCCTGCGCTCGCTGCAAAGCGTGCGGATTGACGTCATACGCCACCACATGGTAATCGGTCTTCACCAGTGTTGAGACGACCAGGGTGCCCATCGTCCCAACGCCAACTAACCCAATCTCCACGCTCGCCTCCTCAACTCCGATCATCCGCCGATCATTCACAGCGCCGCCTGTTTGCCTTTAGTCTGCGTGGTTAGTCCTCCGGGGGCAGCAGCCAGGTCTTCTCCCGCGGGAACTTCAAGGGCAGCTTTTCTCCATCACGGAACCGTTCCACGCTGGCCGCCTCGGCCACAACCTCGAACTCGCACCTATCTGCCTCTACCTTGAAGCGAACGTGGGTGCCCACATACACGTGGCTGCGGATGCGGGCTTGGATCGCGTTCTCCCCAGCTTCCCCCAGCCTGAGATTCTCCGGTCGCACGGTGACAACGACTGGGCCGTCCGCGACATCCTGGGCATTCACGTGCAGGACACCCAGGGGGGTCTCCACAAGCTCACCCCGCTTCACGCCTTCCAGGAAATTGACTCCTCCGAAGAAGCGGGCGATCCGAATGCTCGCAGGGCGATCGTAGAAGGTGTTGGGCCGGTCGAACTGATGCAGTTCGCCGTCAAATACGAGGGCAATCCTATGGGCGAGCACCACTGCCTCTTCCTGGTCGTGGGTGACGAAGATCGTGGTGATACCCATCTGGCGCTGAATGCTCAGGATGAGCTCCCGCATCTCGTCTCGCAGATGTGCGTCCAGGTTGCTGATCGGTTCATCCAGCAGGAACACTTTGGGCTCAATGATCAGGGCGCGAGCCAAGGCGACCCGCTGCTGCTGGCCACCGGAAAGCTGCTTGGGGCGCCGGTTCTCAAGGCCAGGCAGCCGCACCATGTCCAGCATCTCAGCTACTTTCGTCTCCACGGTCTTCTTGTGCACGTGGCGCATTCGCAGCCCGAATCCCACGTTCTCTCCCACTGACATGTAGGGGAACAGCAGGTAGTTCTGGAAGACCATCGCAGCCCCTCGTTTCTCAGCAGGGATGCCCAGAACCGATTTGCCATCGAAGGTGATGTCGCCCGAAGTGGGCCGCAGCAGGCCGGCGATCATCTTCAGTGTGGTCGTCTTGCCGCACCCCGAAGGCCCCAACAGGGCAGTGGTCTTGCCAGAGGCGATTTCCAGATCGAGGTTCTTCACGGCATGCACTTCCTCCTTGCCGTGAAAGACCTTGCTGAGCTTATGCAGATGCACTTGTGTCATGCCCCGAACCCCCCTAATGCAGCACTCTCTCCTGTCAGGTACTTGGAGGTGAATATCAGTATTATGATAGCTGGCGCTACGAACAGAACGCACAGCGCGGCCGTCACAGCATTATCACCGCTAGCAGCGAAAGAGAATAAAAGCAGGGGCAATGTGATCACGCGCCCGCCACCGATGAGTAGGGTGAGGATATATTGACCCCAGGAGATGATGAAGGCGAACATCCCTCCGACCATAATGCCGGGGAAAATCGCCGGAAGGGTAATATGGATGAATGTCCGCAGCAGTCCAGCACCCAGCGTTCGGGCCTGCTCCTCGTACTCAGGGTCGTAGTTGGTGAAGACACTGGCCATGACCATCACCACGTAAGGTGTGGTGGGGATGAGATGCACCAGCATAACGCCCAACGTCTTAGCCGCCAACCCATAGCGGATGAAAGCCACGTGGATGCCCATCGCTACCGACAGTGGTGGAATGATGGTAGGGGCCAGTATGAGGAACTGGACCAGCCGCTTGCCCCGGAACTTGTGCAATCCCAACGCTCGCCCGGCGGGAATACCAATGACAAGGGAGAACAACGTAGCTACCAGAGAGATTTGTCCCCCCTGAATTACTGCCTGGGGAGCTTTTGAAGCCTCCGAGAAGACATACTTCCAGGCCCGCATGCTCAACGACGCCGGAATCACATCGGGAAAGTACCACCTAAAGCTGAGAGACCAGATAGCGAGCGGGAGCATCGGGACGATGATGGCGACAGCGATGGCGACCATCACCGCCATACCGAGGACCCGACTCCAATTGATCTGCCATTCACGCCGCACGCCCGGGGCTCTCTGTGCTGTTGATGATTGTTGTTTCACCGGATCATCTACCTCAATCTGCGCGCATATACGTCTCGGTCAGCTTCATATAAATGAGGATCAGTATCGTGATAAGGCCCGCGATGATCATGCTCATAGCCATCGCTTCGGGACGAGCATTGAGGTCAACGTCGTGATAGAAGAGATAGGATAGAACCGGCAGCGCCGTGGGGAAGGTCTGTCCCAGCAGGTAGGGAACTTCAAATGCCCCGAAGGTAAAAGCGAAGACCAGGACTGAGGAACGCAGCACGCCTGGCATGATAAGCGGAAGCACCACGTAGCGGAACCGTTGCCAGGCGTTGGCCCCCAGTGTGCGAGCCAGGTCTTCGTAGTCCTCGCCGATGGATTGGAGCACGGCCAACAGGATGACGCCGGTGAAGGGGGTGGTTTTCCAAAGATACTCCAGGATGATGCCGATAGCGTACCTGTCGTAAACGAGAGCCGGGAAGTCAGCAGGTTCAGAGATAAGTCCCAACAGATATGCTATTCGCGCCAGCAGGCCGCTCTGGGTGAAAAGGAGCATCACCGAAATGGCTCCCACGATGTGAGGGATGGGCACGTTCAATTGGAAGACGAAGGTTACGAAACGCTTGCCAGGCAGACCTTGCCGCAGCACCAGCGCGCAGACGATTGCCAGAATGGTAGAAAGGATAGTGGAAGCAAATCCAATCCAACAGGTGAGCGTGAGCGACCGCAGGAAGGTTCTGTTGGTGAAGATGTTGACGTAGGCTTGAACGGTGAAGTCATTCTTCCCAATGACGGGCATATACTCGAAGCTCTGCATCAGCCCCATGATCAAGCCACCCAGAAAGAGCAGCAAGATGACAACCATTGCCGGCATCAACATCAGCGGGATGCGCAGTCGCTCACGCCAGTCCGCTATCATAGATCTTCTCCATGGGAAGTGTGGGAAGGGAGAAGGGAGATGAGAACATCATCTCCCTTCCCCAACGAACGTCTTACTGTTCCAGGACGTTTTCCCGCCAGGCACCCTCGATGGCGATCAACCAGCCAGATTGCAGCTCGGGCAGGCGATGTGCAGCCAACACATCCAATGGCAGGACAGCAGGGCCAAACGGATATGTCTCGAATTTCTCCCGCCATTCCTCAGGCAGAAGGTTTGTGTCCAGAGACGGCAACTGGTGAAGGATCTCGAGCGCGCTATACTGCGCCTCCGGCGAGATCATGAAGCTGGCCGCAACTACCGCTGCCGCTTTGTGCGGGGAGTTATAGGCTATGGCAGTGTAGTTCGTGTTGGCTATGGTGCCTTCGTCGAAGACGAAGGTGCGAACCGTCTCCGGATACTGGCCCGCTGCGATCCTCGCTTGAACGCCGCCGGGCGCGTAGCCCATCTCGAACCAGACCTCGCCCTGGGCAAAGAGCTCTCTCAGGGCAGCAACGGTCTCCGGATAGGTCTCCCCCTTGCGCCACAGGTAGGGCTCGATCTCGTTCAACAGCTCCCAGCAGGCGGGGAATTTCTCGTCGAATAGTGCCTGGTCGAAGTCACCCAGGAACTGCTCATAGCCACCTGCGGCATAGTAGCACATCATCCGCACCCATACGCTGCCGTGGAAATCGGGCGGCGCGGCGTAGGTGAACTTGCCTGGGTGGTCCTTGATCCACTGAATCAGCGCCTCCATAGTCGGGGGCGGCTCGGGGAGCTTGGCGGTATCGTAGCCTATCACCACCTGGGCCTTCCAGTAGGGTACCTCATACCCCTCGACGAGATAGCCGAAGTCGTTGGCCACACTGGGGTCATCCCAGTTGACGTACTCACTGACCGGGACCTGCTCTGCCCATGGGCCGTAGAGCAGATCTGCCTTCTTCATAGTGCGGAAGTTCTCGCCATTGATCCACATGATATCAACGGCGCCATCGGTGTCCTGACCGGCCTCCTTCTCGCCCAGCACCTGGTTGATGAAGTCAGGGGCGCCAGCAACCGGCACCTGATTCAGAGTGATGTTGTACTTCTCCTTGAGCTGGTCGGCTAGCCAGCCGTTGACCCAGGCATTGATCGTGTCAGAGCCACCCCACATCCAGTAGTTGACTTCCTGGCCATCGGCAGCAGCCACGATTTCGTCCCAGGTCATGTCCGCCAGTGCACCGGACAGACCCAGGGACTCTTTCTCCTCTGCTGCTGGCGCTGGTGGCTCAGTCGGCGCTGGGGCAGCAGGAGCACAGGCACCAAGCACCAGAATCACAACCATCAATAGGCCCAGCAGAGCAAACAGTTTGCGAGTCATTTCTTTCCCTCCTTAAGGGTTTGCAATAGGTGTCCAATCTCAGTAGATCACAGAGGCTCACAGCGGACGGCCACGTCCGCTGTCTTTTTGCCGGACGGCTCGACTGAGGGCTTCAACCGAGCTCAGCCGAAGTCCTCGCCGAAGTCTTGGCAGTCCGGCGAGAGCAAATCGTGGTCTGCTGAATCTGACATTACGACTGACCATTAACATTCCTACCTACACTCACTTCAGTCATCCGACATAGATCACCCCCCTTCACTCAGATGGCAGCAGCGGCGAAACCAGATGGTCCTGGTAAGGTATTCTCTCCAGGATGTCTATCCCCGACCATCCAGCCAGCTCGCGCAATGTCTCAGCCCATTCCCCCAGAGCCAGCGGGTAGTGGTGGGGCAGGCCGTGGTAGGCCATCGTCTCCATGAGGTCTGGGATGCTCGCTCGCTCGCCGTTGATGCGTAGGTTGCTCAGCCAGCCCCGACTGCCGTCATAGCCTCTCGTGGGGCCTTCCACGATGTCGCCTGTCATTAGGAATGCACGGTCAGTGCCCGAGCTGAAGCGCATGATCGTGGCCGGGCCAGGGGCCAGAACCAGGTCGGCAGCGGCGCCGCTGGGCGGTTTGCCGGGCGGGCTGGCTCGGTCCAGCGTGGGATGATAGATGAGCCGCAGACCAGCCTCGTCGGCCAGGCTCGCCGCAGTGGGGCCGCAATGCCAGAACTGGACCAGACCCTGGCCTTCCGCCTCCACAACGGCCACCAGGTCCAGCAAGGTCGTGGGTTCGTTGCTGAGGAAGTGGAGGGCGAGCATGCTGAGCGCACCGAGCACGTCGCCTTCACACGAGGTCACCAGGCCTGTGTCATTCAGCCAACTCACTGCAGCACATGGGCCGAAGCCGCCCAACTCGCTCTGGAACTCGGGAAAGCAACGTAAGGCCAGCGCACTGTAGCTCCCTTGATCGGCCAGGTCACGAATCGCCAGAACGACACGGCCGGTGAGTTCCAGCCAGTCCCTG
>Ga0075114_10002052_pt1 | contig 10547 bp, 9 predicted proteins | sample AntAceMetag02UKM_FD_69784 | JGI IMG/M metagenome (GOLD analysis project Ga0075114, IMG submission 69784) | Saline lake microbial communities from Ace Lake, Antarctica - Antarctic Ace Lake Metagenome 02UKM | ecosystem: Environmental > Aquatic > Non-marine Saline and Alkaline > Saline | place...
AGCCGGTATTTTTATTTTCTTCTTTTTATTATTGATATTTACTTCTTTTTTACCACCCAGAACAGCATCTTTAAAAGAAACGGTAATTTGATAACCGGGACGTCTCGCCGACGATGACGTGAAGGGGGAGCGACCACCAAAAAAAGATTCAAAAATTTCAAAGGGATCAACAAAACCACCGCCAGTATCACCATTAGAGCGATAACTATAATTGAAAGGCCCTTGACGTGATGACTGATAACCACCATTTGAAAAAGCGTCAGAACCAAATTGATCGTAAATCCGCTTTTTCTTCTTGTCAGAAAGAATCTGATAGGCTTCGTTAATTTCTTTAAATCGCTTTTCTGCCTCCGGCGAATCATTACGATCCGGATGCCATTGAAGTGCTTTTTTACGATAAGCAGTTTTAATTTCGCTATCAGAAGTGCCCTTTTCTACCCCTAAAATCTGATAATAATCCTTGCTGTCATTCATAAACAAAAAGGCGCTTTACAGCGCCCAATATTAATCATTCATTAAAAATTAACTTTAATCGACTACTTCGCCTTCTTCCACTTCGCCATCATCATTTTTCTCTTTCGTCTCTTCTGTCTTTCCCTTTTCTTTTTTTTCTTCTTTGGCTTGTTTCTGTTGATGAGCCACTTCGCCTATTTTCTGGGTTATCGTCATTAGTTGATCAGTTTTTTTCTCAATTTCTTCTTTAGAAATATCTTCCTTAGCAATTAGTTCTTTTAATTCTTTTGCTTGTTTTTGAGCTTCTTCTTTATCCTTTCCATTCACTTTATCGCCTAACTCTTTCAGGCTCTTTTCTAATTGGAAAATTAAATTATCTGCTTTATTTTTGCTATCAACTAGTTCTTTTTTCTTTTTATCTTCTTCCGCGTGAGTTTTCGCCTCTTGCGTCATTTTTTCAATTTCTTCATCCGACAAACCAGTTGAGCCTTTAATTGTAATATGCTGTGATTTGCCAGTCGCCTTATCTTTGGCAATCACTTTTAAAATACCGTTAGAATCAATATCAAAAGTAACCTCAATTTGAGGCACACCTCGTGGCGCCGATGGAATACCATCCAAAATAAAACGACCTAGCGATTTGTTATCAGTCGCCATTGATCGTTCTCCTTGGACAATATGAATTTCAACTTTAGTTTGGTTATCGGCCGCGGTAGAAAAAACTTGCGACTTGGCGACCGGAATGGTTGTATTAGACTCAATCAAGGGTGTCGCCACTCTTCCCATTGTTTCAATTCCTAGAGTAAGCGGCGTCACATCCAGCAAAACGACATCTTTAACTTCGCCCGACAAAACACCAGCCTGCACCGCCGCCCCCAAAGCAACCACTTCATCGGGATTAACCGATTTGTTAGGTTCTTTTTTGAAAAAATCTTTTACTTGCTGGCGGACTTTAGGCATTCGCGTCTGACCACCAACCAAAAGAACTTCATCAATATCGGAAATAGTTAATTTAGCGTCTTTCAAAGCTGCTTTTACCGGTGGCATTAGCCGTTCATTCAATTTATCGGTTAGCTGTTCCAATTTAGCACGTGTTAAAGAAATATTAAGGTGAAGTGGGCCTTCGCTCCCCTGGGTAATAAAAGGCAAATTAATTTCCGTCTTATTAGAAGAAGAAAGTTCAATTTTGGCTTTCTCGGCGGCATCTTTAATACGCTGCATCGCTTGAGCATCTTTTGTTAAATCCACGTTTTGCTCTTTTTTAAATTCCGCCACCACAAATTTTTCAACTTCCCTATTCCAATCATCACCACCCAAATGAGTATCGCCATTGGTAGCTTTAACCTCATAAACCCCTTCGCCCAATTCAAGAATAGAAATATCAAAAGTACCGCCCCCTAAATCGAAAACGGCTACTTTCTCATTTTTATCTTTATTAAGACCGTAGGCTAGAGCAGAAGCAGTCGGCTCATTAACAATGCGAGCTACGTTTAAGCCGGCAATTTCACCTGCTTCTTTGGTTGCTTGCCGTTGAGCATCATCAAAATAAGCAGGCACGGTAATAACCGCTTGTTTTACCTCCTCACCCAAATAACTTTCCGCATCTGTTTTGGCTTTCTGCAAAATTTTGGCGGAAATTTCTTGCGGGGTAAATTTTTTATCATCATTTGTTTCTACCACCACCGAATCATTTTCTCCACAAGCAATTTTATAAGGAAGCCACTTTTTATCTTCTTGAACAGAATCATCTTGATAACGTTTACCCATTAATCGCTTAATAGAAAAAAAGGTGTTTTGGGGATTAATAATCATTTGTCGTTTAGCCGATTCTCCCGCCAAATTTTTCTCGGGAGCAACGATAGAAGGAATTAATCGCCCTCCTTCAGAAGTAGGAATAACGATTGGTTTGCCACCCTCCATTACCGCAACACAAGAGTTAGTTGTTCCCAAATCAATGCCAATAATTTTACCGGATATTTTGGCGGTCTTTTTTTGTTCTGTCATATATAACTAGCAATAACTTATCACGATTGCCAAATGATGTCAAGAGGCTTTTTCGGCGCCAACTTTCACTTGAGCCGGTCGAATACAGCGTCCTTTATAAAGATAGCCAGGAGTAACTTCTTCTATTACCCTATCATTTTCCCCTTCCGCCATTGCCACCGCATCCATTAAATTAGGGTCAAAAGTCTTTTTTTCAGTTTCAATTTTTTTAATTCCTTCGCTGGACAAAACCCGCCAAAAATCATTTTTAATCATTGTTAATCCCTTATTATTAATATTCTTGCAGGCACGTTGAAGATCAATGAAAATAAAAAGTATCTTATCAATCAAGGCCTCATTAGCAAAATCAACAACATCTTGTCTATCGTGATCCATTCTTTTCTCTAAGTTAGCATAATCAGCTAAGGCTCTTTTCCATTGTTCTTCTAGTGCTGTTACTTTCTTTTGAAGTTTAGCAATTTTTTTATCATTCATTTTATTCTTGACCAATATCGGTTATTAAATGACCAAAGTAGTTTACCATCGGAATAATGTGACGAAAATGACAACGGCCGGGACCAACAACACCAATAACGTAATCTTTATTTTCTATTTGAAATCGAGTAAAAATAAAACTGCAGGGACGAAGAATTTCCATACCGAAATCATCACCTAACAAAACAGTCACCGGTGCTTCATTAGCAATTTGCTCTACCAAATTTTGCCAATAAGGTTCATCGTCCAGCATTAATAATAAGGCATGGGTAAGATCAATATCCCAAAACTCAGGAAAATCCAAAATATTCGCCACGCCAGACCAATAAAAATGATTATCGGGTGTAATAATGACCGCCATTGATTTTGTCCGTCTCGCTAACTCTGCTGTTGCCTCGCTAATCAAATCGCCAATTTTTTGACGATAATCCCAAACTTTTTCTTTGACGGCCACTTCATCTGCCACCGATACTTTCTCGGGCTCTATTAAATTTTGCACATAAAACTTCAATCCCATCGAAGTGGGAATTCGACCAGCGGAAACATGAGGTTTTTTAATAAAACCATTCTCGCTTAAAACAACCATTTCATTACGAATAGTCGCCGGCGAAACACCCAAATCATACTTTTTATCTAGGGTATCAGAGGAAACAGGCTCCGCTGTTTCAATATATTCCTCAATCAAAAACTTTAAAATGGTGATTTGCCTATTGGTGAGATCAACCATAAAACACTATTATTTAGCACTAATTTAACATGAGTGCTAGAATAAGTCAAGAATCTTCGTTTTTTTCGGCATACTGAGCAGAAATCCAACCCTCTTCATCCTTTAATTTAATTTTATACCAGCCATTTTTTTCTTCAATAAAAGGATATTTTTCACTAGGTTTAACTCGACCAACTTCGTCATAAGATGTTCCCGCTCCTTTCCTGACTCGCAACCAACCGGTTGGTGTATTGAGAATAATTATCTGAGCGACTGGAGCAGTTTCATTTTCTTCTTTCTCATTTTGCGAAGAGACAACTTCTTTTACTTTTAATTTAATTTCAATATTAAGCTGATAACCGGTTTGAATATTAATTCCCAAAACGGCGTTTTCATAATTATCCGAGGACAATTCTAGGGTATGCTGACCCGGCGCCACTTTTTCTAGAAGAATAGGCGCGTAACCCTTAACTTCTCCATTTAATTTAACAATTGCTTTATTGGGACGAGAAACAATCGCTACCGCGCCAAAGTTCTTATCGGGAATTTTATTAAAATCAAAAATTTCGCCCCAGTTTTGTTTCAAATCAGAAGAAAAAAATTTCCGGATTAATGTTAAAGTAGCATCATTAATTTTTACCTCTCCTTGCCAAATCGGTGTCGATTGATCACCTTCCTGTGGTAATAATTTGACTATTAAATCCTGTGGAGAAAATTGCTTTCTAAATGGTGTTGTGCCCACTTGGTCGCCATTAATAACAACAATTACAGCTGGTTCTGTTTTGATCTCTAAAACACCAGTTTGATTAAAAATATCATGACGAAAATAATAACCGACAAAACAGAACAATAAAGAACCAACGATGATGAAAATTACTTTTTTCATATTTTGATGAGGCCTGGGCGGGATTTGCACCCACGCATAAGAGTTTTGCAGACTCTTGCCTTACTACTTGGCTACCAGGCCAGTTCCAAGAATGCTTATATTTTAACACGCTTTAGTCTTTCTAAAAAGATTTTGCGCCAAATGAAAAAATTGAAAAAATTCCTTAATCCGCAAAAGTCGAGAAAAACCAACATAGACAACGAGACCAACTAATCCTGAAATACCGGTAACAAAAAGAAGAGGAATAACATAACTAGTATTAAAAATGAAACGATCCATTACTTTCATACTCAGCCAGGTTAATAAAGCGGCCATAAAAGCAGAAAAGGCCATTTTGACTCCTTTAATTAAGGTGTCCGCCACAATAAAGGCAGTTATTTTTTTCTCTAAAAACCAAAGAAGCAAAAAAAACTTAACCGCTCTTGAAAAAGAAAGTCCCGCCGCTAACCATAACAAATTGCCCCGACCGGTGGCAACACTAACAAAAACCAAGCCAAGATTAACTATCACTCCTATCACATCAATTATCAAAACGGTCTTAGTATCATTCATGGCATAAAAAGCCCGTCGTAAAATTTCTGAAATCGTTTGACAAAATATCGTTACCGAAAGAATCGCCAAAACCTGACCGGTAACAATGGTCGCCTGCCAAGGGAATTGCTTTGCTCCAAAAGCCAGACGAACTAAAGGAAGACGAAGAACAAGAAATATCACCGTGACGGGAAAAATAAGATAAATCGTTTGAGAAAGGGTTTTGCAAAGCAAATTCTTAAAAGAAGCAAAACCATTGCGAAAGCGCTGATGAGAAAAAGCCGGCAATGTTGCCTGGCCAATAGTTGCTCCTACTAATCTAATCGGTAACTGTGATAAATGTTGAGCAAGATAAAAAAGAGATAGGGCGCCCTTACCCATTCCGGTTGCCCAATAGATAGTAACCATCATTTCAATTTCACAAACGATAAGCGCCAAATTCCTTGGCACCATGAGAGTAATTATTTTTTTCATGGCCGGATCGCTTAATTCAAAATAAAATGGCCTAAAAGAAAAATGAAGCATTTTTAAAAGAGGAATTTGAATGATAAAATGACCGGCGGCGCCAATAATAACACCAATCGCGGGACCAAAAATACCAAATCTGTCTGATAAGAATAATATACCGCCGATAATACCAAGGTTATAAATGATAGGAGCAAGAGCAGGGAGAATAAATCTTTGATGAGAATGGAGAATACCGGTTAAAAAATTGGACATTAAAAGAAAAAGTTGAGCGACCAAAAGAAGCCGCACCAAGGTTGTCATCAAATTAATTTGATCAAAAGAAAAATCAGCCGTAATCAATTGAGAGAGAGGCCGCGCCCAAAGATAAATAAGCAAACCAAGGCCAATAAAAATAATCAATAGCCAATTGAGCATTACCGAGGCAATCCTATTAGCTTTCTTTTTATTTTTATCAATCCATTCGGAAAAAACAGGAATAAAAGCGGCCGAAAGAGCACCACTAATAAGCAATTGAAAAAGAGTATCGGGTAATTTAAAAGCAGCATTATAAACATCAAGTTGACCAGGATTAACGGCAAAAAATTTAGCATAAAGAAGACGATCACGCCAAATGCCCAATAAGGCGGAACCGGCCATTGCCAAAGCAATCATGGCCGCCGCAGAAAAAATACTGGTTTCTTGTTTAGAAAAAAAGCGCTTGCCATTTTCTAAAACCCCTTTTATCATCTTTTTTTAGTATAGCAGAGAAAAAAACGAACCCCTTATCGCTTTTTGCCTAAAAGCATTTTAAACCAAATCGAAAAAGCCAACAGGGTAATAAAAACCATAATAATAGCATATAGTTTTTGCCGAGAATTAAGTAAAAGAGCCGTCAAGCCTAATAAAATAGAAGAAGAAAGATAAAAAAAACTAATGGTTCTTTTATTCCATCCCAAATCTAACAATTTATGATGAAGGTGACCCCGATCACCCCACACCGGCGATTGACCATTTTTTAAACGACGACCGATGGTTAAAATAGCATCGACTGTTGGCACTCCCAACACCAAAATCATCGTTGCCACTTTCGCCCCCGATAAAATAGCCAAAACAGCTAAATAAAAACCAGCCAAACTTTTGCCACTATAACCCGGCATAATTTTCTGGGGATAAAAATTCCAAAATAAAAAACCAAGGTAAGCCCCCGCTACCCCAGCCGACAAAACAACAATCGGCCATTGACTAATATCAGCTGAAAAACGAAACCCTAAAACAGCCGTTATTATCGCCGCTACCACCACAAAACTAGATAATTGGCCATCAACACCACTGCTCCAACCGACAATATTCATATTCCAAACAATCCAAAACAATCCAAAAAGAGAAGACAAAAGCCAAATACTCCGCCAAGAACCTAAAAATTCAAAAATAATGCGAGGCTGATCGAGCCGAATAATACCACCAAGGGGGCTAGTAATAAAAGCAATACCAATCCCCGCTCCGACGACGCATAAAGCGGCTAAAACATTAGCTAATAAACGCCAATAAGGATTCAAATCAAATTTATCATCTAACAAACCCACTATTAAAGTGACCAAACCCCCCAGCATAATACCCCTTAGGTGCTTATTAAAAGGTAAAAATAGAAAACAAATAAGCGTTACCGATAAAAAAACTGGAATGCCGCCACCACGGGGAACAGCATATTGATGAACGACTTTGGGGTGATGATGTTTTTGGGGATCATCAATACCAATCAGGTTTGTCCGCCAGGCCAAACGAATTGTTAACCAAGTTAATAAAAAACTGACGACAGTGCTAATAAAAAAGGGCTGCCAAAATAAAGAATCAAAAAAAACCATTTAAATAATAACTAAAACAATACGAATAAAGGTAAAAAAAGCTAGAAAAGAAAAAAGAACCGCCGTCCAAATAAGCGTTTGTGTTAAGAGGGGATATTTTTCTAGAAAACTTGCTAAAAACAAATTCAATCCCAAAACCAACAAAGACATCGCTGGTAAAATTAATAATGTTAAAGGGGGAGCCAATTGTTCTTTTCCCCAGGGACGACTATAAAAGATAGGTATCTGTGGCGGTAATTGCCGGTAGTTAATTAAAAAAAATCCTACCATCCCCAAAAACAACAAAATAGCCACAATTAAAGCTATTTTAACAACCGTTTGAGAAAAAATTACTAATTTCATTGAAAATGATGCCAAATTTGTAAAGAGCCAATTTTATCTAAAAGCAAATAATTACTGCTCAGAAAAGTATTAAAACCTGGGAAAGAATATTCAAAATCGGTGTCGTAAACAATCGCCGCTGGTGGCGTTTGTCTTAACTGCTGCAAAACTTCCTCTTCTTTTTTAAAATCCTGAATATGATAAGCGACGGCGTAGCGACTGGCTGGTTGGCGCCGGGACAAAGCATAAATACTAGGTTCATTGCCCCAAATAAAAATTTCATCATCTTCATTAGTCAATTCTTGTAAAACACCAGCCACTTGATAATCACGCGGCACCCGATTATCAAACCAAGACCAATAGTCTAATCGATTTTTTTGGCCTAAAGCGAACCGCGCTAAATTCTGATAATAAGGCAAAAGAGGATAAAAATAAAAACCAAGCCAATGAACAGCGCCTATTATTAAAAAAAGAGCAAAAATAAACAACGACACCATTGTTTTGGAGGTTCGGAAAACAACCAAACCGCCTAAAAGTAAAAAAGAAGGCACTACCTGTAACAAGTAGTGAGGATAAGGACGGGAAGAAAGTAGAGCACCAAATAAAGCCAGTAAAAACCATAAAAAAACCAAAAGAGACTTATTATTGAAACTTTTTTTCTTTTGCCAAACTATCATTCCAGCCAATACCAGTAAAAGGATAATGGCACGGCGAAATAATCCACTTGAAAAAAGATTTCCACCACTACTCCAAGAAGAAAGATAAGGAAAATTTAATAAGAAAGCTGATTCCAAATAGAGAGGCAAAATTCCCTTAATACTATAATAAATTAAAGTCATAAAAACCGGCAAAGCAAAACCTGCTGTTAGAAAAATAATCTTTTGCTTCAATAAATTGAAAGCCAACTTTTTTTCTAAAATAGGCCAAAAAACAAAAAGGATCATCGCCACAAAATCAAAAAGCGGTGGACTTTTAAATAAAAAACTTAGCCCCATTAATAAACCTGCTTTAAAATATTTTTTATTGACAAAAAAACAAAAACCGATCACCGTCAACGGCACAAAAAAAGTTTCCGCATTGGCAGTATTACCCTCTAAACAAGGTATTGCCATCAAAAAAATAAAAACTATCGTCAACCAAAAGGATTTTTTAGAAGGAAAAAAATGACGGGCAAGATAATAAAAACCAGTGGCGCCTCCCATGGCGGCTAAGAGAGCTAAAAATCGCAGCCAAAAAAAGGAGCCGGCCACTGCCGCTGCCCAATATAAAAGAGGTGGTTTATTGTCATGAATATCGCGATATAACATCTTGCCATGACGTAGCGCCTGACCAATGGTTAAATAAATCCCCTCATCACCATGCCAGCACGGTTCCAATAAAGAAGGTAATCGAAGCACCAAAACAATAAAAAGCAAAATGAGCAAGGGGACAGAAAAATTCTTTTCTTCTAATTTTAAATAAACTCTTTTTAAAATATTCATTTATTATCGTCAGTATAGCATAACAAAAACAACAGAAAAAGAAAAAATCAGTCTCTGTCATCTGCTATAATTCAATTTAATGAAAAAGAATAAACAACTGCGCTTGGGTTTTGATCTAGACGGGGTCATTGTTAATAAACCTCCTTTTTTCCCAAAAAGTTGGCTGGAATATCTTTTTCGTGGCAAAAAACAAGATCAGCTTTATTACCGTTACCCTAAAACAAAATTAGAAATATGGACTAGAAAACTTTCTCACTTCTATTTACTCCGCCCTCCACTAAGAAAAAATATCCAAATCATTAAACAGTTTCAGCAAAAATATTCTTGTCAACTCTATGTTGTTTCCGGTCGCTACTCCTTTCTGGAAAAAGAAACCCAAATTTGGCTAAAAAAAAGAGGGTTAGAAAATATATTTACGGGAGTTTTTGTTAATTCTGATAATAAACAGCCGCATTTATTTAAAGAAAAAATTATAAAAAAACTAAATTTAGATTATTTCTTTGAGGATGATCCGCAAATTCTTGATTATCTTAAAGTTAAAATTCCTCAAACAAAAATTAAATTTGCCAACCGACACCGTCAAATCATTGCTTCATTATTATGAAAGTTCTTTTTACGCAGACATATTACCTTCCTTACATTTCCGGCCTAACAATCTACCTGCAAAAATTAACTCAAGAATTAACTAAAAAAGGCCATCAAATAACCATTTTTACACATCGTCATCAAAAAAAACTTAAAAAAAATACTTTTGAGAAAAAAGTCCGCTTGATTCGCGTGCCAATTCTTTTTAAAATTCATAAGGGATTTTTTTCTCTTGCTTGGCCATGGTATTGCTTAAAAGAAGTTATTGAAAACCAAGTAATAATTTGTAATTTACCCCAACCGGAAGCGTTATGGCCGGTAATGTGGGCAAAAATTTTTAAAAAAAGGGTAATTGCCATTTACTCTTGTCAAATTGTTTTACCTGACAATCCATTAAATAATTTGATTGAAAAGGGAATACGAACCGTTCATCGATTAATTTGCTTAATGGTCGATGATATTATTGTCTATACAAAAGATTATGCTCAAAACGTTCCCCTTTTAAAAAACTTTAGAAAAAAAACCACTGCTATTTTACCGCTGGTGATAATAAAAAAAGAACAAAAAAAGACTACCAAAAGAATGGCGGCACTCATTAATAAAAAAAGACACTCTCTCTTAATCGGTTTTGCCGCTCGTATTTCTGCTGAAAAGGGCTTAGAATATTTAATTAAAGCAATTCCTCTTTTGGGAAAAGAATATCACCATTTCAAGCTCGTGATCGTTGGTCCCAGAAAAGAAGTCATTGGCGAAGAAAAATATTTTCAAAAAATTAATCAACTGGCGAAAAAATATTC
>Ga0075114_10002053_pt1 | contig 10547 bp, 10 predicted proteins | sample AntAceMetag02UKM_FD_69784 | JGI IMG/M metagenome (GOLD analysis project Ga0075114, IMG submission 69784) | Saline lake microbial communities from Ace Lake, Antarctica - Antarctic Ace Lake Metagenome 02UKM | ecosystem: Environmental > Aquatic > Non-marine Saline and Alkaline > Saline | place...
AAAAAAGTATTTCTAAATTGATATGCTTTTTGAAGTTCCTGGGCGGCCTTTTTCTTTTCTGTGATGTCGCGGATAATAGACACCGCAAGATCCTTGTCACCATCAGTATTTTTTATCAGGGCAATTCCGTGGTCAAGGTAAACGGTATCACCGTTTATGTCCTGAATAAAGGTCTCAAAGGATATTTTTCTATTAGTATTCAGCATGCTCATGGCTTCGTGGCTGAATTCGGTAGACTGGTTAACGGTTTTGACAATATCTGTAAACTTATTACCGATAAACTGTTCTTTTGGGAAACCGGTGATTTTTTCAATTTGAGAATTTGCAAGCAGTATGATCCCGTCAAGGCGGGCAACGACAATACAGTCATGGGAGGCTTCGATCACATTTTCAAAAAAATCTCTAGAGGCCTTGATCTCTTTTTCAGACAGCCTCTTTTTGGTCAGATCCCGGGCAGACGCAACCGTGCCGGTAATGTAGCCTTCTTCATCTTTAATGACAGAGGCGGTAAGTTCAACAGGTACAAGCTCATCTTTACTGTTGAACATGTAATATTCCCAGTTTTCAATTTTATTGTCTGAGCCCTCGACCATTTTCTGCATCTTTTCAACCATCTTTAGCTGATAGTCATTATAAGACTGGTCAAGGACAATTGTTTCACCGGTTGTTGATTTATGATTGCCGGACCACCCGCCAAGTTCGTAGACAAATTTTCCCGCTATTTCTTTTCTGCTCTTAACGAGCATTTTAGCAAACGAGTCATTTGCCTGTATTATTTTGCCGTTAGTGTCCATAATGATAATACCGTCACCGCAGGATTCAAGAAGACTGTCAACAAAGATGCGGGTATCAATTAAGTTTTTTTCGAGATCTATTTTTTCACTGATGACAAGATCTTCGTTTTTATTTGTCTGCTGTTCTTTGAGTTTTTTATTCTCAAGGGCCAGTTTCTGTATCTGCTCTATTGCTTTATGATTATCTGTAATATCAATGATGAAACCAAGGGCAGTAACAGGTCTGCCGGTGTTGCCGTTTAATTTAGAATAATATAGCCGGATGGATAAGGTGTTTCCTTCTAAAGTTGTAAGGGAGGTCGTATAGTCAGACACGTTTTCCATTATCAGTCCATGTTCAAAAGAAGGACGAAGGTCCTTAAACAAGGAAGTCATGGTAAGAGATTTTATGTCAGATCTTGAAGCTTTGGCAAGGTCAAGAAAGGCTTGGTTTGCCTTGAGAAGGTTAGCTTTATTGTCGAACTGAATTACGGGTAGTGAAATTCTGTCATATATCTTTTCAAAATTATTTACAAGGTATTTAGCCGTCTCCATTTACGGACCCTTAATTAGATTAGTATATTTTCGCTTGATGGAAGTAAAGTTATATAACTTTTTTACTAAAGTCAAGGCAACTGGAGTTAGATTTTGTTTATTATAACCGTATCTCCAATTTTACATCCGCACTTATTTGCCACTGCAGGGCATTTTACCTTAAAAAGAAAGAAAATATTTTTTTATTATTATTTAGTGTTTCAAAGTTTCTTGGGCCTTTTGCAATAATCAGATCTGCTTCATTAAAATGGCTATTAAATTCAGCTGAACATTCATCAGGAATTATTCCAAGCAGGTCTGTGCCGCTGTCAATGACCTTTAGCATGGATGTGAGGCCGACTTTTTGCATCATCCATTCGCGCATTTTTTAAAATTGGCAGACTCCTGACACAAAAAGTTATTTTAGGTTTTGGCAGTTCATCAATAACGATTTTGTCAAAGAGAATTTTTCCGGCATTGTTTCCCAGGTATAGAATTTTATCTGCTTTTTCTATGTTTGTTTTTAAAAGTTCAAAAGATGCCGGATCAACAGGGCTGGAAAGAGTTTTGTCAATGGTATCTGATATTATCCCTGAGCTGAATTCTGAGGGTGTGGCAAAGTCAATGATGTTTCCGGCGATTGCAAGTTTAGCTGCAGTTATAAAGGGGTGAGATGATTTTTTTGATAGTTTTCCTGAGCTTATGCTGAAGTTTAGAAGCAAATTCATTGCACTGTTTTTTGATTTCTAAACAAGGGTCTGGATTTCTGGTTTCCTCTGTCACTATTCTGTGGATCAGCTGACCCATTTTAGGAGGAGGGGTATTCATGTCCATAGTTCTTGTCAAAACGAGGGTTCGTTCAATAACCGTATTAATAATGGTCTTGTCGCTGGTAACTCTCTTTACGGTTTCAGTTGCCAGCTGGATCAGGCAGGGGATGTAGTCGGAGGAGGTTTCCATATTATTTTGATCTGTCTGATAAATTTTTTCATGTCAAGCTCATCCCTTATTCCAAAGCGGGTCAGTGCAAAGTCATAACGGACCGGATCTTTAAAAGATAAATTTCTAAAACCATCAGTTATTTCCATGGCAGTTTTAAGGTTGGCCTGGTTTTTACTTGTAAAACCAAGTGCTTTTCCGATTTTATACATGTGGGTATCAAGCGGAATGATCAGCTTTGACTTGTCAATATCTTTCCAGCCTCCGGGATCAACCCTGTCTTTTCTTACCATCCACCGGAGATAAAGGTTTGGACGTTTGCAGGCGCTGCCATGTTCAGGTGAAGGGAGCAGATTGCTTTCAATTTCAACTGCTTTCTCTTTTAAAATTGCTGTAAATTTTGTCAAGGCTGGAATTATTGTTTTATCCTCAGGTTTGGAGACTGATCTGAAACAGTTATAAAGTGAGCCGTATTTATTTATTACATGTCTTACGGCTATAAGCAGGCTGCTTATTTCTTTACCGGTTGTAAACCTGTGCTTAAAATCAGGGAACAGATTTCTTATTTTAGCGGGTGAGGTTCTCTTTAAGAAAACAGAAGGTTCCGGTGTTAATTTATCAAGGATAATATCTACGCTTTTTAGAATCTGGGCAACTTTTCCATAGGCAAGCAAAGATGCGATTAGTCCAACGATTTCACGGTCGTAAACATTGTCATAATTATATAGAAACTGAAGCGGGTCAGGCGAAACAAAGTTCTTTTTATTATATTTCTTGTATATATTTTCGAAGAAATGTTTATCCAGAATGTGTTTTTTCATCTGCTGGTTTTATAAGATGTGAATTAATTGTCCTGACGAAACTTAACCTGACACGAATATTTAACCAAATTCTAAATATGTTTTAGAGTTCCAGCCAACAACAAATACTCTGCTGAAGTTACTTAACAATGATAATATGTTTTTTTGCATATATATTTTTAGTTTTTTTGTATCTAATGAATCACGGATAGCTAACCAGTCATCACACATAATTATGAGACCAGTGTTCTTAGGGTAATCTTTCTCAGCTTTTCTTTTGGCGGCATCATAGATTCGTTGTAATTCGTTATTATATATAATGCTATGTTCTTCAGGCATATCATCAACTTCAACAGTAATACCTGTGTGTTTTAGTCCGTGTTTCGTTACTTTACCTAGTGTACTAACGTGACCTTGCTCTTCAAGTTTTAACAAGCGTAAATAAGCATTTTCACCTTCATGAGCTTGTGTGATTTCTAAATATTTTAATGTAGTTTTATTATCCCTTTGGTCATCTATTATGGCATCGTAGTTATTACTGCTGATTATATGCTGAATTGTAACATGATCGCTGTTTTTGAAATAGTGCTCACAGAAGATACCTAATGGTAATGCTTCTTCTATGAACTCTTTTGCAAGCGGTTTACGAAACCTAACAGCGTGTTTTCCCTCTTTAGTGGAACCGAGTTCATTATGTTTGTTGTCCACCCACGACTTAATTTCTGAAGCTTTACGTGGTGTTTCTAGCTCTGCTTTAGTTATATTTGGCATTATTTATTTAAAATAACTCTCTCAAACAAGGTTTTTATTGGTCAGTTGTAGGTTATTAATAATTTTTGTCTCCACCCAGTATTCCGCCGAGCAGGCCGCCTCCTATTCCTGCAATTCCTTTTTGTTCACCTCTTTGCTGAAATCTTGATGCGGCAAAAACCCTGTCTGCAAGGCGTGAGAAGGGGAGGCTCTGGAGATAGACTGTTCCGGGACCGGTCAGGCTGGCTAGAAACATTCCTTCGCCGCCAAAAAGTGAATTTTTAAAGCCTCCCGTAAACTGAATGTCATAATCTACAGAAACTGAAAAAGCTGCAATGCAGCCGGTATCAACGCGAAGGGTTTCGCCTGGCCCGAGTTCTTTTTTTATTATGGTTCCTCCGGCATGAATAAAGGCCATCCCGCTTCCTTCAAGCTTCTGAAGGATAAACCCTTCGCCGCCAAAAAGCCCGGCCCCGAGTTTTTTTGTAAAGGCGACTTCAATTTCAATGCCTTTTGCAGCGCAAAGGAACGCATCTTTTTGGCAGAGAAATTTCCCGCCCAGTGTTGCCAGGTCAAGCGGAACGATCTTTCCGGGATAAGGCGCGCCAAAAGCCACATGTCCTTTGCCTTTGCCGTTATAAAGAAAGGTGGTAATAAAAAAGCTTTCTCCGGTGATCATTCTTTTAAATCCCTTAAAAAGACCTCCGCCGGAGGATGTCTGCATTTCAATATTTTTTTCCATATACATCATTGCGCCTGCTTCGGCTCTTACGCCCTCGCCTTGATCAAGTTCTATTTCGACTAACTGCATATCATCGCCAAATATTTTGTAATCAATTACATCGGTCATTTTATGTCTCCTTTTGTATCATTATTTTGTAGCGGTATGTATCACTGCAATACCGTTTGTCAGTCGTTTATATGTTACCTTTTTAAATCCTGACTGCTGCATGATCTCGGACAGCCTGTCAGGAAGAGGAAAATCTCTGATTGAATCATGGAGATAGGAGTATGCTTCTTCTGATCCGGTTATTATTTTTCCTAAAAAAGGAAGTATGTTGGATGAATAAAAATCGTAAAATTTTCTAAACCAGGGTGTAACCGGTTGTGAGAATTCCAGGCATATCAGGCTGCTTCCAGGTTTTAAAACCCTGTGAATATCTTTTAAACCTTTTCCAATATCAGAAAGATTGCGGAGGCCAAAGCCTATAAAAGCAGCATCAAAGGTATTGTCAGGAAAAGAGATGATCTCTGCATTGCCGCATACCGGGGTGATTCTGCCTGAAAGGTTATTTTTTTTAACTTTGCTGATTCCTGTTTCTATCATTTCCAGGCTGAAATCGTATAGAACAACTTTTCCATTCTGTCCGATGATTTTTCCAGCTGAGATTGAAAGATCTGCTGTTCCGCCGCAAAGATCAATTATACGGCCTCCTTTTTTTAATTTTCCTTCTTTTATGGTTTTCTGTTTCCATAAATAATGGATGCCGAAACTGAGGAGAGTATTCATCAGGTCATATCTTAAGGCGATACTGTTGAAGTAGCTGCGTACAATTTTTGACTTTTTTTTGTTCATATATATTCCGGGGAATCTTTATTGTCTTCATGAAAACCCTCGTCTCTCGCGAGGAATTTATGAAGAGTAGTATCCTTGGCACTAACGTTGCCATCGAACATGCCCCATAGGGGCATGTTCAAGCCGCCCTCTATGCGGGTGGTTGTTGACTTTACTATAGCTATCTTACATATCAGAAAAGGACTCATGTGTCATGTGAATCATCCAGCCTGTGTGAATTATTTTATATAAGAGCAGCTATTTTAGAAAAAAATTTTCTTTTTAATGAATTTGGTGTAATCTTTAAAACTAATAAATTTTATATTTCAGATTATATATCAAGAGTTTATCATGGACGAATCCAGCAGAATCATGTCAGAAGTTTTTTTTAATGTTATTTACCTTTCGATTGTTACTGTCCTGATTGTTAAAATGGTTTCTCGTTTTTCACGGGTATCTGCTGAAAACAGGAAGCCGGCGTTGTTCCTGCTTCTTGCTTTTGGACTACTCACAGGTGGAGACTGTATCCACCTGGGTTTCAGGATAGCTGGTTTTGCCATGGGGACCCTTGAAAAATATTATGTATTTATGGGGATAGAACTTAACCCGGTAGGTATCGGCGCGCTTGTTACCGGAATTACCTTTACCCTGTTTTATGTATCCATGCTGTTTTTGTGGCGGGCCCGCTTTGGAAAGTCTTTTGGTATAATAGGGTACCTGCTGCTTCTGATTGCTTTTGTAAGATTTGTGATTATGCTTTCCCCTGCAAATGAATGGAACAGTTCTATGCCTCCACAGCCATGGTTTGCATATCGTATATTTCCCCTGGTTCTGCAGCAGGCAGGTATGGCTTATCTAATGCTGCGGGAGTCAAAAATTATCGGGGATGTTTGTTTTCGCTGGATAGGGATAATGATGGCCGTGTCTTTCTTGTTTTTACTTCCCATTGCATTTTACATTGATGCGTTTCCGCTTCTGGGCATGTTGATGATACCCAAAACAGTGACCTATATTGTGATGGCTTTTCTAGGTTTTGCTGCGTTTTACCGAAAAGATAAGCTTTGCGAACAATAACAGGAAAGAAAGATCTGCTGCAGATGATAATGAATATGAAAAGAATTAGAGATAAGATTTTAAAAGGTGAAAGACTTATAAAAGAAGACGGGCTTTTTCTGCTTAAATCAAATGATCTTCTTTCAATGGGCCGGCTTGCGGATGCTGAAAAGCAAAAAAGAACAAAAGATAATATTTTTTTTAACATTAACTGTCATGTAAACATTACCAATGTCTGTGTGGCCAGGTGCTCTTTTTGTGCTTTCAGCTGTGATAAAGGCGATAGCACAGCTTATGAGATGTCTCTGGAAGATATTACTAATAAGATAAGGTCTTCTTTAAATACCGGGATAACAGAGGTTCACATTGTAAGCGGACTTCATCCTGACAAACCTTTTGATTTTTATGTTAATGTTTTAAAAGAAATAAACAATGAATTTCCGTCGATTCATATTAAGGCATTTACTCCTGTAGAGATAAAATATTTTTCTAATATTTCAGGGTTGAGCATTAAAGATGTTCTTGTGCGGTTAAAGGAGGCAGGGCTTGGCTCAATGCCCGGGGGAGGAGCAGAAGTTTTAAGCAGCAGGGTCAGGCAGGAGCTTTGTCCGAAAAAAGCAACAGCTGATGACTGGCTTGAAATTATGGAAACAGCACATCTCTTGGGCTTAAAAACAAATGCCACGCTTCTTTACGGACATATAGAAACTGACGAGGAGATTATTGAGCACCTTTTAAGTCTCAGGGTTCTGCAGGACAAGACCGGAGGGTTTCAGACCTTTATTCCTCTTCCCTTTCATCCGGACAATACCGGGCTTGAGCATGTTAACAAGCCGACCGCATTTGAGCAGTTGAAGATGTTTGCTCTTTCACGATTGATGCTGGATAATTTTGAACATATTAAGGCTTACTGGGTGATGACAGGGCTGAAGACTGCGCAGCTGGCTATTCATTTTGGAGCTGACGATGTTGACGGAACTGTTGTTGATGAGAAGATAACCCATGCTGCCGGGGCGGAGACAGCAGAAGGCCTGACTGTTGAAAAGCTTACAGCCTTGATTAAGGCGGCGGGTAAAATTCCGGTGCAGAGAGACACGCTTTATAACATCATTAAGACTTATTGATTGGAGTTGATGTGAGACCGCAAATAGGACATATTCAGTTTTTAAATTGTCTTCCTCTCTATCACATGCTGGTGAAACATGATATTATGCCTGAGGTTGATCTGCATAAGGATACGCCTACCGGGCTCTGTAAAAGACTTGTTAATGGCGAGCTTGATATCAGTCCTGTGCCGGCAATAGAGTATGCGCGTCATGCGGATGAGCTGATGCTGCTGCCGGACCTTGCGGTATGTTCTGAAGGTAAAGTTTTAAGTATCATTGTGGTGAGTAAGCTCCCCATTCAGGAGCTCGATAAAAAACCATTTGCCCTGACAAATACCTCTGCGACATCTCAGGTTCTTGCAAAAATAATTCTAAAGAAAAAACATAATATAGACCCATCTTATTTTGAATGTCCATCTGACCTTGCCGAGATGCTGCGGGAGTCAGACGCTGCTCTTCTCATTGGTGATGATGCTCTTCGTGCTTTTGCCAGACCTTCCAGATTTCATCTTTATGATTTGGGAGAAGAGTGGAAAGCATATACCGGAGAGAAGATGGTTTACGCGCTGTGGGCAGTGCGCAGAGAATATGCTGAGAAAAACCCCGAAATAGTTGCCGACATTTTCAAGGCTTTCCAGATCTCAAAACAGAGGAGTCTTGAGAATATGGACAGTATTGTAGCGGATATTTCACAGTACGAGATTTTTTCGGAGAATTTTTTAAATAATTATTTCAGTACATTAAAATTTGATTTTGACGAGAGTTTTCAGAAGGGCTTAAAGAAATATTATCAAATGGCAGAAGAGATAGGTGCCATAGAAGCGGTCCCGGAACTTAAATTTGTAAAGGTTGAATAGGTTATTCAACAAAAGATGTGGGTGAAAAAATCTTTACCGCCCGCTTCGCTCGAGCCGCAGAGTACGCAGAGAAAGGCTTGGTGTTAAAAATAAAATATAGGTCATGGTGGGCGATCATCGTTGTTATGAAGGATATTAGAATGTTAGATGTTATTAGTAAAATTAAAAAAGGCGAAAGAATAAATGAAAAGGAAGCTTTAAATCTTCTTTTGGAATGTGACTTTCTTGCCCTCGGACAGCTGGCGCAGGAAAGGCTGCTGAAATTTCATTCTCCGGATCAGGTTTCTTTCTGTATTGACCGGAACATAAATTATACCAATATATGTGAAAGCAAGTGCCGCTTTTGTGCATTTTACCGGTTGAAAGATGATTCGGATGCATATGTTCTGTCAGTTGATGATATTGTGTTAAAGGTTGAAGAAGCGGTTTCTCTTGGGGCGACACAAATAATGCTTCAGGGTGGACTGAACCCGGATCTTAAAATTGAATATTATGAGACTGTCTTAAAAAAGATTAAAGACAGATTTAATGTTTTTATTCACTCATTATCACCGCCTGAAATATGGCATATTTCAGAGGTTTCTCAGCTTCCTATAAAAGAGGTGCTGATCCGGCTGAAAGAGGCGGGTCTTGATTCCCTTCCGGGAGGCGGTGCGGAAATGCTTGTTGACCGGGTCAGGCATGAGATCAGTCCGAATAAAATAAATACGGAGAAATGGCTGGCAGTTATGGAGATTGCGCACGGGATTGGATTTGAGTCCACGGCTACCATGATGATGGGAAGTATTGAAACAACAGCTGAGAGGATTGAACATTTAAAAAAGGTTAGAGATCTTCAAGACAAAACAGGCGGATTCCGGTCATTTATTCCCTGGACATTTACCTCGGGAAATACCGAGCTTGGCGGAAAGGAACTGTCCTCAATTGAATACTTAAGAATGCTTGCTGTTTCCCGGATATATCTGGACAATGTGAGAAATATTCAGGGCTCGTGGGTTACTCAGGGAAAAGAGATTGGCCAGATCAGTCTTTTTTTTGGGGCAAATGATCTTGGGAGTATCATGCTTGAAGAAAATGTAGTGAAAGCTGCCGGCGCTAAAAATAGGATAACTGAAAGTGAAATGTCAGAGCTTATCAAAAGAGCCGGGAAAGAGCCTGTTCAGCGTAATACCGAATACGAGTCTATTAAAACATACCCGTGATTTTTATGATGGTAATGGGATCAAGTATCCTGCTTTTTGTGTTAACCCGCATATTCTGAAACAAACATGAATAAACCGAAATTACTAATAACCGGTGCAAGCGGATTTTTAGGGTCACATCTTTGCAGAACCGCAGCAGACAGATATACTGTTTTTGGTATTTCAAATAAAAATAAAATATCGATTAATACTGCTAAGATTTTTTCTGTTGATCTCTGTGATATAAAAGAACTAAAAGAACTTTTTATTCAGGTAAAACCGGATGCGGTGATTCATGCGGCAGCCATGTCTGCGCCAAATATGTGCCAGCAATATCCTTTTGAATCAGGAAAAATAAATGTTTCAGCTTCTTTGCAGATTGCAGAATTATGCAGTAGGGAAGATATTCCTATGGTTTTTATCTCAACAGATCTTGTCTTTGATGGCTGTAAAGGAAACTATTTAGAGAAAGACCCTGTCTCACCGATCAGTCTTTATGGAGAACAAAAAGTAAAGGCAGAATCCGGGATTTTAGGTTTGCTTCCAAACGCTGTTATTTGCAGGATGCCGCTGATGTTTGGAGATGCGGTTGGCAGTAATCAGAGCTTTATTCAGCCCATGATTCATTTATTTAACACGGTAGTTAAACAAACCCTCTTCATGGATGAATTCAGGACACCGGTATCTGCCCTGTCTGCCGCAGAAGGGATTCTTCTCGCTTTAGAAAAAACAACCGGTATTATTCACCTTGGCGGTAAAGAGTGCATCTCAAGATATGATTTTGGTCTAATCCTGGCAGAGGTTGGAAGTTTTGATGAAAAATTAATTGTTCCAAAACATCAAAAAGAAATTAAATTCACAGCGCCTAGACCGGCAGATGTGTCTCTGGACAGTTTAAAAGCGTTTAGCTTTGGTTATTCACCCGATAATATAAGAGATTCCTTGTCTAAACTTAGTTGTATTTCTAAAAAATAATTCTATTTAGAGCTTTTTGTATAA
>Ga0075114_10002056_pt1 | contig 10542 bp, 13 predicted proteins | sample AntAceMetag02UKM_FD_69784 | JGI IMG/M metagenome (GOLD analysis project Ga0075114, IMG submission 69784) | Saline lake microbial communities from Ace Lake, Antarctica - Antarctic Ace Lake Metagenome 02UKM | ecosystem: Environmental > Aquatic > Non-marine Saline and Alkaline > Saline | place...
TTCTTCACGGGGGCTATTTTGTCGAAATCTAGCCTGAAACGCAAACGCATGTACTCCAGAACGGCCTTGGCTATGAATTTGGGAATATGCCGCTTCTGGAATTCATAATCCATCACTGCCACCGGATGAGAGAGGGCTCCAATGGTGACTACGCTTTTTATTCGGTCGTCCCAGCCGGCCGCATTGATGGCTGCTCCCCCACCGATGGAAAGTCCCAGCACCCCGATGCTGTCTGACGATGTCAGGCCAGTTTTAACGAGGAAATCCACTACGGCAAGGATATCTTCAGAAAAAGTTCCCACGGTAGGGTGTTTTACAGCGGAACTGCTGCCGTGGTTACGTGCATCGAATGCCAGCAGGTTAAGGCCCAGCGGGTGCATTTTTTGTATGTATGGCATCATACGGGCCAGATTTCGCCCCCAACCGTGGATCAAGATCAATGTCGGCACTTCCGGCGAGACAGGTATCCACCAGCCATATAGTTGAGAGTCTTTGCCAGCGGGAATAAGAATCTCGTCAAACGGTATTTTAAATTTTTCAGGTGAAACAGAATGGGTCTTTTTCTCATAACGGTACATACGTTCAATGAGCTGATCGATGGAAAATATGAGCAAAAGGGGGATAATTAATATCCAGAAGAAGGTCATATTTTATTCCAATGTAGGTTGTTCAACTAAACATACTGGCAGCGCACCGAAGGCTGGCGCAGTATTTAAGTTTTGCCCGCCCAATCCGTATGCAGTTAGTTTATCCTCGGATGGCATGTCATCGGCTGTGATAAATCTTGGCGACAGCGCAGCCAGGATAGCTGCCCCGTCCGGAGTGACAAGTTCTCCTGACGCTGCCCCGGGTTGATTTGGAATTTTATATTGCTTAAAAATGGCTTGAGATACAGGGTCAAGGACAACCTCAGTGCTGGTGTTAACCGGGGATGTGCATTCTATTGTGTCGCAATCCACTCTCAGGTGCTGTAATCCATAGGCTATGCCAGTTAGCAGCGCAATCAGAATTTGGGGCTGATCCAGGGTTCCCGATTCACCCGGGTGGACATGAGGAATCCCCAGGCGGTGCAATTCAAGGTGATCACTGCCCTCCAGCCAACCATCGTTACCGGTATCCTCTTCGTCGGTCATGCCATCCAGGGTTTGTATAAAAGGTTTGATGTCCAGGACAGGAGTGCCATCGAAGAGGTCTAGCGGGCCAGTGTAGATGCGTTCACCTTCAACGCGGTGGAGTCTGACGCGGGTTAAGCCAATAGGGCTGGGCCGGTTGGGGGAGCGAGTGGCAAATGTGCCGTAACGTTTATCGTCATCTTTCCAGGGCGGCTGAACAGTGATTGCATGATCTAACGATTGATCTAAATATGACAAAACAAAGATATGGCTGAATGTGTTTAACCCGAAAGTAGCCGCTGCATATTGGGACTTGATCTGAATATAAAATTCTCCATCATTCACATTTTTGGACTGGGGTTGGTATGGGGCTTTGTGTTTGTATGGCGTACGTGCCGTACCGATGATGGGCAAGGAGGCGGCAAGATCGGGAGTTAGAGAGGTATTCTGGGCTTTGGCGGTACGAAGGATTGAAAGTGCGCGGTGTGCAAAATCAACGTAGGCACCCTTTACATTTGCCCGGGATAAGGCTCTATCCAAAAGTGGAGGGGTTTCTTTCCAGGCAAGTGCTTCCTTATCCTCTAAAGGGGTAAGGTGCAAACGATGAGCAAGAACATCGTTTGGGAGAAATTCGAGATGTGTATGAACATCTAACATGCCGAGATCTTCAGCGGCATAAATAATAGTCTGTACCATATCCTGATCCGGGACGCCCAAACCGATCAGCGCAGCAGCTAACCTGTCTGCCGAGATACCTGAAATTGTGTCAATCCTTAATAATTTATTCATCTAGTTGTATGAGCTCCAGGTTTTTTTATCGGCCATTGTGGGTGCAGTTAGAGGTTCCCAGGTCGGATCATCCCAGGTTCCCAGGTGGTTGTGCATATCAAGATATTTCTGAGGGATGGGGTGCGTCCCCACCACAACTTTTACATCGAAACGTGCTTCAAGATAGTCTTTAAACGTATTGGGGTAAGCCCAAGGCGGATACCCAACGATGAGACCGGTAGCCAGGTGAATGACCTGAACGCCGTTTTTGGACATTTCTTCGCCAGCGTATTCAATATTGCCACCTGGGCATCCATCACAAGTTGTGTAGCCAACCAATTCCAGATCCTGGTCAGTATAGGTACTGAAAGCACCTTCTCTGTTTTTCATTAATTGAAAACACTTACCGCCTGCCCAGCGGCGATAACGGTCACAAACAATTACCCCAATCTTTGGGCCCATTTATTCTCCTTTCAGGTGATTACTAGATGCCCAGTGGTAGGCCACAATCGTGCCGACCGCAATAAAAGCTGAAGCAAGAATGAATAATATTGTATACGAGCCATGCTGTAAAAATATGCCAGCGATCAAAGTAAGGAAAGCTAACGGTAAGATTAATACTGCATTTAATCCTGCGTAGGTGGGACGTTCAGCAGCAGGTGCCAACTCGAGCAGCGCACTTTGAAATCCAACTTTCCGGCCAGTAAAAGTCGCTCCTGCCAGGAAAAATACAACTATCAGAGCCGACCAACCTAAAGGAGCTAAAAAAATTGCTAATATCGGAGTTATTGTTGACATCGTTCCACACACAACCAGCATTTTTCGGCTGCCGGCCCGGTCAACCAGGTATGCCCAAAGCAAATTTGCCAACACACCGCCTAAAATCTGAGCCAGCAAAAACCAGCCAATTGCATCTGGGGGAGCGCCGAGTTTTTCTCGAGCGAATACTACATAAAAAGGTAGTGCCATCAAACTGAAACCAGTGAATATTTCAATTATGATCAAAACTTTTAATTTCTTGCTGGTTTCCTTGATTTGCTGCCAATAATTTCCCCATGAACGGCCAGGTATTTCCTCTAACAAAGTAACAGGTTCTCGCATAATCAAAAAACCCAGCGAGGCAATCCCTAACCCAAGAGCGGCTAATCCAAATAATAAAGCATAGTTATTTGGGTATTTAACATGAGCCAGAATCTGTCGGGCTCCCAGTGCTGCGCCCACTGCAAGCGGACCAGCAAGTGCTTCCTTTCCTCCGAAAAAAGCTCCCCGGCGTTCTGCCGGGATGACCTTACCTATAATATCTGCATAGGGAGTATTACCTAAGCCTCCACCCGCATAAAAGATAGCAAGCATTACCACCAGAGCCCAGGCCAACATCATTGGGTGTTTATCACCAATCGAATAAATCAAAAAGGCCAGTATTCCCCAACTGCCGACTCGTAAATATATGGCGGTCAGTAAATAAGGCATCTTACGAGGACGATTTTCGATCCAGCGAGCTACAAATAGCTGCGGCAGAGCACCTGCAATTGTCAATACTGTTGAAAGCCCACCGACCCAGATGGTCGAGCCGGTCAAGTCTGCGATAAAAGCGGAAATTACTGTTGTTGGTTGGGTCAGTGAAATACCCAGAGCTAAAAAAGCCCCTTGCCATAATCCGCCGAAAAAGTTACGTCGTTGTTCTAGGGGTGTAACATTCGCATCGCTGTTATCAATATTTTGCATTTATACCTTTAATCAATTTTGAATCCTTTTAACGGGATTGATTTTGCTATTGGTGGCCGAAAACTGGTTTAAGATTCACTCAAAACCGAGCGGTTATATTTACTCAGGTTTATCTTGTTTTAATGCCTGTTTCACTCGATTAACGGTGATTTTGCTGACAGGCAGGAGGTCTTCCAGATCACCACCGCCAGATAACAAACCTGCATCGTAATTCAGCAGGGTGAAACAATCTTAACACGAGAGATCAATCGATTTGTCCGTAGATGCGGTCAACATTAATAATTGCCATAATGGAGATAATGTATTGGTTAACGGTACACCCTTAATCTATTCTTGAACATCAATGTCTCCAGCTGCTTTTTTAATCCAGATGAGGATATGGAAGCATTCCTCCCAATTTCTCCAAAGCAGTTTTTAATGACTCGTTAGCATGATCTATGGCATCAGCAGCGGCAAGAATATCTGCAGATACCACATCGGCCCGGGTTGCCCAGTCGCGAAATTCATTTGCGTGTTCCCGGTTGTGTGCAACCCAATGAGGGATCAATATCCTGAGCTTATCCTTTTCCTCCATTTTTTACTCCCTCCTTGGGAATATTCTCCAGGTAAAGAACATTCTTTAATAAGTCGATCTTACGGATTGTGGCTGAGACCTCGAGGGGTTCTTCAAACATTGTAGATAAAACAATCCCATTTGGTGTCGGTTCCACGAACATCACATTTTCCATTATTTTTTCATCGTCCAAATAAGCAGTTATTTGACACATTTTATCTCCGTAGATTCTGTTCCTTATAATTTTGAGATGAGAGGGATGACCTTTTTTCGGCTGTGATCAGCTACTACTTTAACATCCAGGAGGGAATTCGCTGAAAAAGGTAATTCGATTTCATCGGAAATGAATTCTTCGCCGTCAATTCGATTTATTTGCATATAAAGACGGAATGGTTCTTTAGTGCTGCGAGTTATGATCAGATTGGTGGCAGCAGCTTCCAGTTTTGCAATTTCCTCAGCTTTTGCGGTGGTGCTTGCAGAGAAGAGGTATGTCCGTTTTTGATCTCCCTCGGCGGCAGTCAGCATTTTTTCAAGAATACCATTTTTATAAGTAGGAGAGAATAGTAACAAGTTTAGAGCTGAGGCAAAGATTAAAATCCCCGGACCTTCATCTGGCACCATACTGCAAGCTTGATCTATGGCGGCATCCCAGACATCAGGTTTAACAACATTAGCCTTAAATCGGTTTCCCAGGGGAGGGGTGATTCCATCCAGTTCAGCATCAAGTTCTATGAAGGTGATATGCTTTTGGTAGTCACCCAAATCCAATTGACTGACTTTTTTTAAACCAGCTGCGATAAAACTATGATCGGGATATTGCAGGGACATAAAAACCACGCTTCCTCCCTGGCGCAGCCACGATGCGGCAATTACATTGCCAATCAGCGGTTTTCCTGAACCCCCTGGCCCACTCAGTAGAGTTAAACTTGGAATGGGTAATCCTTCCGGAATTATTTGATCAAACCAATCTGTATTTGTGTAGATTCTGTCCAATATTTAACCTCTCCAATTTTCTTGTTCTTTGACCAGGAATTCTTGACGTTCCTCATCGCTCATTAGATCCAAATTCGCTCCTGAAAGCTCGCCGCCAGCTGATTGAGCTGCAATTCCAAGAGCGTTGATCAGGTAATCACGGATATTGTCAGGAATACTTGGAAAGGGTAGTACCAATGTGAATGTTACTTTTCCGTCGGGAGTCACCGTGACATTTTTCAACATCCCTAATTCAATTAAAGTTGCTGAAATTGAGGGATGTTCAACTTTCGCAAGTGCTTCACGAATATGCTGATTTATTAATTGGTCATCCATAGTTCGTACTCCGATAATTCCACATTCATTTATTTGCCTGGTCGTAGGCTTTCAGCAGGTTGTTTATTTCATCCCTTCTTTGACGCAGCCCATCGATTAATTCTGCCAGGCGAGTTTTACCTTCAGGCAAAATCTGGTATACACGCCTCTGCGGTCCAAGGCTTTCTTCTCCGATATGGGAAGACACCCAACCAATTTCTTCCATGTTGCGAAGGATTCGATATACCAGGCTTGGATCGATTTGATCAGAATTGAATCCAAACTCTTTTACACCTTCAAGTAAAGAATAGCCATGTGAATTCTCTCGAGTTAATAGAAATAATAAGGCAGGACGCAAAAACCCCATTATTCCCAGATGCCGTCGATTCCTTCCTATACCTAATTCTCTTCCATCTGGCATGTAAACCTCACGTTCTCCTGATAAAAATCCTCTAAAGGATATACTTCTATTGTACATATGTCATTAGTATTGTAGAAGTGACTTGTGTTATATTCTGCTGATGATGACATCACCCCGAAACTATTATTTATAAATTAATATTAATCTGTCCCCCATACCTCAACTCTCGTCTTTGGAATTATTCCTGCTATAATCCACTGGGTTATTTGTTGGATTTTTTATGAATAAAAATGGAGTTAATATCTGAATGAAAAAAACACTCGTTTTTGACCTTGGTGGGGTTTTGATTGACTGGAATCCCCGTCATCTCTATGAGAAGATCTTCTCTGATCTGGATGAGATGGAATACTTCTTAAAACAGGTCTGCTCACTGGAGTGGAATTCCCAAATGGATGTGGATAAATCCTTCCTGGATGCCATCGATGAACTGATTCCAAAATTTCCTCAATATGAAGAACAGATCCGGGCTTATTTTGAACGCTGGGAGGAAATGATCGATGGAGATTTTCCAGGTACTGTGGAGGTTCTAAGAGAGTTGAAAGAGGATGGCTACCCGTTGGCTGCTCTGAGCAACTGGTCTTCCGAGACCTTTCCACGAGTTAAGGATCAGTATGAATTTTTAAGCTGGTTTACGTCGTTAGTGATCTCAGGTCATATCGGATACAAAAAGCCGGATCCGGAACCATTCCAGATCTTGCTGCATGAACTGAATCTAAACGCTGGGGATTGTATATTCATCGATGATATGGAAGATAATATCCAGGAAGCCCGACGGCAGGGATTTGAGGTAATTCAATTTTCCTCGCCTGAGCAACTCCGGGCAGATCTGGTGGATCTGGGGTTAATATAGAAGGATTGGAGAACATGGAAGGACAAAAAGGAACTGGTTTAGCAGGACGAATCCCATTTTATTATGGTTGGTTGATGGTGCCGGTGGCTGTTATTGCCTCGGCAGTGACCGGTGTTGGTCAAACATATGGTGTTTCTGTCTTTAATCCTTCCCTGCTGGACTCACTGGGGATTTCTCTGACTGTCTTATCTGGTACTTATATGGTGGGAACGCTGCTGGCGTCCCTGCCCCAGGCATTTATCGGTTCATTGATGGACCGTTTTGGCATCAAAAAAACGATGATTGGGGTAGTTATCCTGCTGGGTGGTGCTTGTATCTTTTTTGCCCAGGTTAATTCCCTTGTAACGTTATTACTTGGCTTTTTCCTGCTGCGTTTATTGGGTCAGGGCGGACTCTCTCTGCTTTCAGGAAATATTGCGGCCATGTGGTTCCGGGAGAAACTTGGCACTGTGACTGGTTTTATCAGCAGTGGATTTTCTGTTAGTATGGCGATTATCCCTGCTTTTTTTCTCTACCTAATAAATTTGAAGGGCTGGCGCACCGCTTATACCTGGTTGGGTTTCCTGGTTTGGTTGATCATGTTACCAATGCTGCTGTTGGTCTTCAAGAATAATCCGGAAGAAGTAGGCCAGGATTTGGATGGTGGTCCTGTGGAAAAGAAGGAAATCCCTGGACAGCAGGGCAACAGCTTATATTCCTTTACGGTAAAAGAAGCCCGGAAAACACCGGCATACTGGATCATGATGATCAACAGTGCCTTATGGGCCATGATCGTCACAGCGGTATTTTTTAACCTGTTGTCCATTTTTGATTCACTTGGAATCTCTCACGGAGTCGCTGCGGCAACTTACACTACTTATGCGGCTGCTTCCTTAGTAACCCAGCTATTATTGGGGCCGACGGCGGACAGGGGATCTCTGCAATACATGCTTCTTGGTTGTATGGCCTTTCTGGCTGCGGGAATTGCAGTACTTACTTTTTCTTCGTCCCCAGTTCTTGCCCATTCTTATGCAGTCTTGATTGGAATTTCCACTGGTTTGATTTCCATAGTGGGTGGAACCCTGTTTGCTAGGTATTATGGTCAAGCGAATCTTGGAAAACTCAGGGGTGGTGTGCTGACAGCACAAGTGGCTGGCAGCAGCCTGGGGCCTTTTATCACGGGAGTGATCTACGATCTCACCGGCAGCTTCCAGATCTCCCTTTGGATCTTTGTCGCGATACTGGTTCCGGCTGCACTGTTTTCATTAAAAGCTACTCAACCACCGATTCCGGTAGGAAATAGTACTGAAGGTTAATTATGGAACAGCGCATCAAGGACCGTTTCTCAGAATCCATTCTCAGTCAGGCGCGAGCGGCATATGGGATCAACCCCGGGGATATCCAGGAATTGGATGGATTTGAGAGCTATATTTATGAATATTCCCGAGGAGAAGAAGAGGGTATATTAAGGATTGCCCACAGCATCCGCCGCAGCCCGGATTTGATCCGGGGAGAGCTGGATTGGATCAACTACTTGAAATCCGGTGGATCATCTGTGGCTGAGGCTTTGATTTCCCGTAATGAAAATTGGGTTGAGGAGATTGATGATGGCGCCGGGGGATATTTCCTGGCAAATGCTTTTGAAAAAGCAGCTGGACAACCACGCAGGGGAGAGTGGACTGATGAGCTGTTATTTGAGTACGGCCGCCAGATAGGATTGATGCATAAACTGTCCACGGCCTATCAGCCTGCTAATCCAGAGTGGAAGCGCCCGGAATGGGATGATCCCATTCATATGAAGTGGATCAATTCATCCCACCCCGGGACCACAAGATCATCCAGATTCTTCGCGATCTAGTAAAGAGGATTCGAAATCTCCCGCTGGAAAAATCCAGCTTCGGGTTGATCCACAGGGATGCCCATCAGGGCAACTTTTTTGTGGATAGTGACAAAATCACTTTTTTTGATTTTGATGACTGCTCTTACAGCTGGTTTGTGGAAGATATTGCCCTGGTCCTATTTTATGTGGTCATGGGACAGAAGGATCCTGCCGGGTTTATTGAGTATTTCCTCTCTGGTTTTTTACCGGGGTATTTTTCCGAATATGATCTTGAACATCAATGGTTCCAGGATATTCCGCTTTTTATAAAGATGAGAGAAATTGATCTCTATGCCGTGATCCACCGCAGCTTTGATGTTGAGAACCTGGATGATCCCTGGTGTGTCTGGTATATGGATGGCAGAAAAGAACGCCTGGAAAAAGAGATCCCTTACCTTGACTTTGATTTTTCGAATCTTGATTTTCTGAAATTTAGTTAATTTCGATTTCAGGGACTTTATATCCCTCAAAAGACCTTACAAATTAAAAAATTCTTGTTATAACCCCCACAGATGGGGGTTTTTGTATCTTCGTCCACGATTAGGGTGGAAATAACCGCTTGACAAGCAGGTAATCATCTTGTATACTCCTGATAGAACATGTAGGGACAAGTGGGTACATGTAGGAAAGTGAAGTACCGTCAGGCACGGGAAAGCAATATGACAAGAGCACTCTATCAGCAAGTTGCGGAATCAATCTTGGAGCAGATCGAGAACGGTGAGCTCCAACCCGGAGCGCGCCTTCCATCAGAAAATGCTTTAAGTGAACATCATGGTGTTGGACGGAACACTATTCGCCACGCCCTGAGTGATTTGGCGGCCAAGGGTTACCTTGAATCTGTCCATGGTGTGGGGACTTTTGTAACGGAGGATCATTTTCCCAAGACCGTGGAATTCCTGTATGGTTTTTCGCAGGAGATGGCTCAGCGCGGGAAGAATGTTGCCAGCCAGGTCATCGAATCCAAAATCATTCCGGCCGACCCACTATTAGCCCGGGTTCTCAGGATCCAATTGGGTGCAGAAGTGGTTTTTCTGTATCGCTTACGGGTGGTTGATGGAAAAGCAGCTGCCATAGAACGAGCGTATTTACCGCATGCGTTTTGCCTTGGAATCCTGGAGCATGATTTTTCCAAAGAATCCCTCTATGATGTTTTGGCAGCCCAATATAATATGAAACCCGATCATGCTGAGCAGGAAATTGGCGCAGAGATCGCAACTCCTCATGTAGCAGAGTTGATGGAATTAATCCACCCCGCTCCAGTCCTGGTAATTCGGCGAGAAACCCGCACGGCTGATGGTAGGGTCATCGAATATGTGGAATCTGAATTTAGGGCAGACCGCTTCCGTTTTTATACTAATTTAAAAGCATCAGCATCTTCACCGACTTCAATATTCCAGCGTTATCCGATTAATGTATAACAAGAGTGAAATATATGGCAAACATTAACGATACGGATCTAAAAAGAATAGTTGATGAAGTAGTATCCGGAATAATGCGGGAAATGCCTTCCCAGATGACACCGGAATCTACTGAAAACCCAGTCCCTGCCACTGCTGGTTCAAAGGTTGTTGCTATTGGGGCAGATCATGGTGGTTTCCCGATGAAAGAAAACCTAAAAGCTTTCCTAGAAGACAAGGGCTTCAAGGTTATAGATTGTGGCACCAACAGCACAGATTCAGTGGATTACCCGGATTTTGCCAGAGCAGTCGCGGAGCAAGTTGCTTCCGGATCTGCCTGGAGGGGTGTGATGATTGATGGTGCCGGTATTGGCAGTTGCATGGCTGCTAATAAGGTTCGTGGTGTTCGGGCAGCTATGTGTTATGACTATGCAACTGCTTTTAACAGCCGAGAACATAATAATGCAAATCTGCTGACCCTTGGTGCCGGATTGATCGGCCCCAACCTGGCCAAGCAGATCCTTACTACTTTTTTAGAAACCGAGTTCGGCGGAGATCGCCATGCCCGCCG
>Ga0075114_10002057_pt1 | contig 10542 bp, 7 predicted proteins | sample AntAceMetag02UKM_FD_69784 | JGI IMG/M metagenome (GOLD analysis project Ga0075114, IMG submission 69784) | Saline lake microbial communities from Ace Lake, Antarctica - Antarctic Ace Lake Metagenome 02UKM | ecosystem: Environmental > Aquatic > Non-marine Saline and Alkaline > Saline | place...
GGCGCTGATGGGCGAGGCTGAGGTGAACGAAGATCCCAAAGTGGCGCTCTTTGACGACTACCTGGCTCGCTACGCCCTCTTCGGCCAGGATGGGCAAGAAGGGGTGGATTTCGGTGATCACCTGGCCAACTACGTGGCCAGCCAGCACCGGCAGTGCGTCTATTGCGGTGGGCCGTTCCCCACTGCCAAGTGGATGACCGCCGACGTGCGCTCCGACGTCACCGTACAGACTTTCTCCAACCGGCTGCGGGGTGGGTCAGGAGAGCCCAAGAAGTACATCTGCGCTGTATGTCAGCTCCAGTTCCTGCTGGAGAAACTGAACTACCCCACGGTGCGGGGCGAGAAGACAATGTACTTGCACCTGTTCCCCTACTCCTTCCTCACCGAGCCTTTTATCCAGGGTCTCAACAGCACCGTGCGGTGGATCACCAGCGAGGACACGGCAGTGCAGGCCCTCAATCTGCGCCATCAGGAAGCGATGCGCTCCTACCTGGAGGGGAAGATGGTACCATCGACCTTCCGCGCCCGCACTGCCAAGGGCAAACCTCAGCCTTACGGACTCTACCTGCCCCGCTACGCCGATACAGTAGGCAACCTGCTCATCTTCCCTATCAACCCAGCCGGCCGGAACGACACCCAGCGCTTCCTCTTCGCCTTGTGGAACGCGCTGATCCTGCAGCGGCACTTCGGGGTCAAGGTGCTGCTGAGCAACTCGTCGTTGGCCCCGCTGGGCAAGGAGGAGTTCGGCGACCTGTACGTGGACAATATCCCGCTGACCTGCCGGGGACTCCTGCCCCACAACGGCTATGCCCAGTTCAAAGACGGCACCTCGGAGCCAGGGACGCTGGCTCGGCTGTGGGAAGATGTGGGGCGTCTGTTTGCCCTGCGGGGACTGACCTTCACTGCCAGCCGTCAGGATGAGATGACGGCCCTGGTACGCGCGCTGGCCGAGGGGCCGCTGGCCCTTTTCTACACGACGGAGAAGCTGCTGGAGGCCCGGGTGCGGGCCGGCCAGCAGGCAGAAGGGGGGCTGATCACCTGGCTTTCGCAGCAGGCTTTCCCCCACGTGGAACCATTGGCCTTGAGCAAAGGAGGTGTCTGGATGGCCAAACTGAGCCAAGAACTGCAACGATTGGCGGGGATCGCCTGGCAGAACGGACTGCGGGGGCGGTCGCTGCAGAAGAGCAGCCTGCTCTTCCCGCTGGATGAGCTGTTTAAGAAGCTGGGGCACCCCAGCGGGACCCCTGATCGGGAGGCGCTAGTGGCTGCGGCGACGATGGACATCTTCGATCACCTGAGCCGAATCGCCGACGAGCGGTACAAGCCAGGCCGCAGGAAGTGGGAGGCGACCAAGTCGTTTGTGGAGGCCTTTTTCGGCGGCGTGCTGGGGGGCGTCTACGGCGGCAACGTGCGCAAGCTGCTGGCTGACGAGAAGCTGCTTCGCTCTGCTTTCCTGTTCTACGTGCGGGAGCAGATCCCACGCAGGAAAGCGCTACAGGAAGCCGAGATTGAGCAAGAAGAATGACAGAACCAGATTGCTAAGGAGGTCATCCAATGAGCATCATTGCCAAGTACGCCGATCATTTTCTCCCTACCTACAGCAACTACCCACAGGGGCGCTACGTTAGCTTGCTTCTGCTGCGCCGTGTCGACTCGGAAGCGATGTTTCGCACCGAGGGGAGTGGGGAGCCGCTGAACAAGGAGTTCGTCCACGCCGGGATTGCCGAGCGTAGCGATGAAGTGATCCAGCGGATTGTTATCAGCAAGCGCAAGCAGACGGCGGTGGAGCGGCGCACTGGCCGCGAACTGCTGCGCAAATGTGACAAGCTGTTCAACGGTCAAAGGACGGGGATACCATGTGCCCTCAACCGTAACGATCCCTGCGAGCGATGCATGGACTGCATGATCTACGGCTACGCCGCTGGCGGAGGTGGGGCACAAAAGTCGCGGGTGATCACTGATGATGCCTTCAGCCTGCACCCGGCGGGCGTCGTCACCGACACTCGCCAGTTCAATGCGCTCTTTGACAGCGGCACCATGCGCGACCCGGAGACCGGTAAGCCTTCACACAGCATTGGCACTGACGAGTACGTCAAGCCGGAGACGCTTTTCTTGGACATCGAGACGCTGAAGGACCTGACGGCTGACGAGTTCCGTTACGTGTTGGGCAACGTGCTCCGCTCCAGACGCTACGGAGCCATCTCCTCCCGCATCGGCAAGGTGAAGAACATCCTGGTCGGGGTGATTCTCAGCGACTGCGAGCTGTTCAGTAATCTCGAATTGACCCAAGTGGTCTACGATCGCTTGCGGGGCGACAGGCCGGAGCTGGACTTTCCCCTGGGAAGCGGAGTGGTGGTGGAGACAGTGCGGGCCGCAGCCGGAGAACTGAGTGAGCGGGTGGCCGGACAGTTGACGATTTTGCTGCCGGATGAAGTGGATAGCATGGTGGACGAGATCACTGTCTTCTATCGGGATGAGGACGCGGTGCGCCGCATGCTGGAGGAGGCGACAGGTATGTATGGGCCTCAGGGCTAGGAGGTGGGCCATGCACATCTATCGCTGTAGGCTCACGCTGATGGAGCCCACCTTCTACAGCAGCCGAGAGGTGAGCGCCTACTATCAGACCGCGCCGCTCATCGGCAACATCGCTCTGGCCTACGCTTTTGGCTTCTGCCAGGCTCCGTACTTCAACGACGGCACCATCTACTATCGGGAACACCTGACGGCACTGAATGAACGAGGGGTCTACGTGACGCCGGCCACCATTCTTGGCGAGCCTCGCTTCAGTCTGGGCCAGTTCAACGCCCAGCCTGATGCTTACTGGTACGCCTTTGCCAACAACGTTATTGTCACTCGGCCCGATGGGACCTGGGCCGAGAAGCAGGGTGCGGCCTGGTACATCCACTGGCCCGACGGGCGGCGGCAGAAGGTGGGGCTAGAGAACCGGCCGCAGCATGGTCGTATCCGCTACCTGGCCATCGGCAACCGGGCGGTGGGGTACGTGCTGAGCCAAGAACCGCTGGGGCTGCCTAGTTACATCCGTCTGGGCAAGTTCATGAGCAAGGCCCGGGTGGAAGCGGAAGAGGTGCGCCATCAGGTGGTCGAGGCTCAGGGGGTGGGCGTGCCGTTCCTGCTCAACCCGGCTGACCTGCCGCCAGAGGTGCGGCTGGGCGTCTTCGACCTGATCAGTGTACCCCCCACGCCGTTGGTGCGAAACGCCGTGCTGAGTGGCCTCTTCTACCGCCTGGCTGCTGACACCATGCTGCCAGCAGGCATGCGGTTTGGGGTGGAGCGGTTGGGGTAAGAGGGCAGTATGGCACAATAGGAACGTGTCCGGCCCTGGATGTCCGTCCCGGCCTGTTTGAGGAGGGCTGGAGCGGGCATCTGGGCACGCTGTCAGGTGGATGGTGGTTCCGCCCATGAAGGCTCTGAAGATACTTTGGACTATCGACTCCCTGAGCACACGGAGGTGGATATGACTGAGATCATGACGATTACGCTCAAGACGTTGACGCCGCTCTGGACCGGCGGGGTGGATGGGAAGTGCGACCGGTTGCACGCCACGGGCCTCATCGGCTCTCTGCGCTGGTGGTACGAGGCCATCCTGCGCGGGCTGGGAGGCCATGTTTGTGATCCAGTGGAGCAACCCTGCCTCTATGACACGGAGCAACCACACAATGGCCTCTGTCTTGGATGCCAGATGTTCGGTGCCACCGGTTGGGCGCGCCGTTTTCGTCTCCTCGTCCATGATCGAACGGCGTCGGCCGGTCCTACTGGCGCTCGACAGCCTACGGGCGACCGCTTCAAGCGGGACGGCAGGACACGTCCATCGTGGTACTTCAACGGCGGACGAGAGGGGGACCTCGAGCTCAGGATTGTCCCCACCGGCCCTGACTTCGATCCGGCTATCATTCAGGGGACGCTCTCGCTCATCGAGCGGCATGGTGGCCTTGCCGCCAAAACCCAGTTGGGATATGGGTGGATCGAAATCGCGTCGGCACCATCCTTTAACGTGACTGTCTTTGTCAGCAAGCTGCACTCCACCGCTGCGGAGCAGCCGGCTGCAAATAGTGACCTCCCATCTCTCGATACCATGTTCTTTGCCCATCTCCAGGTGCCAGAGTCAGGGCTAACACCCGCACTGAACCTCAAATATGACCTGCGGGCCGCATTTCGATTAGCCTTCAACGGCGACCAACGCCTGCGTCACTGGGTCTGTGGCCATGTGCGTGGCAACGAACGTCGGGCATCGAAAATCAGCATTACACAGGCCGTGGATGGCACTGCACGTGTCTGGGGATGGATCCCTGATCGTGTGCCTGTCAAAGGGGTAACCCGGGGCCAGGTGATTGAGCAGATTCGAGCGACTGTCCAAACGTACGGCACGGTGCAATCCTGGCGAGAGTTTGACGCCGCTCAAGATACTGCCGGGCGGCACACCCGAATCGACGACTATCTTGCCAGTCTGTTGGAGGTTGAGACATGACGTATCGAGATTCCATGGCATTCTCGCTCGACGAAGCCCAAAGGCTGATTGACGAACTGACTGATCGAGAGCACGATCTGGCTGAAGCCAGACGCTCGCGCGACAGGCGGATGCGGAGTGACGCTGAGGCGCAGACTGGGCAACTGAGGAGGCAACTGCTCGATCAGGAAGATGCGTCGAGCCTCTATCTCTACCTGTCGGCAACCGGCGCTGCCGACAGCGAAGGCTTCCGCACAGAGTGGCAGCAACGGTCGCTCCGCGTAGACGTGTCCGAGGAGCTACGGCAGTGGGCAGTTGAGGAGTTCTTCCGTGAACACTGGAGCCAAAGCGAGATCGACCTCACCCGCCTCCCGGCCTACTCGTTCAGCGTGCACTTCGCCTTCACGCTGGCTCAGCCCTACCTGTCCAGAGACGACAATTCGTTCTACATCATCGACAACCCCATCGTGCGGGACAAGGTTTTCCGGTTGCCCCTGGTGCGGCCGTCCAGTTGGAAGGGCAACCTGCGGGCGACGCTCTGGCAATTGGGACACCGGCACGACGGCGAGAAGTACAAGGACGAGTCGATCCAGCACATGTTCGGTGAGACCAGGGGCGACGACACGGGCCAGGCCGGGCGGCTGATCTTCTTTCCTAGCTTCTTCACGAAGACGGGGCTGGAGATCATCAATCCCCACGACCGCACCCGCCGGGTGGGCAAGAATCCCATCCTCTTCGAGAGCGTCCCTATTGGCGCCGCGGGCCGGTTCACCCTGCTCTACGTTCCCTTCGATCGGGTGGGGACAAAGGCCAACGAGACGGCCAGGGAAGTGGCGGCAGACCTGCGGGTGCTGGCCACCGGGCTACAGGCCATGTTCTGCCTCTACGGCTTCGGGGCCAAGACCAGCAGCGGTTTTGGCCTGGCCCAGGAGGCGGTGTGTGGCGGCACGTTGACCCTGCGCGCCACAGGGCTGCAGGATGCCCTGGAGCCGTCCCCGGCTCCAAAGACCGCCCCTGACCCTTCATTGCCTCGTTACCTGGAAGCGGTCGGCCGGCTGCATGCGGACCTGCGGGCAGCCGACGGCAGCTTGGTGTCGGGGGAGGCGCATCGGGAGCTAATCGAAAGCCGGGGGCAGAAGTACGCCAAGAAGGACCGTCAACTCTATGAGAAAGCCAAAGCGTGGTGGGAGCGGGAGGGCAGGGGCCTGGCCGAGCAAGGACTGGAACCGGAGCTAGAAGCGCCTGCCCCGCCGCCGGCGCCAATCCCAGCTTGGCCGTCTCGGTGCTTTTCCTCGTTCGACGAACTGCTGAACCTGGCTGAGCGGGTGGCCCAGCAGTTGACCCAAGGAGGCGACCAATGAGCTGCGACCTGAAGGTGCTGGAGGATCACCGCAACGAACTCCTGCTGGCCGAAGTAGCGGCGTGGCTGCACGACATGGGGAAGTGTGCTCATGCGTTCTTGCAGCCCGATGGCACAGGATTCAATGCGACAAATTGTCAAGGAGGTCATCGTGCAAACCCACACAAGGCGGTATTTGAGACGAGCGAGTTGAGCCAACTCGCTTATTGGTCAAGATTATCTGCTGCCCGCGGTCAATGTCCTCGCCTGGAAGAAGCACGACACCGTACGGCCCTTTGGCGAACTCTGAAGAAGCTCACTGTAAGTCCAACAAGCCTTGACTTGCAGGTGACTCTACCTGGTCTTGGAGGGGCTACTGTTCGAGAACTTATCCTATGGGGAAGGCCGGTGGTCAGTGATCGATACCAACGGTTCCAAAAGGTCCTGGAAAACCGGGTTATCATGGCCGCTTATCTCGGTCGAGCACACAGTGCGGCTCACATCGAAAAAGAGGAATCACACGAAAGGACCGAATGTTTCATCAGCAGTCCATTTGGTTTTGAGTATGCGCAGCTTGAGGATTTGGATGGGAAACTCCAGCGAGTACTTCATTCGCTTGCATCCTCTCCTAATCCCCAGAGGATGAGTTTCATTGATGACCTGAAAAAGAACTTCCTTCTTGCTCTCGGGGACACACGACGTCCTGAAAACGAAGTCACTCTCTGGGACTGGTCCACTCTTGTCGCTGCGTTGTATAAGGCGGCCCTCGCCGGCGCGCTTCTGGGCTATCAACCTCAGCCGAGGGACCTGCGCTGGCGGCTGCTCAGCATCCAAATAGACGAGGTCAGATTCCAGGATCACATCACACGCTTGCCTGACCTCATGGCGCGTCAACGGCTGCTGCAGGATGGGTTCGAGCGAGTGCGCATCCTGCTGGAGGAAACCTACCCCCTCGGTACGGAGGTCTACAGGGATGAAAGCACTAGTCTTTACGTGGTGCCAAACCTACCCAACCTAGCTGGCCTGACTGATGCCACCAGAACAACCCTGGAGGAGCTCATTCGACGTGCATTTGCCCAGGGTACCGTTGCGAATGACCCAAGTTTGGCGCTATCAGGGGAGATGATCCCTGAGATCGAGTTCGGGCGCGATTGCGATGCCTGGTGGGGACAGCGGCCAGACAGAAAGCAGCCCTCGAGTCTGGACGAGGTGCCACCGGTCGGTAAGCTTCTCCGGCGAACCGTTTCCACCCATGCTGATGTCCAAATGGTTGCTGGCTGGTGGACCGGTGTCGCCCGCGAAATCTGCCCCGTCTGCGAAGTACGCCCCCAGGCGCCGCCGAACTCCAAGGCCGGGCGGCGCAATGTCTGTGAGGTCTGCGAGCAACGGCGGGACGATCGGGCGAAAGCGTGGGTGTCCAACCTGCATACTACCATCTGGACCGACGAAGTTGCCGACGTCAACGGCCGGCTGGCCCTGGTGGTAGGTCGGTTTGACCTGCATCGCTGGCTCGATGGCGGCATGGTCCAGACCCTGCTGGTGACCGATCCCGCCAGGTGCGAGGGCATACTCAAGAACCCTTCCTTCGCCCGCATCCGCCGGGTATGGGAGACCACCCGCACATTGTGGCAGGAGCTGACCGACCAACTTCAGGATGGAACCATCATCCCGCAGGCGTCTGAACGCCTCGTCATACAGCCTCTCAACGCCGAGACGCTGGACCTTGGACCCTTCCACACCTATGAACTGCTGGTGCGGGGCGTCCGTCTCAGTGTGGTGTGGGATGCACCGAGCCACCGCTTCATCACCTGCGACAACCTGGACTACCTCAGTAAGCCCGAACTGTTGGGACAGCCGCTGGCGGAAGCGGTGCAGCCGGGGCATACGCTTGCTCTCGAAGAGCCCACCGGCTATGGTGGCACTGATCGGCGCCTGGGCCAGATTTCCATTGAGATTGAGGATGCAACACCCCTCATCCAGCCCTACGCGCCCGTCATCCCCATCCTGGCCGAACCCCGCACCTTCATGGCCCTGGTCCCCGCGGACAAGGCCCTGGCTGTGGTACAGGCCATCAAAGCCAAATACGAGCAGGAGATGGGCAAGGTGCGCAACCGTCTGCCCCTGGCACTGGGCGTTGTCTATGGCGGGCGGCGCACGCCTCTGGCCGCCCTGCTCGACGCCGGCCGACGCATGCTGCGGCGCCCCGCCAAGGAAACCCCGGCGAAAGTGGTGAACATGGTCCCGCAGAAACCGCTGGCTGACAGTTGGTCCAAGGCAGTGGAGGTGACCCTGCGCCTGGGCGAGCGGGAAATCACCATCGCCGTGCCCACTGTCATGGGCGACGGCACAACGCACGACGTTTGGTATCCCTACTGGCAGGTGATGGGCAAGCCGACGGACCGCAAGCGCTGGTTCGTCGGCCCCGACGGGGAACACTGGGTGCACGTGGCCGACCTGCGGCCGGGAGACTTGGTCAGCTTCACCCCCTCCACCTTCGACTACGAGTACCTGGATACCAGCGCCCGCCGCTTCGAGGTGTCGTACGGTACTGACGGGCAACGCCGTAATGCCGCCCGTCACCAGCGTCCCTACCTGCTGGAGGAGGTAGACGCCATCGAGGAGGCCTGGGGCCAGATCAGCCGTCTCTCCAGTTCCCAGATCCGTCCGCTGGAGGCGCTTGTCGAGGCGAAACGCCGCGACTGGGGCCAGCCCACCGGCACCCTGAATGTCTCCACGACCTTCCGCCAATTCGTCGGCGACGTGCTGCGCGAGGCCGGTGTTCACAGCCCGGCTTTGGAGCGGGCCGCCACCACCGGCATGTTGGCCGATGCCCTGGAAATCCATCTGACCATCCACAAGGACAAATCGCAACAGGAGGATGCGTGAATGTACACCCAGCAACGCTTTCTGCTCATGACTTTGGACCCCGTACACATTGGCACTGGCGGCTACCGTCTGGGGCGGGTGGACCTGAGCATCGCCCGCGACCTGGGCACCAATCTGCCCAAGATCCCTGGCACCTCCCTGGCCGGGGCCGCCCGCTCCTACGCGGCCATGCGCTACGAGAAGCTGGGCTGCGCCGGACAGGGCAGCAGGGACCGCAACCATTGCGGCGAAGCCGCCTGCCCTATCTGTTACACCTTCGGCCACGCCCGCGGCAGGGCGGGTGGCAACGCCGGCACCGTCAGCCTGGGCGACGCCCAACTGCTGCTCTTCCCAGTCTACTCCATGGCTGGGCCGGTGTGGGTGACCAGCGTGGCGCAACTGCGACAGGCAGGCTTCGCCGTGAACGCACCCGAGCTGGCCCGGGGCGAGTTTGCTACGACCCTGGCGGCCTGGGCCAAACACCTGAACCTGGGCTGGCTGCTGCTGGAGCACAAGCCCGGAGACGCTGACATAAGCCCAGCCGGGCAGGAGGCGGTCCAGGGCTGGAAAGACATCGCGCGCCGCCTGGTCCTGGTGGAAGAGGGCATCTTCTCCCAGATCGTCAACAGCAACCTGGAGGTGCGCACCTCGGTCAGCATTGACCCCGTCACCGGTGCGGCCAAGGCAGGCGCTCTCTTCACGTACGAGGCCCTGCCTCGGGCTGCTTGGCTCTGGTGCGACGTGGTGGAGGACGATTATCGAATCGGCGACGAACCCTGGCCCGTCTCACAGACCTTCACCAACAAAGCCCTGGGCGAGACCTGGAGTCGATCACTGGCGGTGGTCAAGGCAGGGTTGGGACTGGCTGAGTACCTGGGCGTCGGCGGCATGGGCACACGGGGCTTCGGCCGCATCAAAGTGATGCACAACTGGGAGGTGAGCCATGCGTAACCTGGACACCCTTGCCGCACAGACTGCCCAACAGATTGTCGCTGATACGCAGAACTCTGCTGCTGCCAGCGAGGTGGACAGCCTGGCCACCAAGGCCCTGGGCGTGCTACAAGAGAACGGTGTGTATGCCTGCGCGCTGTTCCTGTATTCGCGCACCGGCAAAGAGAAGGACAAGATCGCTCCGCTGATGCGGAGGCAGCTACTTGCCCTGGCGGCGCAAGAGGTGCTGAACCAACAGTCGCCGCCCGACCAGGCTGAAAAAGCGCTCCGCTTCGTCAGCGACGACATCGCCAGTGACCTGGACACCTTGCTGCTGGTCAAGCAGGTGTGGGAGCAGACTCTGATCTACGTGCGCTACGGCGCTAAGGCCGGGGGCTGAGTCATGAGCTGGACAGCCTACAAGGTCGTGCTACGTTTGCTTACGCCCTTGCACATCGGCGCTGGCGCCCTGGGCAACGTGCAGCGAACGCGTCCCTACGTCCATGGCAAGGCGCTTTGGGGGGCGCTCACCGCCCGGCTGACCCGCGATAACCCTAGCTTCGGCGGGGACTATGTCGCCGTGGGCCGCCGAGTCAGGGAAGAGCTGGCCTTCAGCTACTTCTATCCGGCCGTTGACGCTCAGGTGCATCTTTGGCCCTGGGATGACCCTGACGCTTTTGGCTGGAGCTACGTGGGCTCCTACACCAGCACCGCTCTCAATTACGCCCGGAATGCCGCCGAGGAGGGCAGCCTGCACGAGACCGAGTTCATTGCGCCCACCACCCGCGACGGCCATGCAGTGTACCTGGTCGGTTACATCTTCGAGCAGACGGACTGCTGCCTGCCATGGCGCGAGGCGCTATCTCGCCTCCAGCTTGGCGGCGAGCGTACCTATGGCTGGGGCCGGGCCGCCGTACACTCCGTTGCTCCCAGCACAGAAGAC
>Ga0075114_10002060_pt1 | contig 10534 bp, 7 predicted proteins | sample AntAceMetag02UKM_FD_69784 | JGI IMG/M metagenome (GOLD analysis project Ga0075114, IMG submission 69784) | Saline lake microbial communities from Ace Lake, Antarctica - Antarctic Ace Lake Metagenome 02UKM | ecosystem: Environmental > Aquatic > Non-marine Saline and Alkaline > Saline | place...
CAAGCGGTTGACGCCAGCCGAGATGACGGGCAGCACCTTCACCATCTCCAACCTGGGGATGTTCGGCATCGAGTCGTTCACCGCCATCATCAACCCTCCCGAATCGGCGATTCTGGCCGTAGGGCAAATCGTGGACACGCCCAGCCCCAAGCGGGGGCCGCCCACGGGCGCCGACGCAGAAGTCAGCGGAGAAGCGGAAGAAGCGGAAAAGAGGGGGGGGCATTCCGCTAGTTCCGCTGTTCCGCTGACCATTGAGAGCGAGGGGAAGATCGAGTTGCGGCCGGTGATGCATCTCACCCTTTCCGCCGATCACCGCATCGTGGACGGGGCGGAGGCGGCGCGCTTCCTGGCCGAATTGAAGACCACCCTGGAGAACCCGTACCTGCTGATCTGATCGCACACAAAATCACACGCCCCGCCCCAAGCGGGGCACGCCCACGGGCGCCGACGCAGAAGTCAGCGGAGAAGCGGAAGAAGCGGAAAAGAAGGGGGGGGCATTCCGCTCATTCCGCTGTTCCGCTGACCATTGAGCGCGAGGGGGAGATCGAGCTGCGGCCAGTGATGCATCTCACCCTTTCCGCCGATCACCGCGTCGTGGCGGGCTGGGACACACCGATCTAGCTGATCCGGTCCACCCGTACGGCGCAGACCTTATACTCTGGAATCCCGGCCACAGGATCCAACGCAGCAATAGTAAGTTTGTTGGCTGCAGCTTCGGCGAAGTGCCAGGCCATGAAGACGACGCCCTGCTCAGTCATATCGCTCACCAGAGCCTTCACTTCGACTTCGCCACGTCGCGAGGCGACCTTCACCATATCCCCGTCAGCGATGCCCAGCTCGGTGGCATCTTCGCCGTTGATCTCCACCATCCCCTCGGGATAGATCGCGTCCAGACCGGCGGAACGGCGAGACATGGAGCCGGTGTGGAAGTGATACAGCACCCGCCCAGTGGTGAAGATAAACGGGTACTCCTCGTCCGGTTCCTCTGCCGGTGGCTGCCAGTCCACTGCACTGAAGCGCCCCAGCCCGCGAGTGAATTTCCCCACGTGCAGGATGGGCGTACCGGGATGCTCGGCGTTCGGGCAGGGCCACTGCAAGCCCATCTCACCGATGCGGTCGTAGTCCATCCCCCCATAGATGGGGGTCAGGGGGCTGATCTCGTCCATGATCTGGCGCGGCGAGTCGTAGGTCAGCCCGTCATATCCCATGCGGCGGGCGATTTCGCCGATGATCCACCAATCCTGCCGGGCCTCGCCGGGTGGGTCCACCGCCTTGTGCCCCAACTGGACACGTCGCTCGGAGTTGGTGAAGGTGCCGTCCTTCTCGGCAAAGCAGGCTGCGGGCAATACCACGTCCGCTAATTGGGCCGTCTCGGTGAGGAAGATATCCTGCACCACTAGAAGATCGAGGCTCTTGAGACACTCCTCGGCGTGGCTCGCGTCCGGATCCGAGATCGCCGGATTCTCACCCATGATGTACATGGCGCGGATCTCTCCCCGCTCCGCCTTGTGGAGCATCTCTACCAGGGTGGCGCCCACCTGGTTAGAGAGAGGCACGCCCCACGCATCCTCGAATCTCTTCCGCGCCGCCTCGTCGGTCACTTTCTGATAGCCAGGGTAAACGCTAACCAGCGCACCAACATCGCATGCACCCTGAACGTTGACCTGGCCTCGCAGGGGGTTAACGCCGCCGCCGGGCGTACCCATGTTGCCCAGTAGCATCTGAAGATTGGCTGTGGAGAGCACGTTCTGGTGGCCTGTGGTATGCTGGGTGATGCCCATGCCGTAGAGCAGCGCCCCCGGACGGTTCTCGGCTAGCAAGTGTGCCGCCTCGATGATCTCCTCTGGGGTGATACTGCAGATGGCTGCCGCTCGTTCGGGCGGGTATTGCAGCACCTTGGCCTTCAGATCCTCAAACTCCTCGGTGCGCTCTTCGACGAATGTTTTGTCGTAGAGCCTTTCGGCGATGAGGACGTGCATGATGCCGTTGAGCAAGGCGATGTCGGTGCCTGGCTTCTGTCGGATATGGAGTGTGGCAAAATCGGTGATGGGAATGGCGCGAGGATCGCAGACGATGAGCTTGGCTCGCCGTCGCTTGATCGCCTGCCGGATGCGCATACCCAACACCGGATGATCTTCTGTGGTATTAGAGCCGATAATGAAGTATATCTCCGTATCGTTAGCAAGGTCATCGAAGGAGTTGGTCATGGCTCCGGAGCCGAACGCTGTGACCAGACCGGTCACGGTGGCGCTGTGTCAAAGGCGTGCGCAATGGTCTATGTTATTGGTCCCTATCACCGCCCGAGTGAACTTCTGCATCACATAGTTCTCCTCGTTGGTGCATTTGGCGGAGGACAGGGCGGCGAAGGCATCGGGACCATACTGCTCCTTGACCTCCCCAAACCGCGACGCCACAAACTCGAGCACCTCATCCCAGTCAGCCTCTTCGAATTCACCGCCCTTCTGGCGGCGGATCAGGGGCCTGGTCAGCCGGTCGGAGCGGTGGACGAAGTCCAGGCCGAAGCGCCCCTTGACGCAAGTCCAGCCGTGGTTGGCCGGGGCGTCCCACTTGGACGACACCTTGACGATCTGCCCATCCCGTATATTCAAGTCGAACTGGCAGCCCACGCCACAGTAAGGGCAGACCGCCGTCACCTTCTCGAACTCCCAGGAACGTCCCTGCCCCTTGGCCTGCTTGGGCGACAAGGCTCCTGTCGGACAAACCTCCACGCACATACCACAGAACTCGCACGAGCCATCCTGCATCAGACCATCGTAGGCAGTACCGATCTTGCTATCGAACCCGCGCCGGATGACGCCAATCGCCTCTACGCCGTTGATCTCCTCGCAGGCTCGCACGCAGCGCCGGCAAAGGATGCATTTCTCGTAGTCTCGCTCATAAAACGGGTTTGAAGCATCCAGGGGATAGTCGTGTTGCTCACCGGGGAAGCGGGACTGTTTGATGCCATACTCGTAGGCCAGGTCCTGCAATTCGCAGTCGCCCGCCCGCTCGCAGGTCATGCAATCCAGCGGGTGGTCGGAAAGGATTAACTCCAGCACAAAGCGCCGCGTCTCCTCCGCCTTCGGCGAATGAGTCCAGACCTCCATGCCCTCTGCTATCTTGAAGGTGCAGGCCGGCTGCAAGGTTCTCTGTTTGGCTACTTCCACCAAGCACACGCGGCACGCGCCAATAGGTTCCAAGGCTGGATGGTGACACAGAGTGGGGATCTTGATGCCAGCCGATGCAGCCGCCTCTAGAACTGTCTGCCCGGCCTGAGCTGCAATTTTCTGACTGTTGATGGTGATGTTTACCGTTCTCATCAGTCGCCTTATCTCCTTTTCAATGATCAGCGGAACAGCGGAACTGCCGGAATGACCCCACCCCTTCTTTCCGCTTCTTCCGCTTCTCCGCTGACTTTTTCTCGATCCAGAAGGTGGTGGTCACACACTCCACTCGCCTACCGGGATGGGCTTCTCCGGAACCTGCACGCTTTCCCCCGACACCTTGAGCACGGCATCGAAGCGTGATGGACACACATCGAAGCAGTTTCCACACTTGATGCACTTGCTTTGATCAACCACGTGGATCATGCGCTTACCACCCAGTATGGCCCCCGCCGGGCAAGCCCTCAGACAGATGCCACAACCCTCACACTGATCAGGAAGGATATAGTACGAAACGAGCGCTGCGCACTGCAACGACGGGCAGCGATGATCTACGACGTGGGCAAGGAACTCGTCCTCGAAGTAGCGCAACGCGGCCACCACCGGCCCCGGCGTCAGTTGGCCCAGGGCACACAACGCTCCATTCTCCATCCCCGTAGCGATTTCGCTGATGATCTTCAGGTCTTCCGGCTTGCCCTCTCCCTCGGTAATGCGGGTGAGCGCTTCCAACATGCGCTTTCCCCCCATCCGGCAGGGGACGCATTTGCCGCAACTCTCGGCGGTGGCAAAGGTCAGGAAGAACTTGGCCAATTCCACCATGCAGGTGTCTTCATCTACCACGATCATGCCGCCTGAGCCCATGACCGCGCCAAGCTCTACCAGCGAGTCGAAGTCTACCGGCACATCCAGTTGATCGGCTGGAAGACAACCGCCCAGCGGGCCGCCCGTTTGCACAGCTTTGAATTGCTTCCCGTCGGGGATGCCGCCGCCGATGTCATAGATGATCTCCCTCAGCGTAATGCCCATCGGCACCTCCACCAGGCCGGTGTTGTTCACCTTGCCGGTGAGGGCGAAGATGGCCGTGCCTGTGGAGCGCTCGGTGCCGATGCCGGCGAACCAATCGGCGCCGTTGAGGATGATCTGGGGGACATTGGCGTAGCTTTTGACATTGTTGAGATTGGTAGGCTTGTCCCAAAGCCCCCGTTCAGCCGGGAAGGGTGGGCGAGGACGCGGCTCGCCGCGCCGCCCTTCAATGGAGGCCAACAACGCCGTCTCCTCGCCGCACACAAACGCGCCTGCTCCCTCCTTGATGCGCAAATGGAAGGAGAAATCGCTGCCTAGGATATTGTCGCCCAGGAGTCCATGCTCCTCGGCTGCGGCGATGGCCACCCTGAGACGCCTGATGGCCAAAGGGTACTCCGCCCGACAGTAGATATACCCTACCTTCGCGCCGACGGCATAGCCGCAGATGGTCATCCCCTCCAGCAGGCTATGGGGATCACCTTCGATGGTAGCGCGATCCATGAATGCCCCGGGGTCGCCCTCATCGGCGTTGCAGACCAAATACTTGACGTCGCCAGGGGCACGGGAAGTGAACCCCCACTTCAGTCCGGTGAGAAAGCCAGCACCGCCCCGCCCTCTGAGACCGGAGCGCTTCACCTCATCAATGACATCCTCGGACACCATATCGGTCAGAACCTTGGCCAGCGCAGCGTAGCCGTCGCGAGCGATGTATTCCTCGATGTTCTCCGGATCGATGATTCCACAATTGCGCAGCGTGATGCGCTTCTGTTTGCGATAGAAGGGAAGCTCGCTGTAAAAGGGGACCGCCTGGTGAGCCACTGGCTCCTCGTACTCCAACCGTTCCCCAATGCCCTGGCTGAACACCCGCCCCATCACCCACTCTTGAACCACGTTGCCTTCGATCAGATGCTCCTTAATCAGCCGCGGCACCATGTCCGGGTGGACATTGCAGTAGGTGATGCGCGGGCAGCCCGCTTGCTCAATATCCACCAACGGCTCCTTGGAGCATATCCCTATGCAACCCACGCTGGTCACGGTAGCGTCAATCTTCTGTTTCTGCAGTTCTTCCAGGATAGCGTTCTTCGTCTCCCCAGCGCCAGCGGCGATACCACATGTCGCCATCCCGATGATGACCCGGGTTCCGGTTCGAGAGCGCATCTCTAGGCGCTCCTGAGCACTCTGGCGAACCCGGGTCAGATCCTCAACGCTCTTGAGCTTGGGCATGATTCCTCTCTCCAGCAAAGTGAAAGCGGCATTCTCTCCGTTGGCCGCAGCACAGGTCAGATTTCCAGCTTCCCATCATGCGACAGGGACTTCTTTTCCGTTGCCGATGCACCCCTTCACCCTATCCAACAGAACGGACTGTCGCACACCGCCCATAACCTGGTCATCCAGAACAGCCACAGGCGCCAGAGCACAGCAGCCCAGACAGTAGACAAGCTCCACAGTCAACTCACCATCCTCTGTCGTCTCACCGGGTCCTGTACCGAACTCCTCTTGCACAGCGGACATCAAGTTGGGAGCGCCCTTGACGTGGCAGGCAGTGCCGTCGCACAACTTGAGGACGTGCTTGCCTCTGCGTTCCAGGTAGAATTGGGAATAGAAAGTCACTACGCCGTAGACCTTGGTCAACGATACCCCAAGCCGGTCAGCAATAGACTGCAGCACCTCCCGTGGCAGATAGCCGAAAACGTCCTGCGCCTTTTGCAGCACAGGGATCAAACCGCCCTCCTCCTCCCCCACCTCCCCGATAATCTGCTCTACCTTGGTGAGATCAAGGTCCTCTACCATGTGCAAGCTTCCTCCCTTGTTGATGGATCTGCCAGCGGTTGTTGGCTCATTCAGTTACAAACTATGGCACATTTGCCGACAACTGCCCATGATTGCCGTCATACGGCATCCCGAAGTGCGGACTTCAGCGCAATGGTCAGGCCCGCCTGCCGAGCCGCGGGCAGGCAACGGCCTGCGGCTGATCGTCACACACCAGGTCAAGGCCCGCCGCGCTGGCGTTGGACTTCACCTGTCCCACCAGGCCCGGAGAAGTCAGCGGAGAAGCGGAAAGAGCGGAAAGGTATGGGGTCATTCCGCTTGTTCCGCTTGTTCCACTGTTCAGCTGACCACGGACTTACAGCCGGGGATCACGCAGGTGACCGCCCATGCTGCAAGCAGCAGGCCAATGCCTACAACCGACACGCGCAACTCGGTCTGGCCCAGGCGTCTATGCTTCATGGTCGTCACGTGATGGTTGTCATGTGGTGGACTCCCCTTGCACTCCAGTGTCCAACTCACCCTTGTTCAGCCCCAAGGGCAGCGGCGCAGGTCTGGCGCACCGGCTGGCTATCTCGACATGCTTGCCACCTTGCGACGCTTCATCAAAGCTGCACATTATGTCGAGCACATGAAACGCCAGTTCGCCACTGGCCCGCTGCGGCCGCCCGTAGGCGATAGCATAGGCCAGATCAGCCACGCCGATGCCCCTATCCACTTCACCGCTGTGCGTGAGCGGCGCCTCGCTCCACTCGTCAGCCCCGGCCCGACGCACCAACACGCGACCGCCGAAGATGTTAGGGTCAGGCGCGCTGATCGAGCCTTCCGAGCCATAGATCTCCAGGCGAGGCAGGTTGGCAGCCCAGATGTCGAAACTGGTGATGATGGTCCCTATCGGACCGCTCACGAAATCGAGCACACCGGCCACGTGCGTAGGCACCTCAACGGGAATCCTCCGCCCGCGGTGCAGTTCACTGGTGACGATACGTTCAGGGAAAGAGATGCGCGTCGAACCAGTCACCCGCCTGACTGGTCCCAACAGGTTGATCAGTCCGGTCAGGTAGTACGGCCCCACGTCAAACATCGGACCAGCACCCACCTGGTAGAAGAAATCCGGGTTCGGGTGCCACGACTCGGGTCCGTGTCCGATCATGAAAGCCACTGCCGCCACCGGCTCGCCGATCCAGCCGTCGTCTATGAGCTTGCGGCAGGTCTGGTAACCGCCGCCGAGGAAGGTGTCCGGCGCGCAGCCGACCCGCACGCCTTTCTCCCGAGCGGCAGTGACGATCCTCTGACCGTCGTGGCGCGTCACGGCCAGGGGCTTCTCCGAGTAGACATGCTTGCCAGCGCCGATGGCTGCCAGGCTGACTTCGGCGTGCGCTTTGGGAATCGTAAGGTTGACGATGATCGGTATGTCCGGATCGGCCAGCAGTTCCTCGACCGGACAGACCCTGGGAACGCCGAATTCATCGGCCTTCTCTTCTGCTCTGCGCAGGTCAATGTCCGCGCAGGCGGCGATGTCCAGGATGTCGAAAGCGCGACACGCCCTGATGTAGACCCCGAAGATGTTGCCGGTGCCAATGATGCCCATCCTAACCTTTGTTGCCATGGGCCAGGCCCTCTCCAACAAGATAGCGGTAGCTTCTCTCCACAGCCCCCAGCATGGGGGTGGCGCAGTCATCCAGCTCGACGATCAACCATTCTGCCGCACTAGCGGCAGCCTGGACGATGCCGGGGAAGTCCAGCAGGCCCTCGCCGACAGCGACCTGCAGTTCATCTTTCACGGCTGGACCGTCCTTGATGTGCAGCAGAACCGCACGCCGGCCGAGCTGCTTCAGCACATTGGTAGGATCAAGGCCGGCGGTCTGCACCCAGTAGGTGTCAACCTCGAAGAATATGGCCGGATCGAGGCAGTCGAGCATGACCTGGTAGACGTAGCGGCCCTCAACCTGTTGGAACTCCCACCAGTGGTTGTGAATCCCGAACAGCATGCCGTTCTCCGCGGCGACGGCGCAGGCCTCGTTGAACAGATCGCAGGTCCGCTCGATGAGTTGCACCGTCTCGAAGCTATCAGGCCCCTTCCCCGAGACGATGCGTTTGCTACCAAAAGCGGCCATGACATCCAGCACTTTGCTTTTGTCCTCGCCGAGTGGCAAGGGAACATGAACGCTGGGCACCTGCAGCCGTAGTTCGCTGAAGAGTCGGGCAGCCTGCGGTATTGTCGTCCCGGGCAGCCTGAAGATCGGCTCCACACCGACGTAACCGATCTCGGCGATTCGTTCCATCACGCCAGCGAAGTCACTGGCCAAGTTCTCGCGTACGCTGTACAGTTGAAGAGCTATGGGAGCGGTCACAAGCGTCCTCCTAACACTCAAACATATTGATGACTCTACTGAAAAGACCCAAGATTGTCAGCGGATTGAGCGGATTGAGCGGATTTTGTTTTTGTCCGCTTCATCCGCTCAATCCGCTGATGGCTTTTGGCCGTTTTTCACTAGAGTCATTGATCGGGCAACAGGAGTCTGCCCGCGAATTCCGCATTGGTGATCCGCACAGGTTCGCAGGCTTCCCTTGACAAAGCATCAGTAGTACGTTGTCCGAAGCACAGGCTGAAACAGTTCCTTGCGATGGGCACACACCGGATCGACCGGACAGCGGAAGCACTCCGGCTCGCTCATTTCCGGACAGCGGCGGCGGGCGTTGAAGAAGAACCAATCCACAGCGCCCATGCTCTTGCCCGAGGCGGAGACGACACGCTGGACAGCCTCGTAGGCTGCGCTGCGAATGGCCCACTCGTCGCCTGGCTGAACCAGCCGCCGCTCGATCAGCGCCCGCTCCAGGTCCGGATCCAACACCTCCACCAAGCCGATGCGCAGACACGAGCGCATCAGGTGATAGTCGATGATAGGAGGCAGGGCCTCTCCCGCGGCAGGCCGCAAGAACCCCTCCGGACGCTGGCTCATGATCAGCGCCAGCAGCGCCGACTTCTTGCGCAAAGGGTCCGCCTTGTAGCCACCGATGTGGTCGAGGCACGCCAAGAAGAACCGCAGCGGAGCGGCCGATCCGTTGGCTCCGGCGACGATATCATGCGGCGAAAGCGCCAGCCCTGTGGAATAAGGGGTCTTGATGCTTGCTGCGGTGGCCTTAGACCTATTCCACAGGGCCAGCGCCTGCATATCCTGGCCATAGCTCCGGGCCTGGTCCAGATGCAGGTCGAGCGCTGGCATCGGAGTTGTCCCATCGTCGGAGCGGAAGATCTCCGACAACGCCTCACGGGTCAGCGCGGCCTGACGGTCGGGGGCACAGAATTCGGGATCGTCAGCCAACGGGCGCAGCCAGGCGCGCCAGAGATAGTCCGAGCCCTTCCGCAGAACGCCATCGAGAGGAGCCAGCAGCGGGCGGTGGTACTTCCCCGCCAACGTTTCCCAGAAGCTGAACTGCTGAAGCGTGGCGGAGAAGAAATAGTCGAGGGCTACCGGATGACCCGCTGGCGGGAACTCGTCACCGAGGAAGTCGAAGGGCTGGACTTGGGGCAAGGTTGCGACCAGCCTGGCCACCTGCGCAATCCGATCGTGGTCGAGAACCACCCGCTGGTCGCGGGGTTCCTCCGGCGGCGGGCCATCCTGCCAGAGCGCCGCCGGGCCAATCTGAGTGATCATCTGCGCTGCCAGTGCCACGGCCGCGCGCGCCGCCATGACCGGATGATCGCCGCGAGCCAGCCCAGCCAACGTGGCGCCGCAGAAGGTATCGCCAGCACCAGTCGGGTCGAGGACATCCACCTGTGGTGCAGGGACATGGGAACCAAACGCTCCCTGCACCACCCACGCGCCGCGATCCCCCATCGTGACAAAGAGCAGCCCTCCCGGATGAGTCTGCGCCGCCTGAATGGACCCAAACAGCCCCCGCGCCTCGCTTTCGTTCATGAAGAAGATATCGGCCTGCTCGAAGAGCTCACGGACGTTCTCCCCTTCATCCTCAACAACTCTGCCATAGGTGCCGGCCGAGACGCGGGTCGCTCCGCGCCGGCGGCAGGCACGCAGGAAATCCAACTGTCGCCGGGCCGTCTTGATGGCGGCAATGTGGATCAGGCCATAGTGCGAGAGGTCGTCGGGCAGATCGTCTGGCGACAGTCGGGCTTCGGCGCCCCAGAAAGCGTTCAGCAGCCGCGTTGCCCCGCCAGGCCGATGCTCGATCTCAAAGCGTGGCAACTCCTCGGGCGCAACCACGGGGCCGATCCATTGGATACGCTCAACAACCGGCTGCAGCGGCGCAGGGACGGGGCTGGGGCAAGGGGCGAACATGGTGGCAGAAGCCCCCAAACGATGGGCAGCGGCCGCGGTGTACATCCCCGCGCCCCCGGCTGAGGACGCCGTCTGGCCGGAGAAATGCAACACGTCGAGCGACGCGCCGCCTATGACGAGGATAGAGGTTCTGAGATTCATCATCGTATCATTTTGCCACAGAGGCACAGAGACTTCAAGATTCATCACCGCATCATTCGGCCACAGAGGCACAGAGGCTCTGAGGGCTGTTACAGCACCACGCGGGTGATGCCTTCCTTCATCGTGGGCATCCCGAAG
>Ga0075114_10002068_pt1 | contig 10508 bp, 7 predicted proteins | sample AntAceMetag02UKM_FD_69784 | JGI IMG/M metagenome (GOLD analysis project Ga0075114, IMG submission 69784) | Saline lake microbial communities from Ace Lake, Antarctica - Antarctic Ace Lake Metagenome 02UKM | ecosystem: Environmental > Aquatic > Non-marine Saline and Alkaline > Saline | place...
GGGGAACTCGGTCCGGTATACGGTTTTCAATGGCGCTTCTGGGAGGATCCGGAAGGTGGAGTGGTGGACCAAATTGCCCAAGCAGTTGAACAGATCAAAAACAATCCCAACTCACGCCGGATCTTGGTCAGTGCCTGGAATGTGGGCCAGATAAAAAAAATGGCTTTGCCCCCCTGCCACCTGTTATTCCAGTTTTATGTTGCCGAGGGAAAACTCTCCTGCCAGCTTTACCAACGTTCAGCAGATGTGTTCCTGGGTGTTCCTTTTAATATTGCCTCTTATGCTCTGCTGACGATGATGATGGCCCAGGTATGCGGCCTGGAACCGGGTGATTTTGTGCATACCCTGGGAGATACACATCTGTACCAGGACCATCTGGAAAAAGCCCGCATGCAGCTGGAGCGTAAACCATATCCGCTGCCGGTGATGAAAATTAACCCGAAAGTTGATTCGTTATTTGACCTTGTTTACGAGGATTTTCAACTGGAAAACTACCAGGCTCATCCCCATATCAAGGCTAAGGTCTCAGTATGATCATTTCCATTATTGTTGCTATGGATGAGAATAAGGGGATCGGTTATGAAAATCAAATACCATGGCACCTGCCTACCGATCTGGCCCGATTCAAAAAACTGACTATGGGACATCATTTGCTTGTAGGCAGGAAGACCTATGAATCGATCGGCTCAGTTCTGCCAGGCAGACAGATGATCATTCTGACCCGGAACCCTGAGTTTCCGGCCCAGGATTGCATCACGGCGGAAACTTTGGATGATGCTCTGGCTTTGGCGGAAAAAACAGGTGAGAAGGAAGTATTTATTATCGGGGGAGCTGAAATTTACAGAGAAGCTCTGCCTCTGGCGGACCATCTTTACCTGACAGAGGTGCATACCAGCGCAGAAGCTGATGCGTATTTCCCCCAGTTTGAAGAATCAGATTGGTCCCACGTTTGCGTGCAGGATATTCAGTCAGATGAGAAGAATTCACTGGCGACTACGTTTAAGCATTTAGTGCGTAGGTAGCAAAACCCCTTAAAAATTGTCATTCTGACAATGAGCGAAGCGAAATGGAAGAATCCATATTCACTTTGTGAGCAATTGAGATATGGATCATTTAATGATTCTGGTCAGGGACCACCTTGTCGATTTTTCCTCTTCCCCCTCGGCGATGCTCGGGGTCAAGGTCAGGATGACAGAGTGAAAAAAAAGTAATCAGTGATCAGTATTCAGTCGTTTCATTCCCAGTCTTCAATCCTCGGTCCCCGGTCGGTTTCTCTCAATTCCCCGCCAGAAGATTGATCTTCTCCCAGGGTTTCATATCGGTCTGCAAGGCCAATACTTCTCGGAGTTCAAATATCTGATCCCGTAATCCGGCAGCGGTTTCGAACTCCAGATTCTCCGCAGCTACCAGCATCTGTTTCTCCACTTCCTCAATGATATTCTTCAATTCCGGCACAGGGATTCCTTCCAGGCCGCCTTGATAATCAGCGCCCTCTTCCTTGATTGCGCCCCGTTTCACCCTCTCAGTGATATCAGTGATGGTTTTTGAGATACTTTCCGGCTCAATGCCATGTTTTTTGTTATATGCGGATTGTATCTCCCGCCGGCGATCAGTCTCGTCCAGCGCGGTTTGCATGGCCGGGGTGACTTTATCCGCATACATGATCACTGTGCCCTTTACGTGGCGGGCGGCTCGGCCGATTGTCTGAATTAACGCAGTATCAGAACGTAAAAATCCAGCTTTATCTGCATCTAGGATCGCAACCAGAGACACTTCTGGCAAGTCCAGACCTTCCCGAAGCAAGTTAATACCGACAATTACATTGTAAATTCCCAGCCGCAGATCGCGCAGGATCCCGACTCTTTCCAGCGTATTGATTTCCGAGTGCAAATAATGGACCTTGATGCCGCTGTCTTCCATATACTTTGATAGATCTTCGGCCATGCGCTTGGTTAGCGTAGTAACCAGTACCCGCTCGTTGCGCTCTGTGCGCTGATAAATTTCCCCGATCAGATCATCCACCTGGCCTTCAATAGGACGGACAATAACCTTGGGATCGATCAGGCCTGTGGGGCGGATCACCTGGTCTACAACTTTTTCGACCTTGTCCAATTCGTAAGGACCGGGTGTCGCAGAAGTGTAGATGGTATGCCCCATCTTTCCTTCAAACTCTTCGAATTGCAGCGGTCGGTTGTCCAACGCAGAAGGCAGGCGGAAACCGTACTCCACCAGAGTGGCCTTCCGGGAACGATCGCCGTTGAACATGCCCCGGATCTGTGGCACCGTCATGTGGGATTCGTCCAGGATCAGTAGATAATCCTGAGGGAGGTAATCCATCATTGTCCAGGGCGGTGAATTGACGGGTCGCTGGTCAAGGTGGCGGGAATAGTTCTCAATGCCGGAACAGTAGCCGATCTCACGCAGCATCTCCAAATCATATTTGCAGCGCTGTTCGATTCTTTGAGCTTCCAATAATTTCCCGTGTTTATTGAATGTGATGACCTGCTCGTTTAACTCCTCATCAATATCCGCGATTGCCTGGCGGAGCTTCTCTTCATCTGTGATGAAATGTTTGGCGGGAAAGATACTTACTTCTTTGATCTCTTCCAGGATCTCTGCCGTTACCCGGTCAATTTGGGTGATGCGTTCCACTTCATCTCCGAAAAAGGAGATTCGGTATATGAAATGATCATCGTAGGCAGGAGCGATCTCCAGTGTATCTCCCCGGACACGGAAGGAGCCGGGTTTCAGGTCTATATCATTCCTGCTGTACTGGCCCTCGATCAGTTGGCGGAGCAGGGCGTTTCTGCGATATACCGATCCAACCTGTAGATCGATAACCACTTTACCGTAAGCTTCAGGATTGCCTAGGCCATAAATGCAGGAAACCGAGGCGACGATGATGACATCCTTGCGGGACATCAGGGCTGTGGTGGCTGCCAATCGTAACCGTTCAATTTCCTCGTTAATATCAGTTTCTTTTTCGATAAAAAGATCATGGTGCGGTACGTATGCTTCGGGCTGATAATAATCGTAATAACTGACAAAGAATTCCACAGCATTTTCCGGGAAAAAGGATTTGAACTCAGCGTAAAGCTGGGCTGCCAGGGTCTTGTTATGGGCAATGATCAGGGCCGGGAGCTGCATTTCCTGGATCACGTTCGCTATCGTATAAGTTTTCCCCGTCCCTGTAGCGCCCAGTAATACCTGGTGCTGTTCCCCATCCTTGATACCTTGAATGAGTTTTTTTATGGCTTGGGGTTGATCCCCCATAGGCTGAAATGGTGCCTGTAGTTTAAAGTCCATTTTTTTTACTTACTCTCGAATATAAATCGGATTGCTGAAGATCCAGGCTCGCCTGCGCCCAAGGAATGGCTGATAGACCTCTACTCTGAAGACACCTGGCTGGGTCGCTGAATAAGAACAGACCTTTTTATCCTGCCAGTGTTTTACTGGCTGGCCATCCTTGATTAAAATACATTCTGCCTGGCTGGGTAGGGTGATTTGAAGGGTGATACCGTTGCCTACTGAGATCTCATCACCCATCACTGCATTCACGCCAATCCCTGTTCCAGTGAACTTGAATCCATTAGTTGAATGGAGAAGGTCATAACCGATAAAGGCATGGCCCTGACGCAGAGCATCATAGATCAGAGTTTTGTCAGTGTTCAGGTCTCCTGAAAGGTTTTCAGGAAGCAGTAAATGTGTGTTTACACTCTGGAAATGATAAAGATACGGAAAGATTGTACGTTTTACCGGCCCCATACTGGCGTGCATGGCGTGAGCATCCGATCCACCCACGGCAACGATCTTTTTTCCAGCAGTTGTTAATCTATCCCAGATCATCAATGTTTCTGGAATGGGACCGCGGGCGATGCTGGAAGGGTTGAAGGCATACCAGAGGGCTGTCAGGTTGCCTTTTAGTCTGGTCTTGAATTCCGAGAATCCGTTCCATAGTTCAATTCCAGTAAACCCGGTTACATCCCATTTATCCCAGGAAAAGTCCCCTTGGTTGAACTTGGGCGCAGCAGGATCAATGGGATGGGCTAAAAATGATAAACCGTCAGCCTGAGCGATCTTTGTGATCAATCCTTGTGTATCCGAGGCCAGGTCTGCCAGTTCATGGTCCACTCCAAAGACCAGTAAATGGTTGTTTCTTTGTTCAGTATTATTGTCGTGGATCTCCTCTCCAACTAAAACCAGGACAGAATCCTCTCCTCTGGCAAAATACCCTTCCTCGTCCTGAACGAGTATATTGTGATCAGTGACTATAACAGCCTCCAAACCAGCTTTGATTGCGGCCTCGGCAATATCATGGTGGGTTCCAGTGCCGTCTGAGTGGCGGGTGTGCATATGAAGATTTATGGCGATTTCTATCATAATTAGGTCCGGAGACTAGGATTGGTCTTGAGGAATTATTTGAGTTTGTTTTCTGATTAATGATCAGTGGGGGAGGAGCTTCTTGACGTTCTCCCTGTAGAGAAGGTATAATCGCCCTGCTTGTTAACAGAACAGCAGTTTTAAAGTAAATAGATTAGTGGAAATGGGACCATTTATCCTGATTTCTGCTGGTTTGGGAGGTTTTTTGTGTCAACATATTTGAATATCGGATTGATCATCACATCCATCGCCCTGATTGCCAGCGTTATTCTTCAGAGCAAGGGAGCAGGCCTGGGGGGTTTGACCGGCGGCGACGCTGGTGGTGTATTTTCTGCCCGACGAGGTATTGAAAAGACTTTATTCCGGGTAACTATCGGACTCAGTGTTTTGTTTTTTGGATTGGCAATTGCCTCAGTAATTGTAACAGTTTAATTAAATATGAAGCCTGGCTTGATTTAGAATGCAGTTCAATGCCATAAAATTGCCGGAAAATGTGGGACTCCATGTTTTCCGGCTAGGTTTAACTCCATGGGGGGAGAAGGCTCACATATCAGCAGGAAAATGCCCATGAAATTAATAAAAAAACTGCGCTGGCAGATTTTGATAATCGTCCTGGCATTTGTTGTCATTGGATTTGTTTTATGGGGACAGCAGGCAGAACCAGTGCTTGTTGAAGCTCCGGAACCTACTAGTGGTGGAATCTACGTAGAAGGTATCGTAGGTTCATTGATGCGTTTAAATCCGCTGCTAGCTATGTTTAACCCGCCAGATCAGGACCCGAGTAGTTTGATATATAGCGGTCTTATCCAGTTTGACAGTAAAGGATTTCCCCAGCCAGATCTTTCAGATTTCTGGGGTATCTCTAGGGATGGAGATGTATATAATTTTTCGCTGCGAACCGATGCGTTCTGGCATGATGGTGAACCAGTAACCAGTGAAGATGTGGTATATACTGTAAATCTGCTGAAAGATCCGGATTTTCCTATACCGGAAGACCTGGCTCTTTTCTGGCAGGAAATCGAAGTGGTTGCATTGGATGATGTAACCCTTCAGTTCAGACTACCGGAAGCATTTTCACCATTTTTAGATTATCTTGATTTCGGAATTCTCCCGTCACACCTTCTTTCTGATCTTTCAGTACAGGAAATTGTAGACGCGCCATTTAATCTTCAACCCGTTGGGACCGGCCCTTTTAAGTACGACAGCCTTGTCATCGAAGATGACCAGATCACGGGAATTGTATTAAAGAAGAATAGGGAATTCTATGGAGAAGAAGCCTTTTTGGATCAGGTCGCTTTCCTTTATTATCCCGATTATCAATCCGTTTGGGATGCTTACCAGGCAGGGGAGATCCAGGGTATCGGCGAAGTTCCTGGAGAAATCTTGGGAGATGCGCTGGCTGATGAGAATTTGAAACTCTATACCAGCCGGTTGCCCGAGATGTTATTGGTCTTATTAAATCTGGACAGCCCGGAAACTCCCTATTTGCAGGATGTGGATATGCGGAAGGCCTTGCTGCACGGAATCAACCGGCAGTACTTGGTCGATCATATCAAACAGGGTCAGGCAATAATCGCTGATGGTCCAATTTTCCCAAAAACATGGGCGTATTATGATAATATTCCCCGTTATGATTTTGATCCAGAGAAAGCGATAGAGATTATTCGTGATCTCGGTTACACATTCCCGGGAGAGGGAGGCCTTGCCCGGACCAATGAGGATGGTGACCGTTTGTCTGTGGAATTGATCTATCCTGATACCGAGCTTCATACGCAGATTGCCCAGTCTGTCCAAGAGAACTGGACTGCCCTGGGATATGATGTGACTATGTTGGCTCTGCCGTACCAGGAAGTTCTGAACAGGTTGGAGTACAGAGATTTCGAGGCTGTACTGGTGGACCTGAATCTTACCAGTATGCCGGACCCGGACCCTTATCCTTTTTGGCACCAAACCCAGGCAACAGGAGGGCAAAACTACTCCATGTGGAATGATCGCCAAGCCAGCGAATATCTGGAGCAGGCTCGAATTATCTTGGATATTGGTGAAAGGGCAAGATTATATAAGAATTTCCAGGTCAGGTTCCATGATCAACTACCGGCGCTGCCTTTGTATTATCCGGTTTATACCTACGGTGTCTCCTCAAAAGTAAAAGGTGTCCGGATCGGCCCGATTTTCGAACCATCTGATCGTCTGGAAACCATCCCCGATTGGTATTTCTATGTTGAAGTACCTGGGGGTTTAGAACCTACTGAAGACCAAACAGCTGGAGAATAAGCCCTCCAGCTGTTTTTCATTATCTCGAGATATTATTGGAGAGCGGAATCGTGAGTAAAGAACAAGATCAAAACACAAACTCAAACAATCAATTAAATGAATTCTGGTATGCGATCAACAATGCCAAGGTGATCTCCACTCTGGAGGTTAACCGGGAGCATGGTTTATCGGCCGCTGAGGTAGAGAATCGGATTAATTCCTACGGGAAGAACGAGCTTCAGGAAGCACCACCAACCAGCATCTGGGTAAGGATCTATGAACAGTTTGCCAATTTTCTGGTTATTCTGCTGCTTGTAGCGGCAGTGATATCTGCAGTTTTGGGGGACTGGGTGGAAGCGGCGGCCATCATGACGATCGTTCTCCTGAATGCCGCCCTGGGAGTAGTCCAGGAGAGCAGGGCAGAAGAATCTCTGGCTGCTCTGAAGAAGATGGCCTCCCCGGATGCCAATGTGCTCCGTGAGGGTCACCGTCAGGCGATTCCTGCCCGGGAGGTTGTACCGGGTGATATTGTATTCCTGGAAGCAGGCAATTATGTGCCGGCAGATGTGCGCTTGTTGGAAACTGTAAATCTGAGGATTGAAGAGGCTGCCTTGACTGGTGAGTCTGTGGCAGTGACAAAAAATGCCCAACTGGAATTGGAAGAAGACGCAGCCCTGGGAGATCGAAAGACCATGGCGTATACCGGCACGGTTGTTAGCTACGGCCGAGGTGTGGGTGTGGTTACCAATACTGGTATGTCAACCGAGATCGGACAAATTGCAACCATGCTCCAGGCTGTGGAAGAAGGCGATACTCCGCTCCAAAAACGTCTGGACAGCTTTGGACGAACTCTGGGTTGGGTATCTCTGGTTATCAGTGGCTTGATTTTCGTGCAGGGTATGTTCTCCGGCACTCCGCCCCTGGATATGTTCATTATTGCAGTCAGCCTGGCCATCGCGGCAGTCCCTGAAGGGCTACCAGCTGTGGTCACGATCACCCTGGCATTGGGTATGCAGGAAATGATTGCTCGCAACGCCCTGGTTCGAAAATTATCATCTGTGGAAACCCTGGGTTCTGCAACTATTATCTGTTCTGACAAAACCGGAACCTTAACTCAGAATGAAATGACCGTGACCAATATCGCGGTAGATGGCGAGTTCCTGGATATCACCGGTACCGGATATAACCTGGAAGGCGATTTCCTCCTTAATGGAGAGGTTGTAGATCTGGCAGGAGATTATCCGGGCATCCGAACTGCATTGTGGATCGGCGCACTGAATAATGACGCTATTCTGGAAACGGATTATGACGACAAGGGGAAGAAAACTATCCGGATGGTGGGTGATCCTACAGAAGGGGCCTTGTTGGTAGCCGCAGCAAAAGGCGGCGCTCTGCCAGTCCCGCTTTCCCAGGCTTATCCTCGTATTCAGGAAATACCCTTTGATTCTGAACGCAAGCGAATGGTGACTGTACATGCCATTAATCAACCAGATGCAGGCGATGTGTCTCCATTTTTAGATCAAAAACAACAGGCCTGGTACGTGGTCGCCCAAAAAGGCGCCCCGGATATAGTGCTGGAACGCTGCACGCATTACCAGAGTCGGGATGATGTTGCAGTCCCGTTGAGTGATGAACAAAGGCGGCGTATCCTGGCAGCCAATGACCGGATGACCTCCCAGGCCCTGAGAGTGCTTGGTGTGGCCTACCGGGTAGTGAAGGATCTGGATTACTCACAGAACGGCGATCTAAGCGCAGAGATCGAAGAGGAATTGATCTTTGTGGGTTTACTGGGCATGATCGACCCCGCTCGCCCCGAAGTCCTGCCAGCTTTGCAGATTGCTCGAGAAGCTGGGATTCGGACAGCGATGATCACTGGCGATTATCCCAATACTGCCAAAGCCATTGCTCAGGAGATCGGTCTGCTTCAAAAGGGACACCGGGTAATGACGGGGAAAGAGCTGGATGAACTCTCTGATGAGGAATTGAAGAAAGCCGTAGTAGACACCGATGTATTTGCCAGAGTATCCCCCGAACATAAGGTTCGCATCGTGGATGCCTTCAAGTCTAATAACGAAGTTGTTGCCATGACCGGTGATGGGGTAAATGATGCCCCCTCAATTAAGAGGGCGGATATCGGGATTGCGATGGGCATCACCGGGACTGACGTTGCCAAAGAAACTGCAGATATGGTACTGACAGATGATAACTATGCCAGCATTGTCTCTGCTGTAGAGCAGGGGAGGGTGATTTACAGCAATATCCGTAAGTTCGTCTATTTCTTATTGTCTTGCAATATCGCCGAGATCGCTACAATATTCCTGGCTACCATGCTGGGATGGAAATCTCCTCTGAGCGCGATCCAGCTCCTGTGGCTGAACCTGATCACGGATGGCGCACCTGCTTTGGCCCTAGGACTTGAGAAAGGGGATCCAGATTTGATGGAGCAGCCTCCTAGGGATCCTCAGGAGCCGATCCTGAATCGGTTTATGCTTACTGGTATTGGCATCCAAACTGTGGCAATTACTGCAGTCACCCTGGGTGCCTATTGGATTGGATTAAGATTTTATCCAGAAATGGCCCCGACAATGGCTTTTGTGACCCTGTCATTCTCCGAACTGGTGCGGGCTTTTACTGCTCGATCTGAACGGGTTCCGATTCTTAAAATTGGAATATTTAAAAACAAGGTTATGAATTGGGCTATTCTTTCCTCCCTCGTATTACTCCTGGTGGTTGTTTATGTACCTTTCTTGCAGGGCATTTTTGATACTGTACCGCTAGGTTGGACTCAGTGGGAAGTGATCTTGCCCCTGTTATTGGTACCATCAATCGCTGCAGAGTTGACCAAAGTAATTTTTAGGAAAAGAAAACAACAATAGCTATTGACCTTAGTAATCAAAAAATCCACCGGAAACGGTGGATTTTTTGATTAACAGGTAGGGTCAGTGAGTTTATTATTTTTTCCTTAATTATTTTGTAAAGGGTGGTTTTTTTCAGATCTATGTGTAAAATGGCTATATTAACCGTTTTACACATAGAGGTGGATTGTTATGAGTTCAAAACAAGTGATTCAGGAACGCCGTAGGAAAAGGCAGCGTCAGAATAATATTATCATCTGGATCATGGGTGTGGGAGTTGTACTGGTCATTAGTGCAATCGCTTATGCAATCATATCTTCTAATCAAGTTGCCATACCCGAACGAGAAACATACAAGCAGAGTGAACTGAGTGGATTGGGAGATCCAGATGCTCCGGTGGTCATCCACGAATTTTCTGATTTTGGCTGCACTCATTGTGCTGACTTTGGTCTAGGAACCAAAAAACTGCTTGAAAAGGAATTCATCGATACTGGAATCGTATATTTACAGTTTCACAGTGTGGGTGGGTTATTGGGATCGGAAGCGACGCTACAGGCAGCAGAAGCCGCCTACTGTGCTGGAGAACAGGATCAGTTCTGGACTTTCCATGACTTAGTATATACCAACCAGCTCAACCTGTTCGGAAACCGGGCAGCAGATAACTCTAAGAAATTGATCGAATATGCGGATATTCTGGAATTGGATTTGAACCAATTTGAAACCTGCCTGACAGATCGCACCTACCAATCGGTGGCAGCCGATGATGAAAGCCTGGCCCGCCAGAACGGGATCACTGGTACTCCATCATTTCTGGTGAATGGAAATTTACTGCGTGGAAACCAGCCAATCGAGAATTTCAGATTAGCTATCCAGGAAGCTTTGGATGCGATTGAAAATTAGCTACTAATTAAATAAATCAAAATAGCCCTCGAGAATGAACTGAACCCTAAAAACAGGACACAATAATAAAGACACCTCTTGTACAATATAGTAAGGGAGGTGTTTTTGTATGTCCAGGAA
>Ga0075114_10002073_pt1 | contig 10496 bp, 11 predicted proteins | sample AntAceMetag02UKM_FD_69784 | JGI IMG/M metagenome (GOLD analysis project Ga0075114, IMG submission 69784) | Saline lake microbial communities from Ace Lake, Antarctica - Antarctic Ace Lake Metagenome 02UKM | ecosystem: Environmental > Aquatic > Non-marine Saline and Alkaline > Saline | place...
GGTGGACCTGAGTATCCACATCCAATTCGAGGGTGGTGAGGTGGTGATCGCCCTCGCGGACCAGGGACCGGGGATGCCTCCGCACTTCAAAGTGAAGCCCGGCCATGGTGTCGGCATGTGGAACGTGGACGAGAGACTGCGCAAGATGTACGGGGAGGAGTATGGGCTGGAGATCCGGGACAACGAGCCGAGGGGGACGGTGGTGGTGGTGAGGATACCGGCGGGAGGGTAGGGATGTGTGGGTGTGTGGGAGTATGGGTGTGTGGGAGGTGAGTAGATGGCGTTGGTAACCCGTTTCCGGGAACTCAGAGTGTATCAGCAAGCGTTCGAGGCGGCAGCGCGAATCTTCGAACTGTCGAAGAGCTGGCCAAGAGAAGAGCGGTATTCGCTCACAGACCAGATTCGCCGCTCATCGCGCTCGGTGTGTGCTAACATCGCTGAGGCATGGCGCAAGCGGCGCTATCGTGCTCACTTTGTGAGCAAGCTCAGTGACGCTGATGCCGAAGCGGCCGAGACTCGGGTGTGGTTGGAGTTCGCCTTGGATTGTGGCTACATCACCCCGGAAGAGTATGGGTCACTCGGCGCTACCTACCACAAGATCGGTGCTGGACTGGTTGGCATGATGGCCAACGCCGACTCCTGGTGCGGCCCTTCGAAGCTACGCGAAGCCTCCGTTCAATACGAAGCCGATACCTCCCACACCGCCCACACGCCCCACACTTCTCCTGTACCCTCATGCCCCTCCGCAGACCTGGACGAGGAGCAGACATGCTAGTGCGCATCTTGATCGTAGACGACGAACCCCCCGCCCGAGACCGTCTTCGCCGCATGTTGGCTGAAATAGATACCGCCGAGATCGTCGGCGAGGCTGAAGATGGTGCACAGGCAGTGGAAATGATCGAGGACCTCTCGCCTGACCTGGTGTTGCTGGACATCCAGATGCCGGGGCTCGACGGCCTTGAGGTTATCGAGGCACTGAAGGACCCACCGCTGGTGATATTCGTCACCGCCTACGACGAGTACGCTATCCGTGCTTTCGAGATCAACGCACTGGACTATCTGCTCAAGCCTTTCAGCAGAGAGCGGTTGAAGAAGACGATCTGTCGGGCTCGGGAAGAGTTGGAGGAGGAGCGGAAGCTTGAGGCAAGCCCTGCTGAGGGCTTCGCTCGACGGCTGGCCCCACTGATGGAGACCCTGGCTTCCCAAGGGCGCTACCTGACCCGACTGGCGGTAAGGGCAGGTGAACGCATCCGCGTGCTTGAAGTGGCTGAGATAGAGTGGATAGGCGCCGAAAGGGAGCGAGTCTTCGTGCATGCGGGAGATGAGTCCTACAGGGTCCGGCGCACGCTAGCTCAACTGGAGTCCCGACTGGATCCATCGCGCTTCTTCCGGGCCCACCGCGCGACGATCGTGAACTTGAGCCGTGTCAGGGAGATTATCCCCTGGTTCAAGGGGAGCCACAAACTGCGGCTCACCACCGGCGCTGAGGTGGAACTCAGCCGGGCGCAGGCGCGAGCGTTGAGGCGGATACTTGGCTGGTAGGTCGGAATCAAGATACGTCCAGGAGGGGATTCGTGCCTTTGGTTTCACTGGGGGCAGAAGAATAGAGGGCAGTTTCCTGCCCTCTATCAAACCGATGCGTGTGGGGCGCAGCGGGGAGTTCCGCTTCCTACTGGAATGCGCCGGATAGAACTCCGAGACCGGCCAGGCCTATGCCGAAGATTCCTCCGACAAGGGTTAGGACCACCATCCAGATGACAAACGCAATGATGCTGATGATGATGGCCTTGGTGGTGTCTACATCCAGGGCCTCTCGCGTGGCCACTACGTTGGTCACCAGGGTCCAGATCGATACTACAAACCCGAGTATGGGACCGAGGACGGGAATGAAGGAGAGGATCCTCAGGATGCCTGGGCTGGTGGCGTACCCCAGCGTACGGAGGAGCTCTCCGATGGTGGCCGTTCCCCCGAAGAGATACACACCGACACCATAGATGGTGGCCGAAGAGATTATCCATCCGATCAGCGATCCAATGATGCTCCCGATGATGCCTGAGAACAGGTTCCCTCCTCCCGACAGAGCCGTTCCGATTGCCGCGCAGAGAGCGGTGAGCGCCACAACGATCAATGCCTCTGTGGTCGCGTTCTCATCCTTTTCCACTTCGTTGTACAGCTCCACGTCCAGTTGCGCGGCCCTTAACATTCTAGCTATGATCTGTTCGAACATTTTCTTGTTCTCCTTTCGCTATGAACCAATGTGAGAAACGACTTCAAAGATTGCCTTGCGGTGAGATGAATCGTGCCTGGTGAGCACTTCCTACATGCCGACGCCATCTATCTGCGCCCCACACTGGCCGCATTTGCTCTCGGTTATTCCATAGTGTTCGATAGAATAGCCGAATCGCTTGATCAAGCACTCTCCGCAATTGTAGCAATAGGTGCTCTCCCCTTCGCTTCCTGGGACATTCCCTTCGTATACATAGCGCAAGCCCGCTTCCAGGCCGATCTGTCGGGCACTACGCAGGGTTTCCACGGGGGTGCGAGGACGATCGAGGAGCTTGTAGGTAGGGTAGAACGCGCTAACGTGCCAAGGGGTCTCAGCACCCAGATTGTGCAGAATGAACTCGGCGATGCTTTTCAATTCTCCTGCGGAATCATTCAGCCCCGGTATCACCAGAGTGGTGACCTCGACCCAGACTCCCTGTTCCTTCATCAGGATCAGGCTGTCGAGTACAGGTTGCAGCCGTGCTCCGCACTGATGGCGATAGAACTCGTCGCTGAAGGCTTTGATGTCTACGTTAGCCGCGTCCAGCAGCGAGCCGTGATCGCCGCCGGCCTCTGCGAAGGCTCGCAAGACTTCGGGCGTCATGTATCCGTTGGTCACGTAGACGTTGGCAATGCCTTCTTGTCGAGCCAGCAGGGCGACGTCGAAGGTGTAGTCGAAGAAGACAGTCGGCTCGGTATAGGTATAGGCGATGCTGCGACACCGGTGCTGCCGGGCAGCCTCCACCAGTTCTTCCGGGGACGTCTGCTTTCCCCTGATACGTCCCGATTCGCGGGGCATCTGGGAGATGTCCGCGTTCTGGCAGAAGAGACAGTGGAAGTTGCACCCCACCGTGGCCACGGAGAACGCTGTCGTGCCCGGGTGGAAGTGAAAGAGCGGCTTCTTCTCGATGGGATCAACTGCCTGGGAGATGGGCAGTCCGTAGACGAGACTGAAGAGGGTTCCCTCTCGGTTCTCGCGTACCCCGCAGATGCCGCGTTTGCCATCCCGAATCACGCAGCGGTGGGCACACGTGGCACACTTCACCGCTCCGTCTTCGAGCTTCTCGTACAGTCGCGCTTCTTTCATCGGTCGTTACCTGTTTCCAATCCTCGATTGCTACAACCCAGTAGCTACAGCCTGGTTACGAGACGGCCCGGCATGAGACCTTGCGCGCCTATCTGTCGGATTACAGTGGGATCAGGCAAATGAATCGCAGGATGTCATCCGACCGATTGATGATCTCATGCTCCTCGTTGGAGGGGATGAAAATCGCATCTCCTTCGCGCAGAGGCCTTTCCCCGCTTTGTGACCAAAGGAATCCTTCGCCGGACAAAACGAACATCTCGTGTTCCCAGGCGTGGGAGTGATGCGGCGAGCTGGCCCCGGGCTGCAACTCGATGATGCGCAGGGCGAAGTTCGGTGCTCCCTGGGGTTTCGATATCATCCATCGTATGGTAGCTCCTGGCAAGTCGGGAACGGGCTCGGCTTCCACATCACGGTAGTTTCTGACGATCATGTGACCTCCTTGTGTGTTGTTAGGTGATTGAGATACTGGATTCCCCAACTCATTCAGGTTGGCTGTCGCTGCGGCGCGTGAATTAGCCTCAGTAAGTTAAGGATTCCGATGGATACTGGATTCCCGAACTTGTTGGGATAGATCAGCACTGCCGCGTGCGAGTTGGCCCCAATAGGCTGGGGATTCCGGTTGTTTTCATCACTGCGATGGCTCTATCAGACCGCGCAGCAAGGCCAGGTTCTCGACATCCTCAGCCAAGTCTTTGCCTTTAGGTGTCTCCAACAGCATAGGGAGTCCCCGAAAGCGGGGATCGTTCAGTAGCATGCGAAAGGGCTCGATCCCCAGGTATCCCTTCCCAATATGCTCGTGTCGGTCCACGTGACTGTCCAAGTCTTGCTTGGAGTCGTTCAAGTGGAAGACTTTCAGGCGGGATAGACCCACGGCTTGATCAAGTTCTTGGAAAGTGCGTTCGTATCCCTGACGAGTGCGCAGCTCGTAGCCCGCAGCGAAGGCGTGGCAGGTATCGAAGCAGATCCCCAGTCGCTCCTTTCGCTCCACCAGCTCGATGATACGGGCCAACTGCTCGAAGCTAGGTCCCAGGCTGTGTCTGTGGCCTGCGGTCGTTTCCAGAAGCACAGTGACACCTTCCTCAGAAGAACGGTCAAAGAGCAGATTGAACGCTTCGGCAACGCGCCGCAAGCCGATCTCCACCCCGTCGATGCCATGGGATCCCGGGTGCATGATAAGGTAGGGGATCCCCAGCATTGCACAACGGTCTAGCTCAGAGGCGAAGGATTCCAGGGACTTGTGCCAGAGTTCCTCCTTGGGCGATCCAAGATTGACAAGGTACGAATCATGAGCGATGATGGGGTCAATGCCCGTTTCCTCTTTGCGTTGCTTGAAAAGGAGGACATCCTCGTCGCTCAGTTGGCGGGCAGCCCATTGCCTGGGGTTCTTGGTGAAGATTTGGATAGATTCACAGCCGGTGCTCTGGCCGCGTTCCAGGGCCTTGTGGATTCCGCCAGCAATGGACATGTGAGCGCCTAGTGGCATGACATATGGCTCCTTTGTGGGCCTGTCATAGTCGTGTTCCCACTGGCCGTGGTGAGGAATGGGTCAAGGGGATCCCTGTTTGTAATTATACCACTGTTTTGGCGTTTCTGGTAGTGGGGAACAACCGCAGCCTCGGCCTCTTCATTCTGTCGGTGAGTTGTAGTTATAGAGGCAGGTTTTGGTCTCTGCTATGCGCGCGACCCCAATCCGATCTAGCCCTGGCATCACAGGGATGGTCACTGCCTCAGCGATACCTGCCCCTACATGTCTCTGAGGTGCTCATTGACTCCTCGCGGCTGCGATCAGAGCCGCTCCCAGGGCGCAGACGTATTCGGGACTCTCTGGCACACTGATATCAAGGCCCGCGCGCGACGACAATGCCTGGACCAATCCATCGTCGTTCGCCACGCCTCCGGTGAGAACCACCAGCGGCGCCAATCCCACTCGGGCTGCCATGCCCAGGACCCGATCCACGATGGCTCGGTGGAGACCAGCGATGATGTCTTCCCGCGACTCGCCCGCTGAGATGTGGGAGATGACCTCCGACTCAGCGAAGACGGTACAGGTGCTGCTGATGGTTACCGGAGACGTCGCCTGCTGGCTGAGGTGGCTCAGCGCTTCCAGGTCCACGCCTAGAATGTGGGCCATGACCTCCAGGAAGCGTCCGGTGCCCGCAGCACATTTGTCGTTCAGGGCAAAGTTGGCCACGGTCCCGTTTGGCAAAAGGCGTATCGCCTTGCTGTCCTGACCACCGATGTCAATGACGGTGTGGGCATCGGGGCAGAGGTGTCGTGCTCCCTGCGCCAGGCAAGAGATCTCCGAGACTTCCGCGTTGGCCTCCGCGAAGCTCACCCGCCCATAACCGGTGGCGATGGTGTATCGAACGTCGGCAGGGGACAGCTTCTGTCGGGACAGCGTCTCCGCTACGAGCCGTCGAGCAGTATCCCGAGCACCATAGCCCGATGAGGCCGTGGCTTGATCGACGACGCCTCTCGCGGTGCTGATAAGGATGACTTTGACTGCCGATGCGCCGATGTCCACTCCGTGACAGTACATAGCAATTGCTCCCTCTGAGGTCCCCGGCACTTTGTCTATAAGTGCCGGGGACCTACGTATGGGCTGTCCCGCATTGACAGAGTTTCCATGAAAGCCTGTATGCGGGTCTTCAACTGGGATTCCGAGTAGGCCCGAGGATCGCACATATCTGCCTCTACGATGAGTCCAGGTACACCTGTGCGCTCCGATACTAGCCGCTGGATGGCGTATTGCCCTAGGGAATAGGGCTTGCAGCTCCGGTTGGCGTGCATGACAAACCCATCTACCTGGAAAGCCTCAATCAGGTCTATCATTCTCTCGGCTCTCTGAGCGAAGCCGATGTTGAGCAGAATGGGAGTGTACGTGCAAGCGAGCCCTCGAATGGGGTCATCGCACTCTACCAGACCGGACCATGCCCCGGTGTAGGTGTCCACGACGAAACAGGCGTCGTAGCGCTCGAAGTAGCGATGGAACCGGAAGAGCTCATACCAGATGGCGATGTTGTCCCACAGCAAGCGATAGCGCTCCACGGGCACCGCCCCAATGCCCCGCGCCACGCGTTCCTCTACCTCCGTCTTCAAAGCACGGTAGTAGCGTACGGCTGCCGCTGTCCCGCGCAGTACTACCATAGGGGCCATGTTGACGAACAGGTCCGGAGCGTTGAGAGGAGATGGCCTGGCAGTGCAAAGGTAGCGGATGTCGCGCCAGAGGGCTGTGGCCTCGTTGGAGAGGGCGACTACCTTCCGAAGTCTTGCTTCCCGATATCGCCGAGGGAAGTTCTTTTCCAGGGCCTGAATCAACTTCTCCAATTGGGTGTTTACGTAGTTGATCGTCTCTTCCTTGAGTTTCCCCTTCACATAGGGGGTGTCGAGAACGAAAAGGGGCACATCGTAGAGCCGGGACACGGTCTGGAACCACTTGAGTATCGTGCCGCAGATGTTGTTGCAACAGAGGATCAGATCTGGCCGTGGCAGGCCGCCCATGGGAGCTGCCGATGGGTCCGCTATGGCTCCCAGGTGTGTGCGGGCGTAAGAACAGAGGTCCGGGGAGTAGCCCTGCGCTTCTGCTGTCTGGCAGAGGGAGAGAGATGCCTTGCGAGCGCCACACAGGGCAGTGTAGTTCTCGGGATAGACGGGTAGGAAGCCCATGGTGCGCAGGATCTCCACCGGTGCGCCGCTGGAGACGTAGGCGATGGGGCGCATGGGGTGAAAGTGGCGTGCGGCGAGGTAGTGCTTGGTCATGAGGCGGTTCAGTTGTCGCGTTGCCTGCAAACGGCGATGGGCCATGTTTGGGCTCCCATGATTCACAGACTCAGAATCTCCAAGAATGCCTGCAAACGGGTGCGGAGCTGTCCGCGGGAACTCGTGCTCTCTACCTCCAGCAGCAGCGAAGGGATACCTTCTTCTTCCAGCGTGTGCGCCAGGTACGGATAGTCGAAAGCGTGAGGTTCGCAGAACTTGTGCAGTGCGAAGATGATCCCGCTGGCTTCCGTGCAACGCACCATCCCCCGCAGCCGCTCCAGGCGGGAATGGGCAGGGGCATGTTTACAGGGGCAGGGCGCACGATGCAGGTAGCGTACAGCCAATGCTTCGAAGGGGTCTCCGCTCTCGGCTACCAGCGTGTCGTAGTAGCGGCTGCCATTGCAGAGATCGTCGCCCACCACGCGTCCCCCCAGTTCATCTAGGAGTTCATGCACCGTCGTATCTTCCAGTAGTGCGCCCGAGATCATGAGGGGGATGCCCGTCGCGACCTCCGAATGGGATTCCTCGCTCAACTGAATCGTGAGTTGTTCCAGGAGTGCCACGTACGCCTCAACCGGTAGCACAAAGCCTGCATTGATGACGACCAGGTAGTCGGTGGAGTTCAAGTGCTCGCGGGAATCCTCCAATTGCCGGAGCAATTGGCGCTTGCGATTGTACAGCCTGATGCTCTGCCATAGTGTCTGAAAGGAAATGGCGCGGCCGCTGATTGCAGCGACTTCGTGGGCGAAGCGACTCAGTTCGCCGGTCAGGTAGGACATGACGTGATGGCTATCCAGGTGTGTGGGAGTGTCTATATCAACTATCTGGTCCTGGGGCCGGGCCATGCCCCAGATGTCTCCCAGGCACTGCATGGTATCACAGGTGGAGGCGAAGACCAGGCCAGAGAGCTGATCCAGTTCGCCGCTCAGTGAGCGGGCCAGGCAGCCCCGGGCCACCGCACAGCAGAAGCCCGGCAGCCAGGCGTCGGCAATGAAGGCTGGAGCGGTGCCTGGCAGAATGCGCAACGCTGCGAACCCGGCCGCGTGGATGATCTCTTCTGGCACATAGGTGCACATATAACCAAGGGAGGGTGGGGAGGTCCGCTGTTTCTGGCAGGGAGCGCCTAGACTGCTGCGGAGCTGTTCGACGATGGCTCCCGCGCACTGAAATCCAACGGGGTAGGCTGTGCTTGTGGCCATTCTGTGTAGTCCGCTCCGAATCTATGCAGTGATCTGAATCGATTGCCCTCAGAAGATGCGAACCAGATCTTCTGGATCTGGTGGGCAGCCTGCTACGAAAGTAAGATTATGCTCCCGGGCAAAGCGTCGCGTGCAGTCTCCCAGGCAGATTATGCGGCCGTGATCGGGAGGGACTTCCTCCGGATGACCCATGATGATGTCGGTGCGCCGCCAGTCCGCGCGGAGTTGAAAGCGTGCCCGACCCAACCAGCTATTCCTCAATTGTCTCACGGCGTGGTAGATGGCGATGTTGCAGCCACTGCACGAATCGTTGATGTGTTCGTAGAGATTGCGATAGGTGAAGAAGCCCGGAAAATCGAGGGTGAACTTGCGCCTCACCTCTTCGATGGGGATTCCCAATGTATGTAATTCATCCATGGGAGGGATGTGGGGAGCCTCCTCGGGGGCGAAGCCCATGATCTCGCGACAGACGTTGTCCACCTCGACCATGTCATCGCCGACAATGAGCAGGTTCATATCGACCGGTGTTCCGAAGCGCCAGGGGCCATTGCCTTCCAGGGCGACGATACCGTCTACAATGATCAGGTTTGGCTGGACCAGTGATCCCAGCGTGCGGATGCGCGAATGCAGACCTTTGCGATGGAACCGCTTCTTATCCACGGGCAGCAACAGGCCCTTCTGGTTCTTCAGAGACAGGCTGACACCAGTTTGGATATGGGTCTTCATTTTGGCGACGTTGATATACTCGTGGCTGAGGAGCAGTTCTGGAAGTCGAATCACGCCGAAGTCCCATTGAGCGGCGTAGCGCTTGACCTCGTCAAGGTCCAATAGGCTGACCCTGGGGTGTGTTGCCAGATCCGCGTACGCGGTGCCTTGGAAGGCGCGGGCCGCGTTGCGGCCTACGACACAGCCCTCTCCGATCACGACCTCGTGAGTGTCGAATATGCGAACCAGAGCTTCTACTATCAGAGGGTCGGTGTATAAGCCCTGGCCCGGCGGTCCGGCATCGGAAAGATTGGGCTTGATGAAGAGAGCCGATTTCTGAGGGCGATATCCGATAAGAGCTATCGCTTCACGCAGGGTGGATTCGACTTGAGTCAGTGTAGTGCGAAGGATGCAGGTAGTCACGATGGGCCTTCCTTTGTCATTGAACCGCTTGGAAATGAGACCGTCTCACATCTGCAACGCTCTCGGGATGTCCACGAGAGTCCCTGACGTGAACCCTCCCCTGGTCTTGGTGGCCATGACTGTCCACGCGACTGCTGTTGCAGCAGGCTAGTGCAACTCGGCGGAAATGCTCCGGCTGTTGCCTGCTCAAAGGGGATCGTCAGATCCCCGTCTAGAGCGCCAACCCTGCCACATAGCGTCTCTCCTGAGCGCGCCGAAAGGTCAGGATATGACGATCGCTGGCGAGCGTAAACCGGCGGAGGGTTCATGCCCTCGTGTACTGGTTTGATAGAGCGCGCTCGAACAGCTCGCGTGCTTTCAAAGGAATGTTTGTCGTCGCATGGCTCCCTATATCAATAAACACCTGGACGGTCTTGCCGGTTGCGATAGTCCGTCCGGTATCGTGGTTCACGATCTGATAGAAGAGTGTGAGGCTGCGCTGGCCGATCTCCTCTATCCAGGTGCGTACGATCAAACGCTCGTCGAAATGGGCCGGGGCGAGGTAACGGCAGGTGGCCTCTGCCACGACGAAGCTTATCCCCTCGCGCTCTGCCGTGGCGAAGTCCAGGCCGATTTCTCGGAGAAAAGAGACGCGACCAACCTCGAACCAGACGAAGTGATTCGCGTAGTAGACCACGCCCAGGGCGTCAGTCTCGGCATACCGCACCCGGATGTGCTCTTCGACGATGAGTCCTGGACTCACCGGGGAGGCTCTGGATTGGAGGGCGGATCGCACCTCTTCCATGCCTGTCGTAAGAAGTCTGGGATGCGTTGCACGCGGCCTCGGCGATCCACGCACAGGTGTTTCGTCCAGCCGATGGCCAGGGGCTCGCCGGTCGTCTGGGACAGGACCTCGTACGCAAAAGTCACGCTGCGGCTGTGACATGCCTTGATTCGAGTGCGAATGAGCACCTTCTCGCCGTAGCGGGCGGGTGCGGCGTAGCGGGCGTAGGCCTCAGAGAGGGGAAAGAGGTAACCACGCTCTTCAACCTCATCGTAGCCCACGCCCGTCTGGCAGT
>Ga0075114_10002074_pt1 | contig 10496 bp, 13 predicted proteins | sample AntAceMetag02UKM_FD_69784 | JGI IMG/M metagenome (GOLD analysis project Ga0075114, IMG submission 69784) | Saline lake microbial communities from Ace Lake, Antarctica - Antarctic Ace Lake Metagenome 02UKM | ecosystem: Environmental > Aquatic > Non-marine Saline and Alkaline > Saline | place...
TGGAGGGATCAGACCTTGTCCTCCAGAGACAGATCCGCCTTGGACGGAAATGTTGAAACTAGCAGATTTGGCAGGGGAAGCGGAAGCTGGTTGAGATCAGATCTCAACCAGATCTACAGAGGGTGTACCCAAGTAGGATGTCTACTTTACGAAAAAGAAACGCTTCTATTTTAAAGTAATTAAGTATTGTGTCTTCCGATTTCATAATATTAATTTATCAACAGTCAAATCAGCATTCAGGGATTTGGAAGAGTGGGAGAAAAGATAGGGCACACAAAACCCTTGATTCCCCTTCATAATAGCGGTATACATAGACAAAGGAAGCGATTCAAATAAAAGGGAGTTGACCCCTTTATATTTCTTGTTAGAAGGAAAAAAATATGTCAGAAAAAATGCAAGTCGATTTGTACAAAGCAAGAGAAATTGCTATTGAGAACCTCACTACGGAATCAAAAGAATCAAACAAAATTTGGTACAGTATATTGCGTTTAATAATCACGCTTTCTTCATCGTTTTTAGTAATTACAATTGCTTTAGTGGAAAAAATGTTTCCCCCAACTGAAGGGGGTATTGTTTTGCCTAAACTATTACTTCTTAGTTGGGTTCTTTTGTTTTTGTCTCTCATCTTCGGTATTATTGCTGAAATCAATGAAGTTATATTTCGTAGTAATCAAGCTTTAAGCTTTAGCAAAGTTATCAATAGATACACAAACAAAATTATCCAAGGGGAAAAAACAGAAATTGTTGAATCGCCCGAAAATGTAGAGCTTGTACATTACAACTCAATTATTTGGGGCACTATATGCATTAATTCTTTTATTTTTGCGTTAATTTCTATGTGCATAGCGTTATTAACCAAAATATTTTCAAATAATATTTGCATAACTTTTTTTGTGTTGGCTGTAATTTTTGTGGGTTGGGTTAATATTCATTTATTAAGAAAAAGAAAAAAATAACTCCTAACGACTCATTCCACTCGACCGTAAAGCTGCGCTTTTCGGCGGATGAATTCGAACGTTATGTTGTTTTAAAGAGGAAACAAAATGAAGATTAATCTTACACACTTAAGAGAAAGATCCACCTTCGGTGGATGGATAAAATTCGCAGTCTTCGACGCTAAATTTACGACAGGCACGAACGCGAACAATGCAACTCTTCTGGCAAAACTTACCGTCAAAGTTCGTGCGTTCAGTCTAAAGGTTGATCAGTCTGCATTGGCTTTCAGCCAAGCTGGTCGGAATCGGTTTTATGGCGATGGAAATCTCGTGGATTTTTTGTCTCGTAATGGTATACTTCGTTAGACCCACAAGATTGACGTTTGAATTCCAGGAAGATTACTTAACCTAAATAAAAAAGAGTTGGTTCTATTGTCTAAAAGTGGAGGAAAGTATGGATTTTGATGTGTTTTGCGATGAAAGTCGGCATATACAGAACGATGAGCACCGATTTATGGTTATGGGAGGTATTTGGTGCGAAAGAAGCGTTCGCAAAGAAGTAAGTTCAATGATTAACAATATGAGAATAGCCTCTGATTTTGCTGGTGAATTAAAATGGACAAAAGTCGTTGCAGGCAAGGCTGCACTTTTTAAAAACATTATTCAATTGTTTTTTACTAATAATAGTCTTAGTTTCAGATGTATAGTAATTGATAAAAAAGAACTCAAGCACGAATTATACAATACAGAAGGAGGACATGAGGAATTTTATTATAAGATGTATTATTACATGCTGAATAAAAAAATTTGTCCACCTAACATTTACCGAATATTTTTAGACTATAAGGGAAAAGATGACTCTCAAAAAATTAAGGAGCTTCAAAAAATTATAGGCTGCTCTTACTATGATTTTTCTAATCAAATAGTTACATTAATGCAATCTGTGCAGTCAAAGCAACATCCACTTCTGCAATTGGCAGATGTCTTAATTGGGGCAATTGGTTATGAGTGGAATGATATTAAGACTAGCAAAGCAAAATTGGATATCTGCAGTTTTTTACGAAAAACGGCAAATAAAGACACTTTAAAATTAACTACAGTCTATACAGAAAATAAATTTGAGATTTTTAATATCAAGCTAAAATAATATGAAACTACACAGTTATAAAAACTTACCTAATTTGACAGTCGAACAACAATGTGAACAAATATTTATAGAAAATTATATTAAAGATATACAAAATAATAATATTTTTGTACATACAGCGCAAGGGGAACGAGTTGTGTTTAAACCAGATGACTTCAAACACTCGTTTAGTTACAGAGACAAGGATGCAGGAACAGAAAAATTTAGTTTTCAAAGAGCAAGAAGAGTCCTGTGGATGAAGAAAATTGTTATTGGGGACGTTGCATGTGTACGGAAGGATATTGGAAAAGAAGTCTATTTTTACTATAATTCCAAACGGAATTATTTAGTTTTTTTAAAAAAAATGAGTAGAGGCGACTTGCGCTTTGTAACACATTATGTAGCAAAGAGTAAGAAAAAGCAGTATTGGATTGGAAAGAATATTACTTGTTGACACGCTATTTCTGTATATGGTACACTTATAGTGAGCTGGGAAACCAGTGAAAATTGCTTATATGCTAGATTGTATAGTGAGCATTGAACCTCCAAGGTAAAACTTGGAGGTTCTTTATTTTAAGGACAGACATATAAAAACTGAGACAAATAATCTAGAGGCACAATACTTAATTATTTAATAACGTTTTCATTGACATAAACCTTAAAAACACTCTTTCTTAATCTTATCTTATATATCCGCGACTTCGCAATCCAAACTTTTCTACCCTCACATAAAACCAAAACAGCCTTTTCAGTTTCCAGCAAGAACCGGATTTTTATCCATATCTTTTTTTCTCGAAGATATTTTGATGGATGATAAAAGGGGATATGGAAAAACATAGCTTAACTCCTTTTGTGTTTGTTTTGCGACACTGCTTTCTTGACGGTCTTAGGATCAATGCTAAAATTTTGCCGATTTTAATATAGGAGAGGCTAAAAGGTGTAATTCAGTTGCTTTTTGGGCCAATTTTTGGTATAAATAAGGGTGTCTTACTGGTAGTATTTTGATATGGGTATGGAGCTCAGCCGTGGTTCGAATTGGTTGCGATCGGGTCCACCAAATTATGATTAGAAGAAAAAAAGTCAGTAGTTTAATATTAATAACTGCATTTTTATTTATTTCTGGATGCGTGAGTCTGCCTAGGTTAAGGGATGTGCCATCATTTAGCATAAATAATAAAAATTATTATTCGCTTATTTCGCTGTGTGATGAGCTTGAAGTAGATTTTGACTTTGATGTGCAGGCGCAGAAAGTTATCTTAGAGGATGATAAAAGCTCTATTATTTTAGGTGTTGATTATGATTGGATTATTATTAATGAAGAAGAAAAAAGAATAAAAAATCCTCCTATAGTTTCAGAGGGGGTGGTTTTGGTTACATATGCAACTATGCGTATTATTGCCGATACATTTTTAAAAAAGAAAGCGCCAAAGGGAAAAAAGGTAAAGCTGTATAGAAAAATAAAACGTATTGTTATTGATCCCGGCCATGGGGGTAAAGATCCCGGGGCAATAGGTACATATGGATTGATGGAAAAAAATGTCAATCTGACTATTGCAAAATCTCTTTATGGTAAGCTTAAGTCTTTTGGGTATGAGGTATTGCTGACAAGAAAAAGTGACCGGTTTTTATCTTTGGCACAGCGAGCGAATATTGCTAATAGATTTAATGCGGATCTATTTATCAGCGTTCACGCTAACGCCAACCATTCGAAACAGATGAATGGTTTTGAAATCTACTACTGTAGTGACACATTAGAAGAGAGTATTCGTAGTATTGTTGCGGAAGAAAACGGTATTATGGTTAATAGAAGAGATTATATTGAAGTAGCTGATCGCGGCAATAAAAGAATAGAGAATAAGCTTAATTCTATTGGTATAGCAGAAGGTATATGCGGGCAGGTTTCCGCAACAAACGGACTTAATGTAATCGGTGTTAAGGGTGCGCCTTTTTATGTATTAAGATTTACCACTATGCCGGCGATTCTGATAGAGGCAGGTTTTTTATCAAATCTTGAAGAAGAGAAACTGTTGGCCGATAATAATTATTGTTGTCTTTTAGCTGAGAAAATCGCTTTAGGTGTTAAGAGTTTTAAAAATAGGAGTTTAGTAAGAAGATGAATAACCGTCCTATAGGGGTTTTTGATTCCGGAGTTGGAGGTTTGACTGTGGTTAAAGAGTTGATCAGACAGCTTCCTAATGAAAACATAGTGTATTTTGGTGATACAGCACGTGTTCCATATGGAGTAAAGTCAAAACCAACGATTATTCGTTTTTCAACTGAGAGTATTCTGTTTTTATTAAAGAAAAAAGTAAAGCTTATCTGTGTTGCCTGCAATACAGCATCCAGCCTTGCCTTGCCTTCAATTAAAGGGCATTTTAATATTCCTCTTTTGGGTGTAATTGCTCCTGGGGCTGAAAAAGCAAGCAGTCTGAGTAAAACCAGGCGTATCGGCGTAATTGGAACTAGAGCGACAATAAACAGCCGTTCATATGAAAAAGAACTAAAAAGGATTGACCCGAAGATAAAAGTTTTTACTCAGGCTTGTGCGTTGTTCGTTCCTTTTGTGGAAGAGGCATGGTTGAATAAAAAGCCCTTGGAGGATGTTGCCAGAGTTTATCTTGAGCCTTTAAAGAGAAAAAAAATCGATACTCTGATTTTAGGCTGTACGCATTATCCCTTGCTTAAAAAGTTGATTAAAAAAATTATGGGTCCAAAAGTAATATTAGTTGATTCAGCCAAAGAGACGGTCAAGCAATTGAGAGAGCTGCTTATAAATAAAGGCTGTTTAAGGCAGGCAATGAAAAAGGCAAAAAAGATTTTTTACGTTACAGATGAAAAAAGTTCATTCTTTGATTTGGGGAAAAGTTTTTTAGGTAATGATTCAATAAAAGTAAAGAAAGTTAATAATGTTTGAAATAAAAGTGATTGCAGATTTCTCCAGTGCACATCGCCTGCGCGGCTATAAAGGCAAGTGTGAGGGTATGCACGGGCATAACTGGAAGGTAGAGGTTGTTCTTAAAAGTAAAACACTTGATAAGCTGGGTATGGTAAAGGATTTTAGCGAAGTTAAAAGAGTTTTAAACGATATTTTAAATGAGCTTGATCATAAATGTCTTAATGAACTGGATTGTTTTAAAAAAGTTAACCCGACATCGGAAAATATCGCTAAATATATATATAAAGGATTAAAGAAGGCTTATAAGTCGTTAAAATTTGTTTCAGTCTGGGAGTCGGATACATCCTGCGCAAGTTATGAAACGTAAAAAAGCAATAGTTTTACTTTCAGGCGGGCTTGATTCGACAACGCTTCTTTATTTGGCCAGAAAAAAAGGTTATAAATGCAGTTGTTTGATCTTTGATTATAATCAGCGTCATAAAAAAGAGTTAAATTACGCTGTCAGAATTGCAAAAAAGAATGATTCTGAATATAGGATAGTTAAATTCAGCTTGCCTTGGAAAGGATCATCTTTGTTGGATAAATCTTTTAGTATTCCAAAGATCTCTTTGAATAAGAAAAGTATTCCTTCAACTTATGTCAGCGCAAGAAACATTATATTTTTAAGTTTTGCCGTTTCTTTTGCCGAAGTAAGTGGTGCGAGTGCGATTTTTATCGGAGCCAACCAGATAGATTATTCTGGGTATCCTGACTGCAGGGATGATTTTTTTAAAAGTTTTAAGCAGATGATTAATAAAGGAACCAAAAATGGCAAAAAGATTGCCATAAAAACTCCCCTTATAAATTTAACAAAGGCTGGAATTATAAAACTAGGGGATAAATTAAAGGTGCCTTATCAATTTACCTGGTCTTGTTATAGAGGTGGAAAGTTTCCTTGTGGAACTTGCGATAGCTGTATGTTTAGAGCTAAAGGATTTAAACAAGCACGCGTTATTGATCCGCTCCTTGAAAGATGAAAGCAAAAGTCAGTGAGATTTTTACAAGTATCCAGGGCGAAGGTCCGTTTTTGGGCAGAAGACAGGTGTTTGTGCGTTTCTACGGCTGTAATCTAGATTGTAGCTATTGTGATACAAAGATTAAATCATTTAAGCAGTATGATGTTATTCAGCTGAAAAGAGAAGTTTTACGTCTTGCAAAGAAACAAAGAATAAATTTTATTTCCATTACTGGTGGAGAACCGTTATTACAAAGCTCTTTTTTAGGTCTTTTTTTGAAAGAATTAAAAAAGAAAAAGTTAACAATTTATCTTGAGACAAACGGAACACTAGCTGCGGAGTTTAAAAAAGTTATTAGGTATATTGATATAATCAGTATGGATATCAAGCTTCCTTCAAGGAAAAGTGATAAGTTTTATTTAAAAGAACATCTAAGGTTTTTAAAGATAGGTTTAAAGAAGAATATATTTTTAAAAGTGGTTGTAACTGATTATACAAAATTAGCGGATTTTAAGAGATTTTTAAGGAATGTTAGGCCAATTAAAAAAAAGCCTTTATGCGTGATTCAGCCCGATAGCAGTAAAATGAAAAAGGTTATTAAAAAAGTTTCTGAGTTTCAGCGATTAGCAGAAGATTTTTTTACTGATGTTAGGCTTATTCCGCAAATGCATAAATTTATGGGAGTGAAATAAGATGAAAAATGGTAAAAAAAATAGTTACGAAGGTCTGCAGAAAAACATAAAGCAGATCAAGACCCCTTTTATTGAAGTTTGGAATAATCAGTATCCGGAAAAGGATTATACTATTAAGGTAGAAACAGATGAATTTACCTGTATATGCCCGAAGACAGGATTGCCTGATTTTGCAAAGATTACAATAGAGTATTCTCCTAACAAACATTGCGTGGAATTAAAATCTTTTAAAATGTATTTACTTTTTTACCGCAATTTAGGCATATTCCATGAACATGCTGTAAATAGGATCCTGAATGATTTTGTTAAAAGCTGTAAGCCAAAACGAGCGAGGGTAACCGGAATATTTAATGCCCGAGGCGGCATAACTACAACCGTAAGTGCGGAATATAATAATGAATAAAAAAATAATAAAAGCCTCTGAAATAACTAAAACCGTATCCAGTCTTTGTATCCAGGCTAATACTGTTTTAAGAAAAGATGTTTTCGCTGCTTTAAAAAAGGCAATAGGCGTTGAGCGAAATTTGCGCGCCAAAAAGCTTTTAGAACTTATTATTAAAAATGCCGATATTGCTAGGAAAAAGAAAATTGCAATCTGTCAGGATACTGGACTGCCTTTAGTGTTTTTAAAAATTGGTCAAAGTGCATTCATTCAGGGTGATTTAATAAAAGCAGTGCAGCGCGGAGTTGACATTGGTTACAAAAAAGGAGCTTTGCGTAGTTCCATAGTAAAAGATCCTTTAAGAAGAACAACCCCTAAAAACATACCAGCAGTTATACATACTGAGATAACTCAAGGTAGTAAAATAAAGATCACTGTTTTACCTAAGGGTTTTGGCAGCGAGAATAAAACCTGTTTAAAGATGTTTAATCCTACAGCGGGTTTAGACCAGATAAAAGATTTTGTTGTAAAGAGTGTAAGAGAGGCAGGTCCTGAGGCCTGTCCGCCTTTTGTATTGGGTATTGGCATTGGCGGTAGCGCTGACGTAGCTACACTTTTAGCCAAGAAGGCGTTGTTAAAGAATATTACTCCTTTAAAGACTAAGCTGACAAAAGACATTTTAAAAGCAGTTAATGCTACTGGAATCGGCGTTATGGGTTTAGGCGGCAAGACAACTTGTCTGGGGGTAAATATAGAAACTTACCCTACGCATATTGCTGGGTTGCCGGTTGCAGTAAATATTAGTTGTCATGCTTTAAGAAGTGCAAGCAAAACCATTTAAATAAAATGAAAAATAGATTTAGTCTTCCTCTAAGTCAAAAAGAAATCAATAGTTTAAAAACTGGCCAGCAGATTTTTTTAAGTGGTACTGTTTTTACGGCAAGGGACCAGGTGCATAAAAAGTTAGCAGAGATTATTAAGAAAAAAGGTAGGCTTCCTGAGTTTTTAAGGGGTCAGACCGTCTACTATTGTGGGCCGACAAGAGCGTTTAAAGACAGCGTAATTGGTTCTTGTGGTCCGACAACCTCAAGCCGTATGGATTTATTTTCTCCTTTGCTTATTAAAAAAGGTCTTAAGGTAATGATTGGCAAGGGAAGAAGGTCATTTTTAGTCAGACAAGAAATAAAAAAACACAAAGCTATTTATTTGGTTGCCCCAGCAGGATGTGGAGCGCTTCTTTCTGAGAAAGTAAAAAAGGCTGAGGTTATCTGTTTTAAAGAATTAGGAACCGAAGCAATCCATAAGTTAGATGTAGTTGATTTTCCCGTGATTGTAGCAATTGATACAAAGGGCAAAACTATATTCAAAAAATAAGGAGTTATTAAATGAGAATTGATGGAAGGGCAAAGGATGTTTTACGTCCAATAAAAATCACCAGGAATTTTACCAAATACGCCGAAGGGTCTTGCTTGATAGAGCTGGGTAATACTAAGATTATTTGTACGGCTTCAGTTGATCAGGGAGTGCCGCAGTTTTTAAAAGGAACAGGTACCGGATGGATAACATCCGAATACGGCATGCTTCCGCGTTCATGTAAGTCGCGCATACAAAGAGATAAGAATTCCGGCAGGACATATGAGATACAGCGTCTTGTAGGAAGATGTCTGCGCAGTGTCGTAGATATGCCTTGTTTGGGAGAGCGCACTATCTGGATTGATTGTGATGTGATACAGGCAGACGGCGGTACGCGTACAGCAAGTATTACTGGTGGTTTCGTTGCTTTAGTTGATGCGTTAAATTCGCTTAAAAAAGAAAAAGTTTTTAATAAAATACCGATAATTAATTATCTTGCTGCAATCAGTGTAGGTATAGTTGACAATAAGAAAATACTTGATCTTAATTATGAAGAAGATTCTAAGGCAGAGGTTGATATGAATGTGGTAATGAATGACAAAGAAGAATTCATAGAAGTGCAGGGTACTTCTGAGAAAAAACCTTTTGATAGAGACTCTTTAGATAATTTGCTAAAGCTTGCTACAAAAGGAATAAAAGAGTTAATTCAGCTGCAGCAACAATTACTGCAAAACATTTTATGAAACCCATTAAAGAACTGGTTGTAGGTACGCGTAATAATAAAAAGCTGAAAGAGGTCAAGGCATTATTAAAAGATACGGGTATAAAAGTACTTTGTCTATCTGATGTTAAGAATGTTCCCTTGGTAAAAGAAACTGGTAATACGTTTAAGGCCAATGCTAGGAAAAAAGCTGTAGAAACCAGTCTGTTTCTTAAAAAGCCTGTTTTAGCAGAAGATTCTGGCTTAGAAGTAACGGCACTTAATAATGCACCCGGAGTTTATTCATCGCGATTCTGCGGAAAAGAAAAGAATGATTTTATGAATAATTTAAAGTTGTTACGGCTTCTGGGGCAATTGCCTTTAAAAAAAAGGCAAGCAAAGTATCAGTGTGCTGTTGTAATTGCAGATGCAAGACGTATTGTTTACTGCGGCCAGAGTAGCTGTAAAGGTTTTATTGATTTTGAGTTTAAAGGGAATGCTGGATTCGGATACGACCCTCTTTTTATAAGCCCAATGCATAATAAAACTTTTGCTCAATTAGGCGAAAGAATAAAGAATAAAATAAGTCACAGAGCAAAGGCATTTCAAAAATTAAAGAAATTTCTTATTAGTCAAAGCTAAATATTTCCTTTAGGCTATCAACTATGTCTTTGGCGGGGATAGTAGGGACAATAGAGGTTTTTGGTTTATCTATAGTTCCTGAAATTCTTACTTTTGTTATTTCACCTAAGGCACTCATGAGAATAGAGGAAAGACTTTTTGTAGTCTCCATAGATTCACTTGTCTGAATACTGGCAAGCATGTCAAGATTACCCTTAAAATCAATATCTCCTTTAATAAAGATATCCAGTTCATCGCTATGCAAAGAGAGGTTATCTGTGTACGCCTTTTGATTTTGTATCGATAGATTAGCACTCGCTTCTTTAAAGATGATATCTTCAAAGGCAACAATTGAGATTGAATTAGCCAGTTTTTTTAAGGGATTAAATCCCCAGAGGTAGCCGTTTTTTATTTCCACTAAAGATTTTGCACGCATGTTAGCAAAGTCATTTAAGTAACCGGAGGAATTCATTTCCAGATTAAGTGTACCGGCTAAGGTTTTATCTTTTGCCACAGTGTCATTTTTTAAGTCTTCAATATCAACTGAATCTATATTTAAAAATGCGTTAAAAGGCATATTCTTTTTATTAAGGTCTGAGGTTAAATCAAATTCAAGCTTACCTTTATAAAGGTTAGATTCTAGCTGCAGGGATTTGATTAATCCATTTTCTTGAAGATAAAATAAGGAAAAGTTATCAAGCGTGATGTTTTTTATTTTTATATAGTTAGCTTTACCGTCGGATTTTACCTGCCATAATTTTGGGTTCTTTAATGGGCCGTAGCAATCAAGATTGAT
>Ga0075114_10002075_pt1 | contig 10496 bp, 9 predicted proteins | sample AntAceMetag02UKM_FD_69784 | JGI IMG/M metagenome (GOLD analysis project Ga0075114, IMG submission 69784) | Saline lake microbial communities from Ace Lake, Antarctica - Antarctic Ace Lake Metagenome 02UKM | ecosystem: Environmental > Aquatic > Non-marine Saline and Alkaline > Saline | place...
CATTCTCAGGATGATCGAGAACGGGTTCAAGTATGCCTTCTTGCCGGAGGATGAGGTGAGGAAGTACTTGGAGGATGTGGAGCGCGAATGGGCCCGCCTGCACACGGAGGGTCAGTGAGGGAACAAAACCCTGGCTGGTGTCGTCTGTATATATGAAAGAGCGTAGTAGACACGACTAGCAGACGAAGGAGGCTAGAATGTCTTACAAGAGATCAGGGTTTTTCATGGGCAGGAATGTGATCATCGTTTTGCTGGCAATCATGCTATTGGCAGCGGGCTGCGGTTCGTCGTCGAACGAGATCAAGCTGGGCGCGGACGACAGCGGCGGCAAGGTCGAGATGAAGGAAGGCCAGGTGCTGGTCATCTCCCTCGAGTCCAACCCGACCACCGGCTATGCCTGGGAGGTGGTGGACTTCGAGGAGGGTGCCTTGGAGCAGGCCGGAGAGCCGGAGTTCGAAGCCGAGTCCGATCGTGTCGGTGCAGGCGGCGTGCAGACGTTCCGCTTCAAAGCCGCCGAAGCTGGCGAGATAGAGCTGAAGCTGCTCCATCACCGTTCGTGGGAAGAGGATGTAGAGCCATTGGACACTTTCACAGTCCAGGTGGTGGTGAAGTAAGCTCACGCAATCGAACGCGGTCTTCCTGAGATGAGATACGCCGATGGGTGACAGCGCCGGTGATCACAGGCGATTCCCGAATGGCCAGGGTCGCCGGTTTGCTGATCAAGGGAGGCCAGTGATACTCATTCAGTGTTCCTTCGCTATGGCAGCCGCGCGTGTAATTTAATGAACTGATCGAGTTGATGGTTGACGAGGGCATTCGACAGCTACCATGGAAAGGCGAGGGATAAATGGAAAGAGTCAATCTGACTGACAAATTCGACCTCATCGATGAGTACTGGTCTCCGAAGATCGTGGGTGAACTCAACGGGCAGTACGTCAAGCTTGCGAAACTGAGAGGCGAGTTTATCTGGCATCACCACGAGGATGAGGACGAGTTGTTCCTGGTGGTGAAGGGGCGACTGATCATCAAGCTTCGGGGTCAAGACGTGGCTCTCGAGGAGGGTGAGTTCTTCATCGTGCCACGAGGCATCGAGCACAAACCCGTAGCTGAAGGAGAGGTTCACGTCCTTCTGTTGGAGCCGAAATCCACACTGAATACCGGCAATGTCCGAAATGAGCGGACAAAGGAGGAGATCGAGGAGATCTAGAGGTCTGGCCGAAAACCCCACGACGGCGGACACGCGGTACCATATGTTGTAGGTTGCCTTCGGTGGAATACAACATGCGGTATGGCCAATGCACCAAGTATCACTTTTCGGCCAGGCTTCTAGGTCTTCATAGGTGTTAGTGTCTACCAACGCGTGTGCTGTCTGGCCAGACGCTACCGCCGACGGTGCGGGTTGACCAAAGCTGTCACCAACCCTTGGTGGTAACGTTCTCCACGAGGGGAGAAGCTACAAAGCGATCAGAATGATGCCCCTGAGCGATTGCGAGATCGCAAAGGGGCATCGCGTTCTTGGACAAGTATGGTATAATGTAGTTGAAAGATTACTGCACCACGAGCACATGGTGTGATAAGGAGTGTCCTTCGGGAAGCAGGCAGGAAGTATGATTCAGATCACAGATACTATTGCAATTGAAGAGAGCGAGATTCGAGAGGAGTTCGTCCGCGCCTCGGGGCCGGGCGGGCAGAACGTGAACAAGGTTGCCACGGCGGTGCAGCTTCGCTTCGACGTGGCCAATTCTCCCTCCCTGCCTGAAGACGTCCGCCACCGCCTGATTCGCCTGGCGGGCAGCCGGCTGACAGAAGAGGGCGTGCTGATCATCAACGCCCGACGGTTCCGCTCGCAGGATCGCAATCGTCAGGACGCCCGCGAGCGGCTGGTGGAGCTGATCCGCAAGGCAGCCGAGAAGCCCAAGGTCCGCCGCGCGACTAGACCCTCGCGGGCGTCGAAGGCTCGCCGGTTGGAGAGCAAGCGTCGCCAGGCTGAGAAGAAGCGCTTGCGGCGGTCGCTTCCGGGTGATGAATAGATCTCCGGGCTCTGGCCCTTCCGGAAGCGCGTGGACACAAAGCGCAAGTGGGAGTTGATGTTGGTCAACAGTGGCTAGCATTCGCTGTAGCTGACGCGGCTACGACGCGATCAGACAAGTAGCCGTTGGAAGAGGAGTTGCCGAGTTCCAAGTCGTTGCCACTCCTCTTGCGCATGTTGATCTTGTTCATGTCATCAGCCTTCACCCTCTTGCTTGTGAATGGAGAATGCGATGAATCGCCTGTTCATAAAAGGGCTTGATCTCAGCGAGTTGCTCTATGAGGAAGCAGTCAAACCGATTCTGGCAACGCACTTTCCCGGCCTCTCCTACTCGGCGGCACTGCTGGGTGTTGGCTCCGACGTGCTGGGATTCGATACCCCCCAGTCCAGGGATCATGCTTGGGGGCCAAGATTGATGCTGTTCCTGGCAGAAGGTGATCACGAAACCCGCCGTGACAGGATGGATCAGGTGCTGCGCCAGGAGCTTCCCCCTGAAATTCACGGCTACTCGACGGCCTTCGGCCAGCATGAGGATGGCACCGCTGTGATGGTGGCAGCCAACGGCGACTCTATCAATCATGGCGTGAAGTTCTTCACCGTACGCTCTTTCTTCAATTATGTTCTGAGGTTCGATCCTGATGAAGAATTGCGTGCGAGCGATTGGCTGACCTTCCCTGAGCAGTGCCTGCGCAGCGTCACCAGCGGCAGAGTCTTCCACGACGGCCTGGGTCGGTTGGAGCCCATCCGGGCGTGTCTACGCTACTATCCGCATGACGTGTGGTTGTATCTACTGGCTGCGCAGTGGAGACGCATAGCGCAAGAAGAGCACTTCATGGGGCGCTGCGGTCAAGTCGGCGATGAGTTGGGCTCCCGCTTGGTGGCAGCACGGTTGGTACGTGATCTGATGAAGCTCTGTTTTCTCATGGAGCGTCAGTATGCGCCCTACATCAAGTGGTTAGGGACTGCGTTCAAGCAACTCGATTGTGCCCGCCGACTCACCCCCATCCTGATGCAGGTCTTGGGTGCTACCTCGTGGCAGGAGCGAGAGAAGCCCCTGGTGTCAGCCTTTGAGCTTGTCGCCGAGATGCACAATGAATTGGGCATCACTGATCCCCTGCCGACGAAGGCGTCCCAGTTTCACGGCCGCCCGTTTCTGGTCATCCAGGCCGACAACTTTGCCGATGCTATCCGAGCAGCTATCACAAGCGAGGAAGTCCGAGTGTTGCCAGCGCACCTGGGTGCGATTGACCAGTTCGTTGACTCCACTGACGTGTTGAGTAATCCCGAATGGTTCAACCGGTTTGAGATTCTGTACCAATGAGTGAAGCGCTCCTGTCTGCATTGGCTTTCAGGACGACATAAAAGCTATGCTCTGCGCTGAAAGAGAACTTGGTTCCTGACTTGACATGGCAGCAACCCAATAGCCCGATGAGGAGGGCTAAATAGTGAATGATTCTGCCTATCCATATCAAGACAGCAGCCTGCCTATTGAAGCGCGTGTGGAGGACCTGGTCTCCAGGATGACGCTGGAGGAGAAGATCTCTCAGATGCTGTACGACGCTCCGGCCATCGAGCGGTTGAACATCCCCAAGTACAACTGGTGGAACGAGTGCCTGCACGGTGTGGCGTGGGCCGGGATTGCGACGGTCTTTCCGCAGGCTATTGGCCTGGCCGCAACCTGGAACGCCGATCTGATGCACCAGGTCGCAATGGTGGTCTCGGAGGAAGCCCGCGCCAAGCACCACGAAGCGATCCGGCGGGGCCACCGAGTGATCTGCGGGGGGCTGACTTTCTGGTCGCCCAACATCAACATCTTCCGCGATCCCCGCTGGGGACGAGGGCAGGAGACCTACGGCGAGGATCCCTATCTCACCGCCCGGATGGGCGTGGCCTTCGTGAAAGGGCTCCAGGGCGATGATCCTCGATACCTCAAGGTCGTCGCGACGCCCAAGCACTACGCCGTTCACAGTGGGCCTGAGTCCGATCGGCACCACTTCAACGCCCAGGTCGACGAGCGTGACTTGCGGGAGACCTACCTGCCGGCCTTTGAGGCTTGCATCAAGGAAGCCAAGGCCGTCTCCGTGATGGGGGCCTACAATCGCACCAACGGCGAGCCCTGCTGCGCCAGCCTGACCCTGTTGGAGAAAACCCTCCGTCAGGAGTGGAGCTTCGATGGCTATGTCGTCTCTGACTGCTGGGCCATTGTTGATATCTACGAGCATCACAAGGTGGTGGAAACGGCGGCTGAGGCAGCCGCTATGGCCGTGAAAGCAGGCTGCGACCTGAATTGTGGTAGTGTCTTCCCCGCTCTGCACGAAGCCGTCGAGAAGGGTCTCATTGATGAAGCAACCATTGACCGGGCCGTCAGGAGGCTCTTCAGGGCGAGGTTCCGGCTGGGAATGTTCGATCCGCCCGAGCAGGTGCCCTTTGCCCAGATTCCCTATGAGGTCAATGATTCCGGGGAGCATCAGGCACTGGCGCTTCGAGTAGCCCGGGAATCCATCGTGCTGCTAAAAAACGAGGGCCACCTTCTCCCCTTGGGCAAGGACCTCAAGTCCATCGCTGTCATCGGTCCTAACGCGGATGATCTACAGGTGTTGATGGGGGAACTACAGCGGCACGCCGTCCAGGGCCGTGACACCTCTGGAAGGCATCCGGGGCAGGGTCTCGTCCGCCACAAAGCTCTACTATGCGCAGGGATGCGAAATCGCCCGTGGTGTTCTCCCGCTGAAGTTGGTTGCGCCCAGCTACTTGCGCCCCGTAGGCCCAAACGCGAACCAAGCGGGCTTGACGGCGGCCTACTATGATAATCCAGAGTTTGCAGGCGAGCCTGTCGTCACAGTGGTTGATACGATGGTTGATTCCCGGTGGAAGGGCGTCTCTCCTCTGACGGGGCGAGTGGGTGATGCCTTTGCGGTGCGCTGGACCGGTTCTCTAGTTGCACCCGTGACCGGCACCTACAAGCTCGGTGTCAATGGGAGCACTGGGTACACGCTCTATGTAAACGGCACGCTACTTGTGGAGTACCAGGGCGTCATCTGCCCACGGACCCGCACCAAGGCGGTTGATCTGGTAGCCGGGCGCTTCTACAGCCTCCGCTTGGATTACGTGAACCGGGGGCTCGATCCGCAGGCGCAACTCCTCTGGTCCATCCCGCGCACCGACTACTTGACCGAGGCAGTAGATGTCGCCAGGAAGGCAGAAGTGGTGGTCATGGTGATGGGCCTTTCGCCTGCTCTAGAAGGCGAGGAGATGCCGGTTCAGGTCGAGGGTTTTGCCGGTGGCGACCGCATTGATATCGGGCTGCCCGGTCCGCAGGAGGAGTTGCTCAAGCGCATCCACGCCCTGGGCAAGCCAATGGTGCTGGTGCTGTTGAACGGCAGCGCCGTAGCCGTGAACTGGGCGGCGGAGCACGTCCCGGCTATCTTGGAGGCTTGGTATCCCGGACAGGCTGGCGGAGACGCCATCGCTGATGTCCTCTTTGGCGACTATGATCCCAGTGGACGGTTGCCGGTCACGTTCTACAAGTCGGTGGAGGACCTGCCGCCGTTTGAGGACTATCGGATGCAAGGCCGCACCTATCGCTACTTCCCGGGAGAGCCTCTGTTTCCGTTCGGCCATGGGTTGAGCTACACCACCTTTGCGTATAGCAACCTTCAGTTGAGCTCCAAGACCATCAGCCCTGGCGACACGCTCACCGTCAGTGTGGATGTGCAGAACGTGGGCAAGCGTGCCGGTGACGAGGTGGTGCAGTTGTACGTCAGCGACGTTGTGGCGTCGGTGCCGGTGCCCATCCGGCAGCTTCAGGGGTTTGAGCGCATACAGCTCGTATCGGGTGAGAAGAAAACGGTCACGTTTGCCCTGTCGCCTCGGCAGCTCTCTCTGATTGACGATGAGGGTCAGCGCGTAATTGAGCCGGGCGAGTTCCGGATTACCATCGGCGGGCGTCAACCCGATACCAGGGATTCTGCGGGAGAGGCGAGGGGCCTTCTCGTCGGGAGTTTTGGGGTGAGCGGAGAGGGCGAAGCTGTGGCAATGTCGGAGGTTCTGTAGAGTCGCCATATATGGCGACTCTACACCCAGTGTGGCAAGGTAATCGCGTCTAGCTGTTTTTTACCGATTGGCGCCCTGGCAACATGCCGCTTCGATGCGTATGAGGGGCGCAGCTTGTCGCGAACGTGGGACGCATTCTCCTGCAAGCCAGTCCGTGACTGGTGTTGGTGGGCCATCGGGTCCGTGACCCGACTTGAGCAGGGGGCAGGCAGCCAGCTTCTGCCTTCTTCCGCATTTTTCCTAACGGTCTACCCGAAGACGAGAAAACAGAAGTGACAGACAGGGGGTTGAAATGGGTCGAAGAGTACGACGAGTAAGGTATACGCTGGATACAAAGGGGCTGAAGCATTTGCCCCAGGAGGAAATCGCAGCCATTTTGAGAGGCGCGGATGACTTGATCATGTGTGGAGGACGCTCACTCCTGGTCAAGGTCTTGAAGGGGCCGCACGCGAAGAAAGTGCTGGAATTGGAGCTGGATAAGAGCCCAGTTTATGGATACTACACATCTCTAACAACAGACCAGATTCTCGCGAGAGTGGACTGGACGATTGTCAACGGGTATTTGGACATCGGGTACGACTATCGCTTGCCACTGCTGCGCTATACTCCCCGCGGATGGGAAATCGAGAGAGAAACCTACGCGGGCGAGTTACTACAAGAGTTTGATGAAATGCTGGAATCAGGTTGCGAACAGTTTGATATGGATTACCTGAAGGATAGAGCCAGGGACATGATAATGTTGTTGCTCGATAAGGTCGAGGCCACGGGGGACAGGAAGTACATTCCGATACTGGAAGCCTGGGCGGAGATCGATTACAAGAAGGTGAGAAAGCGAATCAGGCAAGTCGTTGACACGCTCAGTCAGGGAGCAATCCAGAGATGAGCCCTATTGGTCAATGAGAGGGGCTGCAGAAGACAATGGGGAGGCCGCCTAACAAGTCGCTGGTGTGCCCGGGGACCTGTCGTCTGCTTGCCGGTGAAAGCTGGTCACGGTAACTGCCAGAAGGTTCTGCCGTGCGTACGGGTCGAGATGGCAGGGGATGGAGATGGAAAGCCTCACGCGTATTGAGAAAGGGAGTGTCGAGGACAGGTGTCTGGAAGTCCTTGCTGGAATTGTGTATGCTGCCTTTGAGACGAAGATAGCTGCACTTGGTATCCGGAAAGAGGCTGCTATTGAGATCATCGTGAATTCGCTTGCTCCTGATTCTGCGTTTCTTGCGTATCGAGAGAACAGGCTGGTGGGGGTTGCTGGGATCGTGACACCTCCAGCAGATTCCTTCACTTCCGTTTGAGGGAATTGAGGAAGCACTTTGGTCCATTGAAGGCAGCGATCTACTATCTGATACTGAATTTCGACAGAGGAGTATCGAGGAATGAGCTGAAGGTTGAATCACTGGCCGTATCGGAAGAGATGCGGGGGCAGGGAATCGGAACAGAGTTACTGAAGAGGGTTGAGCAGTTTGCCACTGAGAGTGGTTACTCGTTGCTATCACTTGATGTTGTGGATACGAATGTGGCAGCTCAGAAGCTATGCGAGAAGCTTGGGTTCGAGGTGGTCAGGACCACGAGGTTCGGGATTCTGACTAGAAGCGCTGAGTTCACGAGTTCATATTACATGCAGAAAAGAATGAGGTGAACGCATTCGTCTATGTGCGGCTGCGCCTAACACCTCGTTGGTCTGTTCTGAAAGCTGTCGGTCCTTCCCGGTGGAAGTCCGTTTGATGGTCCACACCCCCGTGCCCGTTGTGGTCTCCTGCCCCGAATTGGGCCGACCGGCAGTCACAGGTCTTTGTGCAGCACACGCAGATAACAAGAAAGGAGCTCGATATGCCCAGTGTTCAGGATGGACCCAGTTCACCTCTCTTCGTCCCCTTGTCTCTCAGGGGGAACGTGCCTCTATCCGGGTTGGCAGGCATAGGCACATCGGATGAGATGTTGGCCGCCTTGGAGCACGCGCCGAGCGGTGACTGCGTTGGTTGGGGCATTCCCTTCGAGATCGAGGACGTCGTGGCGATCCGGGATGAGGCCGTATCCGTCGAGCTAGGTCCTACGGTGACACAGTGGCTCGTCTTCATGCACACGTCGGATCTGCGGACCATTGAGCCTGGCCCGGGCGGATTCATTTCGCCGATGCGTGGCCAGGGACAGCTCGCGGAACACGCCGCCGATTACGTGGTGCTCTATGAGAATGGCACAGAGGAGCGCCTGCCGATCCGCCGCCGCCATCAGCTCGGTGCCTTTCAGCGCCGCTGGGGCGAGAATTGCTTCGAGGCGGTCGCGCATCGCAAGCCTCATCCGAGGCGGGCGGCGCACGAGCAATTGAGCCCTGAGTGGGGAAAGACCCAGACGCGCGCTGCGGCGGCAGATGATCTGCCGTGGACAAACTGGCTTTGGGCGTGGGAGAACCCATATCCTGACAAGGGTATTGTAGGAGTTCGCTTCGAGCCGGTTTCGGGCCTGGTCATCGTAGCGGCGATCTCTGCCGTCAGTAAGAACACCCAGCCCTTTGATGAGCTCGGGGGAAAGAGCGCAACGCTAGAAACGACGCCCCTGCGATGGAGAACTAGGTGCAAGGCTGTCTTGAGGCTGCCTCCGGGGGAGACATTCCAGCCTGAACTAGACGAGAAGGGCTTGCTACAGCAAATCCAACTCGATATGGGGCAGGTCATCTCGGCAACGCCCCGTTCGCTCTATCCCAATGATGCCTGGGCCGACACATACAACAATAAGATCCCAGAAAAGTCCGAGAACGAGGTGTTGGTCGAGTATACGGCCCACGAGGACGCCTGTTTTCATCTCTCTGGCGGTCAGATCATCCCTGTCCTGAGCGTGCCCGCGGAGCCTGCGGCGGAAGCCGAAGACCAAAATCTCAAGGGTTTTCCTGAGCCCTTGAGGTTCTGCCCGGCGGCAACTCGGCAGGTCAAGCTGCGGGTGGTAGAGCATGGCAGCGGCAGGAGTGTAGCGGTCAAACTGCACGTTCATGGTGAATGGGGCGAATACCTGGCTCCCATCGACCGCCATCGCATCGTTAACCCGGCCTGGTTCGAGGACTACAGCGTGGACTTCGCCCATCTCGATATGCACTATTGCACCTATATCCCCGGAGAGACGGTCATCAAGTTGCCCCTGGGCAAGGTTTACATCGAAGTTTCCAAGGGATTTGAGATCCGACCTGTACGGAAGGTCATTGAAGTCAAGTCTGACACCGAGGAAATCGTCATTGAGATCGAGAGGGTGTTATCCTGGCGTGAGAAGGGCTGGGTCACGGCGGACACCCACGTCCATTTTCTGTCTCCCATGTCTGCTCTGCTGGAGGGGTCTGCTGAAGGTGTGAACGTCGTCAACTTGCTGGCTAGCCAGTGGGGGGAGCTGATGACCAACGTGGGCGATTTCGATGGTCGAACCACGTGGGGATCCAAAGAGGCAGGCGGGGACGGCGAATACCTGGTACGCGTCGGGACGGAGAACCGGCAGCACGTGCTGGGACACATCTCATTGCTGGGCTATCATGGCCAGATCATCGCACCAATGACGACGGGCGGTCCGGACGAGTCCGCCCTGGGCGATCCGATTGAGGTCTTGTTGACTGAGTGGGCCAGGCAGTGTAAGAAACAGGGGGGGCTGGTCGTCCTGCCGCACTTCCCGAACCCGCGCGCAGAACATGCCGCCAGCATCGTGAGCGGCGACGTGGATGCCCTCGAGATGACGTCGTGGGGAGACCTGTACAGAGGCATCGATCCCTATTCCCTGTCGGACTGGTACCGCTATCTGAATTGCGGATACCTCGTGGCTGCAGTGGGTGGCACGGACAAGATGTCGGCGAAAACAGCTGTAGGCACAGTGCGCACCTATGCCCGGATCGACTCGAGAGTGGCGTTCAACTATGAGACTTGGATGGAGGCAATTCGGCGTGCGGAGACCTTCGTAACGTATGGACCGATGCTCGAGTTCTCGGTTGATGGGTATCCCATGGGGAGCCGCATCGAGATGTCGGCCAACGGGGGTACGGTCGACGTGGTGTGGCAGGTTGCCAGTGTCACCGTTCCGATGTCTCGCGTCGAGCTGATCGTGAATGGCGAGATTCGAGAGAGCGTGGCGGTTTCACCCGAAGATGGCAGCGGGTACTGGCCCGTCAAGGTAGACAAGAGTTCCTGGCTGGCCTTGCTGGTGCGGGGGCATTATGCCGATAAGCCCGAGATCATAGCTGCGCACTCCTCTCCGGTTATGATCACGGTCGAGGGATCGCGTATGCTAGCCGCAGCGGATGCCGTCACCATCCTCGAACAGATCGAAGGTGCCCTGGCATATCTGGATACGGTCGGCACGCGGGCCGTGGACGTGGCGTACAAGCGCATGCGCCTGGTCCTGGAATCGGCCCATCGCACGCTGCACATACAGATGCATCAACTGGGAT
>Ga0075114_10002078_pt1 | contig 10485 bp, 11 predicted proteins | sample AntAceMetag02UKM_FD_69784 | JGI IMG/M metagenome (GOLD analysis project Ga0075114, IMG submission 69784) | Saline lake microbial communities from Ace Lake, Antarctica - Antarctic Ace Lake Metagenome 02UKM | ecosystem: Environmental > Aquatic > Non-marine Saline and Alkaline > Saline | place...
GATTTTACTGGGTGGTACATTATGGGTGAAAACAGGTGGTACATTGTTGCTGAAATTTGGTGGTACATTCTTGCCGAAATTAGATGGTACATTTACGTGTGCTAATTGACATCATATCGATCACATAAGAATTATCATCAACGGTCACATCCAGGGGAAGATGAATTTCACTTTCTACTGGCTTCCATCGATATACCGGACGTCTGTGGTTGTGGGTGTGAGGTTTAATATACATGGACATTTTTCACTCCTTCTAGAAACGGAAAGTAAATTATTGTATTATATATACAAGATGATACATGTCCAATATAAGAAAAACACAAGCAAACTATTAGAGAAAAACAAATGCTTTATTAGTGGTTTATTAACAGCATTGGGTTCTAACGAAGTTAGAAATCGAACGATCAGAAATTTGGTTTTTTTCCACCCAGGATCAGGTAAGGAGAGTCTTCAGTATATTCACTGTTATCAAAATCCCCCATAGAACGGATCCCATTGAACCCTACCTTAATAAGCTCTTGTTGGTAGGTTTCCAGAGTGGTTAGATAATGCTCTGTAGATCGAATATAACGATCAACCTGTCCATCAGGGTGAAGGTGATCGTAGATCCAATCCCAGACTAGACTCATTTCCTTGGCGATCATGCTGCTGCTGACCTGAACTGGGTTACCTGTTTCTGGATGAGGAAAGGATGTTTCCAGATCTGATTCGGCTTGATCCGGATTCTCCAATAATTCGTCGTACAATGACCTCAATTGAACAGGATTTGGTAAAGAGGCCACAAATATTCCCCCTGGACTGAGGAGTTTGTAGGCCTTGGATATGATCATCTGGCGTTCTTCGAAAGTAAAAGTGCTGTATGTGTTACAGGGGATGATCACTGTCCCAAATGAACCTTCGGACTGGAAGTTGATGAAATCCTCGTGAACAACCTGGGCTCTTTTCTGTATTTCTAGTTCTTTTCCCTCCAGTTCCTCTCGAAAAAATTGAAGCGCAGGTAGGTCAATATCTACACCGACAACTTCTCGTCCCGCTGCCAAAAGTGGAAGAGCAACCCGTCCATGGCCGCATCCCAGTTCCAGGACCGTTCCTTTGCCTTCAGTCCAGGAAATCCAGAAAGGAATGTCCTCCAGGTAATCAGCATGGTGGATTCTAATCAGATCGGTTTTATTCATAGATTGATCATCGTAAGCTGGGAGTCCTTGACTATCGTCTGTATAAAGATTATACTGCTTTGAGCTTAATAAAGAGGATATCGGGGTGTGGCGCAGTTGGGAGCGCGCCGCGTTTGGGACGCGGAGGTCGACGGTTCAAGTCCGTCCACCCCGACTTTATATTTAAAGGTGGGCAAGGCGATTATTACTCTCAAATCAAAGGGAATTATCAATTTATTAAGTTCAATTTCAGAGGGAAAGAGACTGGTATAATCAAAGAAAACAGTCACATGGTAAATCTCTATGAGGACAATAGATCTTTCTAAATTCCAAGATGAATCAGGTACATCGAACATCATAAAAACCATCCAGGGTCTTTTATCCTATGGCTGGTCCTGGCAGCAGAACCGCAAAAGTCAGGAGGAGTTAGCCGAGATTCTGGAGACAGTGCTTGAGAATGATTGTGTTCTTCTCATGGATGTCAATATTCCAAAAGTTAATAGGCCAATCCCTATCGTTTTGGTCACTCCTGCCACGTTGCTGGTTATCAACCCAAAATCGCAGCAGGGCTTTTTCAGAGCCGAAGGAAAACGATGGGAAGAACTGGGCCGGGATGATGAATATCGTCTGGCGCAGGATAACCTCATTCGTGAAACCTGGCTCTACCAAAAAACTGTCGAAGGTTATCTCAAACAGCATAGTTTTTCCGCACCAACGGATCGTGGCGTAATGATATTTGTTTCTCCAGAAACAGTTGTTGAGTCCATCCGGCCTCGGGTCCGTGTTATCCAGGCAGACGGCATCCGAAATTTTGCCAGGGAACTGGCCATATCAAAACCCGTTTTCAGCGATATGGATTTCCGAACTGTGGTGAAATTATTAACCGAACCCCGCCTACCCGATAAGACCAAGAAGATAATAGTCGATCCCGAATTTCTGGAGCCGGAATCAGAAATGGACGAAACTCTGACAAAGGTGGATGAAAGCATAGGAAAAGTTACCCGCAAGATCAACTTCTCTCGCCGAGAATGGGTAGTTGTTGCTCTGCTAGTTGTCGGTGTGATTATCGTACTTATTGCCCTAATCATGCTGGTCATTTTCACTTTCTAACAAAAAGACGGATCTTTGTGTTTCTTTCCATCATCATACCCGCCTACAATGAAGAAACCCGCCTCCCTGATACTCTTAACAAGGTAGGCTCATTTCTTGGTACACAATCCTATTCACATGAAGTCTTAATAGTAAATAACAATAGCACGGATAGAACGGAAGAGATCATCAAGGACTACTGCTCCCGTTACCCTGATATGCAGGGGTTATTTGAAGAAGAACCGGGCAAAGGAGCCGCTGTTCGCTGCGGCATGTTGCAGGCCCAGGGCGAGTTTGTATTTATGTGCGATGCTGATCTTTCCATGCCCATTGAAGAGTTGGTGAATTTCCTCCCTCCCAAACTGGAAGGTATTGATATATCAATCGCATCCAGGGAAGCCCCCGGTTCAATTCGCTATCACGAACCTCATTTTCGTCATTTTGGCGGTAGGATGATGAACTGGCTCATCCAGCTATTCATTTTGCCGGGATTGAATGACACCCAATGCGGTTTTAAATGTTTTTCCAAAGAAGCAGCGAAAGACCTTTTTAACCACCAGACTCTCCCGGGATGGTCATTTGATATAGAACTTATATACATAGCTCGCCAGCGGGGATATAAAATCCAGGAAATACCCATTCCCTGGTACTACCACCAAGAAAGCAAAGTTAATGCTGTCCGCGACGCGCTGCAGATCCTATTGGATATCCAAACCATTCGCCGCAACGCCAACCAGGGTATTTATGACCCGGAGAATTGACCCTTCTTTAATACCTGAAGCTCCCGATCTCAGTTTTGAACACGCCCTCTGGAAAGAGGGATTATTATATATTGCAGGCATAGACGAAGCTGGCAGAGGTTGCCTGGCCGGCCCTGTCACTGCTGCCGCAGTGATCCTACACCAGACGGAAGAAGTTCCAGACTTTTTTTCCGCTGTCCGGGATTCCAAGCAGCTCTCAAGAGAGGCGAGGGAATGGGAGCAAAAGAAAATTGAAGATAACAGCCTGGACTGGGGAGTCGGCTATGCTTCCAATCTTGAGATCGATCGATATGGGATTGTTCCTGCGACCCGATTGGCTGTAAGTCGAGCCCTTGTAGAGATAAAGAGTCAACCCCAACATTTATTGGTTGACTACATTGTATTGCCCAATAATCCTCTGCCCCAAACCAGACTCGTGAAGGGAGATGCCAGATCCCTTTCAATTGCGGCCGCTTCCATTCTGGCCAAAACCCACCGGGACGCATTGATGATCACCCTGGCGGAAAAATATCCTGCCTATGATCTGGGAACCAATAAGGGATATGGAACCGCCGTACACAGAGAAGCAATCCAAAAATTTGGACCTTCTCCCCTGCACCGAATGAGCTTTGCACCGATGCGATCTGATTGATCTCCTCATAGTATGATATTAAAAGAATCTATGACTGAGAAAAAGATTAAACCCTACGGCCAGTGGCCATCAGAAATAACTCCCTCGATCTTCGCTAACCTGCTTAAAATCAGTGAGCCTGCCTGGGGCGAGAACGGCCCATTATACTGGCGGGAGCGATCCTCATCTCTGACAAAGATCCAAATGATTGCTCCAGGATCTGAGGAAATTCAAACGATAAGTGGAGATTTGAATGTCGGCGGGGAGCTATTGTACGGTGGCGGTGGATACTCAACCCAAGAGAATTCATTAATCGTAGTTGATAAGACAACTCACCAGTTGCATCGAATTAATCCAGAAAAACCTACAGCCGATCAATTGACATCGTCCCTGCTAAGCGCTGCCTCCCCCAGATTGTCCCCGGATGGGAAATACGTTTTATTCGTGCACTCTGACGGAGATATTGACGCTATTTATATCAAGGGGTTGTTTGACTCATTACCAGCCCGACCTCTAATCTACGGATCAGACTTCTACAACTACCCCCGCTGGCATCCAGCAAATAAACAAATTGCTTGGATCAGCTGGGATCATCCCCATATGCCCTGGGTTGAAAGTTATTTATGGCTCGCTGACCTGGATAGTTCAACTGAGATTAGACCTGACCTGGTATCAAAGACACTTGTAGCCGGTGGCGACGGAATCTCCGTTCTGCAACCTGAATTCTCCCCAGACGGCCGAAATTTGGCTTATATCTCCGAACAAGATGGCTGGTGGCAAATATTCCTCTTGGATTTACAGACCGGGGAAAAACAACAACTAACCAACGATAATGCTGAACACGGCTTACCTGCCTGGCTGCAGGATCAGCAGTCTTTCCAATTCAACCCTGACAGCAGTCTGATTTATTTCCTTCGCAACAAGGAAGGTATCCGCACTTTATGGACCTTTGACCTGGACTCAAATAAGGAAAAAATGATCCAGCTCGATGAAAATTACACCTGGCTGGAGGATATTACTATCTCACCCGACGGAGACCGGCTTGCCTTAATCGCATCCGGTGCAGATCTCCCTGTCTGTCTCATCACGGTAAACTTGGAAGGGAGAACCAAGATTGTCCGCCATTCTGCGCCGGTCCTTTTACCAACAGAGACCTTTTCAATTCCAGAACCCATTTCCTGGAAAGGTCAGGAAGGGGAGGAAGCCCACGGCCTTTTTTATTCTCCTCAAAACCCTCAATATAAAGGTGAAGGGAAACCGCCCTTGATATTGATCATTCACAGCGGTCCAACCCGACAAAAATGGGTGGGTTTTCAGACCCGGACACAATACTTTACCAGCCGGGGGTATGCAGTCTTGGAGGTCAATTACCGCGGCAGTACGGGATACGGTAGGGAATACCGGCAAGCCTTGAAGGGGAATTGGGGAGTTGCGGATGTAGATGATTGCCTGAGTGGAGCGATCCACCTTGCGGAAAAAGGGCTGGTTGATCGGGAAAAAATGGTTGTGATGGGCAGCAGTTCTGGCGGAATGACCGTATACCAAATCCTGGTCAAATACCCTGGCATATTCCGGGCTGGCGTTTCTCTCTACGGAATTGTCAATCACCTTTCCTTGCTCCAAAACCCTCCTAAATTTGAACGCCATTATTCCGATTGGCTGATCGGACCCTATCCTGAAGCAGAAGAGCTATATCATCAACGTTCGCCTATCTTTTTCGCGGACAACATTCAGGATCCTGTAGCAGTTTTCCAGGGGGGCAAAGATCGTATCGTTCCTCAGGATCAGGCAGAACAGATTGTTTCAGCGCTTGAAGAGAATCAGGTGCCCTATCTCTATCGCCTCTATCCGGAAGAAGGCCATAGTTTTAAACAAATATCCACCCTGGAAGATTTCTATTCCCAACTGGAGTCTTTTCTGAACACACAATTAGATATATAAACAGGTCATCGCTCATATTCCAGATATACTCGCCAGATATTTTAACCCTTTATAATACAATGGCAGAGAAAACCGGAACCTGTAAGTTCGCCAAATTGAACAAGTATCATCATTCTATTCACTCATAATAAGCGGGACTCAGATAACTATGATGAATCGAATTCAAGAGTCATTTACAAAATTGCTCCACGGGGAATCATCTTCTGCTATGAACCGGGTCCGTTGGTTTTTGGTTTTGGCAACCTGGCTGGGCTACATTCTCGCATTCCCCATGTTATATCAACGTATGGGGGCAATTGCACTTTCATTCTCTGGCTTTCCTGTGTTATTTACTGCCTGGCACTCCGGAGTTCCAGGGGGTCTAAGCTCCGCGGTAATAGTCACTGGAATTAACTGGTTATTAATGTACTTGAATGGCAATCATGATTGGTTTGACATCATCCAGAGCAGTTATTTTGGATTTTTCTTATTACTACTTGGCGGCATTGTTATCGGGCGGGTGAACGATCTTCGGAGAAAACTAAAAAAAGAATTAGAAGAGAAGGAAAGAACCAGTAACAAATATCGCAGCATCGTGCAAAGTTCGATCGATGGTATTGTTCTTGTGGATGAAGAGGGAAAGATCATAGAATGGAACCACGGCCAGGAAGAGATCACGGGGTATAGACAAAAGGATGTCTGTGGAAAATACATCTGGGAGATCTACTTTAGTCTTCAACCGGATACACAAAAAGTTCCATCTGAAAAGGATAAATTTAGATCTCAGGTGTTGGAAGCTCTCCAAACCGGGGATGGATATTGGTTAAATCAACTCACTGAACGTGAGATTCAGCAGAAAGATGGCACGCGATTCCATATTCAAATCCGCAAATATCCAATCAAAACTAACTCCGGATATATGGTTGGTATCTTTTCCAGAGATGTCACCGAAAGGAAAAAAACAGAAGAATTACTTCTGGAAAGCGAAGAACGATTCCGATCAACCATCAGCCAATCGGCTGATGGTATCCTGGTAGCTGATAAAGATTTAAAGATCATTGAATGGAGTTCTAGCCAGACAGAGATCTTCGGTTATTCAAGAGAAGAAATGCTGGATAAGCCTATCTGGCAATTTCAGTATGACATCGTGCCTGAAGAACATCGCCCCCCTGGATTCCTGGACCACTTAAAAAAGCGGCCAGGCCAGATCATAGACGATGGCACCTTTGTCGAGGAGGAAATCTCCAGGGATATAGAGATCCAGACAAAGGAAGGTGCACGGAAAATCGTCCAGATCTCATCCTTTCCAATTATAACCAGCAGTGGCAATCTCTACGGAGCGATCATCAGAGACATTAGTGAACAAAAGAAATTTGAGCAGCATTTACAACATTCATCGACCCATGATTCCCTCACTGATCTACCAAACAGGACCTTATTGAACGATCGCCTGACTCATTCTCTGTCAAAATCAGAGCGGAATAATGAAAAACTGGCAGTTTTATATATTGACCTGGATAATTTTAAGGCAGTGAATGATACCTACGGACATGCCGCAGGTGATATCCTACTGAAGCAATTCACTAAAAGGATTCAGGATCAAACCCGAAAATGCGATACTGTAGCGCGAATGTCTGGGGATGAATTTATTATGGTTCTTGAAGCAATTTCTGATCCTGAGCATACGCGTACTGTTGCCGAAAAAATAATCCGTATGAGTGAAGAACCTTTCCAGATGGATGACGAGATAATCGAATCTACGCTGAGCATTGGCATAAGTATTTTTCCTAATGATGGAACAGATCCTGAAATCCTGCTACAGAGAGCTGACGCCGCGATGTACCAGGCAAAGCAGAAAGGGAAGAACAATCTCCAGTTCTATGGGTCTGATTAAATTCGGGGATAATCTGACCAAATCCAAATATAAGGAAGGGGTATGTGAGTAAAAAAATATTAGTCCTGGGTGCTGGATTAGTTGGCAGCACCATTATCAAGGACCTGGCAAAAGATAATGAATTTGAAGTAATCGCAGCGGATATCAATCCCAATGCTCTAAAAAATGTCGCGGATATACCGGGTGTTATTTCACAACAGGCTGATCTTTCAAATCCTGATACTATCCAATCCTTGGTCGAAGATGTTGATCTGGTGATCTGCGCCGTCCCGGGTTCTATGGGTTATCAAACTCTGGAAACAGTTATCTCTGCCGGCAAGAATGTAGTCGACATTTCATTCTTCCCTGAAGATCCTTTTGGCCTTGATGAACTGGCCAAGGAAAAAGAAGTCTCTGCGATCGTTGACTGTGGTGTCGCGCCAGGGCTATGCAATATCATCGCCGGATATGTTGCCGAAAAGCTTGAGGATTCAGCTTATTATCATTGTTATGTAGGAGGATTACCAGAGATCCGGGAATGGCCGTATGAGTATAAAGCCGTATTTTCCCCGGCAGATGTTCTGGAGGAATATACCCGTCCTGCCCGTTTGGTAGAAAACGGAGAAGAAGTGATCTATCCTGCCCTTTCAGGAGTGGAATTAATCGATTTTCCAGAAGCTGGCACGCTGGAAGCCTTTAATACAGATGGATTGAGGACCTTAAGCCAGACTCTCCGTTTTCCGACCATGAAAGAAAAAACCCTGCGGTATCCGGGACATGCCAATTTAATGCGGGTCTTCCGGGAAAGCGGTTTTTTCAGCCAGGATCCGGTTGAAGTGGACGGTAGCCAGGTGATACCTCTATCCCTGACATCCAGGCTGCTTTTTGATCAATGGTTTATGAAGGAAGGGGAAAAAGATCTGACTGTGCTGCAAGTTGTCCTTAGAGGCAAGGAGAAAAACAAGCAAGTCATCTATCAATACGATCTATTGGATCGTTTTAACGAACAGACAGGAATCACTTCCATGGCCCGGACTACCGGGTACACCTGCACGATCGTCGCCCGTCAATTGTTAAAAGGAATGATCCCCAATCAGGGCATCTGCCCTCCGGAATTCCTTGGAAAGATCCCTCATCTCTTTGAAGATCTTCTGCTTGAATATCAAAAGCGGGGAATCAACCTGATAGAAACGATCAGCTAAGCATTTTTAATCTCATCTCTGCTCTAAACTTAGGTATTGATGAACAAGGATTTAGATCAATTAATCCATTTGGCCATTTCATTGATTGCTAGTGAAGCTTATATTCTATCCAGTGACAAAATAGTCGTAAAAAACCAATTGGCGCGAAAATGTATAGAGCCGCAATGTGAAAATTACGGCCTATCGTACAGCTGCCCGCCTTATGGGGAAGGACCAGAATCTTTTCGAGAACTGATCAAAACCCACCCCCGGGCACTTGTCATGAGGCTTGTTATCCCTTCCTTGATGCTTCTTTCCTGGGAACGGTTTGATCTAAGCAGGGTTTTACATGAACTGGTAGCCACTGTTGAATTGGAAACAAGAAAAATGGGCTATACAAGATCGATCGGATTTGCTGGAGGTTCATGCAAAGAATTATTCTGTCAGGACCATCTCAGCTGCCAGAGGATTGAAGAAAAAGGTCCCTGCCGGTACTCCGATTTGGCAAGACCATCCATGTCCGGTTATGGGATCGACGTGTTTTAATTGGTCAAGAGCTGTGGTTGGGAAACAAATTTGAATCAAGAAGAGGAGCTGCCTGTCGAAGATCAGCTATCATGGGTAGCTGGGCTGATCATGATCGGTGAATAAATCACCAGTATTAACTATTTTAGAAGGAGTAAAACATGCCGAAACTGAAAATTGAAGGTGTAGGAGAATTTGAAGTCCCTGCCGGAACCCGGCTTGTGAATGCCTTGGAAGATCACGGCGGTGAACCTCTCCACCGCTGCGGGGGATACGCCCGCTGCACTACCTGCCGGGTGGAATTCCTGGATGGGGAACCGGAGGTCATGACCGAAGCAGAAAGAGCAAAACTGGAAAATAAAGACAATCTGGGAAAGTTCCGACTATCATGTCAATGTACTGTGGAGCATGACATGCATGTCAAAGTACTGATGCCTTTCAGTGAAAGCGGACTCGACGATCCCGGTTCCAGACCGGAAGATCACATAACACCTTAGGAGCAGATTATGAATGACAAGATTACAAAAATACCCAGGGGATTAAAAACCTGGTTTGTGATCCACTTTGTGGCGGATATGCTGTTTGCCATCCCACTTTTACTATTTCCCGAGCTGATCTTGCCATGGTTCGGTTGGGAATCCATTGATCCGGTCATGCCGCGGTTGGTGGGTGCCGCCCTGTTAGGTATCGGAGGAGAATCCCTCTTTAGCAGAAATGCCCCGCAGGAGGCTTTTAAAGCCCTGCTGCGGCTGAAGATCATCTGGGCTTCTGGGGCAATCCTGGCCTTGGGATTGGGTATTCTTAAAGGAGGACCTCCCGCAACCTGGGGTTTCATGGCGATATTTATTGGTTTTCTGGGAGTATGGGTTTATTTCAGAATTAGAATCAACGATCTAGATTAATGAAAATAGCCCTCTTCTCTGAAGTGCACCCCATAATGTGGACAGATAAATAAAGACACTCTCATGGGTAATTATACAAACTGACGTCTGAATTCCAAAGGCGTCAGTTTTGTTTTTAGCTGAATTCGGTCATGGTTGTAAAAGTGGATGTAATCATCCACAACCCGAACAGCATCATAAAAGTCCTTGATCTTGATATGTCTAATTAATTCTTCCTTCAGCTGAGAGAAGAAACTCTCAGTTGGCGCGTTATCCAGACAACGCCCTTTTCTGGACATGGACGGGATGATTCCCAGTTGAGCAGTCAGGGATCGGTAAGCAGAGGATTGAAATTGGGATCCCTGATCGCTCTGAATAATCACGTCAACTTGCGATTGAAGGTCTGGTGCAGCAGCACGCACAGCTTGTAATACCATCTGAATTGAGTTATTCCTTGATAAAGCATGCCCCAGGATTGTTCCATCAAAAAA
>Ga0075114_10002079_pt1 | contig 10479 bp, 13 predicted proteins | sample AntAceMetag02UKM_FD_69784 | JGI IMG/M metagenome (GOLD analysis project Ga0075114, IMG submission 69784) | Saline lake microbial communities from Ace Lake, Antarctica - Antarctic Ace Lake Metagenome 02UKM | ecosystem: Environmental > Aquatic > Non-marine Saline and Alkaline > Saline | place...
TCGCTTGGGTTTACGTTGTCCTCCAGTGACGCGGATAGGGATACGGGATTGTCAGGGAAAAAGAGAGAGCTTGCCCCCGACCCGGCCCTTCCGCAATATGATACGATGGATGATGTTGAGAAGGCCAATCTGCCGAAGGGCGAGCACAAGGTGCTGATTGGTGGAGAACTCAAAACCATAAGGGTGAGCTAATGCCCGTAGAAATCATTGACGAAAATCCAGAGCCAGAGAGCACAGTGGAGATTGTTGAGCCGGAAGAGAAGAAGTCAACGGTGGAGATTGTTGACGAAGCTCCCGACCGTCAGCCCCGTGATCCAATAGGAACCGTCAACCTAATGGACGAAGGGGAAGAGGATGCCGAGCCTCTCGAAGAGAGGTTGCTTGCCAACCTGCCCAAAGCCGTAGAGGAGGTTGTGACAGAGTACACCACAGTGGGGCCACAGGCGCTGGCGCTTATCGCACAGGTTGCTGACTACGTTCCCTCGCTAGTGCGTGGCGCGAGAAGGAATGCATCCAAACTCATTGAGGGAGCCATAGGGGAGAGGGCGGGAGAGGCCTTGCGGGGCCTCGCCTCGTTTACTCCAGCATCTGCATTGTTCGGAAAGAACGACAAGCTGGATGAGTGGCTCAAGATTTCAGAAGACTTCCGCAATGACACCAAGGCATACAACATTGAATCAGCCTTCGAGCAGGGTGGAGTTGTAGGCGCGGGCGTAGCAATGGGGGTGGACTCAGCCGAGCAAGTGCTGCTCAATCTCTCCCTGTTCAAAGCCATCAATGCAGGGTATGGAAGCGCAGCCACAGGTAACGCATCCAAGTGGGCCAAGTCTGCTGCTACGATTAAGAAAGCCCTCATCCGTACCACCATAATGACGGGCACGAGAGAGCAGGACTCACTCAAGGGTGCGGCTTGGTCGTTTGCTGTATCCATGATGTACCAAAGCACACCCGCCCTGTCCGGGTGGATGGGGTCCAACATAGGGGCAGTGGCTGCGGACATAGCCCTCAACCTCGCCATCAGCAGGGGGCAAGTAGATGAGGTGATACAGGCAGGCATAGACCAAGCCAACGCAGAGAACAAGCCCGACAGGGGCATGCTGTACGCCACGCTGGCATTGGTTGAGATGTTCACAGGAGACGTTGTCTTCGGAAGCATGACCAGGACCTTCAGGGCGGGGAACGCCCCGTCTAGCGTACAAGAGGGCGTAAGGGATGTAGTGGCGAGAAGCTCCAAGGCCGTAGCCGCCCTGCCGAGGGCAGAGGCAACTGGTGACATTGCCAGATTCGAGAAGGGAGAAGGGTCTGTTGCTGAGGTGCAGGCATGGCTCAATGAGCAGGGCAATGGCTCATGGAAGATTCATAGATTTGAACCAGGCAAGCCGGAGGTTGTTCCGGAAGGTGCTTCACCGATCCCGTTTGACATGAGGCCGCAGGGATACAGCGGAGTAGTCAGGGGCTATGCCGTCAAGGATGCCGTGTTTGGGGGTAGAGCGGGGAAGATGCTGCTAGCCTCAGAGGTTGCGCTACGTCCAGAGCAGCAGGCTGCAAGGGATGAGGCTGCGCGGGTGGCAGGAGGAGAGACGAGACAGCTTCTGTCCGAGGCAGGGAAGCAGGCGGAAGAACCTCCTGTGGCCACACCTGTGGCCCCGCCAACGACAGTGGATGAGTACACAATGAAGGGCTATCACGTCACGAGGGCGGAGCCGTTTGATGCGTTCAGGGATGATGTCGAGATACCGTCAAGCGAAGGCACATACTTCTGGCCAACAAGAGAAGCAGCAGAGAAGGTGGCTGGCCCGAGAGAGCGAATCGTAGAGGTGGACATAAAGCCCGGCAGGCAAGCAAGCCCCGACCAGATGGGCAACTTCAGGCGCGGGGAGATGTCTGGCGAGTTCGACACGGCGGTCGGAGAGGGTATGTTCGGCCCTGAGATAGCCGTGTTCAATATGGACAATATCAGGATCGCTGGCGACGAAGGCGCGCCATCCGCAGTGGCAGAGGGAGTCCCAGTCACCCCGCCCGCAGTTCGCCCCGTAGTCACGCAGGCACGGGCCAACATGTCCGACATCATGGACACCATACCCAAGTCCACTGTTGCCAGAGGCAGGACCAAGGCGGCAGGCAAGGGGCGTAAAGACATCAGCATGCGCATAGAGGATCAGGTCGGGAAGGTGCTGAATGCCGTAGAGAGACAGGACGTAAAGCCTCCCGTTGCCGGTGAACCAATTGAACCCATTGAGGATGCATTCGCCAAGTCGGTAGACAAGGCCATCAAAGACATCTCTGCCCCCATGACGGACAAGGCGTTCAGGCACAGGCTGTTCAACACAAGGGCCGCTACACAAGACCAGCTTGATGCTGTCGCTGTCAGGCTCCATCCAGAGCTGGCGGGAACAGAAGCCCCAAGGCGCGAACTGAACATCAGTGAGCTGCGTGCTGAGTTTCCCCACATTGACAGGTCGAGGCTGCGTGATGCCGGTATGGTGAAGGACATAATCCTCACGGCCCACAATGCGGGGTCTCCAGCCGAAGCGCTGAGAGAGTTGAACGAACTGAGCATGATTAAGAAGCGTCCCCTCATAACGGACGCAGCCAGTGTTGCCCGTGGTGGAGAGCCAATTGTAGAGAAGCCGCAGTATGCAGCCACCCCGCAGGAGCGCACGGACATCATGGCATCCATGCCCAAGTCCCTCAAGACAACGCCGCAGGGCACAGAGGCAATGGAGAAGGTGATTGGACAGATGGATAGACCGCTATCAGAGGATGGCAAGTCCAGAAGGATGGAAATACATCTACTCTCCAAGCTGGCCTACAATGCGAACAAGTACGGCAACAGGGGGCAGGCGGACGAGGCGGCAGACTATCGCAACCTCGTGTCACGAGCAGCCAACCTTGAGTCGATGCGCTACGTTTTCGCAGACATAGCCACAAGATCATCAGACCCCACCATATTCTCCAACTACAGGGACGTTGACTTGTCCGTTAGGCAGGCGACAACAAGGGTGGAGAGAAGGCTTGAGGCTATATTCGAGAAGGCCAGCTCTGTCGATGTACAGGTCGGCAAGAAGGTGAAGCCGATGTCGGCCAAGCGGTATGCCCAGTCCAACCCGGAAGTGAGCAATGCCATCAAGGTGCTGATTAGTGTGCCGGAGGCCAAGAACGCAGAGTCACCCAACGCAGTGCGCAGGGCAGAGGCCACCAAGATACTCGACGACATCAAAGACCCCAAGCATCGCAAGCAGATGTATGCCCTGAAAGATTCACTGAACAACGCGCTTCAAACCACCTCCGCAAACGACGTGCGCCGGCTACAGGTGTACAGGTTTGGAGACCTGTGGAACAAGACGGACGACAGCGGGAAGACATGGGGCGAGAAGTACATAGACATGAGGGACAGGGGTGCATCCCGCACGCCGAACATGGAGCAGTCGTTTGGACGCATGCAGGGCATGCTCGAACAGGTGCTGCCCAAGTTTAATGATGATGGCAAGGTGGGGATTGTTCCCGTCGAAAGCCTCATAGAGATTGACCGTGGATACAATGAGAAGGTAGTGGCGGAGGGGCGCAAGGCTGCTGATGCTTGGATTATAGACAGGCTCGACAAGGAATCATGGGGTACACGCAAGGCGTACATGATGACCGAGCGGGACAGGGAAGACTTCCAGCTCATCCCTCAAATCAGGGAGACGCCCGGGTTCAGTAAGAAGATGGCGGAGGAAACCGTCAAGGCAACGGGTGAAATCAATCAGCGTACAGGCTTGAGCGACACGAATAGCGGGGATGTCATAACCCTCGTGTTCGATCACATGAAGAAGCTGGCCGCTCAGGCAGATACCTACCATCAGGCCAACGACTTGCGATCCAGCATTGGCAAGCTGCACAATGACGGGCGCATGCCAGACTCCGTTTACGAGGGAGTTGACAGGTGGATTACGTCACAGTGGGGCAAGTACAGCAACCCCAACCTGCTAACAAAGTGGGCCATGATGGCGAACGCTGCGTTCTGGACTGCTTACCCCGTCGCACTCACACGCATAGCGTGGTACTCCGGACGTAACTTGATGTATCAGGGCGCACCATGGGGGCCTCTGAGCACACAGTTTAGACCCGGCGATGTGTTGATGAACTACCCAAGGCTGCTCAAGCATATGACGGACAAGACATCGAGCGTCTACAGGTGGTACAAGAAGAACTTCAGAGCTAACATATCTCAAGCCGACGCAATCTTCTATGAGCAGTCATTGATGCAGGACCCTAGTTCTGCCAGTGTTGTTGGCAGGGTTGGCAACCAGGCGATGCAGACAGCATGGAGATGGAGCGCCACAGCCATAGGTATGTCCGATCAAGTCAATCGCATCATCGGCCTGACTGGATACATGATTGCAGACAAGCATGTCGATGCGTTCATCAAGAGCAGGGATTCATCCGTAACGCGCAGGACCGCCAGCGGTGAGGAGACAACGCGAATAGGTCGAGTCGTCACGAAGGCTGATGTACTACATCGCGTGAAGGCGGAGACCATGCACCCGGAACAGCAGCGCGTGCTGTTCGAGTTGTTTGATAAGGCCAAGGACACGCCGAAGGACTCACCCGAGTGGGAACAATTCAAGGGTACGCTGACGGAGTGGAAAGAGGAGAACATCAACTTCGTCTATCGCATAGGCGGGAAGTCTCCTCTTGAGCAAAACCCCGACTTGAGGCCGAGGATTGGGCTGATAGCATATCAGCGCGGGACAGGAGAAGAGCTTGTGAGGAATGGGTTTGCTCCCATACTGGACGCAGGGAAGATGGTGAAGGCGGGACAGCCGCTGTCTGCCGAGCAGTTTAGAGACCTGAACAGCGGGGCGCAGGTGTTGGGCAAGTCCGTGATTGCGCATGCCCTGTCATCCGCCATCGCTGGATACATACTGGGCGAGAAGAGGGATGAGTGGAGCAGTAAAGAAGGAAAGACGCGCCCGACATACAGCATGGTTCACTCCCTGATGTGGAGGCTGGACACTCCCGGTCAAGGGATCATCACAAAGCTGTTCGAGAGTGGTGCCATGTTCTTCTACAGCCTAGCCACGGGGGACGCGAAGAAGAACAAGAAGGCAAGGAACTACCTGGCGAATCAGGGCCTCTACTTCGTGCCGCTGCTTTCCTTCATCAGGACGCTGTTCGAGTCATCGGGCAACAAGGAAGGGGTGAGTAACGTAGAGTTTCTCATGGGCGAACTTGGGGACTCCATGCTCACCTACCGTAAGAGGATAGAGAAGTGGTCTCATGCCGTGTTCGATACAGCCAACGAACACGACCAGAGATGGGACATGGGTGCAGGAGCGCAGTTCCTCAAGCGTACGCTCGACTCCGAGACAGTACATCAAATCCCGAAGAACACATTCAAGGTGTTATTTGGCGGAGACGAATAGGAATAGGTCCGCTGCTGCGCATGGCCCGAACACTGCCACTAGCAGCCAGCCCACAAATCCCCAACTGTGTGCCTCTGCATTCTTCCTAGTTGCTACAATCATTGTAATGCCTGCCGCCACAAACAACAGGCTCAGTACGTTTAAGTTTCCAATCATCTAACCTCCATTGCCGCCTCGCTTGGCGGCATCGCTCGGCTTGCTATTAAATCCTTTAGGAAAGTCTGAAGGGAGAGAGAATCCGCCCCCGCATAAGCAGGAACAGACTCTCCCTCCCTTGTGCTATTGCATCCTTCCGGAGCCAGCCTTCGGTCGTTCGATCTCGCACCACGGGCGATGGTTTGCCACTACCTACCCTAGTCTACTATGCGGACTATGCGAGCCGCCTTCCCCCATTACGGGGGAAGCCTATTAAGACGGACGGGCGTTTTTGATTTGGTCCCGTCGCCATCCCTTCACCAGCGGGCGTACTCAGCTTCCACTCCCGGTGGCTACGCAACTGCCAATTATGTATCGCCCCCAAAAAACAAAGAGGACTCGATCACGAGCATGACGCCCTCAACAGGAAGGGTGGGATTTCTCCCGCTCATAGACCGAGTCCTCTAAGACTACAATCATTCCTGTTGTCGGTCGTCACAACCGTTGGCAGTATCTATATACTCGCATCTTATACCTTTCGGGTCAACCATAAAGTTCATTCCGCCTTCCAGTCCTTGATCTCCCCTTCGCCGGCGAAGCACTTGGGGCACACAAAGCCGCAGCACTGATACTCTGTAGAGGCTGCGAACTTCCAGTCCTTACAGCTCTTGGCTACCTGCTCTATGGCCTCGTCTTCGCTGTCCTCATACGCATCTATGATACGTTCGCATCCGGCGCACTCGATCTTAGCTGTTGATGATGTCTCGCTGTCGATGAATGCCGTGATGTCCTTGTTCATCTTCTCCACTCCTCATCTTCCGTGTCCGACAGCAAATCGTACGCCGCCGTTATCGGGTGACACGGCTGCTCGGTGAAGAACAGCGACATATCACCACGGTCAAGGTCTTCCAGCTTCAGTAGTCTGCCAATACACTCCTCCAGCTTGTTGATATGATCGACCGAAGCGGCATGCTTGTCGCATACGCATCCGAACTCAGCAAGCAGCCTTCTGTTTTCCTCCTTGAGTTTACTTGCCACCACCCACTCAAAGGGCCAGTCGCCGTCCTCTAATTGTGCTGCGTAATTTTGGAGTACCTCGAACTCCTTGAGCAGTCTAGCGTATTGACGATTGCTTGCCAGTTGCATCTCTTCACAAACCCTGCTGGTGCATGCTCCGTCGGCCTTTGGTATCTCAACTCTCCCACAAGAGCACGGACCCATATCATCTGCGTCTCCACATGTTGGACATTTCATCCCAAGTCCTTCCATTGCATATCATGAATAAACCCAGCACCCCTAGACGCCTTGATGTAGATGTTGCGCAGCTTGAGCGCCATCGCCCCAAGCCTTTGAACATCTTCTTGCGTGGTTGCTGTCAGCATTTGGCCGATGTATTGAATCTCTTCTGTCAGCGTCTCTCGTTTCTTTTCGTAGCAGTCGCAATCCGAGGCCGTCTCTACATCTACATAGGTATGCACGGCGCAGTCTCCGTGCCTGACACAATTTGTCATGTCGCATCGCATCATTCCCACATCCTCCATGGCTCGCCCATCTTCTGTCCCCATCCACAATTGCAGCACGTTCCCCATCCGTTGTAGTAGAAGCGCCCCCTCATAATCCCCGTCTCTGGGTCGAGGTGTTCTCCCTCCCATTCCCCGCCGTCCCACATGTCAACGGGGTATCCGCACTGCTCGCACTCTACTTGCTGTGGTGATTCAAAGTTCATTCTCTCTCCATGCCGGCAGGCTTCTGTCGTTTCTTCCCAAAAACAGGAAAGCCCCGGCCCGTCAAGGCCGAGGCTCCTCCCCCTCCTCTATTTGAACAGGACAGCTACGGGACGATGGCATGCAACCCTGTAGGCATCGTCAGCCCTTGGATTCGTGTCGTAGAAGGCGCTTCCAATCTTCCATACCAGCGAGACGTTGCGTACACTCCCATCCGCATACTCATACCCTGCGAAGTCGGGGAATCCCACGGCTTCCTCTAGTGAATACCTACCTGCGTGCCTCGTGAAGCCGAGCGTACCCATGTCCACGTACAGCTCGCATCTCTCCCCGTTCTTCTTCCTCTCCGCTTCTAGCTTCTCTTCTTCCAGCCTCTTGTCCCTCTTGGCAATGAGCTTGTCGGCTTGGGCCTTGGTGATTTCAACTGAAGACGAGTCGAGTATGTACGGCCATGAGTACGTGCTCTTCTCTCCGTCATTGGTGTAGAATGTATGCCTGTCCTTGTACCACTCTACGACTAAGGTTCGAGTCCATGAGGCATTGCCCTTGTACCATTTGGGCCATTCCTCTGCTGCCAGCTCTTTGCGTAAACGAGACGCCGCCTCTCTCATGGTGGCGAGGATGACATCTCTCTGCTTGATGAACTCCGGCTTGTCCCCTGTGCGCAGGGCTTCCAGCATCAGGCTGTATGCGGTGCCGTCAGAGCAAGACCCCAACTGACACCTTCCGCATGTATGGCGATGTTCGTAGTCCCTTTCTCCTTCGCGGTGCCTTAAACACAAAAGGCAGGCGCAAGAGCCGAGGTAGTCATCGGGAAATACAACTCCCGTGTTGAAATTCACACGCTCCAACAGCCCCTCATATTTCACAATGCTCTCGTCCAATGCCGTCAGGTCGCCCGTCTTCTCTTCTCTGGTCTCCATGTCTTTCTCCTTCTGTTGTTCTCGTGCCGCTGCATTCAGCCATTCAATGTACGCCACGTCGTTGTCTGCGCACAAGTTGCGATGTTCTTCCTCTTCTTCCTTTGCTGGCGTAAACGAAGCGGCGAGTCCAAACATGTCCCTGATTGCCCCGTCAAGCTCGCCACAATTGCCCTCTGTCCTTGCCTTCCATGCTGCGTCCAGCAATGCCGCCCCGCTGGCTGTCTTGTCTGTCAGACTTCCAATAACCGTTGCCACCACAACATCATTCCATACAGGGTCTTCGATCCCTGCCTCAATCATTGCCTCTTCCACCCCGTCGTCCTCCACCCACCATTGGTGTATGGCTACGTCTCCCATCCTTGCTCCTTTCGGCCCATTCTCTATGCGTCTGCACGATCAAGCGCTATGTCCCTAGTCCTGGGGTTGCCCATTCTGCACCCGGATGCATAGAACCCCCATCCGTGTTTCTTCAACAACTCAAGCAACTCTGGTTCCATGGCTGCGCGCTGTTCTGCCGTCATGCAGTCTGGGTCATACTTAACTACCATCTGCTTCTTCATTCCTCGCTCCTCTCGGCCCATTAGCTCTGTCCATTCTGGGGCTGTAAGGGACAAAGTCCCTCCACCCCTTGTCCTCGTACGTCTCAACCCCCTCGTCGTTTCTAGCCCCGTTTAAGGCCCCTCTCGTGTATGTGTAACATTATGTTACAATTGCTCCTTGAGTTGCTTGATTTGATCTTCGAGCGACTCGACATACTCCCGCATCTCAACCATCCACATCGCCTGCTTCAGAGGAGGCATCCCCCAGAAGGAGTCCCAATGGTGGTTGTTTGCGTCCGTGCTTGACACACGGCTCATCTCCTTTGGACTGACAGCATCCCATGGCATGCTCATTCAAGCACCTCCCCAAGCCCAACGGAACCCTCATCTGGGTACTCGCAGAAGTAGGCGACATGGTCGTACCGAAAAACCACACTTGCATCATCGTTGGTTAGCCCATCCTCTGGGCAGTTGACCACTGCTATTTCTGTTTCATCCTGATCCTTGTCGTCCATACTGCCGTCCGTCAGCACGAGTCCGCAAAACCGAGCCAGTGTCTTAATCTCTGCTATCGTCAGAATCATGTCATTTCCCTCCTGTTGATCTAGTTCCACCCCTGATGACGCCCATGCATGTTTCGGCAAGCTTCTCCAGCTTGGCCCTACACAACGGGCACAGCCCTCTCAGGTCAAAGCGCAGCCCTTCACATACATCGGCAAACGCCTTCCTCCCCGAGCTGTCCATCCCGTACTGAACCCAATCGAGAAGCGGGGCATCAATGACAATGTTACACCCATGCCCCTTGCATACTTTGTAGCTGCTCATTACAATTCCCTTCCTGTTGGGGCTATAACTGCCGGAGCAGATATGCCAACCCACGCAGGCAGGCACTTATTCAGTGCAGTGTAGTGTATCTCTGGGACAACAACAATTCTGTACCCATCAGGTATGAGCCACACATTCCCGTCGAACACCACCCCGGGAAGGCTGTCGTAATGTTCCTTCATTCTGTCTCCTTTCGCTCTATCTCCACAACGGCTATCGGGAAAGCGGTGTAGTTTGGGTTGCGTTTGTTACGCTCCTCTGCTGCTTCAACCTCGGCCATGTCCAACTTTGCAAGTGCTTCCGGGCTGGCGGAGTCCCATACACTGCTTCTTTCCGGATTGCTCATTCTATCTCCTTCACGTATTCCTCCAGCACTCTTGCTATCCCATCGCTTATACTTTTTGGCTGACCCGGCCCGCCATGCGGCTCGCAGGCCCTCCATCTGAGCTTCTCTGCCATCACGGACACAGGGCACCCATATTGCAAAGCGAGGCTGGCTGGTATGCACATACCGTCAACCTCCCCCTGATAGCCGTCTGTGCATTTACTGAACAGCTCCAGCACCCGTCCCTCGTCGTCCTTGTTGACAGTGAGTTCTATGGTGACAGGGCCAAGCAATATGGTGTGTATCTTCCCCCGCCTGTTGGTTGGGAGGCGATGTCTCATTTCTCCTCCGCTCTCCTCTTGTCCTTCTCAATTTCTTCCCCTACAACATCGAGGTTGGCAAGCGCCCACAGCATGCACTTCCTGATGCCTAGCAGATGCGTTTCGCAGCGAGGGCAGAACTTGTCCATTGGGACCTCTCCAAGCAGGCAGTTTTCATCAGTTCTGAACGGAGATGTGCGGCCTTCGGTCACACCCCATAGGCGCATCGCGGCAACCCACCCCAACGCACCCCTCGGCTCGTACACAACCCCGCATCTCT
>Ga0075114_10002080_pt1 | contig 10471 bp, 9 predicted proteins | sample AntAceMetag02UKM_FD_69784 | JGI IMG/M metagenome (GOLD analysis project Ga0075114, IMG submission 69784) | Saline lake microbial communities from Ace Lake, Antarctica - Antarctic Ace Lake Metagenome 02UKM | ecosystem: Environmental > Aquatic > Non-marine Saline and Alkaline > Saline | place...
GATTTAACTTTACGTCAAATAAATTCAATAGTAAGAGTAATGGAGTTAGAGTGGTGAGAATAAGAGATATTTTATCTGGTAAAACAAGTACTTTCTCTCCAGAAAACGTAGAAAAAAAATACTTAATTAAAAAGAGTGATTTACTTATAGGTATGGACGGTATATTTCACACAGGTGTATGGTTTATAAATAATTGCTACTTAAATCAACGAGTCGCAAGAATAAGGTCAAAAAAACCTACGTATTTTATTCGACAGTCAATTAAACGTGAATTACATTATTTGCAAAAAATTATCATGGGCGCAACTGTAGGACATTTATCCTACGGAGATATTAAAAACTTTAATATACTCATCCCAAACAATGAATCTATTCTCAATATTTTCCAACAAATAACTAATTTAGTCGTTAACCTAAAGCTAAACACTCTAAGCTTGACAAAAACTCGCAATTTACTTCTGCCCAGACTTCTGTCAGGAAAAATTAAAGTATGACCAATCAAGTATTTTTTACCGTTTTAAGCGGTACTCTAGTTTTTACCATCGGACAAATATTGCAGAAGTTCTTTCTCGAACCGATTCAAGAATACAAAAAAACAATAGGAAAAATCGATAATAGATTAAAGTTTTATCACAATATTTTGACAAACAATACATTTAACAAAAATACAATAATTGAAATAACAGATGCTATGAGAAATTTATCTTGTGATTTAGAAGCCAATTACAAACAGATACCTTTAAAAAAGGTACTAGTTAATGCAAAACTCTTAGAACCAAAGGGGGATATCGCTAAAGCTGTACAAGGGCTTATCTTCATATCTAATGCTGGAGGAAGAAGTGCCCGTGGCGCTGAGAAATGTAATAATGAAATCAAAAACATAAGAAAAGGGTTAAAAATAAAACCATTAAATGACTAAATTTTCAGAAGACCTATCAGTAGAAAAACCAGCCATGAAACTTTTTGAACAGTTGGGTTGGGAAACCATGAACTGCTATCGCGAAACTTATGGTAAAAATAGCACTTTGGGAAGAGAAACTAAATCAGAGGTAGTTCTGGTAAAAAAACTAAGAAAAGCCTTAGAAAAACTAAACCCCGATTTAAGTGCAGAAATCTTAAACGACGCTATTACCGAAATCACCCACGATAGAAGCACTATGGCCCCAGTCGGAGCCAATAGATTTATTTACAAATTATTGAAAGATGGAGTTAAAGTAAATACCACCACAGATAAAGGAGAGCGTAAAAAAGAGACAGTTAAAATAATCGACTGGAAAGAGCCAGAAAATAATGATTACTTTTTAGCACAACAATTTTGGGTCACCGGCGATCTGTACACCAAACGTACTGATCTACTCGGGTTCATCAACGGTATCCCCATGGTCTTTATTGAACTAAAAGCATCTCACAAACGTATAAAGGACGCCTTTGATAACAACTTATCTGACTATAAAGACACAATTCCTCACCTTCTCTGGTACAACGGACTAATCATACTGTCCAACGGAACTGACGCTCGAATTGGTTCTTTAACTGCTGGTTGGGAACATTTCAGCAACTGGAAAAAAATTGATGACCAGGGTACGAAAGGACTGGTGGGTCTAGAAACCATGATTAGGGGAGTTTGTCAAAAAAACAATTTAATAGACTATTTAGAAAACTTCACCCTGTTTTCTCAAACAGGTGGTGATCTTGTCAAGTTGATCGCCAAAAATCACCAATACTTAGGGGTAAACAACGCCATTCAAGCTACAAAATTAATCAAAAAGAAAAAAGGTAAATTAGGTGTTTTTTGGCACACTCAAGGGAGTGGTAAGACCGTTTCCATGATGATGTTAACTCAGAAGATATTAAGAAAAATACCAGGTAACTGGACTTTCTTATTGGTAACCGACAGAAAAGAATTAGATGATCAAATTTACAAAAACTTTGCCAACTCAGAAGTTGTCACAGAACCTCAAAAAAGAGTACGGGCCAAATCTAGAAATCATTTGAAACAACTGCTCTCCGAAGACCACCGTTATGTTTTTACTACTTTACAAAAATTCTTTGAAGAAAAGGATAAACGGTATCCCGGACTTACTGACCGATCAGACATAATAGTAATTACCGATGAAGCCCACCGCTCTCAATACGACACCTTCGCCTTAAACATGCGTAATGCTCTCCCTAATGCCGCCTTTATGGGGTTTACTGGAACACCCTTAGTTAAGGGTGACAACATCACCAGAGAAGTTTTTGGCGAGTATGTTAGCGTTTACGACTTCAAAGAATCAATTGATGATGAAGCCACTATTCCTCTTTACTACGAAAACCGGATCCCAGAAGTACAACTAAAACAAGAAGAATTTGACCTAGGGTTAACCGAAATCCTAGAGAAAGTCGAACTTGATCCAGAACAAGAAAAAAAAGTAGAAAGAGATTTTGCTCGCCAACATCATATTCTTACTCGTGACGATCGTTTAGAAAAAGTTGCTCAAGATATCGTTGAACATTTCATTGGTAGGGGCTTTATGGGCAAAGCCATGGTCATGTCTATTGACAAAGCTACCGCTTGTCGAATGTATGATAAAGTCCAAAAACACTGGAAACTTAAAATAAAAACTCTAAAAAATGAATTAAAACAAACTAAAGATTTAGACGAAATAGAAAAAACTGAATCAATCATTAAATATATGATCGATACAGACATGGCGGTGGTCGTATCACCCAGTCAAAATGAAGGCAGAAAGTTAAAGAAATATGGTATAGACATAAAACCACATCGAGAAAGAATTGTTAATGAGGATTTAGATAAGAAATTTAAAGACTTTAAAGATCCCTTCAGAATTGTCTTTTTGTGCGCCATGTGGATGACTGGATTTGATGTTCCTTCGTGTTCAACCTTATACATCGACAAACCAATGAAAGATCACTCACTCATGCAAGCCTTAGCTAGAGCTAACCGAGTTTTCCCTGGCAAAACTTCCGGAATGATTGTTGACTATGTGGGAATTTTTCAAAATATTCGCTTAGCTTTATCAATCTATGGTGAAGGTCCTCATGGAGAAACCAATGAAGGTGATTTACCAATTTTAGATAAAAATGTTTTAATAAAAAAATTAAGAAAAGAACAAAAAGAATTTATTGAGTACTTCAAAAATATCAAAGTAAATTTGTTGACACTAGAAACCACCCAAGGATTTGAATTAATTAGCGAACTAGAAAAATCTGTAGATAAAGTAGTAACCAGCGAATCAAACAAAAAAGAATTTATTGCTAAACACAACACTTACATAAAACTATTCAAAGCCGTCCTACCAGACAAAACGGCCAATGAATTTTTTCCCTTTGCTGGTATCATCCGAGCTTTAATGAAAAAGATTCAATCACTTACAACCAAAGTAAATATTGAACACGTTAGAGAAGAAATAGAACAATTATTAGACAAAACCATAATTCCAGATAATAGGACTATTAGGGATAGCATTAAAGAAGGATATAAAACATACGACATTAGTAAGTTAAATGTTGACAAGTTAAGGGAAAAATTCAAAAAAGAAAAACAAAAACATCTAGAAATAGAAATCATTAAACGAGCTTTACAAAATAAAGTGGCCGAAATGATTACCTTAAACAGAAGCAGACTATATCTAAAAGAAAAACTAGAAAAACTCATCAATGAATACAATGCTGGTAAACACGGATTAACATCATTTTTTGATGAACTAATGAAATTCACCAAAACTTTGACTGAAGAGGAACAAAGAGTGATTACAGAAGGATTAAGCGAGGAAGAACTCGCCATAGTTGATCTATTAACCAAACCAGCAATTGAATTAACCAAGACAGAAAAAGGCGAGGTTAAAAAAGTATCAAAAAGATTACTCGAAAGACTAAAGACAGAAAACTGCTTTACCCTCGATTGGCGAAAATTCCAACAAGGTCGAGCCAAGGTGCTTTTAAGAGTAGAAGAGGAATTGAAAAATTTACCTCAAAAATATCCTGCTCAATTAGCTACTAACAAACAAGAGTTAATTTTTCAACACTTATACGATTCTTACTATGGACCAGGAAACAATGTCTACATTTAAAGATACATAAACCTAAAACGAAGATCAAATTAAAACTATAAAGAACTAGTTGAAAGGATTAAGTTTTTTCTTTCTTTCTTCATTTGCACAAACAATTCAACCAAACATGAATAAAATCACTATATAATAGAATAGAGATGTAGTATGTCAACACAAAAATATTCTGTCAACCAATATCTAATTGAAAGTATTTTATCCTGGGTAAAATCGAAAGAAATTGCAATCCCTGAAATCCAACGCCCTTTTGTTTGGAACTCAACCAAAGTCAGAAATTTAATGGATTCACTTTACCAAGGATATCCAATCGGTTATTTAATTGCTTGGCGAAATCCTACCATCAAACTCAAAGACGGTACTTCTTCTGAAGGAAAAAAAATCTTAATTGACGGACAACAGCGAGTAACAGCAATGACTGCCGCTATTTTAGGCAAAAAAATAACCGATAAAAACTACAAAAAAAAGAGGATAAGAATCGCTTTCAATCCTATTGAAGAAAAATTTGAAGTGCTAAACCCGGCTATTGAAAAAAATAGCTCATGGATACCAGACATATCTGAAATCATTCAAGAAGATGTCAGTTTAATCAGTTTTTTCAAACAATATTGTTCAAAAAATCCTGGGGTCAATAAATCAAAAATAGAAAAAGCTTTAAATAAACTTAAGGGCATGGTTAAAAAACAACTAGGTCTAATTGAATTAAGTGGCGAGTTGGATATAGAAACAGTTACCGAGATTTTTGTTCGCATCAACAGTCAAGGAGTAGTCTTAAGTCAGGCAGATTTTGCCATGAGTAAAATTGCTGCCAATGAAAACTATGGTGGTAGCGAACTTCGAAAATGTATTGATTATTTCTGCCATTTGGCTATTGCTCCTGAATTTTATTCCCACATGAGCGAGGTTGATCAAGAATTCGTTAATGGTACATACTTTTCTCACCTGGGTTGGTTAAAAAATGAAAATGACGATTTATATGATCCAGATTACAAAGACGTGTTAAGAGTTGCCTTTAGTAGTCAGTTTGAAAGAGGTAAGTTATCAGATCTAGTTAGCCTTCTTTCTGGTAGAAACTTCGAAACCAGAACATATGAAGAATCTATCGCTGAAAATTCTTATGCAAAACTCAAACGAGCTGTTCTGTCTTTTATTAATGAAACCAATTTTAAAAGATTCTCAATGATCATTCGATCTACTGGTTTCGTCGACAAAAGCTTAATCAGATCAAAAACTGCCATAAATTTTGCTTACATAAGCTACTTAAAACTCAAAATGCTTGGCTACAAACCAGAAAAGATTGAGCGATTGGTTCGAAAATGGTTTGTTTTATCTATTCTAACTGGACGATATTCTGGCTCACCCGAATCAAAAATAGATTTTGACATCAAAGCTATCTCTGAACGTTCAATGGAAACATATTTGGCTGAAATCGAGGCAGCTGAACTATCAGACGCCTTTTGGGATACAGGATTAGTCCAAAGCCTAAACACCTCAGTGGCCAGTAGTCCATACTTTAATGTTTACTTAGCCTCTCAAGTAAAAAACAAAGACAAAGGTTTCTTGTCACGAGAAATCACTGTTCATGATTTAGTTACCCATCGTGGAGACATTCATCATTTATTCCCTCGTGATTATCTAAAAAAACATGGCCTAACCCGAGGTCAATACAATCAGATAGCAAACTACGTTTACATGCAGGCCGAAACCAACATTAAAATTGGTAACAAAAATCCCAAAACATATTTTTCCAAAATACTAGACCAAGTAGAAAATAACCAAATGAACTACGGAGCTATCACCAACAAAGGAGAGCTTCTAAATAATTTAAAACAAAACTGTATACCTGAATCAATTCTGGAAGCAAGTATTGATGATTATGATTCTTTCCTCCAAGAAAGAAGAAAACTCATCGCTCAAAAAATTAAAAAATATTATTTTAGTTTATAAATTAAATATGTTTACTGGATATTATATTGAGAATGGATATATTTATGGTCCAAAGTATTCAGGTAAATTTTATATAGATAATAATTATATCTATGGACCATTTAATTCTGGCAAGTATTACATCGATAACAATTATTTTTATGGCCCAAAGAAGCCTGGTAAGTTTTATATAGACGATAACTATATATACGGTCCTAGTAAAACGTTGCCCTGGATGGGAAAAATATAGTCTATACGAACCTAAAAAATCGCGTGCAAAATATTGCCATCAAGCAGTTGGCGAACTCATCTGACCAAAAAGTTTTAACTAAAAATAAACCTCAACCACCGACCATACAGGAAAATAATCCCTTAGTACTTTATGCTTCATTTCTGTTTGTTTTCCGTATCTCCAAGTTTTGTACGACACGTTCATCCACGAAACAAGCTTATTCTTTTTCTTTGTCACAGGCCGATTATACCCCCATCAAATGCTTCCAAATCATATACATTGCATAGGTATCTAGTTTGCAGTACTCCAGTAGGTTGTTTTTAATAGCCGTCTTTTCTTTTTCAGATCTCTTATCATCAATCATTTCCATGTACTGTATCATTGCCATACTTCCGTCTGATATTTCCAGATCTCTATAACTTAAGTCAGGTGCTAATACTGGCAAAACATTCTTTATAGAACTACTACCCTTAAATTTGTAATGGGCATAATATTTTTTAGAAACAATATCCATCAAATCATAAACTCTTTCATCTACTTTTTCTAAAAACTCCTTGTGTTCTGGGCAAAGTAAGGCCATCTCCTTATTCCTACCTTTTTCAAATGATTTGTGCCAAACAACTATACTACCTGTATCTCCTATATCTTCATTAAGACACTCCAATAAACCTTTTAATGGTTCCTCAGTATCTGTAGATATATATTCATAATGTTTCATTTCACCATTTTTATCTTCTAAAACATGAAGAGAGTATTGAAATACTACATGCTGAAACGCCTTATATCCCTCATGTCTTGGAACAGCATAGTTTATTGTTTCGTAGTCTAAAAAATACAATGGAAAAATTAACCTATCCATTTCCAAAGAAAGTTTATCTTTGTCTACATGAACATGCTGATTGTTTATCAAGTCCACAATGAAACGAATACCAGCTGGTAATTCGAGGTCACTGGGAATATCCTTGATTAACTTAATTCCTAACTCACTCAGCTCTTGTTTCAGTTTCTTTCTGATTCCAGATATTGCATGAATAGAGTCGTCTCCGAGATCACCATGACAAACCTCTACACAAGGACAATCTTTCGGACTATCACAAGACTCTAACTTCTCAGCACTTTCTTGTTTTGTCACAGCAAGAGCCTTTTTTCTTTTTTCCATAATCACATCTTCTACCATCTCCGCTTTATCAGTTATTTCATTTAAAGAAAACAGTTTTGATATATCTAAATCACCTTCTAAACGATACTCGTTATTTATTATCAATATAAAAACCTTGCCCACCTTCTTACTTGCCTTACACACCACTCTCTGGAATGAAGCGTCCCATTCATGTTTTTCTTTAATACTGGCGGAACTTTTAATTTCATACAAATCTATTTCACCAGTTTTTGTATTTTCAATCACTACGTCAGAAATCGCACTATATTCACCATCAATATATTTTTCTTGAAATTTTAAAACATAACCTTTACCATATTGGGGCAATACATGTTTTTTTAAATATTTCTCAGCCAATCTCTCTACTTCATATCCTTGAGTTCTTAAAAACAATTCAAAAGAAGACGGTTCCTTAAACTTTCCTCCATGTGTCTTGTGCCACAAATGAAGAGGGGAGTCTAAGTAAAGTAAAAAGTCTGTTTTAGTTAGCATGTGCTTATTATACTTTCTGTCTGGGAAATACAGTAAACTAACATTAGATTACAAATTAACTGAAGAAGATGATTAACATTTTATTGGGTGGTTTGTTTGGAGGGGTACTGAGGGGTTTACTGGGTATATCCAAAACCTTAGTAACTAAAAAGGAAGAAAGTATCAACTACCCATGGTTTTTCTTAAACATCACTGTCGCAGCGGTCATCGGACTGCTAGCCGCTACCATGATGGGTGGAGACTTTAGAGTCGCCCTACTAGCAGGTTATGCAGGTTCTGATCTACTAGAAGGATTATTCAAACTAAAGTTCAAGGAAAAATTCGAGACAGGTATTAAAGTCAAATAACACAAATCTCACGTATATAAAAACCTAAATATTTTTAGATATTTCCCACTAAAGCGAGACAGGATACGAGTAATAAAATCGTTTTTCAAATCGTGTTCACTATAAAACTCATCTGCAATTGAAAACGCATCCCAATCTCAAATATGACACAACCTTAACAATACCAACTCCTTCTCTAATGTAAACTAAAATCAGTGTCCAAAAAGAAAAAGAGTAAGAAAACCAAGAAAAAGATTGCCGGTATTATTGCCACCACCATCATCGCTGGTTCTTCCTTCTGGGTTTTAAAATCTGGGAAACATCAGTTTGTAGTTCCTGCCTATCATTCAGTAAAAGTCTACGACGGTGATACCTTTATGACCAAAGAAAAACAAAACATTCGACTTGCGTCAGTCGATGCTCCAGATAGGGGAAACTGTGGGTATAAAGAAGCAACAGAGGAATTAAAGAAATTGATAGAGAACAAGCCCCTATATCTCAAAGTTAGATTTTTTGATCAAAGTAAACGTCTAGTCAGTTATGTATATTCTTCTCAAGGATCTGTTAATGTTCAAATGGTCAAGAGTGGGTGGGCAAGGGCTAATACATCAAATGATTCCGAACAAGCTGCTTTAAAAACTGCCAGTCAATATGCTAAAGAACATGAACTGGGCGTATACAGTCCACTTTGTTTTTCCAAAGAACCTGAAAAACCAGGCTGTGTCATTAAAGGAAACGTTAGTAGTCATAATAACGTTAAGAAATACTCCTTCCCTGGTTGTACAGGTTATTCACAAACCCTGATTGAGAAAGATCTTGGTGACCGTTGGTTTTGTACTGAAACCGAAGCCATAAAGGCGGACTTTGAACGTGCAGGTGGGTGTCCTGATAGTATCAAATGAAATAAGTGGATATTTCAGTTTATAACTGAGGTTTTATGTAGTTGACTTCGGGTAGTTTTCGGTGTAAAAATAATATATGAAAACAATAAAAGTTCAAGGCTATGAAATAGCCATTGTTACCAATAAAAAATATGACTATATTTCACTCACAGACATGCTGAAGGCCAAAGACGGTGATTTCTTCATTTCTGATTGGCTAAGAAATAGAAATACTGTTGAATTTCTCGGTATTTGGGAAAAGGTAAACAATCCTAATTTTAATTATGGCGAATTCGCCATAATTAAAAGCCAAGCGGGGTTAAATAGTTACAAAATAAGCGTAAAAGAATGGGTAAAAAAAACAAGTGCAATAGGATTAAAGGCCAAAACAGGTCGATATGGTGGAACATACGCGCACAAAGATATTGCTTTTGAATTTGGAATATGGATCAGTCCTGAATTCAAACTATATCTAATCAAGGAGTTTCAGAGATTAAAAAACGATGAAAATCTTCGTCTCCAGCAAGGTTGGGACGCTAAAAGATTTTTGGTTAAAGCCAATTATCGAGTCCACACCGACGCCGTTCAACAAAACTTGATTCCTCATAAAATCAGTAAAGCAAAAATAAGATTAATATACGCATCAGAAGCAGATGTATTAAATATGGCCATGTTTGGAATGACGGCTAAGGAATGGCAAAATAAAAATCCAAACAAAAAAGGCAATCTCCGTGACCATGCCGATATTCTTCAGTTAGTTTGTTTGGCCGGACTAGAATCATTAAATGCTGAATTCATCAGGCAAAAACTAGAACAGTCTAAAAGACTGGAAAGACTCAATCGAATTGCCATTATTCAAATGAATTCATTAGTAGGAAACAAAAAATTGGGTAATAAATAATAAATATAGTAAACTTAAATCATGAAAACAGATCCCCATAAACCTTGGTACAAAAATCTTCTCTCCGGCTTTGTTGGTGGTATTGGTTGGGCAGCCGGCGCCTCTATTGGTTTTGCCTTGCTCATAACTTTACTTTCATTTCTCTTTAAGCTTCTTGGTGGCGTTCCTTTTTTAGGCTCTTTTGTTGGTCAAATCGCTCAACAAGCTCAAGAATATCTTCAAACCACTACTGCAACCAATTAAGTTGGAGGTAGTTTGGTGCTTGTTTTGCAAACACCTCCTAAAAACAGGAGGTTTTTTTAGTATCATTTACTTAGCATATGTCTAAACAAAAATCAGATCTACACTTAATTCGTCACACGGCTGAACACGTTCTAACTCAAGCCATGGAAAAATTGTATCCAAATCAGATCATCAAAGCCATGGGGCCCGCCACCGACGAAGGTTTTTACTTTGACTTCGAAACTAAAGATCTAAAGATATCCCA
>Ga0075114_10002081_pt1 | contig 10469 bp, 11 predicted proteins | sample AntAceMetag02UKM_FD_69784 | JGI IMG/M metagenome (GOLD analysis project Ga0075114, IMG submission 69784) | Saline lake microbial communities from Ace Lake, Antarctica - Antarctic Ace Lake Metagenome 02UKM | ecosystem: Environmental > Aquatic > Non-marine Saline and Alkaline > Saline | place...
TCTAAAGGATCCTTTTTAAGATGCGAAGCAAGCTTTAAAGCTACCATTGAAGATAAATCTCCAAACTCCTGCTTCTGGGGCAATTCCCATAAAGGGTGCTCTAAGGAAAGACCATAATCCTTCTTTATGATTTTCTCTAAAGTATGAGAAACTTTCTCTTGAAAACCGCGCATTTTTTAGATTCCTGCTATTTTTAATACTGTCTTAATGTCAGACTTGACAACGGGAGGATGTTTTACGCTTTTAATAGCAATATTAGGGTCTTTGAGACCATGTCCGGTAAGAGTACAAACAATAATAACCTTCTTCCTTCTATTTTTAAATTTCTTAAAAAATCCGCATTTTTTTAGCATAAACAATCCCGCTACCGAAGCTGCTGATGCTGGCTCAACAAAAACTCCTTCTTCTCCGGCCAAAAATTTATAGGCAGCAAGTATCTGGCTGTCACTTACTGCTTCAATTAATCCCTTGGATTCCTTGCGGGCTGCTACAGCTTGTTTCCAGCTTGCCGGGTTGCCAATTTTAATGGCAGTGGCAATTGTCTTGGGCTTACTTATTGGATGGCCTTTTACAATTGGGGCTGAACCTTTTGCCTGAAAACCACACATCCGCGGTAAAAATTTTATCTTTTTATAAGAATAGTACTCTTTATAACCTTTCCAATAAGCAGTTATATTACCAGCATTACCTACTGGCAAGCAATGAAAGTCAGGAGCGAGACCGAGAAAGTCACACACCTCAAAAGAAGCTGTCTTCTGGCCTTCAATGCGATGAGGATTAATAGAATTTACCAATCTTACCGGATAATCTAAAGCGATTTCTTTAACCACTCTAAAAGCATCATCGAAATTTCCCTTTACTGCTATTACCTTAGCATTGTGAATAAGAGCCTGGGCTAACTTTCCTAAAGCAATCGCCCCTTCAGGTATTACCACAATACACTTTAAGTTTGCTTGTACTGAATAGGCGGCAGCTGAAGCTGAAGTATTCCCAGTTGAAGCACAAATTACAGCTTTAGCCCCCTCCTCTTTAGCTTTAGAGATAGCCATGGTCATCCCTCGATCCTTAAAAGAACCGGTAGGATTGAGACCTTCGTATTTAAGATATACCTTAAAATTACTACCTAAGACAGCTGAAATTTTCTTAGCGTGTATTAAGGGAGTATTCCCCTCTTGAAGAGTTATCAGGGGAGTTTTCTTTGTTACTGGTAGATACCTTTTATAGCGAGCTATAACTCCATTGTAGGCTTTCATAAATCCTCTATTCTTATTCTCTGAGAAGGGCCTTTAATTACCTTTAAACTGTCAATTTCAGCTAAAGCCCTCCTAAGGCTATCTTCTCTGGCCTCATGAGTAAGCATAATAATTGGTACAACCCTTCCTTTATTCCTCTCCTTTTGAGTTACTGAGGCAATACTAATATTCAAAGAAGAAAGTATTTTAGAAATTTTTGCTAATACACCAGGATAATCTTGAGCCATAAATCTTATGTAATAGCGAGCTCTGGCATCTTTTATATTTTGAATAGCAATTTTTTCTTCTTCACCGATAACCATGCCCTTGCCAGAAGCAATACTAACGATATCAGATATAACCGCAGATGAAGTTGGTACTCCTCCAGCTCCTTCTCCACGAAAGAGAAGTTCGCCAGCTGGTTGAGTATCAAGATAAACAGCGTTATGGGCTAGAGAAACATGAGAAAGCGGATGCTCCATAGATACTAGCGTAGGATGTACCCGTAAATCTAAAAAGTTCTTTCCCTTCTTAGCTATAGCTAATAGCTTTATCCGGTAATTCAACTCTTGTGCATAATGAATATCCAAAAGAGATATCTTAGAAATTCCTTCAGTGTAGACTTTATTTGACGACGGCCATACCCCGTAACAAAGATAGCTTAAGATACACAACTTATGAAGAGTATCTTTGCCTTCAATGTCTAAGCACGGGCTTTTCTCAGCAAACCCATTGTCTTGAGCTTGACGAAGAGCTTGCCTAAAATCAATATTCTCCTTAGCCATCTTATAAAGAATATAATTAGTTGTTCCATTAAGTATTCCATATATTTTCTTAATTTCGCAACTTATCAAGCCTTGAGAAATACTCTTTATGAGAGGAATAGCTCCGCAGACAGAAGCTTCAAAGCCAATGCTTCTGTTTTTCCGCTTAGCTAAAGAAAAAATTCTCTTACCAGAAGACGCTAAGAGAGCCTTATTTGCAGTTACAACATCTTTGCCTTTTTTTAACGCCTCCTCAATAAAAACACCTGCAGGCTTAATCCCTCCCATTAACTCCACAATAATATCTATCTGGGGATCGTTGATTAAGCTTTTAGGATCTGAGGAAAACGAAAGGCCTAACTTTTTAGCAACTTTTCGCTTAGCCTTATCTTTATCACAAACCTTTTTTATTACGATACGCAAAGGTGCCCGTCGACTGATTAAGGCAGAGTACTTTCTTAAAGACTTTGCTACAGATTCTCCAACATGCCCTAAACCGATTATTCCTACTTTTTTAATCATTTTAAATTTTCCTTAATAAAATTACCCAATTTCTTAAAAAAATTCTCATCCAAACCTACAAATCTAACACTGGTTTCATAAACTAAATCTCGAACTACTTCCCGAGAATTGATAACTTTCCCTTTGATCTTTATCTTTTGCGGAACAAAAGGAATTCTTAAGTTCATAGTTAAATAGGTACCTTCCACAAATAGCTTATTAGTAGTAAGAAGCGCTCCGCCTTGGCTAACGTCTTTAGTTTGGGAAAGATCATAACTATCCGGTAGTTCTTGAATCCGATAGTTGACCACAAAATTGACGCTTATTCTCGGATGCTCTCTTCTTTCTTGACCTTGATAATCTGTCATTTTGCCCCCTTTTACTAACTTGGTCGGGAGAGCGGGATTTGAACCCGCGACCCCTTGCACCCCATGCAAGTGCCCTAAGCCGGACTGGGCCACCTCCCGTATAGTCAATTAATTACCAAACAACAAGAATTTTATCACGATTTGGAAGGGTCATCAAGATAAATGTAAAGGAGACAAGGGTAGGGATTTTCCTAAACTACTAACTTTTTAATAATAGTGGAAGGTTATATTCAGAATATCATGTCTTCCTACTACACCGACAAGTTTATCCTTGTCAAAAACTGGGATAGTATGCACATTCTTCTTATGCATAATCGCTATTGCTTTTGTAATTTTTGTATCTTTTTGAAGTAATACTATACGTTTGCTTGCTAAATCCCCTACTGACTGTTTAGAAATCTCTTTTAAAGCACTTTCTCTGTGGACACCCTTAGAAATCACCCCATCTATAAGTTTAAACAAGTCTGTAGTAGTAAAAATTCCTATTAATTTGTTCTTATCATTTTTATTAACTACTAATATCCCATTTATGCGATACCGAAAAAGTAAATGGGTTACGTCACTTACGCTAACATCCTCTTTTACCGTTATAGGATGTTCGCACATAATATCTGCTAAAGACAATTTCAGCATTTTTCTTTTTAATCTCTTTCCCAGAAATGGGGATTTTTCTGAAGTAATTCCAAAAATACTTTTACTACGGCAGGATCTAATTGAGTTCCCGAAACTTTCTCTAATTCTGCTAAAATAACATCTTTAGATAGAGGTTTTCGATATGGCCTTGCTGAATTCATAGCGTCAAAAGTATCAGCGACTGCCATAATTCGTGCTCCTAAAGATATTTCCTCACCCTTAATTCCATCGGGATATCCTCCTCCAGCGTATTTTTCATGATGATGCAGAACCATCTCTTTCTCAAGGGGCAAAAATCTCAAAGGTTTGAGAATGTCCAAGCCTCTTTGAGGATGTCCTTTCATGATTTTCCACTCTTCCTCATCAAGCTTACCAGGTTTATTTAAAATACTATCAACAATGCCTATCTTTCCTAAATCATGTAACATCCCGGCTCGTTCGATAATCTTTTGTTCTTCTTTAGAGAGCCCCATGGCTTTAGCTATAGCCAAGGCATATCGGGACACTCTCTTAGTATGACCACGTACATAAGGGTCCTTTGCTTCCTCGGTTAGAATCAAAACAGCAATAGTATCGATTTCTGCTTCTTGTAACTTTGTTTGAGCAGAAATAAGAGCTCGGTTCAAAGATAATAATCGGTATCTATCCCTGAGCTCTTGAACCCAAAGATAAGCTATTAAGGCTAATACTGTGCCAAGAATAATTTCACTAGATACGATAACTGCTTTAGGGTAGGCTATTATAGCGTACAGGTGAAGAAAAATAATGAGGAAAACAATTGCTACAATCCAAAGCTTAAAAGTATTGCTTAAAAAATTTGTTTTATTTTTACTCATTATAATACTCGCTGATAATTCTCAACTCAAAAAGAGTTTATCACGATTCGGTAATAGTATCAAGGTAAACTATCTATGATCAACAATGACTGAAAACGCTTTTAACCCCACTCTTTTCATGTCTTGAAAAAGCAAATCACCATGTGTTATATTTAACTCAAAGAGGGTTTGAAGGTTAAACCAAACCAAGGGGGTGAGAAGCCCCCTACTTTTTTTATAGCTATTCTTAGTTTATTTTTTCTGTTTTTAAAGGTCTAGTCATCAAATCTGCCACCGCCTTTTTAGGTGACTTACCCTGATAAAGAACAGCGTAAACTTGCCGAGTTATTGGCATATCTACGTTTAATTTTTTGCTTAAACGAAAGGCCGACTTTGTAGTCTCGACACCCTCGGCTACCATCTGCATTTTTTGAGTAATTTCACTTATTTTTTTACCCTTGCCTATCTCTTCTCCCACTAATCTATTGCGAGAATGAGGAGAAAAACAAGTAGTTACTAAATCCCCTAAACCACTTATTCCCCAGAAAGTTGAAACATTTGCTCCTAATTTTTTTCCCAGCCGAGTAATTTCTGCTAAGCCTCTGGTTGCTAGAGCTGCTTTAGTATTAGTTCCAAAACCTAAGCCATCAGAGATCCCACAAGAAAGAGCAATTATATTCTTTAAAGCTCCACCTAATTCCACACCAATGAGATCTTTATGTAGATAAATTCTAAAAGTAGGTGTATTAAATAATAATTGTAGTTTTTTACCAACACTCTTATTTTTACAAGCTAAAATAGAGGTCGAAGGAATTCCTCTCAATACTTCCTTGGCAATATTTGGTCCGGAAAGAACAGCAACGTTAGAAACTTTTAGTTCTTTTTCAATTACCTGCGATACTCTCTTTAAAGACTTAGTTTCTATTCCTTTGCTAACACTAACAAAAATTTTGTTTTTAAGAGAATGCTTGTATTTTTTAATCTTTTTCAAAGCCTCAGAGATAAACTTAACCGGAATCGCAATTATAACTATTTCATTCTCAAGAACTTCTTTAAGAGAAGGGTTTGCTTGCAGATGACGAGGAAATTTGACGCCTTTTAAGAATAGCTTATTTTCTCTTTCCCGCTGCATCTTCAGATTATGATCTCTAAAGACACTGTGGAGCTGAACAATTACTCCCTTTTTGGAAAGAATTACCCCCAAGGTTGTTCCCCAACTTCCTGCACCAATTATTGAAATTTTTTCTTTCACTTTTTAAACCTAGCTAATTTTAAAAAACAAGCGGGCGATCGGGATCGAACCGACATAACAAGCTTGGAAGGCTTGCATTCTACCATTGAACTACGCCCGCTGAAAAAGTAAATTATTTAGGGTTATTCCCTATTTTTCAGCGGCACTGAGCTTACGTAAGCGAAGTGCCTTAAGGCCTCTCACCCACGCTCATACAAGCCGAGGCTCGAGGTTGTTTTATTATGCTCCCGCATAATAAAACAATGGGCAGGGAAGGATTTGAACCTTCGAAGTGCAAGCACAACAGATTTACAGTCTGTCCCCGTTGGCCACTAGGGTACCTGCCCAAAAAATAAAGTGGAGCCCAGGAGAGGAATCGAACCCCCAACCTGAGGTTTACAAAACCCCTGCTCTACCAATTGAGCTACCTGGGCATTCCCACTTATATACTTAACTTTTTTTCAATAAGCGTTTAATTGTACTCGGCAAATATTCAATTATGTCTGAAGCAATCAGACAATTTTGAGTCTTATCTCTTAAGGCAAAATCTCCGGCTAACCCGTGTAGGTATACTCCAACTTTTGCTGCTTTGAATTGATCTACTCCTTGTGAAAGCAAACCAGCAATTATTCCTGAAAGCACATCTCCGGAACCAGCAGTTGCCATACCGGGATTGCCAGTATTATTTTCAAAAATCCTCCGCCCATCACTTACTAAGGTGCTACTACCTTTAAGAATAAGGGTTAGATTATATCTAAGAGCAAACTTTTTGACAAGCTCTTTTCTCTTTTTCTTGATTTTACCCACATCTAGCTTTACTAAACGAGAAAACTCACCTAAATGGGGAGTTAAAACAAGTGTTTTTGTCTTTCGTTTAAGCAAAACCTCTGGATTCAAAGCCAAAGCAGTTAAAGCATCAGCATCAACTACCATCGGCTTGTCTATCTCCTTTATAATTCTTATAATTAACTTCCTAGTAGAAATTCCTAAGCCTGCTCCTGGACCAAGAACAATAAGGTCAATTTTTTTCAAAAAACTCTTTATATTACTAAAAGCTTCCTGGCTAAGAGCGCCCTCTTCTTCAGCTAAAGGTAGACTCATTGCTTCAGTAAGCTTAATCTCAAAAATATCATTCAGGCTTTTAGGTACCCCTACGGTAACTAATCCTGCACCACTTCTTAAAGCGGCCTTGGCAGATAAACAGACTGCTCCACTAAGGCCTCGAGAACCTCCAATAATTAAAATATGCCCATAATCCCCTTTGTGGGTATCAGGCTTTCTTTTGAGCAACTGCACAGGCAACCGCATAATCTTCAACATGGGTTATAGAAAGGAAAATATCAACACCAATATCTTTTTTAAATTTACAATAGGGAGCACCATTCTTTCTGTTAAGAATAAAAATATCAGTCAAGGCTAAAGGATATTCCTTTGAAATTGCCTTTATTACCGCCTCTTTGGCTGCAAAACGAGCAGCAAGACGCTGATAGTACATCTTACCTTTGGGGATATTCTCTAATTCTTCAGAATTAAATACACGATCTAAGAAGCTATTTTTCCACTTCTCAATCGACTTCTTAATCTTATCTATTTGTATAATATCTATGCCTACGCCCACAATCATCTTTTATTTTTTATTTTTTACCAATGAAATCATTTCCTCAACAGCCTGAGTAAGGCCAATGAAAACAGAACGACAAATTATTGAATGTCCGATATTAAGCTCTTCTATCTCTCTTATTTTTACTATCTCTCCTAAATTTTCATAATCAAGGCCATGGCCAGCAGCAATAAAGAGTCCTTGATTCTTGCCAAATTTTGCTGCTTCTTTTATCTTTTTAATCTCCTTGGCTAAAACAACTTTGGTTTTGCTTGAAGCAAAAGCACCGGTATTGATCTCAATATTCTCTACACCTAAATCCTTTGCTGCTTTAATTTGTTTCTTCACTGGGTCAATGAACAAACTAACCTTTATCCCAGCTTTGATTAATCTCTTTATTACTCTTGAGACCTTCTTATTGTTTTTTATAAGATCAACTCCACCTTCGGTAGTTAACTCTTGCCTTTTCTCGGGAACTAATGTTGCCTGTTGAGGAATTACCTTGCAAGCAAAATCGACAATATCTTTAGAGGTAGACATTTCCAAATTCAAAGGAATCTTCAAAGCCTCTTTAATAAAAATCACATCTCGTTCCTTTATATGTCTTTTATCCTCCCTTAGGTGGACAACTATTGAATCAGATCCAGCATATTCTGCCAAAAGAGCTGCCACTACTGGATCAGGATAGACCGTGTTATCTCGGGCTTGTCTTAATGTTGCCACATGATCGACATTGATACCTAATTTCATATAATTCTTCCACCACCAGTAATTGAACCACTAACATAAAGCCAAACAAGAATCGCAATAACTAAAGCCATAAGCTTAAGCCAAAAGTTATGCATAATTGCTCTTTTAATACTTATCTTCTTCAAAAACTCCATATTTCTACCCCCTAAAATTAAAAACCCCAACCAAGCAAGCACCTTGGCGAATACGACTCCTTCTCTTGTTATCTATTTAGTCCCTGCCTGCCGGCAGGCAAGTCTAACGAGGCTTTGTTAATTGTCCTTTAAGAATAGTAAGCAAATCGTTAGGCGTTAAATTCCTAGTCAGCTGTCCATTTATAGCTAAGGATATTGAACCATTCTCTTCCGAAACTGATACTACAAGTGCATCCGAATTCTCAGAGAGGCCTACTGCTGCTCGATGGCGCATACCTAACGTCCTTTCTAAATTCGGATTATCACTGAGTGGAAAAAGACAAGAAGCAGCTACTACCGTTGTTTCATCAACCACTACTCCACCATCATGTAACGGCGCTGAAGGATAAAAAATGTTTTGCAATAATTCTGTTGTAAGCTCGGCATTCAAAATTACTCCGCTCTCAATATACCGCTTAAGTCCTATTTCTCTTTTTATAGCAATAAGAGCACCTTGTTTCTTGCGAGAAAGGGCTCCGGCTGCAGAAACAATTTCACGTAAAGTTTTCTCAATCTCCTCCCTTTTGGGTTCAATAGAAAAAATATGACGCTTGCCTAAATGTATCAGACCTTCTCTTAACTCCGGTTGAAAAATAATAACTACAAGGATCAGAAAAAAAGCAAAAAGATAGGTAAGCAGACGAGTTAAAATCGGCAAACCCAGCATCTGAAAAGCAAGCAGAGAGATTACCAAAATAACTATTCCCCTCAATAGGTAAACAGCTTTTGTCCCTTTTAAAAACAAAAATATCCTATAAATAACCATCCATAGGATCACTATCTCAACTATCGCTTTCCATTTTAGAAGTGCTAAAAAGTCCATCAGTTATTCGTGATTTTTAAGGCTACTTTTATAGCCTGAGCAGTTTCCCTTACATCATGCACCCTCAAAATGTTAGCCCCATTAGTAAGAGAAATCATGCTAGCGGCGATTGTTCCCACTAAACGATCTTTGGTGTCTGCATTAAGTATTTTACCAATAAAAGATTTACGAGACAACCCTAAAAATATCGGCAGTCCTAAAATCTTAAATTTGTAAAGCTCATTAATTATCTTAGCATTATCTTCTATGCCCTTACCAAATCCTATCCCGGGATCAATAAGAACTTGACTCTTCTTTATACCTTTTTTGTAGCAGAATTTCAATCTTTCTTTGAAAAAATCAATTATCTCTATTGTTACATCTTTATAGCTCGGGTTTACTTGCATAGTTGCAGGCTCCCCCTTCATATGCATTAATATACACCCTAATTTGTATCTTTTAACCAAAGATGCCATCTGAGGACTATTTCTAAGGGCTGTAATGTCATTGATTATATCCGCCCCTTCAGATACAGCGACTTTTGCCACTAAATACTTATAGGTATCGACGGATAGGAAGACTTTTTTAAATTCTTTCCGTAAAACTTTCAAAACAGGTCTAATTCTCTTTATTTCATCTTCTACTTTAACTGGGCTTGAAAAAGGCCTTGTTGATTCCCCACCCACGTCTATTATTCTTGCCCCGGCTTTTACCATCTCCTCTGCTTTTTCCAAAGCTAATTTTTGAACTTTAAGCTTTGAGTTTTGGCCTTTATTCATTAGTCCGTCGCCAAAAAAAGAATCCTCTGTAACATTCATAATTCCACAGATAATTGGCTTCTTAATTTTTAGAACTTTGCCTCTAGCTTCAAAAATGAATTCTTTTTGATCTAAACTATCCAAATAATCAGAAATGCTTTGAGACACTTCCTTTAGGATGAAAGGTTGATCTTTCAATTTTTCAGAAAGCTTTTTTAATTGGCTTAAATTGCCAAAAATAAGAATGGAAGTCTTTATATTCTTTACTAAAGCTTTTCTCTCCAGGGCTGCATCACTGCCTAAAGAAAGAAGTTGCTGTTTTATTATGTTTGCTTCCCAAGACTTGATCCCTTCAATTTTAAATGCTGCATACAGGCTTTTGGGGGATAAAATTCTTACGCCCTCAGGGCTTACACCCATCGAAGACATTATTTTTCGGGCTTCCTCTTCATTTTTTACGTTTAGGGGAGTTACTCTCATCTTTTAAATTAATTATACACTTAACTTCTTGGACATCTAACACTTCTTTCTCCAACAAAGCATCAGCTAATAGTTTAAGTTTTTTCTTGTTACTCTCAATCAAACCTTTAGCTCGTTGGTGACATTCACCAACGATACGTTTTATTTCTTCGTCAATAATTTTAGCTGTTTCGTCACTATAATCTTTCTCATGCCCTAGATCTCGTCCTAAAAATACCGGCCCATGGCTGCGTCCTAAGGTATAGTTACCTAATCGCTCACTCATCCCGTAATCACAAACCATCTTTCTGGCTATACGAGTGACCTCTATCAAATCATTCATAGCTCCGGTAGTAATATCTCCTAAATTTATTTCTTCAGAA
>Ga0075114_10002086_pt1 | contig 10447 bp, 7 predicted proteins | sample AntAceMetag02UKM_FD_69784 | JGI IMG/M metagenome (GOLD analysis project Ga0075114, IMG submission 69784) | Saline lake microbial communities from Ace Lake, Antarctica - Antarctic Ace Lake Metagenome 02UKM | ecosystem: Environmental > Aquatic > Non-marine Saline and Alkaline > Saline | place...
AAAAAGTCCTAATAAAGAAGTATCCGGCTAGCGCGTAATAAAAGAACAGCCAGCTATACCAGCCTTTTTTTACATAATCTTTAAAAAACCTGAATTTAAACTGTAAAGACATAATTTCGAAGTTTGATAAATTTTCTCTCATGTCGTCATGAGGTAAGTGCTCAATTTCAGCATCTGGTGTTACTAACAGTTTAAATTTTTTATGTACCCTGTACGAAAAATCCTTGTCTTCACCAAGGCAATAGTTATGAGAAAAGTCAGTAGCAAAGCTAAAATACTCAAAAACTTTTTTTCTATAAGACGTGGCGCCACCAGCAAGAAAATCTACTTCAATAATTTTAGTTATTTTTGAACCGCCACAATATTCTGTAAAAAAACCGGATGGGAGAACTTTTCCTTTCTGAAAACCGGATATAAGGAAAATACAATCTATAAATCTTCTTATGTAGGACTTTATGGAAACAGGAGGTTCATTAATAGGTTTTCCTCCTACACCACCTATTTCAGAATTTGAATCATTCTTATAAATTTTCAGTGTCCCCTCCAAATAACCTTCAGACAAAACAACATCATCATCAAAAAAAAAGAGGATATCACCACTTGATAATCTTACGCCGACATTTCTTGACTCTGTAAGGCCTGGTTTATCTTTTTTATAATAAATATAAGCAATTCCAATATCATCACATTCCTTTTTAAGGGGCGGGACAGCCAGGTTTCCGTCGTCAACTACTATCAGCTCTGACGGTTTTACTGTCTGACCGATTATGGAACGAATACAGTTCTCCAGAGCAGATTTTCTATTATATGTTGCTATAATTACACTCGTTTTAAACATCTTGATAATCCTTTCAAACTCTGTTAAAAAATTAAAAAGCCAAAACGTTTCACTATACTGATAATATTTCTATTAACTGGTTATTAAGACTATGGTGTTTTTCAATATCAGATAGTACCGATACATTGTATACCTTCACAAAATTAAGCCGACTCAAGCCTAAAACCATTAGTTGGCTTAATTCCACATATACTTTTGACTTCCAACCTCTGCATTAATAAGTATTGATTGGCTCAATTGGAATTTTATAAATTAAGTTCCATTATACTAATTTCCGATTATCGACAAGATAAATTTATTATTTACATAATTTTTCGAACAGTATAATATATTTATTATTAATTTGAAATTTAAAATTTATTTACTATACGAAATAGCAAGATAACATCAAAAAACAAGCTCTTTTCAAGTAAAAAATGGAGTTCAACGAAAAATATCCAGGATCTTGAAAGCTTTTTTAATTTTTATTGTAGTTGTATTATTTACGGGCGGATATTTTACCTGGATTCGCCACAATGGGCCATTTGTCAAAAAAGCCAATCTATGGTCAATCGGAATTTATACAGGCAGCTCCCCATTTGATCTTTTCTCTCCCGGGCAAATACAAAATCCAGTGTTGACCGCTGATCACGTCACAGATGTGGATGCGGAATTTTTTGCAGATCCGTTTATGGTCAAAGAAAATTCCATATGGTACATATTTTTTGAAGTCCTTAACGCTGAAACTGATCAGGGTGATATCGCACTTGCCACAAGCAATGACGGATTTAACTGGAATTACAAACGCATCGTACTTGATGAGTCATTTCATTTATCCTATCCGTATGTTTTTAAATGGGAAAACGAGTATTACATGATACCAGAAAGCATGGAGGCAAACAGCATCCGACTTTATAAAGCATTAGAATTTCCCCATAAATGGATTTTCATAAAAACTTTAATAAAAGGGCCTTATGTTGATTCTTCCATTTTTCACCGTAAAGGCCTGTGGTGGGTTTTTCTTGAGGCAAATCCGAAAAGGGATGACACGCTCAAACTTTACTATTCCAACAGTCTTTATGGACCCTTCACGGAGCATCCAGCCAGTCCCATCAGGAAAGACGATCCAGGTGCGGCAAGGCCTTCAGGCAGGATTATAGTCTATAAGGACCGAATATTCAGATTCTCCATAAACACAGACCCGGAACAATCGGCAGGAGGCAATCATGTACGCGCATTTGAAATCACTCAACTCACAAAGAGCAGCTATAAAGAAAAAGAGGTTAAGGAATCACCCGTTGTCAAAGCAAGCGGTTCCGGCTGGAACAAGGATAGAATGCATCATGTTGACGCGCACCGAATCAAGACAGACAACTAGATAGCCTGCGTAGACGGTTGCAAAGTGGATTATATTTACGGCTTCCAGTATTCACCGGCCCAGGCAGTCATCATTCAAATGTAACGGAGGACAGATTTTACGAATTATAGATAATCACTTATCCTTCTGAAACAGTATCCCTGTCTCACCATCATCTGAATATAATTCTCAAGCACAGCAACGGCATTTGGGGAATCATGGAGCAGGATTATTGATCCGGGACGGGTATGTGCTTTAAGCCTTGATAAAATGACATCTTGTGGGGTCGACTTCCAATCCTTTGGGGACAGGTTCCAGTGAATCATCTTGAGCCCGTGTTTCAAGCTGTACCATTCGAGCATGGGAGATTTTAAACCATGGGGTGAACGAAACAGCACCGGTTGTTTGATCCCGGCTTTTTCTACAACATCCTTAAAACGTAAAAAATCCCTTTTTATTTGCCTCATACCCATGCGGCTCATATTGCGGTGGAAATAACTGTGATTTCCAATATCATGACCTTTTTCAACAATCCTGATTGCAATATCCGGATGCTTTTCTATCTGCGTGCCCGTGAGGAAGAAGGTCGCCTGCACACTGTATTTTTCCATGATCTCCAGCATCTTCAACGTGTGCTCCGGATGAGGCCCATCATCAAAGGTTAAGGCAAGGTTTTTCCCGCCATCTGGCAAGGTGTAAAGAGGTTTTACAAACAGTCCATTTTTAAGTCCGGTACATCGAAACAAAAAGAGGGCCAAGATGAGATTAAGTATCCACAATATTCTGAGCAAAAATAAATCGAAAGCCAGATCCAGACCAAGCAGCATGACAAGCGTTACCACGGAAACTGCTACGTTGACCAGCCACTTGAGATTACCCTCCATCCATACACGCGTCAGAACAGGGATATTAAGTTTATGAATAAGTCGTTCTATCATTTGATTACCAGGGCACGCTTACTGATCCAGTTTGTGCCGTACACTTTATATATAAAAGTCAACAGTCATAGGTTATCTTCTTCTGCTCTTTTTTCGTTTTCCTGAAAAGCTGGGCCAGTTCTCCTGTGTTTTTGTGAATATTAAATTCCGTTTGAACCTTCATCCGTCCATCCCTTCCCATGCGAAATCCGTTTTCAGGTTCGGCCCTGAGCTTCTGAAGACTTTCTGCAATTGCCCTGCTGTTTCCGGGGGAAACCAGAATGCCTGTTTTTCCGTTTGCTACAAGTTCAGGAATCCCTGAAATCCTGCTGGCAATTACCGGGAGTTCACAGGCCATAGCCTCCATAAGCACAACCGGAATTCCTTCTCGCTCTCCCTGAGAAGCCTGTATGCTGGAGAGCACCATTACATCAGCCTGCTGCATCAGTTTTATCACTTCCTGCCGCGGCAAAGCACCATGCATAATAACCATATCTGTGAGGTTCAGATCAGCAATCTGTTTCTCGATTTCATGCCGGAGCTGGCCCTCACCCACAAGATGACAGACAAATGTCATCTTACTGTCCTTAAGATATCTGCACGCTTCAAGTAAGTACCGATGTCCCTTTACTTCACGCAAAGAAGCAACACAAAGAATGCAAAAAGAATCATTGTGCGTTTTTTCCGCAGAACGGGTGAAATAGTCAAGATCAACACCACAGTGGATAACTCTCATCTTGTCACTGGATTGTTCTCCAACCTTTTCCGACACAAACCTTTTATTATATTCGGAAATCATAACGACAAAGGAAGCGGACTCGATCTTTTTGTCAAGCATCCGCTGATCTTTATGAATATCTGATCCATGAGCGGTAAACGAAAATGGTATTGAGGTCAAAGAATTGATAATAAGTGCGGACAGGGCCGGATGCGTTGCGAAATGGGCATGAATATGGTCAATACCCTGTTGCTGCATCACCGTTGCACAATGGACTGATTGTGGGAAAAGAGCTATAGCACGACTAATAAATTTAAAATTCCCCCACGTTCCCGAAATAACTTTCCATAACAAGGAGAGATACTCAAAAGGTTGCTGTATAAACCGGCATAAGTTTGTTTTTAATATTTGTATGGATAACAAAGGCAAAAAATGGCTGTTGGACAAAGCACGATCCAAACCCGGATGCTTAACACGTTCCTTAGTACGAATAAGAGGATACAATTCTACATAAATATCATGATGGGCCATTTCCAATATTTCATATAATATAAAAGTCTCGGTCACCGATGGAAAATGGGACATTATATAGGCTATTTTCAGAGGTCTATCTGACATAAGAAGTCTTGCCTTTCTGTTGCGGAAACACCCTATTATTCTCTATCTAAGACTTGGGTAGGATTGTTTGCCGATCCAGAACGGGATTCCATTTTACCACTTTTTTACCACACAAAAAATCAAACAAACCCAAAAGGGTACCGAAGTTACCAATGGTAAAATAAAAGATGAGAGAAACTGTTTTAATCGCTTTTTTTGGCAAAAAGTCCATTTTGTTCAAGAAAGGATAGCACAGTGCCAAAGAAAAGAAAATACCTTGTCCAACCGCAAAAACCATCATGATTACATGTTCAGTTGCCAGCATCAAGTTACTGACAAAAAACAGGATCAGTTGCAGTGGAAGAAGTCGACGCAATACCTTGTTGATTCCCAAGCGGAGACCATACCAAAAATGATAAAAGGGGTTAAATAACTTTTTCATGTGCCAAATACCCGTGAGACTGCGGCAGACAATACGCCGTCGTCGTCTGATTTCGTGGCCCCCTCCCCGTGAACGGGCAGGAATATAAGATACCGCTTCCGGGTCAAAGATAAAACGATAGCCTTGGGCAACCGTAGACATGCAGGCAAACAAATCATCAGTCACTGCGGCAGGGTAAGGGGTGAACAGTATACGGCGAAAAGAGTAAAGTGTGCCATAATTGGAGGTAATACTGCAACCGCAACGTGTCTCACTAATTTTAATCGCCTTGTCAAATTGAAAATAATTGGCTTGGGCACTTTGTAATTGTATTTGATCTTTTAAGATGATTATATTACCCCCCACTCCGCCTAGCATTGGGTTCTGGCTATAATGGCGAACCAGCTTATATATAGCATCCGGTGCCAGCAGTGAAGCAACATCTGAGTAAATGATAATTTCTCCACGGAGCTGAGGAATGACTCTATTTAGCGGTTCAGCTTTACCAAGATGCTCCGTGAAAACAATGCAGTCAATTCCTTGGTCTTTATACTTTTGAACTATCCTTTCTCCACCATCCTTTGAACCGTCAGAAATCATTACAATCTCAAGCTGCGAGGTAGGATAACTCAACTCCAGTAAGTTCTCAATTTTTTTGGATAAAATATGCTGACTGTTATGAAAAACAGAAACCACACTCACAACAGGGAAGTGTTCAACAAGTGCGGGTGAACATACGGGTTTATAGAAGCGGGAAATGAGTATAATAGCAACGGGATAAATTACCAAAGGCAATAAAATACCCGCAAGGGACATAACAAAGAGTACAATCCACATTTTAGTGATTTTTCTTTATGCTCCAAGAGAGAGCGTTTATGATAAGACTTTGCTTTTCGTCAGGAAAAGTATAGGGTTAGACCAATTATATCTCAATTAAAATTCGAACAAAAATAAAAAAAGCGTAAATTCGCGAGGTGTAAACAACCCTGAAAAAGGCACAAACCAACCACAGACAGTATGAATCACCTTTGTTCCTGATGTGATAATCTGAGCGCAACATATGAAAGGGCCAGTACAATCCAGAAAAACTTATAAGTTATGATACTCCCAAAAAGACCGCATATAAGTATAGCAAGAAAACAGCATTGGTAAGCATTGGTAATCGAAGCCATATCAGGCATCACATTTTTATTAAAAATAGCTTTGGCAGCATTGAAATTTCTAAATGCTATACCCAGGATAATCAGAAATATAAGAATACTAAAAAGCCCTGAACCCACAAACAGATCAATATAAAGATTATGAGCCGCCCTTTTGTTTCCCTCAAGATCAAACCTGCCATCGCGTCCCCGATTAAAAGCTCGTGAAATAGTAGACCTTGCATATATCTCACCAAATGTCCCGGGACCATGGCCAAAAAAAGGTTTTTTCATAAAGGCCTCTTTCCCGACAATAAGATATGAAACCCTTCTCCCAATCGAACCGTCTGTTTTATAATCGGCAGAAGACTGGATTCGCTGTTTGTAGGATTCAGGAATATACAGATAAGCTGCAATAGTTGCCAGGAGAAGGAACAGGATCACAAATCCTATATGTCTTGGTTTGAATTTTGTAAAATAGTAAATTCCAATCAGACATAAAACAAACATGGTTACGATAAACCCGGATCGGGAGTAAGTCATCATCATGGCAATCAGGTTTACAACAAACACCCCTCCAAATATTACTCTCCAACCTGGTTTTTCCGCATGAAAAAACAAGTGCGCTACAAAAGGAAGAGTAAAAGCAATAATCATGCATAGTTCATTCGGACCCCCAGTCGCTCCCACAGTTCTGGTGATATCAATAAATAACATTTCAATATTAAAGATATATCCGAAAATGGCAATTAGCGAGCTGATACCGGAACTCACTGCCAGAATTTTCGGCAGAACATGTAAATATACATGGCGGTTAGAAAAAATGAGTGTTATAAAAAAAATTAGATATGCAGTAATAAATCGTCTTAGCTGATCAAAAGATGCAGCTGGATAATCCGATGAACATGCAGACAGAAAATTAATAGCAAAAAAAATGATCAGCAGGATCCATAAATTCGATTTTGCATCTATCGGTTTTGTTTTGTTTACAATAAATCTAAAGGCAAGCACAATAAGTACCAAAATACCGATGATTTTTGGAATGGTTAAAAATGCGTAATCAGATAAAAGCGTTGTATAACCCGTAAATGGAATCATAAATATAATAAGATAATAACCATATTCCGGGAAACGTCCTATCAGTAAAAGAAGGATAACAGCAAGAGCGGGCAAAACTGCCAGCGGATAGTATGGAGTTGCTAGAAGTACTGTTGATAAACCAGTCACAACTAGTACAATCAAAGCAAATACGGGATTAATTGCCTGGATATGCTTTACTGACTTCATATGAGATTAATTAATTTTAAGTTTTGGCCCTAATTGGCCATTTTCCAGTCACTTTTATTTAACACGACCGCAGGTTCAAGGACAAGGCGAAAACCAAGGTCCTGAGCGTTATCATCTAACAACCAGCTGCTCCGGTAAGCAGATCTGCAGAAACGTGGAAACTGACTAAAACTTCCTCCTCGTCTGATTTTTAACCTCCCTATTGTCGAACCAGTGGGATTAATAACAGGTCGAAAGGGATAAGGCCTTTCTTTGTCACTGCACCATTCCCATACATTCCCGTGCATATCGTAAAGTCCCCATGCATTTGGTTCCTTAAGCGCTACTCCGTGTGTCGCCTGGCTTGAATTGCCCCAATACCAGCCGATTTCGTCCATTTTGCTCTTTTTTTTCATCTTGCGGGTCTTCATATCCCGACTGTAAAATGCAGTTTGAGTTCCTGCCCTACAGGCGTATTCCCATTCAGCCTCTGTTGGCAAACGGTATTTATTTTCATTTTCTTCCAGAACAAGCTTTTTTATAAAATTTTGTACATCAAGCTCACTCACCTGTTCTACAGGGCAATCATCTCCACAATTTTGAAAGTAAGCCGGATTATTACCCATAATTTTTTTCCATTGCCCCTGAGTGGCTTCGGTTGTTTGTAAATAATATCCATGGGTAAGTGTTACTTCATGCTGCCGTTCACTGTCAAATCGTCCATTTTCGTCTTCCGGGCTGCCCCGCAGGAAAGTTACGGGTTCAATATAAACAAATGTCATACCTATGGAATTGGTTATTGTTTTTGGAAGCGCCACTGGCTTCAAAATCTCTATGGCAGGTTTATGATAGTAGGCAATCACCCGGGTATGTTGATACTGGTAATGGGTTGGCATGCTTACATTTCTCGGGCTGTGGAAATCGGCTGTTCCAAGCATTTTTATATTTTCATGAGGCACATCAGCAAGGGCTTTCTCAAGGACTGGAACGGGTGCATTTGCTCTTTTATTACCAAGAAAAACATTGTTATCCTTTGGGCCTATGGCTGACGCACTTCCTATGTAAACTAACAGGATTTTTTTCCCCTGGCTTTTTTCTACAATTTGACTGGCAAATTGCTCTAATCTATTGTAGATATCGGAACCTGCATATTTAAGCTCGTACTTATCAATTTCATAAAAAATAATAAGTTCACCAAGGAAGTCTTCTTTGGGAATACTTTCAATTACTTCAAGATACGGTGGTGATGGCGTTAAATCTTCAGACAGAGGTTTTAAAGAATCTGTTTGCTGTGCTGTTTCGGGTTTCTCTGATTCAGCATAACCTGAAGAAACTCCACCAAATAAAAGCGCGACGAACAAAACTGCAATAAAAATGTGAATTCTAAATAGCTTCATTTTATTAACCTTTCAAATAAGAAACATAATTTAAGCCATACTTTTATTTAAAAAATATGCATCAATAATATATTGGTTAAACGGTGATACTGCTTTATATTGTATAACATATTCAAAACGAAAAGCAGGATCATTCTTTAGTATATTTGACCGAAAAACTTCTCCTGTACAGACCGCGTGTTTAAGTTTAGTTTTATTTTTACCTTTTTTTTTGGCTGTTAATTTAAATTGATATTTATTCTGGTCAAGTTTATCATTGGAGAAAACTCTAAAATAATTATCATTAATATTTATGATTTTAGAATCCATCATACAAAACTCAGTGCCACTGGATGCCTGAAGAGAAACAACCAGACCATTTAAATCAATTCTTTCCTGATAACGTTTTTCAGTATATGCTTTTTTTATATTAACATTATAAAGCTTTATGGTTAGCTTTACCCCCTTTACCAATATTGCTTCAACAACCGTCATGATTGTATAAATGATTATAAACAGATCCCATGTGATTTTTCTATCCTGAACAATCATTAAATTATCGATCATTGAACGGATTCTTTTGGGTGCACTATGTGGTGAGAAAAGTTGTGAATATCCAATCAGACCCGGACGTACATAAAACCTGTTATCATAATGATTTATATTCCTGCATAATTTTTCGTATATTTCTGGCCGAACTGGACGGGGACCGATAAAATCCATATCACCTTTCAGAATATTTATCAGCTGTGGAAGCTCATCCAGCCGGGTATCACGGAGAAATCTACTAAAAGTAGAAACCTTGAAATTTGTCTGTGTCAATAACTTAGCGCCTATTTTTTCCTGAGCACCAAACGGAAGGGTCCTAAACTTATACATAAAAAATATCTTTTTATTTATACCCAGCCGTGCGCCCTTATAAAAAATAGGACCACCGTCTTTCTTTCGTATAATTATAGCAATTAGTACTCCAACAGGAAGGGAACAGAAGCACAGAAGAACTGCTAACACAACATTAAATACTTTTATTGCGGCATAAGTCGATTTTGAATATTTTGTGGTATATCCAACAGTGAAGAAGTGGGACGCGTTCCGAAGCTCAAATTCTTTAAGAGCTTCAGCATTAATGGAAGAATCATCTACTAAGCTCAAGAAATTCACCTTCTATTATTCCGCACGAGGGATGGAAAATAATGTCGGAACCTTGAGTACGTTTGTTACATCCTCGGGCCGTTTTATGGTATGGTCAAAAAACTCTCTTAGGAACCCAAGGCTTAACCCTGTGATAAATCCGACCAGAATTCCAAATGGTATCAAAGTAAACCTCGGATAATAAGGACTGCCCGAATAATTTGGCTTTGCTGCCACACTGATTGAAAAAAGGCTTTTTGAATCAGGAGAACTTGATATCCGGGATTCTTCCAATCGCTTAATGAAGGTGTCATATGACGTATTCAATACATCGTACTTACGCTTAATCGGATCAGCCGAAAGCATATTGGAATAAACTTTAATATTATTATTATTTAGTTCATCTAAACGATTTTCTAAAGAATTCAATGTTTTCTTTAGTGTTTTCAACTGACTTTTCTGATCATTTGTATAAGAATTTACCTCATTTATTAAATGCCTCTGGGTTGTTTCGATCTGTTCAGTAACACGCCGAACTTTTGATGAATCAGGATGATAAACTCTTAGCAGATTTCCTTTTTCAACAAGCAATGCCTGAAGACTTTCTGAAAATTTGTTTATGGAGAGATTTTCTATGAAAGAATATAATTGTATATCTTTTGAACTCATTGTTTGTTCGAGGTTTTCAACATAAATATTCTTCTCAAT
>Ga0075114_10002088_pt1 | contig 10442 bp, 15 predicted proteins | sample AntAceMetag02UKM_FD_69784 | JGI IMG/M metagenome (GOLD analysis project Ga0075114, IMG submission 69784) | Saline lake microbial communities from Ace Lake, Antarctica - Antarctic Ace Lake Metagenome 02UKM | ecosystem: Environmental > Aquatic > Non-marine Saline and Alkaline > Saline | place...
AGGGCGCTCGACGTGGACGTGAAGTCTTTCAGCACAGTGCCCTCGTCATTGCAAGTCGACGCGCTCGAAGAGCTCGCCCGCCTCGTCGACCAGTCCGAGGGCGCCGTAGAGCTTGTCGTGCCGACGGAACTGGCGCTGATCCTGCTCAGCCGCTATCGCGCTGCGGAGACCCTCCGCTCGAGGCGCGTCTGCGACGAGATCGCGAGCGCCATCGACGAGAAGCTGCCGAGTTACTTCGAGCAACTCGACGAACACATAGGAGAGGGAAAATGACCACCAAAGGGAACGAGCGAGCATGTAGCCCTGGCGCTGATGCGCTACTCGGGAAGACCTTCCCTGTCCTCAATGATGGCTTTGTCCGTCTCGTTGATTACCTGGGCAACGACGCCTCGGTAGTGCAGGCCGCCCGAGTGTCCTATGGCAAGGGGACCAAGAAGTTCAGCGAGGACCGTGGCTTGATCCGCTACATGCTACGCGGAGGGCACACTTCCCCTTTCGAGCAGTGCGAGATGAAGGTCCACATCCGGATCCCCATGGACGCCTGGCGGCAGATGATCAGGCACAGGACCGCTAGCGTAAACGAGTATTCCACCAGATACTCAGAGGCCATTGACGCTCGGATGACCACGGAGCCGGATAACTGGCGTGCCCAAGCCACCAACAACAAGCAGGGTAGCAGTGGGTTGGTGGAGGACTGGCCCAGCGACAATCCTGGCTATCACCTAGCCAATCTACCTCGCCACCTCTCCGTTTCCCCTACGGTGCTACCTGGAGGAGCGAGTATCCCCGGGACCCCCACACCCGGGCAGTACCTGACAGCCCGAGAGGCTGACCTGCACGCCCACGCCACCGAGATCTACGAGGAGCGCTTGCGGTTTGGCGTGGCCCGAGAGGTAGCCCGCAAGGACTTGCCCCTGAGCACCTACACGGAAGCCTACTGGAAGATGGACCTCCATAACCTGCTCCACTACCTGAGCTTGCGCATGGACGCACACGCCCAGATGGAGATCCGCAGCTACGCCAACATCATCGGAGAGAAGATCGTAGCTCAGTGGGTGCCCACGGTATGGGAGGCATTCTGTGACTACCGCCTCAACGCCATAAGGCTATCTGCTATCGAGATCGAGGTTCTAGCTGCCATCCACGGCGACGGACCTGACCCTTCGGCCATCCTAGAACAGCGGGGCCTGCTCGGGTTCACCAAGCATGGAGTGATCAAACTCAACCGCGAGCTAGACGAGCTGAAGGCGAAGTTTGGACGGATGGGTATCGAGCCTTTCTGGCCGAAGACCAGGCCATCGTGTTGCCCGTCTTGGTCAAGCCGTCGCCGCCCGTGACCAGGCCCAGTCCCGACAGCGCAGGAGAGGGAAAATGACCACCAAAGGGAAAGAAGACAAAGTGAAGTGCTCGGCAGATCTTGACGGGAAGTGCTGGGCGGCCATCGCGCGACTGCATGAGCCAACCGCGGAGTTGATTCCGATCGACTACGGGCAGCCATTCCCTTGGGAGACGCAACCCACGGTGACGACCAAAGAAGGTACAGGCCTGTTCGATGTCGGCCACCGCGTGAACATCACCGCAGAAGGTGCATTCCAGGGGTCTGGAACGGTCGTGCGAATGCCGCTCGACTCGAATCCGCACAGCGTGTGGGTGACACTCGATATAGACAGGCACCGGCGCGCGCAAGGCGATCGCATTGCGCTTGCGTTCTTCCCTGGAGAAGTCGAGCGCATTCCGAGGTGCTTCAAGCTAGAGCGCAAGGACGATATCACAGGCGTTAGCGGCACCGGCTGCGTCGCCGAGGGTGTCGAGTTCTGCGATGGCATCGTAGTCGTCCGATGGCGCGGCGACTCTCCGACGACGACCGTTCACGAGAGCATGGCGTCGGTTGAGAAAATCCACGGGCACGGCGGCGCGACCCGCATCGTGTTCGATCACGAGGGATGACATGACACAACCCACCGACAGCGCAGTGATGGACCCTCACGCCATCGCCAAGCTCCAGTCGCTCGAGCAGGCGAGAAACTACGTCGAGGAGTGGATCGGGAAGGTCGCCGAGATGGTTCGGACCGCCCCGCCGCCGCCGACGAACAACCTCGAAGCCGCGGCCTACCTCGTCTGGCGCAACCGACTCATGATCACGCACGGCCAGGCCATAGGCGCGCTCTGTGCCCTGCAAGTTTTCGGCATCATCCCGGTGCCGATGTTCCAAGAGCTGAAGCTCAAGATCATTGGCACGGTGCTGCGGAAGTCGGCGGACGTGCAGTTAGGGATCGACCCATGGCAGTGAAAAAGCGAGCAGGCGAGCTACGAAAGCCCACCTGGTACAGAATGGTTTCAATGTTCGATGGAGCTGCGAAGCGCATCGCCGTGCTTGGCAAGGGTGGCGAAGCGCTACTTCGCGGCGTCCGCTACAGCGCCAAGGTAGTTTGCGGGAAGTGTGGCCACACGATCGACATGAACAGCCTCCGCGTGAAGGGAGGTGTCGAGGATAGACTCGAGCTGTCGCCCGAGCTGGCGGTCTGCACGATCCCCACCTCGGTCACTGAAAGCCAGGGAGAGGCGCTGCGGCGCATGCTCGAGGGCAACCTCCGAATGCCCGTGTTGCTTATCTCTGACAACATCCACCTGGTACAGTTGAAACCGATCACCACCAAGATCGCGAAGACGATCATGGATGAGGCCGCCGATGAAGAAACCCGCCAGCTCGCCGCCAGTGAGCCCAAGCTCATTACCCCCGTCGTCGAAACCGAAGGCCCCCGCGAAGACGAAGGACCCGAAACGGGTGGCGGCGGGGAAGCTGTCGTGCCGGAAGGGTAAGACGTTCGAGCGCTCCATCGCGGCCGCCCTGCGCGAGATCTTCGATCCGCCAGAGTTGGTCGAGGCCATCAAGGCCGCCGGCAACACCGATCGCAAGCGTCTGATGTCCGAGTCTGTGGTTCGGCGCGGCGACCAGGCGAAGAACGCCCGCGAGCCGGACATCGTTGTGCGTGGATCGGCGTGGTGGTTCGAGCTACAAGACGCCGCCCATCCGACGCCACTGGCCAAGCTCCAGCAGGCCGAGCGCGACATGGGCCGAGCGATAGCGCGTGGCAGCGAGACGTGGTCGAGGCCGGTCGCGATCTGCCACAAGATGCAATCTCGGTCGATCACGGTCACGATGCGTTTTGCTACGCTTGCCGCGGCGTGTGGAATGGTAATGTTCTACGCCGCCCGCCGCCTGCCATCCTTTGCAGTCACCATCGACTACGACGACCTCCTGGCCCTACTGAGAGGAAAAGTATGACCGACGAGGTACAGCCGAAATTCGACAAGCTAGGCGACCAACAGCAACTCGAGGAAGGCTACCACCACTTCCGAGAGTGGGCCGAAGCGATGGCCAGGAGCGGGCAACCCCTCCCGCCCGGTGGTGTGTGCGTGGTCAACCGTGGCTCGACGTTGACCCGGTGCGTTCTGATGTTGCAACGATCCGTAGCGGCCGAACTGAAAATGCCGCTGGAATACGTTAAAATCAACGTCGAGCGCAATGAGATCACCGGAGCCCTACACCCGAGCATTGACGTGCAAATTCCCGAGGGCTGGATCAATCAGACCTACTACGCGGGACAGAGCCCAGGTGGAAGCCGCGCCGAAGAATTTGCGCACACCTACGTCCGGGCCACGCTCGGTCGCCTCTACGAACAGTTCCGCGTGGACTACCTCGAGCGGATAGAAGCACTCGACAAATCGAGCCGGACCGACCTAGCTCCGGCGGAAATCGAGGACCTTGTTGGCCAAGCAGCCCAAGAAACTCACGCCGAAACAGGAAGCGGCGCGATCGGGTGAGAAGGCCGAACGTCTGCTGCTGCGGGCCGAGTCGTCTTTCATCACTGATCCGCAACGCCGATCACTCGACCACTGGTTCGAGGCGATACTCGTGGGTATCGTCACAATCGATCGCACTCGAGCGCATGCGCTTGAGCAAAGGTGGTCGGAGAGACGCCAGAGCTTCTGGCGTGGAGTTCTAGCAGCTTGGCTCAAGCAGCAGCAAGTCACGCTGATCCAGCAACGCGGCGCCGAGCTACAGCAGGCGGTCGAACTGCGCACCGTCGCCTACGATCTAGTCAAACCCAAGGTCGGCGAGGACGGGCAGCCCGTATTTGCGATCCAGCCCAAAAGCTGGGAAGGCGCCGTCCGGGCCTTTGTCAGCCTCGACGACGTGGTCGAGGGCAAGCGCGAGGGGATCCTTGGCCAACTCGATCCGATGCTAGCCAGCACCGAAGAACAGCGCGAGGACGGCCCCAACGACCTGCCTTTCTCGCGTGACGAAATGCGCCTCGTGGCACACCAGCTTCTAGCCCGGCGCCGCCACAAGCGGCGAGCCGAGCTAGGGATAGAAGACGATGACGAAGACAGCGACGAAAGCGAAAGTGACAGCGGATCGGAAACACTTGATGTGGCTGGGGCCAGTGTTATACCTGGAACCAGAACAGGTTGACACTGGTTGGCGAGCTCGCAGCGACCTCGGCGACATCAACCAGCTCGCTGGGTCGATCTCTAAGATCGGCCAACTCCACCCGATCGCCGTGACGAAGGCCGACGACGGGTATCAGGTTGTCGCAGGCGCGCGCCGCCTGGCCGCCTGCAAGCAGCTCGGCGTGCCGATAGCGTGCTGGCAGGTAGCACCCGCGGACGAACATCACCAAGTAGAGCTCCAACTCGAGGAAAATGTTGCCCGCAAGGACTTCGACGCGCTCGAGATCGCCGAAGGGCTCAAGCGCTTGAAGTCATTATTCGAGGGGAAATACCCCGAGACCAAGCACGGCGCAACGGGCGGTGGTCTGGCTGGCAAGGGAACCAAATCGAAGGCTGATTTGTCGGAAAGCGACAATCCAGTCGAGCGGTTCACCCTGCGCGCTGCGGCGTCCCTGGGTTGCGGCGAGACCAAGGTGAAAGAGTATCTCCAAATGGCCGACCTTCCGAAGCGGGAGAAGACCGCCATCGCCAAGGCTCCGACGACCACCGCGCGCAACCGCCTGGTTCGCTCCGCACTCCGGACGGTGCGGATCGACCGCAAGCGCGAAAAGCTCCGCGAGCTAGCCGCGGTGATCGCCGCCGAGCGCGACGAGGCCGCAGAGGAAGGGCCGCGCGTCGTGCTGCGACTCGGCGACAATGCGGCCTACTTCGACGATGCCGATCTAGAATCGGTCGAGCTATTCCTGACTGATGCGCCCTACGACCAGCGCCAGAGCCTCGTGGCGCACGCCACCCGAACCAGCATCGACACCAACTTTGGGGCCTGGGATAAACTCGACGTGGGCTGGGTACTCAAAGCCGCCCCGCTCCTCGTCGTCGGCGGCCAGATCGTCGCCTTCTGCCCGCTCGAGGCCATCGGCGCCTACAAGCTCGTCGCCGAGGCCGCAGACCTCACCTGGCGCGGTGCGCTGATCTGGCACAAGACCAATCCCGGCACCGTCTCGCGTCCGGTCTATCTCTCGAGCTGCGAGGCGATCGTTTGGATGACCAAGGGCGGCGGCTACACGTTCGCCCCGTGGGAAAACGCGGGCGCTCCCGAGGTTCACAACTTCATCGAAGGACCGATCTGTGGCGGCAATGAGCGCCTCGACCACCCGACGCAAAAGCCGGAGTGGCTCCTCGAACGCCTGCTCAAGCAGCACACCAACCCGCATTCGCGCGTCGTCGATCCGTTCGCCGGCGTTGGATCGACCCTCGTCGTCTGCAAGCGCCTCGGTCTGCCCGCCATCGGCGTCGAGCAGGATCCGGGCTACGTCCACCAAGCGCGCTTGCGACTCTCGGCGCTGGCATGAGGGCTACCGACGAGCGCAAGGGAGTCGAGTTATGACGGAAAGCGAGACCTTTAAGACTTTGTGCGCCGAATACACTCGGCTGCCACCTACGTCCACGGAGAGCGTCACCAGGGCATTGTGGGCCGCCTACCACGCCGGCTGGCTGGCGGGAGAGGCTTCCGCGGAGGCGGCCCATTTTGTCAACACTCGCCGCGTTGAGGAGGCCATCGCGGCCGACAGGGCTGAGATCGCGCGGCTGACGGGCGCTCACCAGGGCATGGCGATGATCTTGGAGATGATCACCGCCGGCCTGTCCGATAGCGCGGTCCATTCCCGGATGGCCGAATTGAATAGGCGGGTTGTAGTCGCAGAGGAGCTCGTACGACCGGCAAGGAAACCTGGATCATGATCGATCTACGCGCTTGACTTTCTCGACACTCCAGTCACTATAGAAACACAAGGCGCTCGCGCCGCAAAGCCCCTCGGGGCGCAGGAGACTCCATGACCATCGAAATCCAAGTCAGCGACCTACTGCCCGAGGCCAACGGCGGACAGAACACTCTCTACCTCGACCCCGAGAACCGTCGCGTCTACAGCTTCTCGTGCATCGGCGCTGGCGTGCCGATGACCGCGCACAACGGCAGCGACAAGAGCCTCGGCGCGGTCAACAGCGCCACCGACGAGGCCAGCTTGCGAGACTTGCTCGAGCAGTACGCTGACGAGCTGGACGAGATCATCGGGTGCTACCACGGTCCGGCGTGGGACGGCAGTAACCACCGAGGCAAGTGGCTTGAGGAAGGTACCGACCTGCTGTCGGATCTCTACCTCAAGCTGCGAGACGCCCTCGGCGAGCTGCCCATGCGCGTGGACGATGTCGGCGCCTACTTCGAGCCGATCGCCACGACCGACCTGATCCACGACGTGATCGGATTCGGGGGGAGCTTCCGCTCCTATGCCGAGCAACTCGAATCGTGCGACCCCAAGGCGTTGATCAGCGTGGCCGCCATCGCCGAGTGGGCGCGCGAGCGCGTCGAAGAAATCGACGACGCCGATCTGGCCAACGCCTTCGACAGCCTCGACCGTCTGCGCTCGACCATGGCTGCCGGCGGCGAGCTCGCGAAAATGCTACTCGAACGCGGCGACCTTCGCGACGTGGTCGACCGCCTCACCATCGAGGGCGATGTCGAGGCGCTCAAGGAGGAATCGCAGGCCGCCGGTGACACTACCCTCGCTGGCTACTGCGAGTGCTGGCTCGACGAGAACGCGGCCAATGGTGCCGTTGTCGACGCCCTGACCGAAAATATGATCTCAATCTCACCGATCACCAACCAGGAGAAATGAAAATGGACGGAGCCCTTGTTATCTCTGGCACCCGAGAAGAACGCGGATCCGCACTTTTGGAGTGCGAAGGCTGCGGGAAGTGGGTGCGGCACACCTTCGCGCGAACCGAGAGGATCCTCGTCAAGTCCGAGGCCGGGAAAGACGACTTCGCCCTGAATGAGATCTACGTCTGCTCCTGCGGCCAGGAGCGTGTCTGGGGCCGGATCTCAGAGAGAGGTAAACCATGAACGCCGACGAATCCGCCCAAGCTGCTCAACGCCTACTCGCCGCCTGGCAAGACCTCGACCAGCTCGCAGCCGAGACCGTGGTGTTCGATGCCGGCGGCGTCGTGCTGGGCCGCTGCGCCAAAGAGCCGGTTGTCTGGGGGCGCAACGAACACCTGACCAGCACCGGCGGTCTCGTCGCGATGGAGCTCTACGAGATCCTCAACCTCGGCGGCTCCGGCGTGACGCTCGAACTGGTCGACCCCGAGGGGCACTGGGGCGGGTCGCAATACACCAAGCGGACCGTGCTGCTCAAGCTCGCCGAGCCCGCCAGGCTGACCGACGACCAGACCTCGATGGTGGCCCAACTCGACGCCGTCGAGGACGAGCTGAACAAAAAAGGCTGGTCGCTGGGATGAAGGACTTCGAGGTAACGATCCGGCTACGAAACAACCAGCTCAAACAACGTCGTCTTGAGCTTGGAGCTTCAGTGGCCGACTTCGCCAAAAAGTTAGGGATCTCGATTCAAGGGTATCGCAACCTGGAGAACATGCGGCGGCCGCCCATGATGATGAAGTCGCATCAGTGGTCGCCCATGGCCCAAGCGGTCGCTGACTTCTACAAAGTTGACCCGTTCGAGTTGTTTCCTGAGAGCGTTCTCGCGCTGGCCGATCCGATTGCCGTTCGGCAAATGAGCATGGACGACATGCAGCTACTCCACGCGCACGAGGCCAGGAGACTAGAGCTCCCGTCTCCAGACGAGAGCCTCGAGACATCTCAACAGAGGGCGATGCTCGCCGAGGCCATCAAGAGGTTGGGCAAGAGAGAGCAGGCGATTGTTCTGGCGCGATTGGAAGGCAACACGTTGCTAAATGTGGCCAAAGCGCAAGGTGTCACAAGAGAGCGCATCAGGATGATTGAATCTAGAGCGCACCGAAGGATTCGAGAGCACATCGGCATAAGGAAGGGGGTATTCGAGAGCAAAGACCCCTCTTGAAGAGGAGCGCCTTGCGCGCGCCCTCGCCGTCGCCCGTAAAGAGGAGCGCCTCCGTCGCCGAGAGGACCTTCGACACCAAGAGGATTGGTATCGCCAAGAGGAATTTCAACGCCGAATTACCGCCGCCGAAGAGTGAAAGCGCCATCCCAAAGCATCGTAGCGAAGTGGTGGAGAGAGCATCCTAGAGAAAGCTGGATGATGTTGCGTGGCGCCCACCGTGAAGGGCTAACAGGTTTTTTCCCCGATCCAGATCACGACTTAGACGACTTAGACGAATACCACCGAAGAGAAATAAGAAACGCTGCGGACAACGCAGGAGGAGAGATCGAATGCCCAGGCTACTACTGGCGCTTCTACTTGCGCTGATCTTGTCTGCATGCGGAGGAAGGGCCGCCGACGTGTGCCGTCCGCTTCCGGATGGGCACACTCGCCCGTACAAGCCGCTCAGCGGCGACTGGGTTGGCGAGCCGTCCGAGTGCCTGTTCGTCGCCAGATCCTCTGGCGGTTGCGATGTCACTTGCTACCCGCTGGCCGATCCGTGCGAGGTGTTGATCACGGCCGAGTCGGAGACGATCTGCGAGCTCGTGGCAACGTGGTACCGATGAATTTCACCGATCCTGATAGGCCGCCCATAAAACCTAGTGGCTTCAGGTGGGGAGATGCCTCCAAGACGTGGGCTCTCAACGATAAGACCAGGTCCGGCGTGTATTACTGGTGTGCGTTTTGCGGTCGCGGAACACGCGCAACCAAGCGCAATCCAGATATGAAGCACAGTTCAGACTGCAAGAGGAAAGCATGAAAGCGCCCGTAGGCGATCCTCGCGATCCCTTCGCGGGGTCTGGGTTTTGCATTGTTGGCTACTATGATCATTCGGGCCGACCCATCGCCAATCGAAAAGAGGCGATCAGGCTCTTTTGGTTAGGTGAGTTATCTGGATCCGCGAAACCGCAGTATCGTTCAAGAGGAAAGCATGAAAGCGCCCTTCCAACGTCATAGCATGACGAGTCTGGCCGCCGCCGAGATCGCGCCCACCGCTTGGCTGGGCAAGGTGTTGGCCACGCTCGTCGAGGCCGGCCCGCGGGGCATGACCGACGAGGAACAGCAAGCGCGGCTCAACCTCAACCCGTCGACCCAACGGCCGCGGCGCGTCGAGCTCGTCTCGCGCGGCCTGGTCGTCGGCAGCGGACGGAAGCGACCAACCTTGAGCGGTCGCAAGGCAGTGGTCTGGATCTCGACCGAGTACAAAGAGAAACCGATAGCGTTCGGTCAGCTCGAATTGGTGGTTTGATGTGGCTCTACGTGCCATCAGCGTTTGTTCAGGCATCGGAGGGCTCGACCTCGGGCTCAGACTCGGAGCCCAGCTCGGAGCGCCCGACGTGCGCACTGTTTGTTACATCGAGCGGGAAGCCTATGCAGCGGCTACTCTCGTGGCGCGGATGGCAGACGCGACCCTGGATCAAGCTCCTATCTGGTCCGACCTTTCTACCTTCGACGGTCGCGCGTGGCGTGGCTCGGTGGATTTCGTCTTTGGCGGGATCCCCTGCCAGCCGCATAGCGTCGCTGGCAAGCGCGGAGGGGCCGACGACGGCCGGTGGCTCTGGCCCGACTTCTGGCGCCTCGTGCGCGATAGCGGGGCAGCTCTCGCTTTGGTCGAAAACGTCCTTGGGTTCCGATCCTCCGGAGGGCTCGGTTCGGTCTTGCAAGACCTTGCCGATGGCGGGTGGGATGCGGAATGGCTTGATCTTGGCGCGGACTCGGTTGGCGCCCCTCACCACCGCAAGCGGATCTTCCTCCTGGCCTACGCCCAAGGCTGCGCGCTACGGGAGTTCGCAGAACGGGAGCAACAGCAGCAAGCCGAGCGCGGGGACGCCATCGCTCGACACGATCGGGCGGGAGTGGTCGAAGAGGGAGGGATCGGAGCCTCTAGCTTTTCAGGCAGTGTCGTGGCCTACGCCGACGGCGACGGCGACGGACGCGAAGGCGTCGGGCTGGGGACCGTCGAGCATTCGCGAGGGGACAAAGAGACACGGCGGCACGACGTTGACCGATGCAGCGGTACGCTCAGCCACCGTTGGCCCCCAGGGCGAGACTGCCTCTGTGGCGACTGGCCCGAAG
>Ga0075114_10002089_pt1 | contig 10441 bp, 5 predicted proteins | sample AntAceMetag02UKM_FD_69784 | JGI IMG/M metagenome (GOLD analysis project Ga0075114, IMG submission 69784) | Saline lake microbial communities from Ace Lake, Antarctica - Antarctic Ace Lake Metagenome 02UKM | ecosystem: Environmental > Aquatic > Non-marine Saline and Alkaline > Saline | place...
GCCGTCGCCGTCGTAGTTGTTGTTCCAGTTTGCTCCCCAGTATGTCACCTCATCACCGTCCTCGAGGCCGTCGTCGTCACTATCCGTGTCGCTCGGGTCTGTGCCGTACGTGTTCACCTCCTCGCCGTCTTCGAGGCCGTCGTTGTCGCTGTCAGAATCGAGGAGGTTGTTGGTGATGCCGTCGCCGTCGTAGTTCGTGTTCCAGTTCGTGCCCCAGTAGTCTCGCTCGTCTCCGTCATTTAATCCGTCATCATCCGTGTCCGGATCGAGAGGATTCGTATCGAAGCTCAAAACCTCCACGCCGTCCTTCAGGCTGTCATCGTCCGTGTCGTCATCATTGGGGTTCGTGTAGTGGTCCACGCCGGGAACGCCGTCCCAGTCAATCTCGGAGTGGTCATAGTAAGTGGTGTTCTCGTAGCTGTCGGATAGGCCATCGCCGTCCGAGTCCGTTCCTCCGCCTTGATCGACAAGATGGTCCGTGAGCTCCGGGTCCGTGATGCCGTTGCCTGTAACCGTGTAGAAAGTTCCGTTGGTTGAGACCTTGATGTGGCCGTTCGTCGTATGGCATCCGTCCATGTCCTCCGGGGCGCACAGCGGGTCGCTGATGTCGCCCGGGTGCAAGCGGACTATCGTCTGTCTCCCCGGGCCCGTATCCACGACGGCTTGAATGTTTTCTACCGTGGTTCTCCTGGGGTGACCGTGGCCGTTGTTCCAGCAGGAGATGAAAGCCACCTCCGGGTCTATCATCTGAAAGAATTCCGCGCTGCTGATTCCATAGGTGTCCGAGCCGTGGTGGTCCACCAGTGTCACGTCGACATCGCGGATGAGGTCGTAAACGATAACGTCGTCGACGGCCTTCTCGTTCGTCCCCTCCGCGTCGCTTCCCAGGTACATGTCGAATCCGTTGTACGTGAGAAGGGCTGTGATGGACTTGTTGTTCTCATTGATCCCTGTAGTTACATTTGGCCGGCCCCTCACGTAGATGATGTTTGTCGTGTCAGCGGCGCCAACTGACAGGAAGCGAAGGGTCGCACTGTTGCCGAGGTCGATGTCCGTCCTCTGCTCGGGGGGGTCGACTTTAACGGTTGCCCGCTTCCCGGACGGGTTTACTTCGTCGTAATATTCTGAGGAGATGAGGTTCCCGTCATGCCGTTTGGTGCCTCCCCGGTCGAAAAAAGTCCCGAAGTCGTTCACCCCGTTGGGCATCAGCGAGACAAGGTCGTCGAGGCCGCCGACGTGATCGCTGTCGTAATGGCCCGCAATGGCGTAGTCGATGTAGGTGATTCCCTCTTGGTCCAGGAGAGATTTCAATTGCGTGGCAAATGGATTTCCTCCACCTTCATCGAAAAGAACCACGGTGCCGTTCGGCCCCCGGATAAGCGTGCCCGTCCCCGCTCCGTTCCCCCAGACCTCCCAGATGTTCAGGTCGTACTGCGCCCGGGTGATGGAGGGGAGAAGCAGAAGAGCGGATAGAGTAAGGGCGAAAAGAGGTAGGAGCCGGGCTCTCCTGTACCTGTTATTGTTCCTGCGCGATAAATATTCCATTTATCACATTATAACATAAATGTCTGCCTTTGACATGTATTTTTCTATTTTACACTCCCGCTATTCAATTTCTATTTATGGGAAAGTGATCGTGCATTTTCCAGGGGGATTTTCTCGCGCCGGTCTCCCACGGTATTGTCAATCACGAAAACTACTTTTACCGCCATCCGAAGCCGCAGCCGTTGTAAGCGTTGCCGTCGTCCGGAGCGTAACCCGGAGGCTTCCCCGAGGATATAGGCTGGAAATTTATGCAAATTGTGGCCGGCGGAATGCCGTCCGTGGGGCTGCTTCCGCACATGACCTCCACGAAGTCCGTGTAGCCGTCGTTGTCGGAATCGGGCAGGGTCGGGTCGCACCCATTCTGGATCTCGCTGCCGTCCGGGAGGCCGTCATGGTCCGTATCCGCGTCCAGGGGGTCGGTATTATATACACTAAGCTCGTCATAATCGGACAATTTGTCATCGTCCGTGTCGGCCAATAGAGGATTGGTGCCGCTCGTTAGCACTTCGTCCTTGTTCGTAAGGCCGTCCTGGTCGTCGTCCGCCGCGGGGTCCAGGGAGGTATAGGAACCGTGGAGGCATGCCCTCAGTGAGTCGGAGTTTTGTGCCGTGCTGTCGTGGACGCCGGGTACAAGGCCTGCCGGCAAGGTCGCGGATACCTCGGTGCCTAGGGTGGAAGAGACGTTTAAAGGAACCCCGCCGATTGAGGCTGTGAGGCCTGGGTTCAAGTTAGAACCGCATATAGTGATATCCGTCTGCCTGTCGTTCAGGCCGTAAGAGGGGGTAATTCCGTCGATTTCGATAGGGGAGAGGAACTGCAGGGCGCGGTCCATCACGGTTTCGGCGTTGTCCGGGTCGTTGCCGGTTGAGCTTATCGCCTCGAAGGGGAAGGCGAAGAAGACGATCCTGAAGGGGCCGGAGACGCCGTCCGAGGGGTAGCGGGTGGCACAGCAGGGGTAGGTGGTGGAGTCGTCGGTGAGGAAGACGCCGGAGGACGCCGAGTCGGGGTCGAGCGAGTCGGAATAGTTGGAGAAGGGGTAGCTGAGGGACAGGCTCATGCTGTCGGAGATCCTGTCACCGTCGATGCCGTTCGCCTCGTTTGTCTGGTCGTCGCTGTCGCGGTTCGCCAGGTGGAGGTAGTCCGTACTGAAGGCGGAACTCACCCCGTTGTAGAGGATATCCTGACCGCAGAGGAATACGTTTCCCCCGCCGTCCATGTACGACGAGAGGGCGTTCTCCTCGGAGGTCGTCAGGCCGGAGGTTGAATTTCTCCACTCGGCCCCGCAGTTCCAGATGACTACCTGGTAGTCGTCCAGGTCGTCGAGGGTTGGCGATGAGCCCTCCTGGCTCACATCCCACACGTCGTAACTGTAGGAGCCGGTGTCGAGGGCGCTCGTGAAGTAGCTCTCGTAGGAATCCCCCTCGTCGTCGTCGACGAAGAGGATGGCCCCCCGCTCCGGTGTCGTGAACTGGTAGTAGCTGCCGCCGTTGTCGTTCGTGGTGGAGTTGCCAACACCGTCGGATGATGCGACCTCGAAATAATATGTGGTGAGCGGTTGCAGGCCCCTTATTCGCAGGGAGTGGGAAGCCGTGAGTGTGCTGTCGTTGGTTTCAGTTGAGGGAGGCTTTAATTCGCCGTGCCTCACGAGGCTGCCGCTTTGCTCGTTTGTCGTCCACGTAATCGTGCAGGAGGTCACGGAGGGAGTGAATTGAATGTTGGTGATCACAGGCCCTGAACAATCCGCCAGCGCGGTGTCCTGGACGGTCGCGGGGCTCCCCGTCCCGTCGTCCTCATCGTGATAGACAACAGTCATTATATCCCCGTCGTCAACCTGGAGCGTGCCGTCGCCATGGGCGGGCGTTCCCTGCGCGATAGGGATGGAGGCGCGGAATATCTTCGTCGAGTCGCCCGTCTCCGTGAGGAGAAGGCTCTCTGGTGTCGTTTCAGTATTGCTGCTTACAGCCACGGTCACCGTATCAGGTGAGCCGGGGTCCGTGTCGAGGTCGAGGTCCATGACTGTCACAGTCGCCGTGCCCGGAAGAGCGTAGGCGTCCGCACTGAAGCTGACCGTTCCATTCGATGAGATGTTCTTGATTTCGGTGGCCGGGTCGCCGAAGAGGTTGAGCTCGTAGAAGCACCACCTCATCCTGCTCCCGTTGATCCGTAAGTCGTTATCTTCCTTTGAGTCGGCGTTCATCCTTCCGAGCGCCTTGATTCCCTCGCCGAAGAGGGCGTCCCAGAACTCCCTGTCGTAATACTGGGACGGGCCTGCCGTGCTGTTATAAGTTCCCCAGCCATAGCGGGCGTTCAGCACGGCGGCGAAGGCGCCGTGCTCCATTGTCGTGACAACCTCGGCGAAGCAGTTGGATGTGTCGAAGCCGCCCGGCATGCAGCCCTGGCTGTAGGCGAAGAAGTAATCCGTGTTCGTGAGGGATGGGAGATCGGACGTGTTTAGCTTCATGTCGTAGGTGTAGCCCGCGTGGCCCAGGTGGTTAAGGACGTGGATGCCTTCGTTTATGATCGAGATCAGCTGGCTCTTGGCCCAGGTTCCGTCCTGGTCGTAGAGCTTCGATGTCTCGAAAAACGCGTCCTCGGCGAATCCCTTCGTTACGTACCCGTGGGCGGACGAGCCGAGGCGGATCTCCTCCATCGACGGCTTCGCGTACTCGGAGTCGCCGCCGAAGCCAAGGTGCTCGCCGACCATGCAGGCCCGGTGAAGATAGTCTGCCGTGCTTGTCTCGTATGCGATCGTCTTCATGACGAAGCTGGAGACGTCCGATTCGTTCTCCACGCAGGCCCTCCCGATATAGATATCGGCGTAGAGGTCCACCTCGCCGCCGTCAACGCCGTCTGTCGGTTCACCGTAGATGCCGTCGCCATCGTTGTCGAATGTCCCGTCCAGGTTGCCGTAGTACATGTCGGCGGGAATATTCGTCCCGTCGGCGTTGAGGTACCGCACGGGGATGATCCCGCTGTAGCCCCCGAGGAGGACGTACTCCGTTCCCCAGTTGTCGCGGGCCCAGCTCACGAAGTTTCTAATACGCGTCTGGTTGTCCGTGCCTCCGTCGGGCCGCGTGCCGTCGAAGTTGGCGTAGATGTACTCGGTCGTCACGATGGTTGAGTTCATGCCCCGGGTGGCACGGTGGTTCACGAGGTCGGAAAAGGTGAAGGCGCCGCCCGCATCGGCGAGAGCCTGGCTGGTGATGATTACGTGGGGGTAGTCGCCGAGGGGGCCGCTTTTCAGAAGCGGTTCTCCGTCGCCCTCGTCCCCCGTATCAATCTCCCCGGAGAGGTAGCTCGAAAGCGAGGCAGGGTTCTCCACCCTTCTGCCGATGGATGCCGTGTCCTCCGGGACCGGCCGCCTTGCCGCGCCGCGGGCAAACCTCTCCATGGCCGGCTCCAGCCTCACTTTTACAGTGAGGCTCGTGTAATAAGATATCTTGCCTGTGGCGGGGACGTAAGAGACCGGGTGGATGTTGAGCAGAAGGACCCGGTAGGGCCCCTTCTGCTGGATGGAGACATCCGATTGCATCTCCGGAGGGAAGGGCGCAAGAGAGTCGTAGATCTCCCTGTCGAGTGACGTGCTGACGGGCTCCCCCTGATAGCTCAGGGGCACGGGCTGGAGGGCGGGCCGGATCATGTAGCTGCCTTCCAGCGTGACCTTTTCGCCCTCTTCGATTTCTATATTCTGGACCTCCCGCCCGCGCGGAATGAGAACCCTTAGCGACTTGTAAGGAAGGGCAGGCTGGCCCGCATTCTGCATGAGCGGGAGGTCCGCCATGGTTACACCGAAGTACCGGCCCTCGGCTTCGAACCGCGGCGGATTAAAATCGTACCGCAGAACGATGCTCTCCTCTCCGGCCGGCACAACAGATGGAAGAATCAAGCCGATAACCGGAATAATGACCAGAAATATCTTCATCACCCTACCCCTTACATTATAACCTTTAGCGGGTTTATCGTCAAGGGATATGAGGAAATTTGTTTTTCCAGCCCATAAGCATTATTAGCTACATAATAAGCAGTTACAAATTCGGGTAGGTGTGTTATTCCGTAGCTTTGTTAATAGCATATTTACACTAATATAGACAAATATGAGAAACCTGTGGGAGGGTTTCAGGCCCGGACAGGTGGGGCCGGATGAGTTGTCGTGACAGAATTGTCTATTTGTGATTGCGGAGGGATGTGGGTCGGAGGTCCCATCCTCTGAAATTTGTCAACGGTGTCGCTTCAAATGAGCTCACCTTTGCCGGCCGTACGAGATGCTTATCTACAAAAAAAATGTGAAATTGAAGACCGAAAGGAGATTTCAGTGTGAAGGGGGATCTTGATGGAACCGCATATAGATGGACAGATAAATCCGGTCGCGTTTCCTTTTGCCATAGCTGCAAGGAGTAAACGAAGATTTCCGGCGACAAAGCGCCGGGTGTTTGTTCGTTTCCGCCTTTGCGGTATCGGGCAAGATACAGGTCCCCCGCAAGGACCGTGTAAATTACGGCAGGCGCCTTATGGCGCACGCGGCGCAAGTTCGGGGAAGCTGCAAATTGTCCAGACCGTTTTGTGAACAGGGTCAGGAAGAAGCCGCCGCGGTATTATCTCTTCTACGGCTCGTGCTTGAAGGCTTTCGGGTTTATGCCGTACTTTTGGATCTTTCTCCTGAGCGAGCGGAGGGGAAAGGCCAGTTCGCGTGCGGCGCTCGCGATGTTACCCTTTGTTTCCCTGAGTTTTTCTTCTATCAGGTGTTTCTCGAAAAGCGATAACTTCTCCTGCAGGTTTGAAGCTTCCTCTATATTACGTGGACCGAGATCGCCCGGCAGGTTTTCAAGCAAAAGGATGTCCCCATGGATGGTGGCGAGAGCCCGCTCGATAATGTTCTCGAGTTCGCGAACGTTCCCCGGCCAGTTATAACGCAGGAGAAGGTTCATTGCACCCGACGAGACCTTGGTGTCTTCCCTGTCCATCTTTTTCAGTATATGCCTGACAAGGACAGGAATGTCCTCTTTGTGTTCCCTGAGGGGAGGCAACTCGACCCGCAGGACGTTGATCCGGTAGTAGAGGTCCTTCCTGAACCTTCCATCCTGAACAGCCCCGGACAGGTCCTCGTTCGTCGCCGCGATAACGCGTATATCCACCTTGATGGTTTTATCGCTTCCGAGCGGCTCGAATTGTTTTTCCTCCAGAACCCGGAGGAGCTTCACCTGCGCCGATGGAGTCAGGGTGCCCACCTCGTCCAGGAAGAGGGAGCCCCCGTCCGCGGAGCGGATCTTGCCCGCCCTGTCGTTCACGGCGCCGGTGAACGACCCCTTGACGTGGCCGAATAGCTCGCTCTCGATGAGCGCGTCCGGGAGCGCCCCGCAGCTCACAGCTACCATGGGGCCATTCTTCCTCGCGCTGTTGTGGTGGATGGTCAGGGCAACAAGCTCCTTGCCGGTGCCCGTCTCGCCGGTGATCAGGGCGCTGGAATCGCTCCCGGCGGCAGACTCTATGAGCCTGTACACCTCGCGCATGGATTCGCTGTTTCCCATGAGACCTTTGTACTGCGACTCGGCGCCCAGTCTCCGGCGCAGTGACTCTACCTCTCTTATCAGGGCGCAGCGGTCGGCTATTCTCTCCAGTGTGATGAGGAGTTCATCCTGGTCAAGCGGCTTGGTCAGGTAATCGAACGCCCCGCGCTTCATTGCCTTGACGACGTCTTTCACGTTCCCGTAAGCCGTCATGATCAGGATAGTGAGGGATGGATATAGTGGCGCTACCTTTTCCGTGAGCTCTATGCCGTCCATCTCCGGCATCCTGACATCGGTGAGAAGTATCTCGTAGCCGCCGCCTTCCAGCTTCCGGAGAGCTTCGGACGGCCTAGCGGCGGTCTCCACCTCGTAGCCGTGCATCCGGAGGAAGGTTGAGAGGCTTTTCCTGGTGTTCTCCTCGTCGTCCAGAAGCAGTATGTTCAGCTTTTTCACGGAATACCCCTATGTTGTTGGAAGTGTAATAATGAAAGTGGTGCCCTTTCCCGGTTCGCTTTGAAAAGTGATGCTCCCCCTGTGACTTTCAACGGTCCGATATACCTGGGAGAGGCCGAGTCCCGCGCCCTCGGCTTTGGTTGTAAAAAAGATGTCGAAAATTTTATCCCTGATCTCGGGCGGTATCCCGTAGCCGTTGTCCTTAACCTCCACCGTCACGAGGTTGTCCGCCAGCCCGCTCCTTATTTCTATCCGCCCACTCCGTTCGAGGGCGTCGCGCGAATTAAGGAGCAGGTTCAGAATGCAGCGGTGAAACGCGGCCTTTTCCAGTTTGAGCACCGGAATACGCTTGGCATACTTCTCCACGATGGTGATCCCTTTTTGCCGGAGCTCTCCCTCGACGCCCTTAACCACCTGGCGGATAATATCGTTTATGTCGGCATCCTCCAGCTCGATCCTGTCCGGCCTGGTGAAAACCATGAACCTATCGACCATCTCTTTCAATCTCCCTATATCCGACCTGAGAATGGACAGGCTCTCCCGGCAGAAATCTTGTGTTTTCCGCATGTCAAAACCGGAGTTAAGCATTTTTTCTATATTGGCCGTGGCGAAAGACATCGAGTTGAGAGGGTTCTTTATCTCGTGCGCCACCCCTGCGATGAGCTTGGATGTGGCTGCAAGCTTCTCGGATTGGATGAGCCTCTCCTGTGCCTCCTTCAACTCCCGGATATTGCTTCGCAGGGCTTCGGTTCTCTCGGCCACCTTCTCTTCCAGCTTATCGCTGTATGTCTTGAGCTTCCTGTAGAGCTCTGCGTTCTCCAGTGCGATGGCTATCTCGCCGGCGATCTGCTTCAGGATCTGATAGTGCTCTTCACGGTAGGCCTTCTTCTCCTTGCTGCCCAGGTTAAACGTTCCTATGACCTCTCCCCGGTAGATAAGCGGAACAACCATGCCGGATTTCACTTCGGTCGTGAGGATATACTCATCCTCTACGAACTCACCGCCTCCGTCGAAATCTTCACGGATAAGCGGCTTCCGGTTTTTTATCACCCACTCGATTCCCGTTCCCTCGAGCGGGTAGGTGAGACCCTCCTCGGGTTCCTTTTTCCCGGCGGGCTCCAGAAAATATACTTTATTGATCATGCGGGAGCCGTCGGTAAGGGAAATGCTTGCCCGATCGAACCGTATTATCTTCTTCGTCTCTTCCGTTACCACGGAAAGGATTTCGTTTAAGTCCAGGCTGGACGTGATGGCACTGGTTATCTCGTTGATTATGGCGAGCTGCCGCGCCTTCTTCTCCGTCTCCTCCTGGGACCTGCGAAGCTCCCCGGTCCTTTTCTCTACTCTTTTCTCGAGCGTCCTGTTCAGGTTCTCCAGCCGCCGGTTGATTTTCCGCAGCTCGGCGACGAGCCGCTGGTTTTCGGCGGTGAGTTTCTGCTTTTCGATGGCGCTCTTTGCGGTTTGATAGAGTTCGCCGAGCTGGAGAGGTTTCCTGATGTAGGCGAATGCCCCGCGCTCGATGGCCGTAATTGCCGACTCGAGGGTCGCGTAGCCGGTGATGATGATGACCTCGGTGAGGGGGGAGATGCGCCTTATCTGCGCCAGCAGCTCCAGGCCGCTCGCGTCCGGGAGCTTTATATCGACGATGGCAAGCTCGTACCGGTCTTTGATCTCTTCAAGAGCGTCGCAGGCCAGGCTTATGCCCTTTACGTGATAGCCCTTTCCTTTCAGGGCCCTGGCAACGATGTTCCTGACATCCTCTTCGTCGTCTACTACCAGTATTCGCTCTGCCATGCTATCGACTCCTGCTGTCGGCGGCCCGATCAGGCAACTGTAAGTCGTCACTGTAGCGACCGGCAATGTGCCCCGAAGGGGCTGCATTCGGGAGCAGCACGAAGGCAGTATGCCCCCGGAGCGACATGAAATGAGCATAGTGCAACGCGGGGAAGGTTGTAAACAATGAAATCAACGGCTGTGGATGGTCTTATTGCCAGCCGTATTGTGGAGGGTGCCCTACATGAGGCTATAGGGAGACCCGTTGTATATATTTGCCCGGGGTGCCGCGTCCCTCATAATTCTGAACGGGATGCGATCCCTTTCTCAACCTCTCTCAGGAGTATTCTCTCTTCTACGGGCTTTTTAAGGAAGGTGTGAACCCCCTTGGGAAGCCCATGTTTTTCGAGATAGCTCTCCGCGTATCCGCTCATCAGGATGACAGGGTGGTTTCTGTCTTTAGCCGTGATCCTCCGCGCAGCCTCTATGCCCCCCAGGCCGGGCATAACCACATCCATAAGGGTGAGGGCTATCTCTTCATTTTCTATTTTCTCGAGCGCGGCCTCGCCGCTATCGGCAACTACGGGGTGGTAACCGGAAAGCTCCAGCGTCTGGGAGAAAGAGCGCCTGATATTTTCCGCGTCGTCAACGACCAGGATTATCGATTTAGCATTAATTGTCTAACCCTCCTCCCGCCACCCGAATTCAATGGTGTCCTCTTTGGGGCCGTAGGGAGAGCCGTCGTCCATGGTGTAGCCTTCCGGCACCACTGACCAGTTCGGCTGGAAGTTTATCTTCACGCCGAAGGAGGTCGGCGGGTTGGTCGGTGTGGGCGTTGCCGTGGGGGTGGATGTCGGTGTGACTGTCGGCGTGGGAGTCTGCGGCGGAGTGCTTGTCGGTGTAGGAGTAGTTGTCGGCGTCATTGTGGGTGTCTGCGTGGGTGTGGATGTTGGTGTGGGCGATATGGGTTCGGCTGTTGGCGTTGGCGTCGGCGTTGGATCTGCCCCTTGCTGGTAGTGATTAATGATCTCTTCTTCTGTTAATGCCTTACGGTGGATTGCCACCTCGTCAAGGAGGCCGTCAAAGTAGCAGTAGCCTCCCCCGGCGGCGGGAGCCCGTCCGATCGTGAGGGGAACAGCCGCGTTGGCTATGGTCGTGGCCACGTT